>Ga0209474_10002419_pt1 | contig 17168 bp, 17 predicted proteins | sample GraSoiAngelo_145_FD_185902 | JGI IMG/M metagenome (GOLD analysis project Ga0209474, IMG submission 185902) | Grasslands soil microbial communities from the Angelo Coastal Reserve, California, USA - 14_1009_05_20cm (SPAdes) (version 2) | ecosystem: Environmental > Terrestrial > Soil > Grasslands... | reverse complement strand
TGCTCGGCATCGGCGCCGGCTATCAGCCCTATGAATTCGACCGGTTCGGCGTCGATCTCAAACAGAACCTCGAAATGACCGAGGAATTTGCCGAGATCCTCGATCTCGCGCTGAACCAGGATTTTTTCAGCTACGAGGGCAAGCACTACCAGTTGCCGAAGACGCACATCCCCGCCCGCACCGTACAGAAGCCGCTGCCGATCTATGTCGCGGGCCACACCCAGGCCATGTTCCGCGCTGCCGCCCGCCGTGGTTACCGCGTACTGTCCTCCGGCAGGGTTGGCGGCGCGCAGCTTCTCGCCAAACAATACGCCGACATCGTCGCGGCTTTCGCCGCCGAGGGTGTGCCGATCGAGCGCGCCCATGTCACGGTCAATCGTTTTGCGCACATCACCGACAGCAAAGAAGAAGGGCTGCGTTTCGCCGAGAATGCGCGCTATCAGTCGCGGCTCGCCTCGAGTCTGCGTCGGCGCGAGGAGGTCATGCAGGGCACGCAGCTGGTCGATCGCCCGTTCCCGGACGAACCGCCGCTCGAACAGATCCGCGACAATCTGCTGATCGGCGATGTCGACACCGTGGCCGAGAAGCTGGTGGCCGAAATCTACGCCACCCGCCCGGTGCATATGTGCTTCTCGTTCAAGGTCGGCGCCACGCCGCACAAGGCCGCGATGCGCTCGATGGAGCTTATGATGAGCGAGGTCAAGCCGCGGGTCGAACGCGCCCTGGGGCCGTCATTCGGATCATCCGGACGCACCGCCGCGGAATGACGGCCGGCGTCCAATTTACCGAATTGCTTATCTCAACCGAAGGAGATCGACATGCCGAGTTTTGAACATCACGGCGCGCAGCTTTATTACGAGGAACACGGTCAGGGCTTTCCGATCCTGACCTTCGCGCCGGCTGGGCTGCGTTCGGTGATCGGGGTGTGGAGCCAGCCCTCGGCGCCGATCAATCCGATTACCGAGTGGTCAGCGAACTACCGCGTGATCGCGATGGATCAGCGCAACGCCGGCGGCCAGTCGCGTGCGCCGATGACCGCGCAGGATAATTGGGACACCTATACTGACGACCATGTCGCCGTGCTCGACCGTCTGCGCATCGACCGCTGCCATCTGTACGGGCAGTGCATCGGCGGCTCGTTCATCATCAACATGCTGAAGCGCCATCCCGAGCGCGTCGCCGCCGCGGTGTTGGCGCAGCCGATCGGCCGCGTCGGCCCGCTCAAGCCGGAATGGAACGCCAACTTCAAAGGTTGGACCGAGACGCTCAAGGAGCGGCCCGAAGCGACGGAGCAGTTGCTCGATACGTTCTACAAGAACCTATACGCGCCGGGCTTCGTCTACTGCGCCGACCGCGCCTTCGTGACGACGATCAAGGCGCCGTGCCTGGTGCTGGCCGGCAATGACGAGGCGCACCCCTGGCCGATTTCCGAGGAGCTGTCGAAGCTGATCCCCGGCTGCGAATTCATCGCGGAATGGAAAACCGAACCGGCGCTGACCTCGGCCAAAACCAAGGTCAGGGAGTTCCTCGCGAAGCACACCCCCGCGCGGGCGTAGCAGCGATCTTGCGGTGGCTCCTCTCCCGCACCGTCCTACTCCCTCTCCCCCACCGGGGGAGAGGGCTGGGGTGAGGGGGCAATACGCTCAAACAATCCGCGGCGGGGCGCGGCCGAGCACCGGCAAACGGTTGGCGATCAGCACCACCGCGAAGGTGATCAGCAGCAGGGTAATGCCGAGCACCGAAATCGCGCCGAGATCGCCGCTTTCGTTGAGGTCATAGATGATCACCGCGACGACCTTGGTCTTCGCGGTGGTCAGCATGATCGTCGCCGATAATTCGCGGATGACGCCGATAAAGATGAAGCACCAGGTCGCGACGACGCTGGCGCGCAACAGCGGCGCCGTGATCTGCCACAGCGATTTGAGCCGGGTCGCGCCGAAAATCCGGCTCGCCTCCTCCAGCTCCGGGTGCAACCCGCGAAAAGCCGCCTGCACCTGCTGATAACCGGCCGGCAATTCGATCGTCAAAAACGCCAGCAGCAGGATCCACAACGTCCCGTACAGCACCAGCGGCGGCCGCGTGTAGCTGAGAAACAGCCCGACGCCGAGCACAATGCCGGGGATCGCCACCGGCGCGGTCGCGAGAAAGCCGAGCCAGCGATGCCCGGTCACGAGCCGGCGGCTCGTCACATATCCGACGACGAGCGCCAGGACCGTGCCGGCGGTCGCCGCCGCGATGCCGAGCAGAAACGTGTTCCACAACGCTTCGCGGGTTTGCGAAAATTCGACAAAGACAAAACGGAGGTTGTGCCAGGTCAGCGTGTCGAGCGTCAGCGGGTCGGACGGGGTGCGCACCAGCGCCGTCTTGATCAGCGCCGCATAGGGCAGCAGCACCGGCAGTGCGATAACCGCGAAGGCAAAGGCGAGCGCTGGCCAGCGCCACAGACCGAGCGTCACCGGCCGCGGCGCGCTCGACCGGCCGCCGATCACCGTATAGCCGCGCCGGCCCAGCAACAGCTGCTGACCACGCAACAGCAACACCGTCAGCACGAGGAGCGGCATCGCCGCCGCGGCCGCGACGTGCGGCTCGGGCGGGTATTGGAACAGGCTCCAGATCTTCGTCGTGATCACATGAAACCCGGCCGGCAATGCCAGGATCGCCGGGGTGCCGAACTGGGTCAGGGTCTGCACAAAGGCGACGAGACCGCCGGCGAGCAAGGCCGGCAACACCATCGGCAAGGTGACCCGCTGCAATGTCCGCGCCCAGTTGGCGCCGAGGATCGCCGAGGCGTCCTCCAATTCGCCCGGGATGTTGTCGAGCGCGTTCGCGATCAGCACAAACACATACGGAAAGGCATAACAGGCCATCACGAAGACCAGCCCGCCGGCGCTGTAGATGTTGAAGACGTGCGTATACGGATCGAGCCCGAACAACGCCCGCAGCCATTGGTTCAGCACGCCGCTGTTCGGCGCCGCCAGGATCTCCCAGGCGATCGCGCCGAGAAACGGCGGTGTGACAAAGGAAGCGGTGACAAACGCACGGATCGTGCGGCGCAACGGCAGATCGGTGCGGGCGACGAGCCAGGCGAGCGGCGTGGCAGCAGCACAGGCGCCAAGCGCGACGCCGGCGGCAATCTCGAACGCCGTCAGGTACGGGGTCGCAAACGCCGGGTCGAGCGCCAGGCGGAGGAAATTCTCAAAGGTCAGCGCGCCGTCCTGGTCGGTGATGCTGTACCAGACGAGCCACCCCAACGGCAGCAGCACCAGCACGCAGAGGAACAGCCCGATCAGCACCAATACCGGCACCGACAAATCGAGCCGGCCCGCCACCTTCTGCTGCGGTCGCGCGATCGCGACGCTCATCGCGGTGCCGCGTTCACCACCACGCCCACGTCACTAGAGCTCGAATACTTGGCGTAGGCCGCTGGCCATATCATCGGATGCCGTTCAGTCCTCTAACGTGTTGCGGCGGATAGGTCGGCCGGTATCCGGCGCGCCTCCGCAGATATATTCGTTGGCGAATTCGCTGTCGCGTAGAAATGCAGCGCTTGATCACATACCAGCGCGCAGCTTACCCGAGCGAGAAACCAGCCTCCCGAGAAACCAGGAAACCCTTGATACCACAATCGCGATATCAAGGGTTTTCCTATGCGCTCCGGCGATTACGCGCTGACCGGGCCGGAAGTTGTACCTTCGTCCCGCGACATCATCGGTCCGCCGGTATTCCGACACTATCGTTGCCAAATCCAACCGACTTTGGGTGCATTGATTTGGCCAGACTGCACCAGTGTTTTGGGTTCTCGTAGCCGGTTACACCCCACTGACGGCGATGGTCCGCGCCGCAGGTAAGTAGGTGGACGCGGTTGAAGGTGATTTGGCTGGATGGCTGTCCCCACAAGCAATCATGACCGCTGTAGGACGCGCAGGCTGGGTCACCATTCGACATGATCTTGTAGACCAGCCGGCCGCCATTCGGGGGTGGGAAGGTGGATGTGTACCAGCCGCCCTGAGCGACTGCCGGTGCGTTGGCCCCGATATTCACCAACACAGCAAGAGCTAACGTGATCGACGTGAGTGTGTTTCTCATTGGACCTCTCCAAAGTTGATGCAACACACTAGGTCGCGAAGCGGCGGGGTTTGCGTGATCGACCTCACACACGGCAAAAAATATTGTCGGAGCGCACCCGCGCACGATGCAGGAACCATTCGGCATCATTCGGCGAGTTTCACCCTCTCAATACACACAGTCACGTGACCGTGCGTTTGCGCGCCGATACCGCCGACAGGATCGACGCGGTCCTGGGCGGGTAGCAATTTCGGTGGAAAACTCCGGGCACTCCCAGCAATTTGTTGATCTCTAGACCGGATTGGCTACAGCCCAAAATACTCGGCGTATTTCTTCTTGATCTCGCCGGTGAGCTTCTCCTGAGCGGCGGCGTCGGCCTTCATGATCTTGATCTCGGAGAGTGGTTTCATCCCCTTGGGTAAGTTGACATCGGGGTGAAACGAGCGGATCCGCGCCATGTCCGACAGCAGCTGCTGTCCGTCGCGCGAAAACAGGTACAGCGCGAACAGCCGCGCCGCGTTGGGGTGCGGCGCGTCGACCACCACCCCGGCGCCACCCGGGATCGAAGGCGTGCCCTCGCTCGGATAAACCAGCGCCAAAGGCGCGCCATTGTCGATCATCTGCAACGGCAAATACTCGCCGCCATCCGCTGCGACCGGCCGCTCGCCCTGCGCGACCTTCTTCGGCGGGTCGGCCGCCGACTGCACCTGCATGACCTGCTGTTGCCCGAGCTTCTTCAGGAAGTCCCAGCCGATGTCGCGGCTGAGCTCGAAGGTGACGGTCATGATCGTGCCGCTGTAGCCGGGATGCGCCTTGACCATCTTGCCCTTCCATTTTGGGTCGAGCAGATCGGCAAAGCTCTTCGGCGCGTCCTCGGGCTTGATGAGCTTGGTGTTGTAGGTGATCGGCGACAGCGTGAACCGCTCCGTCGCGAAGGTGCCGTCCGGATCGCGCTGGTCAGCCGGCCACTTCGAGACATCGGCGGGAACGAATGGCGCGAGCCAGCCCTGCCGCTTCCAGTCGTAGAGCGCGGTCATGTCCGAGCATTCAACGACATCGGCGGCGTGGATGTTGCTGCCGCGCTCCTGCGCCAGCCGCTGCACGATGCGCTCGGCGCCGTTGCGCTCGACCTGCACCTTGATCTCCGGATGCGCCGCCTCGAACGCCTTGGCGAGCTTCTCGGCGGTCTGCAATTCGATCGAGGTGTAGAAGACGACGGTTCCCTCCTTCTTCGCCGCCGCGACCAATTCGGGAGTTGCCGTGCTCGGCGCCGCGGCGAGCGCCGAGCCGCTGATCGCGAGCATCAGGATGGCGGCATAGGTGAAATAATGACGTGTCATGCGACCCTCTATCGTTCTCAATCAGCTCGCCAGCGCGCGGCAATGCTCGGGCGGAAAACGCAGTTGCACCGTCTGACCGACCGCCACATTGACCTGCAGCGGCGCGACGACGCGCACCTGCTGCCCGTCCGCGAGCCCGATCAGGTAATCGCGATGGGCGCCGAGATAAGCCTGCCGCAACACACGCCCCGCGGCCTCGTTCGGCGGTCCCTCGCCCGCCTGCTCGGCTGCGCCGTTGGCCGGCACGACGGCGATTTCGTGAAACCGTACCGAGACCGCGGTGTCGCCGCCCGCGGCGGGCTCGCCTTGGCCGCAGCGCAGCACCACCGCGCCGCAATCGACCAGATCGGCACCGATCCGGCGGCCGCGCAGGATGTTGGTGCCGCCGATAAATCGGGCAACGAATTCCGAGCGCGGCCGCTGGTAGATGTCCTCGGGCGAGCCGACCTGCTCGACCCGGCCGCGGTTCATCACGACGATCGTGTCGGCCGTCGTCATCGCCTCGGCCTGATCGTGGGTCACATAGATCGTCGTGTATTTGTAGGCGTCGTGCAGGCGGCGGATCTCGAACCGCACCTCCTCGCGCAGATTGGCGTCGAGATTGGAGAGCGGCTCGTCGAGCAGCAGGGTTTCCGGCTCGACCACAAGCGCGCGCGCCAGCGCCGCGCGCTGTTGCTGCCCGCCCGACAATTCATGCGGATAGCGGTCGGCCAGCTCGGCGAGATGCGCGACATCGAGGATCGCAGCAATCCGGCGCTCGCATTCGGCACGGTCGAGACGGCGCAATTTGAGGCCGTAACCGACATTCTCCGCGACCGTCATATGCGGCCACAGCGCATAGCTCTGGAAGATCATCGACATGCCGCGGCGTTCGGGCGGCAGATTGCGGCCCGGCTGCGAAACGGTGCGCCCGCCGACCCGGATGGTTCCGCGATCAGGATCGATAAAGCCGGCGACGAGCCGCAGTGTCGTCGTCTTGCCGCAGCCGGACGGTCCGAGGAGGCAGCACAACGAGCCATGCGCGACGGTCAGCGTCAGATCGTCGACAGCCGCCGCCGTGCCGAAGAATTTGGTCAGTGCCTCGAGCTCGACGACCGCCATGAACCAGTGCCGCGGACCCGCTTTGGGGAGGCGGTTCACTACATCAGCCGCGAGTCCCGCGAAAGCCCGCTTTTACGGGGGTGACGCCGAACCATCGATACTCGGCGCGGACGGCGCGCCGCCCTGTGGCTCAGGCGGCGCCATGCTCCTTGAACCAGGCGAGCATCTTGGCCCAACCCTCCTTGGCCTGTTCGGCGCGATAGCTCGGCCGGTAATCGGCGTAGAAGCCGTGCGGCGTGTCCGGATAGACCTTGCTCTCGCAGGTTTTGCCGGCCGCCTTGCACGCCGCCTGCCGCTTCTCGACAACTTCCGGCGTAATGAACTGATCGGCGCCGCCGTAGAGCGCGAGCACCGGACATTTCAGATCCGCCGCGACATCGGCCGGGTTCTTCGGCGTCAACTCGCCGGCCGGGCGGTCGACCCCCTACCACGAGACAGCCGCTTTGAGGTTGGGGTTGTGCGCGGCATAGAGCCAGACGGCGCGCCCGCCCCAACAGAACCCGGTGATCGCGAGCTTGGCAGTGTCCGCCTTGCCCGAGGATTTCGCGAAAGCGACAGCCGCATCGAGGTCCGAATTGACTTGCGCGTCCGGCACCTTGGCGACGATTTCCCGCATTATCTGCTGGCCATCGCTCATCTTCGAGGGATCGCGCTGCCGCGCATACAGCTCGGGCGCGATCGCGAAGTACCCGGATTTGGCGAGGCGGCGGCAGAGATCCTTGATGTGCTCGTGGACGCCGAAAATCTCCTGTACGACGAGCACGGTTGGGAACGGCCCGCCCTTGTCCGGCATCGCACGATAAGCCGGGATCTCGCCGTCCTTGGCCGGCACCTTGACCTCGCCCGCCGTTAGCCCGTTTGTATCGGTGGTGATGACCGTCTGCGCCGCGATCGGCTGCACCGACAGCGCAAAGCCGGTCGCCAACGAGGTCATCACAAAGCCGCGCCGCGACCAGCGGCTCTGCGGCACTAGCCCTTGCAATTCGAGTTCGTCGATTTCCACGGTGCCCTCCCCACGCTTTTCGTTGCTTCGCGGAGGAGGATAGGAGCAGAACGACCGTCCAAACAGCCCCACTCGCGCAAAGGTGAGCGGCAGATCGGGCGTGACGTTATCCCGCCCGGTGCGCTGCGGCGGTCACGACCCGCTTCTTCAGCCGGCGCATCTCCGGCAACAATTTGCTGTCGGGCGTGGCCTTCAGAAAGGCGTCGATGCCGCCCTTGAACTCGACTGTGCGGATCGCCGCCGCCGAGAGGCGCAGGCGCACCGGCCCGAGCACGTCCGACAGCACCGAAATCGTCTGCAAATTCGGCAGGAACCGCCGCTTTGTCTTGATGTTCGAATGGCTCACATTGTGGCCGACCTGGACACCCTTGCCGGTCACCGGGCATTTGCGGGCCATCTCGCACCTCGTTCAGCAACGCCGATCAGAAAACGCGCCGCGCGGCCTCCGGTCGCAGATCCGGGCCGCGCGCCGGCGGTTTTTATGCCGCCCGCCCCAGTTAGGTCAAGCAGGCTGGACGTCAACCGGGCTGGAGAGCCAGACCCCGACCCGCTATCGTGCCGGGTCACATCCGGGGACGAGCATGATCGATTATCGCAGCGACAACACCGGGCGCGCCGCGCCGGAGATCCTCGACGCCATCCTGCTCGCCAACGCCGGGACCGCCCTCGGCTATGGGGCGGACGAATGGACGGCGCGGCTACAGGAGCGCTTCACCGAGCTGTTCGAGACGCCGGTCCGCGTCTTTCCGGTCGCCACCGGCACCGCCGCCAACGCGCTGGCCTTGGCCGCGACAAGCCCTTCCTGGGGTGTCGTCTATTGCAGCGAGGCGGCGCACATCAACACCTCGGAGGCCAACGCCGCCGGGTTTTTCGGCGGCGGCCTGAAGCTGACGCCGGTCGCGGGCGATGATGGCCGCATCAATCCCGATGCGTTCGCCCGCACGCTCGCCGCGATCCAGCCGGGCCAGCTGCATCGCGGCCAGCCCGCCGCGGTCAACCTGACCCAAGCAAGCGATCTCGGCACGGTCTACCCGCTCGACGAGATCCGCGCGATCGCCGAGATCGCGAAACGCCGGGGTCTCAAAGTTCATATGGACGGCGCGCGCTTCGCCAACGCATTGGCGAGCCTCGGCTGCAGCCCGGCCGAGATGAGCTGGCGCTCCGGGGTCGACATTCTGTCCTTCGGCGCGACCAAGAATGGTGGTGCGCTGTGCGACGCGATCGTCGTCTTCAACCTGGAACTAGCCGACGGGCTCGCGGTGCAACTGCGCCGCGCCGGCCAGGTCTGGTCGAAGATGCGTTTCGCGTCGGCACAGCTGATGGCCTACATCGAAAACGGGCTGTGGCTGAACCTCGCCGCTGCCTCAAACACGGCCGCCGCACGCATCGCGACCGGCATCGCAGGCCTGCCTGGCTTGCGGCTCGTCGCGCCGGTCGAGGTCAACGAGCTCTTTCTCGAATTGCCGTCAGCGGCGATGGATGCGCTCGAGCGCGACGGGTTTCAGTTCTACCGCCGCAGCGCCACCCTCGCCCGCTTCGTCTGCCGCTTCGATACTAGCGAGGCCGAAACCGACGCGCTGATCGCCGCGCTGCGCCGGCATTGCGCCGCCGCGCCGGCCCGCGCTGCTGAGTAAATACTAACGCGCGCAGGCCCCAAGATAACGGCCGGTGATGTGCTGGGTCGTGTTCATCACCTGCCCGTTGGCGCCCGGCACATGCGTCGTCAGATTGCCTTCCATCCTGTCGCCGGAATAGCGCGCCACGCCTTCGGAGCGGACCGCGCCTTGCCCGGTCGTGCAGGTCCCGGTCCAGCTGACCGTCGCGCCGTTGCGCCGTACATTGTCGATCTTGCACTGGCCACGCGGGTCGCTCGGCACCGCCTTGTCCGAATCGATGCACGCCTGATAACTCGATCTCATCCCGGCTCCGGGTGGCATTGTCGTGCCGGACGGCATCTGCATCCCTGGCGGCATCTGCGTCCCGCCCGGCATCTGCATTTGCGAGGTGAATTCCCACTGGCCCGGCTTGACCGTATCGGCGAGCACGCGCGGCTGAGCCGGCTCCACCCGCTCCGCCGGGCCCGCGGCTTCGGCAATGCCGATGCTCGCGAAAGCCATTATCATAGCCGCGATCCAAAGCCTGTTCATCGTCCGCCTCTATCGGTTCGGCCGGGAGACCGCCCGCCCGGCCGTTCAACGGTTGCGAGCGAAACTCGGTTCCCGATCGCGCTGCCGTTGGGCCTGCCAAAGGAACGATCCCAAAGGAACCATCATGGACAACAGCAACCGTCCTCTGGCGCTGGTGACCGGCGCCTCCAGCGGCATCGGCGCCGGATTGGCGCGCGAATTGGCCCGGCATGGTCACGATCTCGTGCTGACGGCCCGCCGCGTCGCGGCGATGGAAGCGCTCGCCGCCGAGCTACGTAGCCTCGGGGCCGCGGTGACGGTGATCGCCGCCGATCTGTCGAAACCGGCCGCCGCCGCCGCGCTCGCACATGATATCGGCAGCCGTAGTCTCAAGATCGACGTGCTGATCAACAATGCCGGCCTAGGCGCGCTTGGCCGCTTCGACCGCATGGATTTCGGCCGCATCAGCGAAATCCTGCAGGTCAACATCATCGCGTTGACCGAGCTGACGCGCTTGATCGCGCCCGGCATGGTGGCGCGCGGGCGGGGCCGCATCATGCTGGTTTCGTCCGTTGCGGGGTTTCAGCCCGGGCCGCGCATGGCGGTGTACTTCGCTAGCAAAGCCTTCGTGTCGAGCCTCGGCGAGGCGCTCGCCTATGAATTGCGCGGCACCGGCGTCGGCGTCACCGTGCTGTGCCCGGGCGCGACCGATACCGAGTTCTTCAAGATCGCCGGCGCCGACCACTCCATTATGGCGCGGCGGCTGCGGCACATGATGCGCGCCGGGGATGTCGCGCGGATCGGCTATCGCGCCCTCGCCGCCGGCCGGCGTGTCGCGATCGCCGGCATCATGAACAAGATCCTGGCACTCGGCGGCCGTTTCGCGCCGCACCGTATCACCCTGCCGGTCACCGACAGGCTGATGATGTCGGGGGATTAGGGTTCCGGCTGACAGGCTCTCCTCGGCCGGCCTATAAGCGCGGCAATGCCCGTCAGGAGAGCGCGATGACCGCCGACACCTACGAAATCTATGCCGTGCGCTATGCCCACCACCACCGCCTCGCGCGCGAGAGTTTTCTCGCGGCGGACCCGCATGACGACAGCCCGATGCCGCTCGATTATTTCGTCTGGGCGATCGTCGGCGAGAACCGCACCCTGATCCTCGATACCGGCTTCGACGAGGCAATGGCGAAAAAGCGCAAGCGGGAATTCCTGCGAGCGCCACGCGACGGGCTGCTCGCGATCGGGGTCGATCCGGCGACCGTCGGCGACGTAATCATCAGCCACATGCATTACGACCATGCCGGCAACCGCGACCTGTTCCCGAACGCCACCTATCATCTGCAGGATCGCGAGATGGCGTTCTGTACCGGACGCTGCATGTGCCACCCGCAGCTGCGCCGCTCATTCGAGGAGGACGATGTCAGCGCGATGGTTGGGCGCCTATTCGCGGGCCGGGTACAGTTTCACGACGGCACTGGCGAGATCGCCCCCGGCATCACCGTGCATCATGTCGGCGGCCACACCGACGGGCTGCAGGTAATGCGCCGCCGACGCATCGCATTCTACGCCAATTTCGAGCAGATGCGCGCCTATGCGACGGTCTACAATGTCGGCGACATGCTCGAAGGCTTCGCGACCGTAAAGCGCCTCGCGAGTTCGCCGGCGCACGTCATTCCCGGCCACGACCCGCTGGTTCTGCGCCGTTACGCCGCGCCGAAGGCCGAGCTCGAAGGCATCGCCGTAAGGCTCGATGTCGAGCCGCGTCCGTAGTTACGCGATGCCGGCCGTCGCGGCTATCCGTACGAGTTCGTCGCGCCCCTGGAGCATGTCGTCGAGCGAGCCGAACGCGTTCATGTAATGGCCGCGGAAGCCCTTGCCTTCGATCCGCCGGAACATGTCGGCGAAATCGATATCGCCCTGACCGGGCGGCAGGTGTACCTCGTAGCCATTGCGCAAACAGTCGGCCAGGCGCACCTCCTCGACTTGGCTCATGTCGAGCGCCTCGACGAAACCGGCGATTCCTTCCGGCACGAGATGCGCGTGGTTGGCGGTAAAGGATAGCCGAAAGGCCGGCGAGCGGATCGCATCGAAATAAAACCGCCATTCCTCGACCGTGTGCGCGAGATAGTGCACCTCGGCCTGCTCCGGTTCCTTGTTCAGGTTTTCGAGCAGGATCAGCGCGCCGTTCCGTTCGGCGTAATCGGCGACCCTCTGCAGCCGCTCGCGCCCGGCCAGCATCCGCTGTTCCTTGTCGGAGGTGAAGTGGAACCCGGCATGCATGACGATCCAGCCGGCACCAAGCTTCACCGCGGCATCGACATACGCCTTGAGATATCGCTCGACGGCATCGCCGACATGAGGCGCGTATTCCGCGACATTGACGGCCGAGGCCGTATGCAAGCCGAGGCGTATATCGCGCTTGTGGCAGGCGGCGCGCGCCGTCGTGGCACGTGCCTCGTCGATCGTGCTGAGCGCGTTGGCGCCGGTATCGAGCTGTACATCGATGAACCGCACCCGATGCCGCGCCGCCCATTCGACGGCCTCCTCGAGCGGCAATTTGCTGCCGATATCGACGCCGATGCGATCGCGCAGGTTCACCGTATTATCCGTAATGTTCGATGTAGCTGCGGATGTAATTCTGCCATCTCACCTCGCGGCCGTGCACGAGATAGCGCGTCCTCTCGTCGGCCCACCGGACTCCAAGATCGCGCGCCACCTTCGGGTGAACCGGAACCTGCGGCTCGCGCAGCATGACGTCGACGCCTTCGTTCAATGACACCGGATCGGTCACCGACAGGCATTTGGCGACATATTGCATCAATAGGCTGAACACCTGCCAATTCGGCCGGACTGTCGTGTGGAACACCCGCCGTCTTTGGAAATTGGTCAGAATGAAATCGCCGATCGTTATGTCGTACTGCCTATCGGTCGCGGTCAGCCGGCGTTCCTCGAGTTGATGCAGCCGGCGATAATTGACGATGCCCGGCCATTCGAGCGTGCGATAGGCGTGGAACCGCGCTTCCTTGTCCGGAATTTCCTTGCGCAGGCGCCCGAGCAGGCCATCGAGATAGGGAAACGTCAGGTTCGGCGCTTCCTGATCGTGCGCCGCGCGGTCATTAGGGCCGTTCCAGCCATCGAACGGCCATAACGACGCAAACCGCACCAGCGGAAATTTGATGATCTCGGCCGTCGGCGATACGCAATCGCGCAGCGGAAAGGCGTCCCAATGGCGCACATCCTGAACCAGTAGGATGTCGCATTGCTCGAGGTCTCTGGCGACGAAGTCGCGCTGGTTCTGCTGCAATTGCACGAAATGATATTTGGCTTCGAAACGCCGGTTCAGTGCCTCGAGCCGCGCAAAGCCCTGACGCAGCGTTTCCGACTGGCAATTGCCGACGATGACGACCCGGCGGCGGCCCAAGGGGCGCAACGCCGGCATCGGCAGGACCGGCGCAGGCGCTTCGTCGGCGCTGAGCTTGATCAGATCGACGGATGCGATCCGCAATGCCGCCTTGCCGAAATGATGGAGACGCAGTTCGAACGGCGCATCGGCGCCGGTTTCGAGCGCGAGATCCGTCGGTACCGCAAAATCGACCGACACCGCGCCGACCGCGATGTCGTCGGCGGTGAAATCCCGCCGTACTTGCGGAACACCGCTCGCTTCGGGAAAGCGCGACAGCGTTTTCAGCAGGCTCGTGTTACGCCATCGGCCGGATGCGAAAATCTCGATCCGCAGCACCGGTTTGCGGGCGGCACGCAGCTTGCCGCAAGCCGCCCGCACGCTCAGCCGGTAATGGCCGCGCGCCAACCGCAGATAGGGCCAGCCGCCGTACAGCAGGCATCCGATGGGCATGTAGCGCACGGAAACGGCACCATCGCGGTCTCGCCAGCCGATCCAGCTTTTCTGTAAGCGGCCGAGCATCCGCCATTGCCGCGGCGCGGCGACACCTGCGACCTCGTCTGTGACCCGCTCCAGCTCAACCCCGGTGATCGCCAGAGCGGCATTGGCGAAGTGAAAAAAGCGAAATTCGAACCGGCCGGCGTCTTCGCTGTCGATGCTGTGTTCGGGCGGCACCTCGAAGATCAGCGATGCGCCGCCCGAGTGCAGCTCGGCGGCGGTGAAATCGCGCCAGGCCCTCTGAAACCGGTTCAGCACGATGACCTCGACCCCGAGCACCGGCTGGGCCGCCATGCGCACCGTGCCAACCTCGCAGCGGAAGCTCAGCCGATACGTGCCCACCGGCAGATGCAGGTAGGGACCGTACAGGATGCAGCCAGCCGGGTCGTTGCGGCGGACCCGCATCGAACCGTCCGCCTGACGCACCCCGATCGCCGCATTCTCGAGCCGCGCCAGCAAGGACCAACGCTCGCGCACCGCCGCGCCCAGCTCGGCCGCGGGGCCGGGCTGTGCGGCCGCCGCGCCGGCCAGATCGGCCATCATCGACACCATTCCGGCAATCCAACCAGCGGCTCGGTCCGTGAACTTCCGGCGCGCGGCCGTAACTTGACCCCGCTCCGGCTCGACTGTAGCGTCCGCTGCGGCATCAGCGCAATATAAGCAGTATCGCGCGGTCCTTGGCGGCACAATCCCTGGTTTCCACCACCTGCCGCGCGAGCGAACGCGCATCCGCCGCCGAGCGTCCTTGGTCAGGAGAATTGTTTGCCGCCGGCCAACCTCACCGAATCGGATATTCGCGACTGGTGCATCGCCTATCTGAAGAAGACGGTCGACAACCCGTCGATTGCAATCGGGCCCGATGCGAGCTTTGCTGAGCTCGGGCTCGATTCGGCGACATCGGTCTATTTCACTGTCGAGCTCGAGGAATGGCTCGGTACCGAGCTGAGGCCGGAGCTGGTATTCGAATATCCGACCATCTCGGCGCTGGCGCATTTCATCGCCGACGGCCAAGACGGAGTGGCGGATGCCACTGGTGGCTGATCCCGACCTCTCCGTTGTCGCTGCGCTGCCATCGCTGAGCGCGCTGCTCCGCCATCGCGCCGCGGTCCAGCCGGACGACCGCGCCTATGTCGCGCTGTCGGACCGCGGCCGTGAAGACGCCGTGATCACCTTCGCGGAACTCGACCGCCGCGCCGTCGCGCTCGCTCGTCGGCTTGCAGATCGTGCTGTTCCCGGTTCACGCGCGCTGCTGCTGTTCCCGATGGGTATCGAGTGTCTCGTCGCGTTCTTCGGCTGCCTCTACGCCGGGATTATTGGCGTGCCGTTGATGGTGCCGCGTCGGCAAAGCGCGCGTGATGCGAGCGTCAACATCCTGGCGGATTGCACCCCTCGGCTGGCGTTGACTACCGCCGAGCTTCTATCCGGCGTGCGCGGCGATCTCGTCGGCCGGTTTCAACACGCCGACCTCGAATGGCTTGCTGTTGACGCGCAGACGGGCGCGATCGGTGCAGCCGATCTCGCTCAGCCGCAGGCCCAGCGCAATGACATCGCGTTTCTGCAATACACCTCCGGATCGACCTCGGCGCCCAAGGGGGTGATGGTCAGCCATGGCAATTTGCTCGCCAATCTCGAGATGACCCGGATCGCCTGCGGCAACACGCGTGCGTCGACCCATGTTAGCTGGGTGCCCCTCTATCACGACATGGGGCTGATCCTGAACGCGCTGCAGGCGCTTTATGTCGGCGCGCTATGCGTGCTGATCTCGCCGATGGCATTCCTGCAGCGTCCCTATCTGTGGCTGCGGGCGATCCACGATTACCGCGCCCAGGTGGCCGGCGGACCCAATTTCGGCTTCGACCTCTGTGTCGACCGGCATAGACCCGAGCAACTCGCCGGCCTCGATCTATCGTGTTGGAAGCTCGCGGCTGCAGGCGCCGAGCCGGTGCGGGCCCAGACGATCGAGCGCTTCACCGAGACCTTTCGCTCGTACGGCTTCGACCCGCAGACGATGTGGCCCGCTTATGGCATGGCCGAGGCGACACTGTTGATCTCCGGCGGCAACCGCGGCGAAGGGCCGGTAGTGCGCGATGTGAGCCGCGCCGGGCTGCTGCGCCACGAAGCCGTGTCGCCGCGCGAGAAAGCTGACGCGCAGCCCGCGGTCGGTTGTGGCCGTACGCTGGTCGGCGAGGAAGTCGCGATCGTCGATCCCGAGACGACGGTGCGGCTCTGCCAGAACCGGGTCGGGGAGATCTGGGTTTCGGGACCCAATGTGGCGCAGGGCTATTGGCAAAATCCGGAAGCGACCGAGGTGATCTTCCGCGCCCGTATCGCCGGCGAGGCGGATCGCAGATGGCTGCGGACCGGCGATCTCGGCTTTCTCGACGACACCGGCGAGCTGTTCATCACCGGCCGGATCAAGGACGTCATTATTATCCGCGGCGCCAACCACTACCCGCAGGATATCGAGGACACCGTTCAGGACAGCCACCCCGCCTTGCGCCGCCATGGAGGCGCGGCATTCACGATTCTCGATGAGGCAAAAGGCGAGCAGCTGATCGTCGTACAGGAGATCGAGCGCACCGAGCGGCACCGTATCGTTTCCGCGCAGCTGATCGGTCGCATCCGCGAGGCCATCGTCCTCGAGCACGACATCGTGCCCCACGAGATCGCGTTGCTGCGGCCGGGCGCGCTGCCGAAGACGACCAGCGGCAAGATCCAGCGTGCCCTCGCCCGCCAGCTCTGGCTCACCGGCGCGCTCGAGCGGCTGTGATCGGTCCCACTCGCTTCCCAAACCAGCCGGTTTGCTCGTCTGCGCGAGATCGTGATACTTGGCATGCTTGATACTGCCGAGATCTGCCGTGAGATCATTTCCGCGCTGCCGATTTGTCGTCCTGGTCCTGGTCGCGGCCCTGCCCGCGGCTTGCGCTGCGCCCGGGCCGCAGAGCCCGTTCGCCGGCGCCTGGAACGGCGCCGAGCGCCACCAGATCTCGTTCCGCGACAATACCGTCGTGCAGCAGCCGGCCGGCGGACCATCGACCGCGCTGAGCCCGGAAACCTGTTCCGGCCGGTTCCGCTTTGCCTACGCCCGCCGCAGCCGTCAGGAGCTGATCGCGCTGGCGCCGGCGCAGCCTGATCTGCGCAGCCGGCTCACCCTGTTGCTGGTGCGCCCCGATTATCCGGTGGCCGAGCTCGGCTGCGGCGAGGGCGGCACGACCTACGTGCTGCTCGATGACCGCAAGCTGATCGCGATCCATCGCGATGCCGATGTCGCCGGCATCGAAGAGCTGTCGCGCTCCTAAAGCGCAGCCGAGCAATACCGCATGGAGGCGCGGCTCAAGAGCGGCATCTGGGTCAAGGCGCTGATCCGTCGCTGCGATATCGCCGCGATCGGGGTTGCCGTGGTGGCGCGCGGCGACAATGACGCCGGCGCGGTGCTTTTGAAGCTGAACGGCCGCGATGCCGGCTGCGCGGTGCTGTCGCAGACCCGCCGGCCGGACGGCACGCTGGTCTGGATGCGGGCGACCGGCGCCGAGCCGGTGCCGGAAACTGATGCCGATGCCTATATTGCCCGCCAGCGCGGACGCGACCCGGATCTCTGGGTTATCGAGATCGACAACGCCTCGCCCGCCGCC
>Ga0209474_10002414_pt1 | contig 17223 bp, 17 predicted proteins | sample GraSoiAngelo_145_FD_185902 | JGI IMG/M metagenome (GOLD analysis project Ga0209474, IMG submission 185902) | Grasslands soil microbial communities from the Angelo Coastal Reserve, California, USA - 14_1009_05_20cm (SPAdes) (version 2) | ecosystem: Environmental > Terrestrial > Soil > Grasslands... | reverse complement strand
GGTCGTCGCATACCGAAACAGGATGGACACGGTGATGGGATCGTTGAACAGCGATCGGAATATACTGACGGCGTTGTTGATGATTGCCTCTATCGCCGCAGAGTTCGGATCGCTCGTGATCGAACTGTCGAACGTGGCATTGATGACGAGCGCACCGCCCGAAGCACCAACCACCGGAGCCTCTGCGACACCTGCGCTGGCGCCTTGCTCCGGCGCGGCATCCACGCGTACGTCGCTGGATGCGGAGCTTACGTGCTCAACGCGGCCGAGCGGGAAGGGCGCGCCCCCGCCCTGCCCAAGGGGAGTCGCCCCGACACTGCCAACGCAAGCCGCCGCTATGGCGAGTGCAAGCGCAAGGGTACGGAGCCCGGTCACCAACGTATCTGGACGGTCTGGACGGTCCGTGCGGTTGCCCTTCGCACCGCTGTGCTCCGTACCAGCAGACCCAGGGGCGAGCGTTCTCATACCCCCCTTCCCGCAGGGTGCAGGCATGGCCCCCAGTAGGCTCCGAAGTTTACGCAAACTGGCGCTATCACACCCTGGCCCCGCCACCCTGCACGCCCTCTGCCCGGTCCCGACGTCCCTCTCCGGGAGCTCGTCCGTTTCGTTGCCGTCCTTGATGCCGTGGTGCATGAGGGCGGCTGGCGGGTGCCGCCCACACACGCGATTCCCTTGCTCGGGTCCGCCCCTCACCCTGTTATCTATCGGCAGTTACCGAAGGCGAGATGACTCCGAAGGCGCTGCCAAATCTCTGACACGCCTCACCTTCATCACGCGGACGGGCGAGAGAATCTCGCCAAGCATGGGAGCACCGAGGGGCTGCGATTGGCAACATGCCCGGACATGGTCCTCCAAGACGTCGATCTCGGGATCGCACATGCGGTCCAGAGTCACGGGGCGCAACGACAGCTCCTGCAAGTCACAGTGAATACGCGGCTCGACTCGTCAGCCAACCATCGCTCCTATGTGCTCGACGTACCACTCCACTTCCTCCCGCACGTCTGCGAACGTCCAGCCCATCGGTCGTGGCGGGACAAGGCGCTTCGCCTTGAAGAGGTAGCTGTGAGCGCGATCGGGGGACGCCGAGTGCGCGATGTTGGCCGCGAAGAGAAGCAGCTTCATCAAGCATTTGGAGCAGTCGATGGTCCCTGGCCTGGTGTTGCGAGCGAAGCTTCAACGATAGAGTCGATGAGATCGAGGCACCTGCTGACCTCGGCTACGTCCGCTCGCTGAAGGCGCTGGACGAGGACGCCGAGCTCGAAGCACCCCGTTGAGAATCGTCGTAGCGGGTGTACACGCCCACGTCGCCGGTTGATCAGATCGTCGTTCGAGAGGGCGAGGACGTCGGACGGAAGGCCGCTCAGAGCGCGCCTCCCATCGTAGCGACGCTGTAGTTTCCGTTGGTGCTCGCCTGCCGACGAACGAGCCGCAGATAGGAGGAGGGGCTCACGCCGAGTAACTTGGACGCCGTGCGGACGGTGAGCCCTTGGGCTACGACACTCTCAAGCTGTCTGTGATCGACGCGGAGCCGAGGACACGCGCTTGATACCCTCGCCGTCCTCTACCTCGCCCCCATCGGCCAGTCCGTCGTCCACGTGGCACCTGGGGCGGGGTTGCGAGGGAATCAGCGCTTCGCGTTCTTCGTCATCCAGATCGCCTGCCTGCTGGGATTGGCGGTGCTCGCGGCACGGCCGGCGTAGCACGGGATTGGAGTCCCCGAAGGAAGTCGTCCGGACTCTTGCTCGCGAACCCCGCCGACAAGCTCACCAAGAAACTCAAGCGGGTGAAGTCGAAGGCGCAGCGCCAGGAGGACGTGAAGGCGATGACGCGGGACCAACGCGACCTCTTCCTCGACACTGCCAAGTCCACGGAGCCCGACTTCTACACACAGTTTCTCTTTCTCTTCCTAAGCGGCGTGCGGCTGGGCGAGTCGTTGGGGGGAGAGTGGGATGACCTTGCCCTCATCGAGTCCCGCGCTCACATCGCAAGGACCGTGGACGACAAGACGGGCGAGGTGGGGCCGCCCAAGGGGAACCGCAGTGCGAGGTGGACTTGAGTCCTGAGTTAGTCGAAGCGCTGCGCCGCTGGAAGGCGAAGCAGGCTGAGCGCGCCCTCAAAGAGGGACGCGGCGAGGTGCCCCGGCGCATCTTTCCCATGCCCAGCCCCAAGAGCGGCGCTGATCTCGTGCGGGTGGCCTTCAAGCGCGTGCTCAAGAAGGCGCGCTTGCCCAGCTACTTCAGCCCCCACTGTGCGCGCCACACCTACGCCTCCATCCTGCTCAGCGAGGACGGCGGGCGGCTGCTCTACGTGCAGGAGCAACTGGGACACGCCTCGATTCAGGAGACGGTGGACACCTACGGCAAGTGGCTGAAGAAAGACGGGCGAGGGGCGATGGACTCGCTCTGCACGAAGGGCTGGAAGGCGGCGGCCAACGGATAGTGGTAGCAAAGTGGTAGCAAACGGCGCCAACGCCTTGGATTTTCGAGGCTCACGGGGAACCAGCTCTTCCCCGGGGCCGAGATCATCGGCCACCGCCTGTGCGCGGCCTCCTTCGGCAAGGAGCGGCCGGAGCTGATGCAGATGCTGCGCAACGCCGGCGGGAGCGAGGACCCGATGCTGCGCGACATGGCGCGCCAGCTCGCCGCCTGGGACTTCACGGGCGTGACGCTCACGCCGCCGACGACCCTCATCGAGGACCGGCTCGCGCTCGACCTGGACGGCATCGCCGTGCACCTGATCTACGTCGGCCCCGCGCACACCGCGGGCGACGTGATCGTCCATCTCCCGGCCGCGCGCGTCGTGTTCACCGGCGACATCCTCTTCCGCCTCTGCACGCCGATCGGCTGGGAGGGCACCTACGAGCGCTGGATCGCGGCGCTCGACACGATCGTGGCCCTCGACCCGGCCGTGGTCGTGCCCGGGCACGGCCCGCTCTCGGGCCTCGAGGGGCCGCGCGAGATGCAGGCCTACCTGCGCTACGTGCGCGCCGAGGCGAAGCGCTGGTTCGACGCGGGGCTGCCGGCCCTCGAGGCGGCGCGACGCATCGACCTGGGCCCGTACGCCGGCTGGACCGAGCCCGAGCGCATCCTCTTCAACGTGGAGCGCGCGTACCGCGAGCTGCGCGGCGAGCCGTACGACGTGCCGATCGACGCGACCGCGCTCTTCCGCGGCATGTACGAGCTGCGCGCGTCGCGGCGGGCGGTGGCGTAGGGTTCGCGGCTACGCCGCGCAGACGAAGTCGCGCGTCTCGTGGAGGCCGATCGCGGTGAGCGCGTCGCGGATCTCCTGGCGCGGGCGCGCGCCCGCCACGGCGGCGATCAGCGGGCGGCGGGGGTGCGCGCGGAGCTCCTCGACCGAGATGACGGGCGCGCCGTGGATGGTGTTGCCGAGGCGGCCGGGATGCACCTCGACCACGTGCGAGGGCCACTTCCCGTGCCCGAGGAGCGCACGGCGGAGGCTCCGTCCGGTGGGGCCGTAGCCCCAGAGCACGTAGCGGTCCGTGTCGGCGAGGAAGTGCGCGGCGAGGAACGCCGTCTTGCAGGCGGTGAAGCGCTCCAGGCGATACGCGTCCCCCGCGCGCCAGAGCCGCCGCGGCCCGTCGCGCCACGCGAGCAGGCGCCGCGGCACGACGCCGATCTCGTGGCCCTGCGCCAGCAGCCGCAGCACCAGGTCGTAGTCCTCGGGCCAGCCGGCGTCCCGGTAGCCCGCCCGGCGCAGCACCTCCGCCCGCACCATGAGTGTCGGGTGTGCGACCGGGCACTCGACGAACGCCTCCGCACGCACCCGCTCGGGCGAGTCGATGCCGTCGAGCCAGCGCTCGTAGGCCCGGAGGCCGTCCGTCAGCCGGGCGCGCGGGAAGAGGCGCACGTGGCAACCGACGGCCGCGAGGCCCGGCTCCGCGTCGAGCGCGCGGAGCTGGGCGGCGAGCCGCTCGCGGTGCATCACGTCGTCGGCATCCATGCGTGCGACCACCCGTCCGCGGCAGCGCGCGAGGCCGGCGGCCAGCGCCGCCACCAGGCCCCGGTGCGGCGTCGCCACGACGCGGAAGCGCCGGTCGCCCGCCGCGAAGCGCTCCGCGACGGCGCGCGTCCCGTCCGTCGAGCCGTCGTCCACGACGATGCACTCCCAGCATGGCTCGCTCTGCCGCGCGACGCTGCGCAGGCAGGCGTCGAGCGTCGCCTCCGCGTCGTGGGCCGGGAGCAGGATCGAGACCGGGGGCGCGCTCAGCGGGCGAACTCCAGGAAGTATTGATACGGCAGGAAGGCGTGCGACGCACGCAGCCGGAAGCCGGCCGCCTCCGCCTCGCGCTGGGTCTCGGCGCGCGAGACCTTCTCCTTCGCGGGCGGACCGACCGGGAGCGGGCGCTTGTAGAAATCGACGAGGACGAGCCGCCCGCCGCGGCGGAGCGCGCGCCGGAGCTTCCCGTAGTAGCGCACCCGCTCGTGGAGGTGGTGGCCCGTGTTGCAGATGAAGATCAGATCGACGCTCGCCGGCGCGAGCCTGGGATCGTCGGGCTCGACCCGCCGCGTCTCGATGGTGGTCGCGTCGGGCGCCCGGCGGCGGAGCTCCTCCAGCATCTCCGGCTCCGTGTCGAGCGCGAGCACCTTCCCCGTCGGCCCCACGGCGGCCGCGAAGCGCCGCGCGAAGTAGCCCGTGCCGGCGCCGAGGTCGGCGACCGTCATGCCGGGCCGGAGGCGGAGCGTCTCGACCACGCGCTCCGGCTGCTGCCAGCGTGCGCGGTCCGGCGACTCGAGCTCGGCGAAGTAGGCGTCGAAGCGGCCGGCGCTGGCGGCCGTCGCGACCAGGACGAGGAGCGCGGTCGCGGCTCCCTTCATGCGAAGCGGGGCGCCGTCTCGGCGGCAAAGACCTCGAGCTGCTCGAGGTAGTGCTCCAGGCTCCGGTGCCGGAAGCGGAGGTTCATGGTCGTCGCGCCCAGCTCCCGGTAGCGACCCAGCAGGTCGGCCAGTGCGGCACGCTCCGCGGGAGCGGTCGGGTCGAGGAGCCGGTCGGGCGTCAGCACCAGCTCCAGGGGCGCCGTCCGCTCCCGCCACTCGCGGGAGGCACGGGCGCGCGGGAGGAGCGCCGCCAGCTCGTCGAGCGTCAGGCGGAACGGGTCCCAGCCGTCGCCGAACGCGAGCGCGCGCCGGAGCGAGCGCGGGCTCCGGCCGCCGAGCCAGATCGGGACCCGCGCCTGTACCCCGCACGGATCGACGACGAAGCCGGCGAAGCGGTAGTCCGTGCCGGCGTACTCGGGCGCGCGCCGGCCGAAGGCGGCGCGCAGCGCACGGAGCGCGTCCTCGTAGCGCGCACCCCGGCCGTCGAATTCCGCGCCGAGGAGCGCGAACTCCTCCGCCAGCGTCCCCACGCCGACGCCCAGGATGAGGCGCCCGCCCGAGAGTCGGTCGAGCGTGCCGTAGCGCTTCGCGACGGCGAGCGGGTGGTGGTACGGCAGCACGAGCACGTGGGTCGCGAATCTGATCCGCGCCGTCCGCGCGGCGAGGAAGCCGAAGGTGGCGAGCGGGTCGTAGTAGCGCGTGCCGCGCACCGCCGCCGCCGCCGCAGGGATGGCGACGTGCTCGCTGCAGGTGAGGTGATGGTAGCCGAGCCGGTCGGCGGCCGCCGCGATGCGAGCGAGCTCGGCCGGACCTGCGTCCTGCTCCCATGGGGCGCCGTGGTCGGGGTGGTGCGTGACGACGGGCGTCACCAGGCCGAAGCGCACCCGGGCCTCCAGGCGCTAAACGCCACCCTCGCTGCTCACTTCGGCATCCACGTAGGTGATCCCCATGCCGTCCTAATGCCCCCTCCTCCACCGCGGAGGCAATAGCTGGTCCAGGAATGCTAAGAGGACTCCCGCCCCCATGGACTTCTCCTACTCCCCCGAGGACGAGCGCTTCCGCCAGGAGCTGCGCGCCTGGCTCACCGACAACAAGCCCGCGCGCGCCGAGCGCGTGCCGCACGACGACGCCTCGCTGGCGGCGGAGGTCGCCTTCCTGCGCGACTGGCAGCGAAGCCTCCACGCCGCCGGCTACTTGGGCCTCCTCTGGCCGCGTGAGTACGGCGGGCGCGGCGCGCGCCCCACCGAGCAGGCGATCCTGAACCAGGAGCTGGCCCGCGCCCGCGCGCCGCAGCTGCTCAACCGCGTGGGCGTCAACAACACCGGCCCCACGCTCATCGCGCACGGCACGGAAGCGCAGAAGCGCCGCTTCCTCCCGCCCATCCTCTCCGCCGACGAGATCTGGTGCCAGCTCTTCAGCGAGCCCGGCGCCGGCAGCGACCTGGCCGCGCTCCGGACGCGCGCCGAGCCCGACGGCGACGGCTTCGTGGTGAGCGGCCAGAAGGTGTGGACGAGCTACGCCCAGTTCTCGCGTTGGGCGATCCTGCTCGCGCGCACCGACCCGTCGCTGCCCAAGCACCGCGGGCTCACCTACTTCATCCTCGACATGGAGAGCCCGGGCATCACGATCCGCCCGCTGCGCCAGCTGACCGGCTCGACCGAGTTCAGCGAGGTCTTCCTCGACGCCGTGCGCGTGCCGCGCGTGCATGTCGTCGGCGTGGTGAACCAGGGCTGGGAGATCGCGCTGACGACGCTCGCCCACGAGCGCGGCACGGGCTTCGCGTTCAAGGAGCAGGTGCTGCAGCGGATCGCGGTCGAGGACCTGGTGCGCCTCGCGCGCGAGCGGGGGCGCGCCGCTGATCCCGTGGTCCGCCAGGAGATCGCGCGCGGCTGGATCGAGGTCGAGCTCATGCGCCTCATGAACTGCCGCACGCTGACGCGCCTCGAGCGCGGCGAGGAGCCGGGGCCCGAGTCGTCGCTGGTGAAGCTCTTCTGGGCGAGCCTGACCCAGCGCCTCCACCAGCTCGCGCTCGAGCTGGAGGGACCCTACGCCACGCTCGTCGCCGGCTCGCGGCGCGCGGTCGAGGACGGCCGCTGGCAGCAGGCGTTCCTCTGGTCGCGCGTGGGCGCGATCGCGGGCGGGACGTCCGAGGTGCAGGCGAACATCATCGCGCAGCGGATCCTGGGGCTGCCGCGGTGAGGCGGCGCGGCTCGACCACGAACGGCACCAGCACGAGCCCCGCGAGCGGCACGAGCGCCATCCAGCGGATCGCGTCCATGGGCGTCGCCGCGGCGCCGAGCGCGCGCCCCACCACGAAGGGCCCGGCGGCGGCCAGGTAGCGGCCCGCGTTGTAGCAGAAGCCCGCGCCGGTGCCGCGCAGCCGCGTCGGGAAGAGCTCGGGCAGGTAGAAGCTGAACGTGCCCGCGACCCCGTAGACGGTGAGCCCGTCCAGGAAGAAGAGCCGCATGCGCACGACCGGCTCCCAGTCGCCCCCGAACGTGACCCAGATCGACGCGGCGCCGCCCGCCAGGTAGAGCGCGAAGAGCGCGCGGCGGCCGAGGCGCGCCACCGGAATGGTGGCCAGCGTGCCGACGAGCCCGCCCAGGTTGAACATGGTGCTCGCGTAGGTGATGAAGCCCGCGCGCACGCTCGGCGCGGCGTCCGGCCCGGCGAGGAACGCCGCCACCAGGGGCAGGAAGGCGTTCGTCCCCCACCAGGCGACGAGCGTCACGATGCACATGGCGAGCCCGCCGAAGGTGGCGTGGCGGAGCCCCGGGGCGAACAGCTCCGCCAGACGCGGGGCCTGGTGCGCCTCGCGCTCCCACACCTCGGGCTCGCGCACGCGGCGGCGGATCCAGAGCGCGACCGCCGCGGGTGCCAGGCCGGTGAGGAAGACGAGGCGCCAGGCCAGGTCCGGCTGCGCGGCGAGGAGCGGGATGCGCTTGGTGAAGAGGTCGTTGACCAGCGTGGCGAGGAAGATGCCGAGGGGCGAGCTCGTGTAGAGCAGCGCACCGGCGGCGACGCGCCGGCGCTCGGGCACGACCTCCGCCACCAGGCTCGCGCCCGCCGCCCACTCGCCGCCGATGCCGAGCGCCGCGACGAAGCGGAAGGCGGCGAGCACCCAGACGTCGGTCGCGAAGGCGCACGCGGCGGTGGCCGTCGCGTAGACGAGCATGGTGAGCAGCAGCGTGCGCGAGCGCCCGAGCCGATCGGTCGCGAGGCCGAAGAGGATGCCGCCGGTCGCCCAGCCGACCAACAGGACCGCCGTGATCGCGCCCGTCGCTGCGCCGACGCGCGCGTCGCCCGCCGCCACGCCCAGGAGCCGCGGCAGGCACACCGGCGCCACCAGGTTGAAGAGGAGCCCGTCGAACACGTCGAAGCCCCAGCCGAGCCAGGCGGCGAAGAGGACGAGCCACTGGTAGCGGGTCATGCCCCAGACCCAGGGCGCCTCGCCCGGCAGGGACTCGGCGCGGGTGGCGGGCCGGAGGCTCACCCGGCCCGCGGCGGCGCCGCCGGATCGCCCGGCGCCTGCACCAGCTCGATCAGCTGCCCGTCGGGATCGACGATGAAGCAGGCCGCGGACTGGAACTCGGGGAAGCGGATCACCGTCTCCTCGAGCACGCGCTCGCCGGCGGCGCGGAGCGCGGCGAGGGTGGCGTCCAGGTCGGCGACCCGGAAGGAGAGGTGCGTGAGACCGTGCTCGTTCATCGCCCGCGGGCGCGGGGGCGGCGCCGGCGGGCTCGCGAAGCCGAGCAGCTCGATGCGCACGCCGTCGCGCGCGAGGTAGACGGCGTGCAGGTCGACGCGCCGGAGCCTGAGCAGCGTGTCGCTCGGCTCGCCCGCGACGCGGAGCTCGTGCTCGTGGCGGAAGCCCAGGCAATCGCGGTAGAAGCGGAGGGCGCGGTCCATGTCAGAGACGCAGATGCCGATGTGGGTGAGCCGTTGGAGCGGGACCATGCGGGCGCTCCTAGCGCGGGGACCGCGCCCGGCGCAATGACCGGGGACGTCCGTCTCGAGCCGGCCACGCCCGCCGACCTGCCGGCGATCGTCGCGTGCGTGCGCCGTTTCCGCCTCGACGACGAGGACCTCGCCGCCGAGCAGTTCGTGGTCGCGCGCGAGCGCGGGCGGCTGGTCGCCTTCGGGCGGATCAAGCCCTACAGCCGCGTCCACGAGCTCGGCTCGGTGGGCGTCCTCGAGGCGGAGCGGGGCCGCGGCCTGGGGGAGCTGATCGTCCGCGAGCTGGTCCGCCGCTTCCCGACGCGCGAGGTCTACATCACCACCGATCTGCCGACGTACTTCGCGCGTTTCGGCTTCCGCCGGATCGAGGACCCGCCGCCCGAGATCGCCGCCAAGATCGGGCGCGTATGCGCGCGCCTGCGCAGCGGCGTGGTGGCGATGCTGGTCGAGAAGCCGCGCCGGAGCTGAATATCCCCTCAGGCGTCCTACGCCTCGATCGTGACCTTGATCGAGCCGGTCGTCTTGTCGGCGGCGGTCGCGAAGGCGCGCCCGATGTCGGCGAGCGGGAAGCGGTGGGTGATGAGCGTCTCGGCGATCCGCCGGCCCTGACGGCGCAGGATGTCGAGCACGATGTCGAAGTCGGCGCGCGCGCCGGCGCGGCCGTAGACCAGGGAGCCGACGATGCGGAGCTCCTTGACGAGCACGAAGAGCGCCGGGAAGGGCGGCGACCTGGTGAACGCGCCGAGGACGCAGATCGTCCCGCCCGGGCGGCAGGCCGCCACGGCGGTGTCGAGCGTGTCGGCCGTACCCCCCACCGTCTCGATCACGAGATCGAACGGGGCATCGATCGCATCCCCGAGGAGGCCACCAGGATCGCCCTCGCCGATCACCCGGTCTGCGCCGAGCGCCAGCGCCGCCGCCTTCTGATGCGGGCGTCGCGCGTTGACGACGATCTCGCCGGCGCCGCCGGCGCGCGCCGCGACCACCGCCGCGAGCCCGATCGTCCCCGCGCCGAGCACCGCGACGCGCTGGCCGATCTCGAGCCCGGAGAGCCGCACGCCGTGAACGGCCACGCCGAGGGGCTCGCTGAGCGCCGCGGTCGCCAAGTCGACGCCGGCCGGCACGCGGAAGCAGTGCCGGGCCGGAGCGCTGACGTACTCCGCGAATCCGCCGGGAATCGTCAAGCCGACGAAGCCGATGGCGAGACAGCGCTGGTAGTCGCCGGCCAGACAGTAGCGGCACGCGCCGCACGACGCGATGCCCTCGAGCGCGACCGGGTCGCCGGGCTCGAGCGCCGTCACCCCGTCGCCCACGTCCGCCACCTCGCCCGCGATCTCGTGGCCGGGGCAGACCGACGGGATCATCATCTGATCGTGGTACCAGTGCAGGTCCGAGCCGCAGATGCCGCAGTTGCGCACGCGGACCACGACCTCGCCCGGGGCGGGCGTCGGACGCGGGACATCTTCGACGACGAGCCGGCCTACCCCGCGGCAGAAGGCGGCGCGCATGGCGGGCACGCGCGCCTCTTACAGCGGAGACGCGACCCGCGCAACGACGGGCCACAGGTTGAGCCGTCGTGAGATTGACGAAATGACCATGCAGGTGAGAGAAGAGCCGGACTCGTGAGTACCCTCGTGCGGATCGTCCTGCTGTCGCTCGCTTCGATCGCTCTCGTCGTCGCGGCGACTCAGGCATTTCCGGGGAGGAAGCCCTGCGCCAGGCTCTGCGCGAGCGCGATCGCGGCGTGTATCGGGTCCTGTCGGAGGGCCGTCGCGGACTGCAGGCAGAGTGCATGCGCCTCGCTCTCCGGACGTCCTGCCAGAGCCTGCAGGAGAAGATGCCGGCGTCCGTGCAAGCGCGAGTGTCGCACGCCCATCCTCGGCGCCTGCCGGCTCGATGGAGACCGGACGAGATGCGACCAACCGCCCGACACGACGTCGACCACGACGACCACCTCAACGACGCTCGCGGACAAGACGGACTGGGCGACGTACGGCTTCGATCTCGAGCGAACGTCGCACAATCCGCGCGAAGTCACGCTCGGCGCAGACAACGTCGGCCGTCTCGGCCAGATCTGGTCGACCGACGTCGGCGCGGTGGTCGCCGCGTCTCCCGTGCTCGCGAGCGACGTGAGCGTGGACGGCACCACGCTCGACCTGCTCTACATCGCGACCGAGCACGGGGATCTCTACGCGCTCGACGCCGCCACCGGGCGAGTCGTCTGGCAGCGGAACCTCGGTTCGCAGCTGACGGCCTGCGCGGACATGCCGGACGGGGTTTTCGGAATCACCGACACGCCGTTCGTCGATCGCACGACCCGGTCGCTGTTCGTCGTCGGGGGAGACGGCAATCTCTATGCGCTCGATCTGGCGACGGGCACGACGCGCGCGGGGTGGCCGGTGACGATCACCTCCGACCCGGCGCACGAGCATGTGTGGAGCGCGCTCACGCTCGCCGGCGGCGCGCTCTATGTCGAGACGGCGAGCTATTGCGATCGGACTCCCTACTACGGCCGCGTCGTGAAGATCGATCTGCCGACGCCGTCCGTGGTGGCGACGTGGTACGTCACCTCCGCGCCGGGCGCGGGACCGGGCGGTGGCGGCATCTGGGGCTGGGGCGGCGCGTCGGTCGATGCGAGCGGCGATCTCTACGTCGCCACGGGGAACGCAACGACCACGCCGGAGAATTACGGCTATGGAGAGAGCGTCGTCCGTCTGTCGAGCACCCTCGAGGTGCAAGCGTCGAACTACCCCGGCCTGGATGGCTTCGACCTCGACTTCGGCTCGACGCCGGTTTCGTACCAGGCGCCGGGCTGTCCCGGGCAGATCGTGGTGGAGAACAAGTCGGGGGGCGTCTTCGTGTATCAGCGCGACGCGATCGCGAGTGGACCCACGCAGCGGGTCGAGATCGGCAACGCCCAGCTGATCGGCGTTCCGGCCTACGACCCGACCACCCGGATGGTGTACGTATCCAATTCCACCGACCTGGCCGGCGGCGAGTACCGGCACGGCCTCGTGGCCTTCAGCGTCGGTGCGGATTGCCAGCTGCACCTCGCGTGGCAGCAGCCGCAGGGCGTGACCGGACCGGTCGTGTCGTCGCCGACCGTCGCCAACGGCGTCGTCTACTACGGCGACGGCCCCGGCAACGAGCTCTTCGCGCTGTCCGGCGACTCGGGTGCGGTGCTCTGGCAGAGCGGAAGCGCGATCGAGGGCGCGATCTATGCGCCGCCCATCGTGGTCAACGGCCGACTGTATGCGGCAGCCTGGGACCACATGGTCCACGCCTACGCCGTGGCGGGAGCGCGTTGACGGGAGTGCGAGGGAGGCGAGCTCTGGGGACGACGACGAGGCTCGACTAAGGCCCCGCCGCGTGCGTCGCGACCCGGGCGTCCGGGTTCTCCGCCGCCAGCACCTCGCCGAGGAAGCAGCTCGCCGCCGCCGAGCCCTTCAGCGTCGCATCGAAGAACGCGGCCTCCACCACCTTGGTGAGGCGGTGCTGCTCGTCGGCGGACATGGGCGGATTGTCCGGGGGCGGATCCTGGCAGGGGAGTGCGCAGCCGGTCGGGTCGATGCCCGCCCGCGGGCCGCCGAGGCCCGCGAAGATGTCGCCGAGCGTGGCGACGCCGGCGATCGCCGCGCAGCCGATCTTGTCGTAGCTCTCGGCGGCCGAGCCGGTGAAGTAGGTCACGAACGCCGTGTGCGTGCCGTGCGCCAGCGTGACCAGCGTGCGGGGCGAGCGCGCGCGCTCGAAGACGCGCGCGCCGTTGGTGGCGAGCGGCACGAGGAGGTCCTGGTCACCCTGGAGCACGAGCAGCGTCGGGCCCGCGGTGCTGCGGTAGAAGCGCTCGCCGAAGAAGCACCCCGTGGGCGCCACCGGCAACGCGGCGCGGATGCGCCGGTCGCGCAGCCGCCGGTGATAGGTGACGAGCAGTGTCGTGCCGCCGCCGAGCGAGAGGCCGGTCACGCCGAGACGCTTCCGATCGACGCCGCCGGCCAGCCACTCACCGCGGCGGCGCGAGAGCCGGAGCAGCTGGTCGATCACGAAGCGCACGTCGCCCGGTTGGTTGTGGAAGTCCGCCAGCTCCGGCCCCCCCGGCGCGCCGCCGCGCGTGAGCGGGAAGTCGATCGAGGCGACCACGAAGCCGCGGCTGGCGAGGTGCGCCGTGTAGTAGAGCTCGCCGCCGCGGCTGTCGAGCAGGCCGGGGCTGTTGACGACGAGCGGGAACGGCCGCTCGGCGGCGAGCGGCGCATCGCGCACGGGGCCGGTCTCGCCCGGCGCGGCCGGGTACCAGACCTCGACCGTGAGCGTGCGCACCCGCGACCCGGGGAGGCCTGCGTGCGGCGGCGTGCGGCGCGAGCGATCGACCAGGTCGAGCGTCCGCACGCCGACCCCGAAGGACGACTGGAGGTAGGTGGCGGTGGTCGCCTCGGGCGGGCAGAGGGCGCGCGCCCCGGGCGCGAGCACGAGGACGAGGCCGATGGCGAGCGCGCGCATCACCAGCCCGTGTGGTGCCGCTCGATCGCCGCGCGCACCCGCCCTGCCAGCGCGTCGCGGTCGTCGTAGCCGAGGCCCGTGGTCGGGATGGGCGTCTCGATCACGATCTCCACCTCCCCGGGCACGACCGTGAGCCGGCTGCCGCGCGGCATGAGCCGCCGGGTACCGCGGCAGACCACGGGCACGATCGGGAGCCCGGCGGCGATGGCGAGCACGAAGGCGCCCTTCTTGAACGGCAGGAGCTGCCCCCTCCGGCTGCGCGTGCCCTCGGGGAAGATCACGAACGAGTGCCGCTCGGCGGCGGCGCGGTCGAGCGCGTCGATCGCCTGCTCGGGGTGGTCGCGGTCGATCGGCACCATGCCCAGCGTATCGAGGACGGCGCCGACGACCGGGTGCGCCCACAGCTCCTTCTTGGCCGCGAAGCGGGTCCGCCCGGGCAGGAAGCCGAGCAGGACCAGGATGTCGAGGTGGCTCTGGTGGTTGGGCGCGAACACGAAGGGCCCACCGCCCGCCAGGTGCTCGAGCCCGCTCACGCGCACGTCGACGCCGAGCATCCAGGTGAGCGTCCGCGCGCGCGCCTTCGCGAAGCGCCAGGCGAGGTCGCGGTTGCCGGTCGCGCGATGGAGCGCCACCGCCACCGCCGCCATGCCGACCAGCATGCCGCGGAAGAGGTAGGGCGAGAGCGCGACGCGCACGCCGCGCGCCTCCTCCACCGGCGCCGTACCGACGGCCGTCGTCTCGGCCCGTTCGCTCGCCATCGCGAGCCGATTAGCAGGTTCGCGGCCGGCGCGCGACGTCTCAGAACGGCGGTGCCTCGCGCGCGAGCGTCGCCTCAACGAGGACGATGACCGGGAAGCGTCCCCCCGCCGGCAGCTCGGTCAGCTCCGGCGGCCCCACGAGCAACGCCGCGCCGCTCCCGAGCGCGCTCAGCACACCGGAGCCCTGCGCGGCGAGCGCCGCGGCGACGGGGCCGTCGCCCGTCTCCTCGAGGCGCACGCGCAGGAACTCGGTCAGACCCTTCGCCTTGCGCGCGGGCGCGGCGAGCACCGCGTGCACCACCGGCAGGTGGAGCCGGCGATGGCCCTGCATGCGGCGGAGCGCGGGTCGCACGTAGAGGTAGAAGCACACCAGCGCGGAGACCGGATTGCCGGGAAGCCCGAACACGAGCCGCTCGCCGCGGCGCCCGAAGACGAGCGGCCGGCCCGGCTTCTGCGCCACCTGCCAGAAGACCCGCTCGACGCCGGCGGCGGCGAGCGCGTCCTTCACCAGGTCGAGCTCGCCCACCGAGACGCCGCCGCTGGTGAGGACGACGTCCGCCTCGAGCGCCCGCGCGAGGCCGGCGCGGATGTCGGCAGCGCGGTCGCGCGCGATGGGCAGCACGAGCGGCTCCGCGCCCGCCTCGCGCGCGGCGGCGGCGAGCGAGTAGGCGTTGGAGTTGACGACCTGGCCCCGCCCCGGCGGCTCGCCTACCTCCACCAGCTCGGCGCCGGTAGGCAGGATCGCGACCCGCGGGCGGCGGTGGACGACGAGTGTCGCGCACCCGACCGACGCGAGCACGCCCAGGTCCGCGGGGCCGATCGCCGTCCCGGCGGCGACCACCACCTGCCCGGGCCGGATGTCCTCGCCCGCGGGGCGCACGTTCGCGCCGGGCGCGGGCGCTGCGCGCACCACCACCCAGCCGTCACGCTCCTCGGTGTCCTCGACCTTGACCACGGTGTCGGCGCCGGGCGGGATGACCGAGCCGGTGAAGAGCTTGACCACCGTGCCGGGCGCGACCGGCGTGTCGACCACGCTGCCCGCCGGCTCGACCGCGGCCACCCGCAGGCGCACCGGCACGCTCGCGAGATCGGCGTGGCGCACGGCGAAGCCGTCCATCGCCGAGTTGGGGGCCGCCGGGACGGCGCGGGCGGAGACGACGTCCGCCGCCGCCACGCGGCCGAGCGCCTCGGCGAGCAGCACGCGCTCGTCGCCCAGCACCGGCGCCGCCGCGCACACCGTGGCGAGCGCCTCGCCGACCGTGATCACACGCCGAGCGATAGCCGCCGCCCGGGCGGGCGTCAACGCCGCCCGCGATCCTGGACAGATGGCACCCTGCCGGGCTAGGCCTGAGCCATGATCGCCTCCCCGGCCGACGGCACCACGACGCTCAACGGCTTCCGCTTCCACTTCCTCGACTGGGGCGCCCGAGGCGAGCCGCCCGTGCTGCTCCTCCACGGCGGCGCGCAGACCGCGCACAGCTGGGACGAGGTCGCGCCCGACCTGGCGCGTGATCACCACGTCCTCGCCCTCGACCAGCGTGGCCACGGCGACACCGACTGGGCGCCCGAGGGCCGCTACCGCCGCGACGACTTCGTGGCCGACATCCGCGCCTTCCTCGACGACCGCGGCTGGGAGCGCGCGACGCTCATCGCGCTCAGCCTGGGCGGCCTGAACTCGATCGCCTTCGCGGCGACGCACCCGGAGCGGATCGCCGGCCTGGTCGTGGTCGACGTCACCCCCACCATCTCCCAGACGGGCGGCAAGGCGATCGCGGCGCAGCTCCAGGTGCGCGACTTCGCCTCGTTCGAGGAGGCGGTCGCGCGCGCCCAGGCCTTCAATCCGCTCCGCTCGGCGGAGAACATCCGCACCCGCCTCCGCCACGCGCTCCGCCAGGGCGCCGACGGCCGCTGGAGCTACAAGTTCGATCCCGGCATCGGCAGCGGCGGGCTGGAGGCGGACTTCGAGCGCCTGTGGGAGCAGGTGCGGGAGATCCGTTGCCCGACGCTCCTCGTGCGCGGCGCCCAGAGCGCCATCCTCGCGCGCGAGGCGGCGGCGCGCTTCGTGCGTGAGCTGCCGGGGAGCACGGTGGTCGAGGTGCCGGGCGCCGGCCATTCGGTGATGGGCGACAACCCGAGCGGCTTCATCGGGGCGGTACGGCCGTTCCTGGCGCGGCACGGACTCTGACCCCCCGCCGGAGGCGGTCCCAATGAAGTTCGACCTGCTCTACGAGCTGCAGGCGCCGAAGCCGCACGACGAGCGCAGCGAGTATCGCTGCTACCAGGAGGCGCTCGCGCAGATCGAGCTCGCCGACCGGCTCGGCTACGACACCGTGTGGGAGGTGGAGCACCACTTCCTGACCGAGTTCGCGCACTCCTCGGCGCCCGAGGTGTTCCTGGCCGCGGTGGCGCAGCGCACCACCCGCATCCGCCTCGGACACGGCGTCGTCCTCCTGCCGCACAAGTTCAACCACCCGATCCGCGTCGCCGAGCGCGTCGCGACGCTCGACCTCCTCTCCGACGGGCGGGTCGAGTTCGGCACCGGCCGCTCGAGCCAGTTCGAGCAGGCGGGCTTCGAGGTGGACACCGACCTCTCGCGCGAGATGTGGCAGGAGTCGCTCGAGATGATCCCGCGCATGTGGACGGAGGACCCGTTCGAGCACGCGGGGCGGTTCGTCACCGTGCCGCCGCGCAGCATCCTCCCCAAGCCGCTCCAGAAGCCGCACCCGCCCATCTGGATGGCGGCTACCAGCCCGCAGTCCTGGGAGATCGCGGGCCGCAACGGCATCGGCATCCTGGGTCTCACCATCTTCGTGAGCGTCCCCCAGCTCGCCGAACGCGTGCGCGCCTACCGCGCCGCGCTCGCGCAGGCGAAGCCGGTCGGCAAGTTCGTCAACGACCGGGTCGGCGCCTTCACCATCGTGCACGTCGCGGAGACGAAGGAGCGGGCGGTCGCCAATGGCGGCACCGAGGCCGCGATCAACTATCTCCTCTACGCCTTCCGCGTGCTCGGCGGCTTCGCCGACCCGAGCGGGCGCGGCATGCAGCGCGACTACGCCGATCTCGAGATCAAGTCGACGCCCTATCGCGATCTCATCGCCAAGGAGTACCCGATCATCGTCAAGATGCAGCGCGGCGAGTGCACCTTCGACGACCTCGACCAGGAGGACATGGTGATCGTC
>Ga0209474_10002412_pt1 | contig 17231 bp, 16 predicted proteins | sample GraSoiAngelo_145_FD_185902 | JGI IMG/M metagenome (GOLD analysis project Ga0209474, IMG submission 185902) | Grasslands soil microbial communities from the Angelo Coastal Reserve, California, USA - 14_1009_05_20cm (SPAdes) (version 2) | ecosystem: Environmental > Terrestrial > Soil > Grasslands... | reverse complement strand
GCCGCCCAGGTAGATGGTGTAGTCCACGCCGTCCGTCTTCTGCTTCTCGAAGTAGTGCGGGAACATGCCCTGGGCGGCCTGCTCCTCCAGATCGATGTAGGAGGCCACGGCCTCGTTGATCTGGGTCACGCTCTCGTCGAACTCCTTGCGCCGGGCGTAGACCAGGCCGATGCCCGGGTCCACCGCCGCGCGGTAGGCGTCGATCTTCTCGCGTATCGCGGGGCCGAAGGTCTGGAGGTGATCGAAGAGCGGCTCGATATCCGCCTTCAGGAACCTCATCACGTTCAGCTCGTCGCCGGAGCGCAGGGTGACCTCGATCTCCGCGACATGTGCGTCGATGCGGTGGGTGCACTGGTCGAGGATCGGCAGGGGCCGCGCCTCGTACGCCGCGCGCAGCACCTCGCGGGCCAGGCCGAGCTGGGTCAGCAGGTCGGCCTGGATGGCCCAGGCCCGGTGGGTGGAGGAGCCGCGGATGTCCGAGACCGCATAGAGCGGGTGGACGTCGCGGAACACGATCGGCTCCATCTCGCCCGTGCGCTGCTCCTCGCCTCCCCGCTCCATGGTCTCCAGCACCGCCTTGCGGAAGCGCCACTCCACCACGGGGTGAATGGCGGTGAACCGCTCCTTGATGAAGCCCTCGACGCGCGCATGCAGCTCGTCCACGCTGCGCTTCACCGCCACCGAGAAGAGCGGCAGGACCTCCTGGAGCCGGGGCGCGAGCAGGGTGTTGAGGTCGCCCGGATTCGGCGAGGTGAGGCTCAGCATGCCGATGAGCTGGTGCTGGTAGAGCAGCGGCGCGACTACCAGGCTGCGCATGCCCTTGCGCAGGATCGCCTCTTCCTTGACGGAGCGCGTCGTCAGCGCGGCGACGTCCTCGACGAAGATCGGCTCGCCGGACAGACTGGCTCGCTCGTAGACCGAGCCGGCAAAGTCCCCCGTCCTCCCGTGGGCGGAGCCCGCGAAGATGCAGCCCTGGGCCTGCTGGAGCTGGTGGCCGGAGTTGAGCATCAGGATCCGGTCGCCCTCGAAGGCGGCCAGGGTCAGGTGCAGGTCCGCGCGGCGGAATAGCGTGCGCAGCTTGGCCTGCAGCTTCTCGAAGCGCGCGTTGGAGACGATGGACTCCTTGTCGATCAGGTCGCGCTTGATCGAGGAGAGCACTTCCTGAACGGTGACGTCGGCCGCTTTCATTACCGTGAAGCCGGAGAAGCGCACGCTGCCGGACGGGATGAGGTCCGCGAGCCCGTCCAGATCCACCGCCTGAGCCACGAGGCGCTTGCGCATCTCGTCGGATAGCGGAGGCAGCGGGCGCAGGGCCTCCACGTCCACGAACCGGCCCTCGAACTGCACCTTGAAGTGCCGATCCAGGCCGGTCTCCGCCTCCTGGGTAGTGAGAATCAGCGGATAATCGACCGGGAACGGGATGCCGTAGAGCCGCTCGAGCGCGAGCGCGTAGGCGTTGAGCAGGCGGAAGTCCTTCAGCGCCTTCATGTCCAGGTTGAGCCGGCCATAGAGCATGCCGTCGGGACCCATGATGCTGTCGAAGGCCCGCGTGCCGTAGACGCTGCGAAGCGTGAAGGGGATGAGCGCGCCCATGTGGGCCTGGTCCCAGAACACCAACGGGAAGACCGCGCTCATCAGTGCATCGACGAGCCCGCCATGCCGGTCGAGCAGGGTGATGTCGTCGATGGGGCGCGTCAGCTCGGGCACGGCGCGCAAACGAGCCACGAGATCGCGCGCCAGCTCGCCCCGGGGCGAATTCTCCTTGGCCTGCTCCTCCCAGAATCGGATCAGCAGCGCCAGGCTCAGCTGGCTCTCGAACGGAAAGGCCTTCACGAAGTCGGGGAGGATCGCGGTCCCTTCGCTCATGGCGATCATTCTACTCTAGCCGCGTTCGAGCCTCCTGAGACGGAGCGGAGACGGCGTAGCGTTCGAGGAAGCGCGCGCGGAACGGCGCGAACGCGCCCTCGGCGATGGCGGTCCGCATCGTCGCCATCAGACCCAGGAAGAAGTGCAGGTTGTGCAACGACAGCAGGCGGTAGACGAGCAGCTCCTCGACCATGAAGAGGTGTCGGAGATACGCCCGCGAGAAGCGCCGGCAGCCGTAGCAGACGCAGTCGGCCTGCAGCGGCGCCGGGTCACGCGCGAAGCGCGCCTGCTTGAGCGTGAGCGGCCCGTCCGGCGTGAAGGCCTGGCCGTTCCGCGCGTTGCGGGTCGGCAGGACGCAGTCGAACATGTCGACGCCGGCGCCGACGGCCTCCACGAGATCCTCCGGCTTGCCGACGCCCATCAGGTAGCGCGGCCGCTCGGAGGGCAGCACCTCCGCGACCGCCGCCGTGAGCTCGCGCATGAGCGGCTTGGGCTCGCCGACGGCCATGCCGCCGATCGCGTAGCCGTCGAAGCCCAGCGCGATGGTCTCGACCGCCGCCCGGACCCGCAGGTCGGGATAGGACCCGCCCTGCACGATCCCGAACAGCGCCGGGCCGCTGCCGGCCGCGCGGTGCGCCGCCAGCGCGCGCCGCGCCCATCGCAGCGTCAGCCCGAGCGAGCGCTCGGTGTCCTCGCGCGTGGCCGGATGCGCCAGGCATTCGTCCAGCGGGTGGGTGATGTCGGCGCCGAGCGCCCGCTGGATCTCGATCACCCGCTCCGGGGTCAGCACGTGGGTGGCCCCGTCGCTGGGCGAGCGGAACTCCACGCCGTCCTCGCTCAGCTTGCGCAGGCGCGCCAGGCTGAACACCTGGTAGCCGCCGGAATCGGTGAGGATCGGACCGTCCCAGGCCATGAAGCGGTGAAGGCCCCCGAGCTCGTGCACGAGCTCGGGGCCGGGCCGCACCAGCAGATGGTAGGTGTTGCCGAGGATGATCTGGGCACCGGCCGCGCGCAGGTCGTCGGGGCTGAGGCTCTTGACCGCCGCGCGGGTGCCCACCGGCATGAACGCCGGCGTCTCCACCACGCCATGAGCCGTCGTGAGCCGCCCGCGGCGGGCGCCGCCGTCGGTGGCGAGCAGCTGGAACGCCAGCGCCGTCACAGGATGAGCGTCGCGTCGCCGTAGGAATAGAACCGGTAGCCGGCGGCGAGCGCGTGCCGGTAGGCGGCCAGGATCCGCTCGCGACCGGCGAAGGCGCTCACCAGCACGAGCAGCGACGAGCGCGGCAGGTGGAAGTTGGTCAGCAGCGCGTCGAGCACGCGAAAGGGCGAGCCGGGCCGCAGGTAGATCGTGGCCTCGCCGTCGAGGGCCCGCACGCGTCCGTCCTCGTCCGCTGCGCTCTCCAGCGTGCGGGTCACCGTCGTGCCGACGGCGATCACGCGCCGTCCGTCGGCCCGGGCGGCGTTGACCGCCGCCGCGGTGGCGGGCGGCACCGTCGCCCGCTCCGGCGGCAGCGCGTGCGCCTCGATGCGTCCGGGCGGCAGCGGACGGAACGTCGCCGGCCCGACGTGCAGGGTGAGAGCGTGCACCTCCACGCTGCGCTCGCGGAGCCGCTCCAGCAGCGTCTCGGAGAAGTGCAGGCCCGCCGTCGGCGCCGCCACCGAGCCGGGCGCGCGCGCGTAGACGGTCTGGTAGCGCTCCCAGTCCTCGGGCGCCGGCTTGGCGTGGCGCGCGATGTACGGCGGCAGCGGGGGCAGGCCATGGGCGGCCAGCAGCTCGTCGATCGTGCCGTCGCGGCGCTCGAGCACGCGGGCGCCGTCGGGGTCGACCGCCATGACCATCAGCCGGGCGTTGCCCACACGGAGCTCGGTGCCCGGACGGCAGCGGCGCCCGGGGCGGACCAGAGCGCGCCAGCGAGCCGGCGTCCGGGCCGCGAGGAAGAGCAGCTCCACGGCGCGGCCGGCGGCGTCCTCCGCCAGCACGCGCGCCGGAATCACGCGCGAGTCGTTCACGACGAGGCAGTCGCCCGGCCGCAGGAGCGCGGGCAGGTCGACGACGCGACGGTCGTCCAGGCCGTCCCCACCGCGATCGACGACCAGCAGGCGCCCGCCGTCGCGGCTGGCGGGCGGCGCCTGGGCAATCGCGTGTGGCGGCAGCTCGTAATCGAAGTCCGCGAGATCCACGTGCCGGCAGTGTACACGCCGCCGCGGGCGGGGCGCCGGCGCTCAGGGTGAGGTTGACATGTTTTTCGGAATTAGGTACACCTAATGTCACGCGCCGGGCAGCGCTCGCCGTCGCCCAAGGAGACCGTCGTGAAGGCCCTCATGCTCGCCGTGACGCTGCTCGGGCTCGCCGTCGCGCCGGCGCTCGCCGCCGAGCCCGCCGAGATCGCTCTCGTCATCGAGAAGAACCGCTTCGCCCCCGAGGAGGTCCGCGTCAAGGCCGGGGCGCCGTTCGTCCTCGTCATCACCAACAAGGACAGCGGCCCCGAGGAGTTCGAGAGCAAGGACCTGCGCATCGAGAAGGTGATCCCGGCCGGCAAGACGGTGCGGCTGCGGATGCCCTCGCTGAAAGCGGGCACGTACTCGTTCATCGGCGAGTACCACGAAAAGACGGCGAAGGGCCGCATCGTCGCCGAGTAGCCGATGGCCGCGACCTTCGTCGTCACGCTGCGCGAGGCCTTCGAGGCCGCCCTCCTGCTCGGCATCGTCTACACGTTCCTCGATCGCATCGGCGCGCGGGCCCAGTGGCGCTACGTCACGACCGGCGGCGCGCTGGGCCTGCTCGCCAGCGTGGCCATGGGCGTGGGGATCACGTCGGTGTCCGGGCCCCTGCTCGACCTCGGTCCCGATCTGATCGCGACGACGGTCATCTTCGCGGCCGTCGTGCTGCTGACGTGGCACAGCTGGTGGATGCGCCGCCACGCCAGCGCGCTGCGCGGCGACGTCGTTCGCCGCCTCGAGGAAGCGCGCACGAGCCGGCGCTGGTGGATCGTGGGGCTCATCGCCTTCACGGGGGTGTTCCGTGAGGGCGCCGAGACCGTGCTGTTCCTCTGGGGGCTGCTGGCCCAGGCCTCGGTCGGCAGCTGGGCCGGCATCACGGGCGGGGTGCTCGGCGTGCTCGTCGCGGCCGCGCTGGGCTGGGCGATCTTCCACGGGGGCCGCCACATCAACGTGCGGACATTCTTCAGCGTGACGACGGTTCTGCTCCTGCTGGTGGCGGCGGGCTTGCTCAGCACTGGACTCGGCAAGCTGCAGGCGCTCGGCGTGCTGCCCGCCGGCGAGCCGCTCTGGAACAGCACGTGGCTCCTGGACGACCGCGGCGGTATCGGCGGATTCCTCACCGCGCTGCTCGGCTACCGGGCACGGCCGTCCGCCTTCGAGGCGGCCGGCTGGGCGCTCTACCTGGTCGTGGCCGGCATCCTCGTGTTCGGTCGGCGGACGCGAGTCCGCGTGGCGCGCCCGGTCGAGACCGCGCGCTGACCCTCCACGTCCTCTCCGTCACGATGCCGCGCCTGACCACGCTGCTGGCGGCGCTGATGGTCGCGGTGACTCCGGTGGCGGCCTGGGCGGCCGACGACGAGCCGACCATCGAGTTCTTCTATCCGCTCGTGACGCGCCGGCCGGTGGTCGAGCGCGAGCTCGAGTTCCGGTTCAATCACGAGAAGGGCCGCGAGGGGCGGGTCAGCGAGCTGTCGGCGGCCGTCGAGTTCCCGATCCTGCCGCGCTGGCAGGTCGAGATCGAGGTCCCGACGATCTTCACGGACCCCAAGACGTCGCCGGGGCAGATCGGCGTCGGCGACCTCGAGATCGAGACGAAGTACCAGGTGTTCCGCTCGCTGCAGCCGCGTGTGCTCCTCGCCCTCGGCCTCGCGGGCAGGCTGCCGACGGGCTCGCAATCGCGCGGCCTCGGCGGCGAGGCCGCGATCGCGCCGTTCGTCGCCGCCGGGTTCGGCGCCGGGCCACTCGAGGTGCTATCGACGATCGAGTACGAGTGGAACCTCAACGCCCACCTGCCCGGCGAGCGCCCCGAGACGCTGACCGCGGGCGTCGCCGTCGGCTGGCTGCTGCATCGCAGGGTCATCCCGCTGCTCGAGCTGACGAGCGTCACGCCGATCCGCGGCGAGGACAACCCCGAGGCGCCGGTGGGTCGCACGCAACTCTATCTGACGCCCGGCATCAACGTGAGGCCGCTCCCCGGCACCACGCTGCGCCTCGGCGTCCAGCTGCCGATCACGCCCGCCCGCCAGTTCGACTACGCCATCCGCGCCGGCCTCGTCTGGGAATTCTGACCGTCCCGGCCTCTAGCCGATCTTCGAGCCCGGGGGGACGGAATGGTCGGGATGGAGGAGGATGACCTCGGCGCGCTCGTTGTAGGCGCCGAGGACGAGGACCTCGGAGACGAAGGGCCCGATCTGCTTCGGCGGGAAGTTGACGACGGCGACGACGAGGCGGCCGACCAGATCCGCCGGGCGATAGTGGTCGGTGATCTGCGCGCTCGAGCGCTTCCGGCCGAGCGGCCCGAAGTCGATCGTCAGCTTGTAGGCGGGACGGCGGGCCTCGGGAAACGGCTCGGCGTCGACCACGATGCCGACGCGCATGTCGACCTTCTCGAAGTCCGACCAGGCAATCACCGGCCGGTCCGGTCGAGCGTGCCGAGGACCGTGCCCGGGTAGTAGAACTCGACGATCTTCCGCGCGGCGTAGCCCTGCTCGGCCATGCCCTTGGCGCCCCACTGGCACATGCCGACGCCGTGGCCGTAGCCGCGCCCGGAGAAGTGGGCCGCCTGCTCGTCGACCGCCACCGCGAACAGCGTCGACTTGAACGTGTCGTAGCCGAGCATGCGGCGAAAGTCGTTGCCCCGCAGCCGCGCGATTCCCCGCCGGCCGTGCACCGTCACCACCGCGGCGCGCAGCGACGGCGTGCGCTCCGTCACCTCGATCGCGGTCACGGAGCCGACGCCGACGTCGTTGCGCTTGAGCACCTCGGCGAGGTCGGCCAGCTTGACGTCGAGCGCCCAGTAGTAATGCGGCGAGCCGGCCGAGAACTCGCAGCGCACGGGCTTCAGCGCCGGCATGTTGCGGGCGGCGAACACCGAGCGGGGATCCTCGGTGTAGCCGCCGCTCTCGGTGTGGTAGAACGCCGGGAACAGCTCGCCCTCCCACAGGAGCACCTGCCCGGCCGTGTCGCGCACGGCGCCCCAGATCGGCGAGGCGGGCGGCACGCGGCCCGCGTACTGCTGATGCGCCGTCGAGGCCACGATGTGGTACGGCTTGCCGCCGGCGATCGTCCGGTGATAGGCCGCGTAGGTGCGGGCGACGATCGCCTGCGCGCGCAGCGCCTCCAGCGGCCACTTGTCGCCGGCCTCGGCGCGCAGCACGCCGACCACGTACTCTTCCAGCGGCAGCTCGTTGACGACGGCGAGGCCGTCGCCGTTGCGTACGATCTCCAGCGCGCCGGTGTACTCGCGGCCATTGAAGCGGATCGGCTGCTCGCTCCCCAGACGGAAGCCGGCGCTCCGGACGCCGTCGATCTCCACGCCGCCGCCGGCGGCGCTCGCGCGCACGAGCGCCGCGCGCCGCGACGGCGAAGCGCAGGCGGGGCAGCCGCCCAGCTCGGTCACGTCGATGTCGACGCCGCGCAGCTCGACGACGCGGGCACTCTCGACGACGGCCACCCGGATCGTGTCGGCCGCGCTCACCGGCGGCGCGGCGGCGAGCGTCAGGAGCATCGCCAGCCCGACCGCCAGGATCGCGCCGGTCACCGGCGCCCGATCAACCAGAGCACCAGCGTGAGGACGATGCTGAGGAGGATCGAGGTGCCGAGCGGGAAGTAGAACGTCCAGTTCCCGCGCTGGATCGAGATGTCGCCGGGCAGACGGCCCAGCCACGGCACGCGGTCGAACGCCACGAGCAGCAGCCCCACGGCCGCGATCACGAGCCCGAGAACGACGAGCGCACGACCCAGCTCGGACATGGGCGTCGCCTCCACCGCCGACGCATTACTCGAAGAGCGCGCCCTGACCGACGGCGGCGGCCGGCGGCTGCTTGCCGAGATGGGCGTAGGCCTCTCGCGTCACCCGGCGTCCATTCGGCGTGCGGACCAGAAAGGCGATCTTGAGGAGGTAGGGCTCCACCAGCTCGGCCAGCGTCTCGGCATCGTCGTTGATCGTGGCGGCCACCGCCTCCAGGCCGGCGGGGCCGCCGTTGTACACCTCGACGATGGCGGTGAGGAAGCGGCGGTCGAGGCGATCGAGCCCGCGCGCGTCGACCCCCTCGCGATCGAGGGCGTCCCGCGCGACGGCCGCGCTGACCGTGCCGTCGCCGCTCACCTGGGCGTAGTCGCGCACCCGACGCAGCAGGCGGTTGACGATGCGCGGCGTCCCGCGGGCGCGCCGGGCGATCTCGGCCGCGCCGCCGGCCTCGATCCGCGTGTCCAGGATGGCCGCCGAGCGGGTCACGATGCGCGTCAGCTCGGTCTCGGAGTAGAAGTCGAGGTGGTGGAAGATGCCGAACCGCTCGCGCAGCGGCGCCGACAGCATCCCGGGGCGGGTGGTGGCGGCCACCAGCGTGAAGGGACGCAGCGCATACTTCAGCGTGCGCGCGTGCAACCCCTTGTCGATGACGAAGTTGACCGAGAAGTCCTCCATGGCCGGATAGAGCAGCTCCTCGACCGCGCGCGGCAGCCGGTGGACCTCGTCGATGAACATGACGTCGTTGGCGCCGAGGTTCGTCAGGATCCCCATGAGATCGGCGCCGCGCTCGATGGCCGGGCCGGCCGTCGTGACGAGATTCGTCCCCATCTCGTTGGCGATGATCCCGGCGAGCGTCGTCTTTCCGAGGCCCGGCGGCCCGTAGAGCAGCACGTGATCCACGCACTCGGCCCGGCGGCGGGCGGCTTCCACCGACACGCGGAGACTGGCGACCGCCTGCTCCTGGCCGACGTACTCCTCGAACGTCCGCGGACGCAGCTGCCGCTCGAACTGCGCGTCCTCGGGGGCCGGCGCCCGGCTGAGCATGCGGTTGTCCTCGGCCGCCACGCTCACGACCTCGTCCTGGCCGCCGCCTGACCGCGATAGATCTCGTCGAACAGCTCCTCCGGGCTCAGGACGTCCGGCCGGCGGCGGAGCGCGTCGGTGATGAGCTGCGAGGCCTCGCTGGGGCGGTGGCCCAGCTGCTTGACGAGGATCTCCCACACGAGCTCCCGCAGGCCGTCGGCGTCGGCCGGCGCGGCCGTCGCGCCGACCGGCTCGGCCACCGCGCCCTCGCGGGCCAGGGCGAACTTCGAGACCTTGGCCTGCAGCTGGGCGACGATGTTCTTGGCCTTCTGGGGCCCGATCCCGGGCAGGCTTCGCAGGTACTTCTCGTCCTGCCGCGCGATGGCCGCCGCCAGCTCGGCCACCGGCGCCGCCAGCGCGCGGGCCGCCACCATGGGACCGATGTCCTTCACGGTCACGAGCTTCTCGAAGAACTCCTTGTCGAGGTCGGAGGTGAAGCCGATCAGGACGGGCTTCGGCTGGTCCCGCGTGGCGTGATAGTAGATGACCAGGCGCAGCTCGCTGGCCTTGTCGCCGGCGTCGGCGGTCGCGCCCTCCAGCGCGCGCAGTGCGATGGGCGGCAGGTAGATCTCGTAGCCCACCCCGCCCACCTCCAGCACGATGCGATCCTCGAGCCGCCGCCGCAGCCGTCCTCCGAGAGTGGCGATCACGCCAGGCGTCCTCCGCGCCGCGACAGTCCGGTGAGGGCCAGCGCGAGCGCGTCGGCGACGTGCGAGGGTCGGGGCATCACCGCCAGGCCCAGCAGGCGCTGGACGCCGACCTGCATCTGCGCCTTCGAGGCGGCGCCGTTGGCGACGATCGCGCGCTTCACCTCGGCCGGCGCCAGCGCCAGCACCGCCACCTCGCGCTGGCGCGCCGCCAGGCAGATGACGCCGCGCGCGTGCGCCATCAGCAAGGCGGTGCGGGGAAACTTGTACTCGGTGTAGAGGTCCTCCAGCACCAGCAGCGAGGGCTCGTGCTTGGCCAGGACGTCGGCCACGCCGTCGTAGATCGCCTGGACGCGCGCCTCGAGGGGGCAGTCCGCCGTCGTGCTGATGACCCCGGCGGCGACGACGTCGGCGGCACCCCGACCGGGCGTGACCACGCCCCAGCCGGTCCCCACCAGTCCGGGGTCGATGCCGAGAACCCGAAGGCCGGACGTCGCGCTAGGCAGCCGAGATGGCCTCGAGGACCTCGTCGGGAATGTCGAAGTTGGCGTACACGTGCTGGACGTCGTCCAAGTCCTCCAGCGCCTCGACCAGGCGCACCACCGACGTGGCCGTCGGGCCCTCGACCCGGACCGTCGATTGCGGCACGTACGTCACCTGGGCCTCGAGGATGGGAACGCCCGCCTTCTGGAGGGCGTCGCGCACGGTGTCCATTTCAGCAGGGCCGGTCGTGATCTCGTACACTTTTTCGACGCGGCGCATGTCGGTGGCGCCGGCGTCGAGCGCCTTCGCCATCAGGTCGTCCTCGCCGATCTTCTCCGCGTCGACGGTGATGATCCCCCGGCGGTCGAACATCCAGGCGACCGCCCCCGAGGAGCCCATGTTGCCGCCGCCCTTCTCGAACGTGTGGCGGATCTCCGGTGCCGTCCGGTTGCGGTTGTCGGTGAGGACCTGCACCATCACCGCCACGCCGCCGGGCGCGTAGCCCTCGTAGGTGATCTCCTCGTACGACTCGCCGGGCAGCTCGCCGGTGCCCTTCTGGATCGCGCGCTTGATGTTGTCCTGCGGCATGTTGACTTCCTTGGCGGACTCGATCGCCGCCTTCAGCCGCATGTTGCCCTTCGGATCGCCGCCGCCGCCCTTGGCCGCGACGGTGATCTCGCGAAGGATCTTCGAGAAGAGCTTGCCGCGCTGCACGTCGGCCTTGCCCTTCTTGCGCTTGATCTGTGACCACCTGGAGTGCCCTGACATATTTGGCGTCCCTCGCTTGTCCCGGCTCTATTCGTGCGCCAGGGTTGCCTTGAGCCGCTTGACCCGCTCGAGCCGGCGCGCGCGCCGGACGAGGGCCGCCTGCCAGCGTCGCCGCTCGGCCTCGGTGCCCGGGGTGAACGGCCGGCACGGACGCGGCCGCAGGTCCTCGCCGAGGTGGACGTAGGTGAGGAACGCCGTGCAGGCGTGACGGACCTCGCCCGTCCACGGCTTCTCGGCCAGCACCTTGACGCCGATCTCCAGCGAGGAAGTCCCGACGTGGTTGAGCCCGGCCCTGACCGTCACCACCTCGTGGCTCCAGATCGGCGTGTAGAAGTCCATGGCGTCGAGGCACGCCGTCATGACGAAGCCCTTGCAGTAGCGCATGGAGAGGATGCCGCCGGCCTCGTCCACCTCCATCAGCATCTTGCCGGGGAACATCATGTTGCCGAACAGCGCATCCTCGGGCAGCACCGAGCGCGCCGACTCGAAGCGCCACTGCAGCGTCTCGTCGTCGGTCGCGGTGTCGTCCACGCGCCGGGCGCGGTCGGCGAAGCGCGCCAGCCGCTGCTGGCGGCGCGCCCGGGCCGCCTCGACCAGCGCCGCCTCGGCGGCGTCGCGGGGCTCGATGCGGGCGGCGACCGCCCGCGGCTTGGCGTCCTCGTCCACGCTCACGAAGACCAGGTGCGAGTTGAGCGTGACCGTGCGGCGGCCGCTCGTGACGTCCTCCCCCCACACCCGCACGCCGACCTCGAGCGAGGAGGTGCCGACGTACTCGACCTGGGCTCTCAGGATCGCGATCTGGCCGACCTTGACCGGATGCAGGAAGTCGATGTCGTCCATGGCGCCGAGCACCACGGTGCCGTGGGCGACCCGGGCCGCCGCCATCGTGCCGGCCTGGGTGATCCACTGCATCATGCGACCGCCGTGGATCTGCCCGGGCGCGCCCGCGTGCTCGGGGAACACCCACTGGATCATGTCGGTGACGGTCTCGGCGATCGACGGCATCGGTCTGGACGACGCGGGAACCGCGCCTTTTCTAGCACGAGGATACGCCGCCGCGCAACGACGCGCGAGCGTCGAGACGGCCGGTCAGCGCGGCGCTTGTGGGTGACCGACCACCGTTCCGGAGGTCTGGCAGATGCAGCACTCGCCCGCGCGCGCCTCGACCGGTGCGCCCTCGGCGATCAGCGCGCGGACGATCTCCCCCAGATCGACGACGTCCGGAAAGGCCTGGGCGAGGCACTTGACGCAGTAGACGTCGGGCGCGGTCCCCTTGAGCAGGAGCACGAGGGATTCTCGCATGACGATGTCACCAGGTCGGTCAGCGGGTGGGACGTTCGGCGCTCGGGAGCGCGGCCGACGCGTCGCGATGCTCGCGGAGCGCCTGGAGCCGGGCCAGGGTGCCGGGATCGGTGTCGGCGGCGCGGAGCCGCCCGGCCATCTCGAGCGCCTCGGCGACGCCGGCGTCATCGCCCAGCGCGGCCAGACCCTCGGCGGCGCGCACGACGCCCCGGAGCGATCGCTCGCCACGCGCGCCGGACAGCGCGATCAGGTAGGCGTGCTGTGCGGCCAGGACGTCGCCGCGGGCGAGCGCCGCGTAGGCGACCTCCAGGCCGACCTCCCAGCTCGATGGGCGCGGCGGCGCCAGCGTCGACGTGACCGCCCGGCTCGCCGCCACCTCGGCCATCGCCGCCAGCGAGGCCACCAGCAAGAGGACCGCGATCACGCGGCCGGTGCCCTGGTGCGACGTCATGTCCGTGCCTCCGTGCCTGTCGGCGTGGACGGTTGCGATCCTGTGCGCCATGGCGCGCAGGAGGGGCACGTTCGATGCCAGACGCGATCGGCGATGTCGCGGGCACTTGCAGGACAGCGACCCGGCGAAGCGGCGGCGATTCGCCCGAGGGCCGGGCGAAGTGTCGCTCAGGGCTGGATGCCGGGGAGGCTTTCGAGTCCGACGCCTTGCAGGCGGTGGAATCCCGTCGGGTGCAGGCGCAGGTTGCGCACCTCGGGACGCGCCACGCCCCACACGAGGCGGACGTAGATCGGCAACCACGGCAGGTCGTCGCCGAGCATCGCCTGCACGCGCTGGTAGAGGCGCGCACGCTCGACGCGGGACGAGAGCTGGCTGGCCCGGCCGAGCACGTCGTCGAGTCGGGGGTTGCGGTAGAAGGAGTAGTTGAGCGCGCGCGGTCCCTTGGCGGCGCCCTCGCTCGTCGACAGCGGAAACAGGAACAGGTGGGGGTCGCCGCCGAGCACGGTCGCCTCCACGAGGGCCATCTCGTGATCGCCGGCCTGGAGCACGGAGCGCACGCCCTCGGCCGGCCCGGTGCGCACCTGGACCGGGATGTCGGCGGCGCCGAGCGCGGCCTGGATCGTGCCGGCCAGCCGCGGGAGATTCACCGGTGTGGTCTCGTCGGGCACGAGCATCGTGGCCTTGTGGCCCTTCGGCCAGCCGCCGTCCGCCAGCAGCGTGCGCACTTGCTCGCGCGTGCCGCCCAGCAGCAGCCCGCCCTCGCGCCGCGCCCAGACGCCCGGCGGCAGGAACGACTGCAGCGGCACCGCCGCGCTCTCCAGCGCCACTCCGAGCACCGCCGGATCGAGCGCGGCCGCCACCGCGTGCCGGATCTTCTTGCGCGAGAACGGCTCCTTCTCCGTCTGGAAGGCGATGTAGCCGACCCGCAGCCCCGGCGCGGACAGCGCGCCGGTCGTGCGCCGCGGCGGCCCCGACGGGAACCAGACGTCGAGCGAGCGCGCATCGAACTCCGCCTCGGCATTGTCGTCGGTCGCCACCTCGAGGAAGACGAGGCGCTCCATGCGCGGCGGGCCGCCCCAGTAGCCCGGCACGGCTTCGAGGGCGATCCGGCCGGGCGCGACGTCGACGATCCGATACGGACCGCTGCCCACGAAGCGGGCACTGCCGTCGGCGTTGCCGATCACGCGGGCGACACCGAGGCCGGGGTGCGCCAGGACCGTCAGGAGCGGCGCGTACGGCTGAACGAGCACGAACTGCACCGTGTGGCTGTCGAGCGCGCGCACCTCCTTGACGACGCCCGGGCGGCCGCGCAGCAGCGCCGGCCAGACGGCGCCGGTGGCGTCGGGGGCGAGCTGGCGCTGGAAACCGGCGGCGACCTCGGGACCAGTGAGGGGGCTTCCGTCGTGAAATCGCGTGCTCTCGCGCAGCGTGAATGTCCAGACCAACCCATCGCGCGACACTGACCATCGAGTCGCCAGCGCCGGGTCGACTTCGGTAGAACCTTCGCGATAGGCCACCAGCGTGTCGAACACCTGGCGGGAGATGAGCGGTCCGGCCCCGTCGAGCGCGGCACCAGGATCGAGCTGAGCCGGCACGCCGGCGACGCCGACGCGGAGTTCCTTGCGCAACTGGGCGTGCGCCGCGCCCGGGCCCGCGGCCAAAAGGGTCAGAAGCAGCAGGAAACTCGTCATGGCGCCGCACGCCGCGCGAAGCGTTGGAGACACCATCCTCGTCTTTATAGACGGAACCCCTCGCGCGCGCTACCCGTTTCGACAGCAGGCGAACGCGCGGCGGTGTCCGGTACGGAATTTGCTCACCGGAGGGCGATCAACGAGAACGATGCTCCGAAGCACTGAAAGCGAAGCAAAATCAACGGCGCGAACGACGCCGAAGGGCCTGACAACCTTGACTTTCTTTTTTACAGCCGCCTATACTCGTTCACGCGGAGAGCTTACGTCCGAGCGGCGCACAGGGGGTCAAGTGAGAAGGGATGGGCTATGAAGGAGTTCGACAAGAAGAGTAGCCCGGGCCGCGAAGGCTTCTCGAAATTTCTCCCCGCCTCCATGTCCGATTCCAGCACGCGCCGTCGGCTCACGGAGTACGAGATCCAGCTGCAGGACCTCCAGGCTTACGTCCGCTCGCTCGAGGCCGAGACCGTGCACCTCCGCAAGAAGCTCGAGGACACGCCCAAGGACTTCATGGTCCTCGAGAACAAGCTGCGCGAGGCGAATCGGCAGCTCGTGCAGGCGTTCAATCAGAACGAAAAGCTCGTCAACGCGCTCTACGAGGCGCGCGAGCAGATCACCGCGCTGAAGGAAGAGGTCGACAAGCTCTGCGCGCCGCCCTCGACCTACGGCGTCTACCTCTCGGTCAACGAGGACGGCACCGTCAACATCCTCTCGCAGGGCCGCAAGGTGAAGGTCAACATCCACCCGGCCATCAAGGTGGAGACGCTCAAGCCCGGCCAGGAGCTGATCCTCAACGAGGGTCTGAACGTCGTCGAGGCCGCCGGCTACGAGGTGCAGGGCGACGTCGTCATCCTCAAGGAGCAGCTCGACGTCGAGCGCGCGATCGTCACGCTGCGCGCCGACGAGGAGAAGGTCGGCATCATCGCCGACCCGCTGCGCGCGCTGCGGCTCAAGACCGGCGACCACATCCTGATGGACGCGAAGTCGGGATATCTGCTGGAGAAGCTTCCGAAGAGCGAAGTGGAAGACCTCTCGCTCGAGGAAGTGCCGGACATCGGCTACGACGACATCGGCGGCCTCGGCAGCCAGATCGAGACGATCAAGGACGCCGTCGAGCTGCCCTACCTGTACGCCGACTACTACAAGGAGCACAAGCTCACGCCGCCCAAGGGTGTCCTGCTCTACGGGCCTCCCGGCTGCGGCAAGACGATGATCGCCAAGGCCGTCGCCAACAACCTGGCCGAGAAGATCTCCGAGAAGCGCGGCGAGAAGATCAAGGGCTACTTCCTGAACATCAAGGGCCCCGAGCTGCTCAACAAGTACGTGGGCGAGACCGAGCGCAAGATCCGCGAGATCTTCGTGAAGGCCAAGGAGAAGGCCAACGAGGACGTGCCGGTCGTGGTGTTCTTCGACGAGATGGACGCGCTCTTCCGCACGCGCGGCACCGGCATCAGCTCGGACGTGGAGACGACGATCGTCCCGCAGCTCCTGGCCGAGATCGACGGCGTCGAGGGGCTGAAGAACGTGATCGTCATCGGCGCCTCCAACCGGCAGGACCTGATCGACCCGGCCATCCTGCGGCCGGGCCGGCTGGACGTGAAGATCAAGATCGAGCGTCCCGACCAGGCGGCCGCCGGCGACATCTTCCGCAAGTACCTGACGACGGAGATTCCGATCGCCGAGTCGGAGAAGCGGCAGCATCGCGGCGACGGGGCCACCGCCATCGAGGCGATGATCGGGACGGCCATCGAGGCGATGTACAGCCTGAGCGAGGAGAACCGGTTCCTGGAGGTCACCTACGCCAACGGTGACAAGGAGGTCCTCTACTTCAAGGACTTCGCCTCCGGCGCCATGATCGAGTCGGTCGTGCGGCGCGCCAAGAAGCTGGCCCTCAAGCGCTACATCGGCGCCGGCGAGAAGGGCATCACCACCGACGATCTGGTCACGGCGGTGCGGGAGGAGTTCAAGGAGAACGAGGATCTGCCGAACACCACCAACCCCGACGACTGGGCGAAGATCGCCGGCAAGAAGGGCGAGCGCATCGTCTACGTCAAGCCGCTCATGGGCGAGACGAAGGAAAAGCAGCGCAGCGTCGAGCGGGTGGTGAACACGGGCCAGTATCTGTAAAGAATAGGGGGGCGGCGGACGCCCCCCCATTTCCCCCCGGCCGCCTGACACCGCCGGGGGGTTCTTTTTCACGACCAGCATTTTCGAGAGGATCGCATGGCCATCCCGAAAGTCATGGGCATCGAGACCGAGTACGGGATCACGGTCAAGAATCAGCCGGACTTCAACCCGATCCTGTCCTCGCTGCTCCTCATCAACTCCTACGAGACGTACCGGTCGTCGCGGGTGCGCTGGGACTACGAGGCCGAGAGTCCCCTGCGCGACGCCCGCGGCTTCGAGTACATGGAGGAGAAGGAGGGCACCTCGAAAGAGGAGTCGCGCCTGATCAACCTCATCCTGTCCAACGGCGCGCGCTTCTACGTGGACCACGCGCACCCGGAGTACTCGAGCCCGGAGACCACGAATCCGCGGGACCTCGTCATCTGGGATCGGGCCGGGGAGCGGATCCTCAACCTCTCGCGCCAGCGGGCCGAGGCGGTCTCGCCCCCCGAGCAGCGGATCCTGATCTACAAGAACAACACCGACAGCAAGGGCAACTCCTACGGCACCCACGAGAACTACCTGATGGACCGCAAGGTGCCGTTCGCGCGGATCGTGCAGCACATGATGCCGTTCTTCGTCACCCGCCAGATCTACACCGGCGCCGGCAAGGTCGGCTACGAGAACAACGCCGAGGCCTGCGAGTACCAGATCTCGCAGCGAGCCGACTTCCTGGAGACCGAGGTCGGGCTGGAGACGATGCACTCGCGACCGATCGTCAACACCCGCGACGAGCCGCACGCCGACCCCGAGAAGTATCGCCGGCTTCACGTCATCGTCGCGGGTGTTGACGATCGGTCGCGAGT
>Ga0209474_10002410_pt1 | contig 17239 bp, 15 predicted proteins | sample GraSoiAngelo_145_FD_185902 | JGI IMG/M metagenome (GOLD analysis project Ga0209474, IMG submission 185902) | Grasslands soil microbial communities from the Angelo Coastal Reserve, California, USA - 14_1009_05_20cm (SPAdes) (version 2) | ecosystem: Environmental > Terrestrial > Soil > Grasslands... | reverse complement strand
TCTCCGGCGCGCTCACCGCGATCGCGGATGGGGCGCGCGCGCGAGTGTTCTACGAGCTGCTCGCGGAGATCGTCAGCGAGTGCGGGCTACGACCGTACCTGCCGCACCACACGACGGACCCGATCGCGGCGCCGGACCTCGACCCGCGGAGCGTCTACGAGATCGATCGTGCCCGCGTCGCTCGAAGCGGGCTCATTGTCGCGTATGCCGGCACGCCGTCGTTCGGCGTGGGCATCGAGGTCGAGATCGCCCGCGAGCACGGCATCCCGGTGATCGTTGTCACTGAACGAGACCGGGTCGTCTCGCGCATCCTCCTCGGATCGCCGGCCGTCGTGGAGGTGGTTCGGTTCACCGACCTCGGCGCGCTGCGGCGGGCCCTCGGCGACGCGATCGCGCGGATCACCAAGACCGCCGCCGGCCAGGCCCCCGACGCCGTCGTCCAGCGTTTCCTCGGCAGTCTCGGCGCGGCACGCCAGCTCCCCGAGGCGGAGGTCGCGGCGCTCCTCCGGGTCGCCGAGCTCGATGGCGATGCTGCGCGGATGATCCGCGGGGCCGTCGCCGATGGGAAGCTCTTCGGCGCCGGTTTGCGTGACCTCGTGGGCCGGCATGCGCTGCGCGGCGCCGAGCTCGCGGCGTTCATTCTTCACGACGTCCTCGAACGGCCGTACGCGGACATCGCTCGCACGCTCGGTGCGGATCCGCGGCTGATCCGGCGTCGCGTCGAGCAGGCCCGGATCAAGCTGCAGCTCGCCGCGGACGCCGATGTGGCCGTCATAGGACAATGGCTGGTGACCGAGCTCATCGCGCCACCGACGCGCGCGCTGCAGCTTCGACTTTTCGCGAATTCAGGGCGAGTGGAGAACGATGAGCAAAGGGCAGCGCAAGCAGAAGACCACCGGCAAGCTGGGCTGGCGGTCGAAGAAGGCGAACCACGGGCGTAAGCCCGGGATGGGCCGCGGGAAGCGGAACTAACGCGGGCAACGTACTGAGCGGGCATTGACGAAGGAGCCGCCCTCGATCCGAGGGCGGCTCCTCATTTGTGGCCGCTTGGTCAGCGCGCTACGTGCGCCGGCGCGTCGTCTTCTTCCGCCCGGTGCTCTTGCGACCGGTGGTCTTCTTCCGTCCGCCGGTGCTCTTCCGCGCCGTCGTCTTCTTCCGCCCGCCGGTGCTCTTGCGAGCGGTGGTCTTCTTGCGGCCCGTGGTCTTGCGCCCCGTCGTCTTACGGCCCGTCGTCTTACGGCCCGTCGTCTTACGGCCCGTCGTCTTCTTGCGGCCAGTGGTCTTCTTGCGGCCGGTCGTCTTCTTGCGGCCGGCGCTGGAGGTGGTCTTCTTTCGTCCGGCGCCACCGCCCGCGGCCTTCCTCCGTCCACCGAGCGTGCCGCCCGACACGGGCGTTGGTGCGGGCGGCGGGGGCGTGCCCGGGAGCGGTGATGGCCAGCTCGATTCCGGCTCCGGCTGGGATCCGGACCAGGTGTCGCCGCGATTGCCCTGTTCCATGAGTCCTCCACCTATTCGGTCGCGTCAGGGTCGTGTGAGCGCTGAGAGCGATGGCATACCGCGTTCCATCGAACGTCGCAAGCGAGGGATGACGGAAGGAAACGCGCGCGCGTCGGCGGTCGTCGCGATCGCGACTACGGTCGCGTGCACCCACGCTGCGCGACCGACGTCGGATCCCCTAACGCGAGGCGTACGCCGGCGGCCTCACCGGTGTCGGCCGTTACGTGCAGCAGATACGAGCCGGTCGGCATCGGCGTTCCGAGCGTTCCTGTGTACACGCCGTAGGGGTCCGTCACCGCGCGGAACGCGTACTGCTGCCCTTCCCCGTCGACCGCCACCGCGAGGCTCGACCTCGGCCTGAACCCGAGCGCATACCAGATCCGCAGGCCATCGGTCCGAGCGGCGGACACGAACACGTCCTGACGGCACTGGCCGAGGGCGCGATCGGGGAGCTGGATCACGAACCGCGCGAGCGACTCTCGGAGAGCGTCCTCGATGGCGACCGTGGGCAGCGTCCCGCCGCCGATGCGCTCGAGCATCGCGACCACGCCGGCGCGGCCGACCCGGCCATCGAGCACCCGGACCGCCTCGGCGGCGATGCCGTAGGCGTGCCCCCCGAGGTCGACGTTGTTCTGCAGCCACGAGCGCTCCGAGCCGAAGATGGTGAGCGCGCTGGCGTCGTTCGCGAGGATGGAGAGGGCGCTCGCGCGGTCGATCCCGTAGGGGTCGCGCTCCTCGACGACCGTCGCCAGACCTTCGTCGAGCCAAGCCGGGACGCTCTCCCCCGCCAGCCGGTGCACCGCCACGTGCGTCAGCTCGTGCCGGAAGATGGTCGTCCGGCCGGCGTTGAGCACGCTTTCACCGTTGATCGCGACCGCGTCGATCCCGGCGAGCGTGATCCCGCCGGTCTGGCGGGCGAGGAGCGCGGCGTTCTCGGCCGAGAACCCGAATTGGCGCTCGAGCGCGGCGGCGAAGGATTGCCGGGACGTGAAGAGGAAGACCGCCGGCGGATCGCTGAACGGCCGCGAGAAGTAGCCCTGCACCGCGGCGGCGTCCTCGCGGAGCGTCGCGTCGATCGCGTCGGCGACCGCGGCGGACATCGAGGTCTCGGTCCACAGGTCGACCGCACCCGAGCCGGCCCGGCGGAACTGCGGCCCGAGCCGCTGCCGGAGGAGTACGAGCGCGACCTGCCGCTGGAGCAGCTGGGCCGAGAGCGAGCCGGACGGCGGCCCGAGACAGAACCCCGGCGCGTCGCCCGACGCGAGCTGGGCGCAGGCGTCGGTGCGCCGGGCCAGCAGCGTCGAGGGATCGACGGTGCCCGTCGCGATCGGCAGAGCGAGGCAGAACGAGGCAAGGACGGCAGGGTCGTCGCACGGCCGAGCCTGATCGACGAGCCGGACCGGCGCGGGGTCCGGCGTTCGGAACGGCGGCAACGTGGCGCAGAACGTGACTGCCGCGACGGGACAGGGCGCCGCGCCGGACGGCGGGGGGAGCCGCGGACCGATCCAGAGGACCAGCGCGGCGGCGACACCCGCCGCGGCGATCAGCGACGCGGCCTGGGCGCGCCTCAGGTCCGCGGCTCGGCCAGGAGGTACGCCCCCACCCCGATGAGCACGACGGGGACGAGGAACGGCTCCAACGGCGCGGGGATGAGCGACGCCCCGGTCACGAACCGCGCCGCCGCCGCGATGCCGAGGAGGACGGCCGGCACGAGCGGCCAGCGGTGCTGAGGGGCCAAGGCGAACGCCACGACGAACCCCGTCGCGATGATGCCGACGAACGCCGGCGCCGCGGACTCGGATCGGATCGTGATCCAGGTGGGCAGGAGGAGCGCGACCCCGAAGGAGAGCAGCGTGACCATCGGGATGAGGTACACGTACTGACGCCCGCGAACGTACGAGATGAGGAACGCGAGCCCCATCGCGATGAACAGGTAGGACGCGGCGTTGGGCACGCCGAGCGGCTGCAGGATGAACGGCACGCCCAGCGCGATGACGACCAGGCCGCCGAGGACGCCGCGCCGGCGCGAGCCGGCGACCTCGACCGGTGCGGGTACCGGCGCGGCGGACGTCTCCATGACCGCTGGTCCGCTCGCGGCCGCCCGCGGCGCCACCGGCCGGGGCCGGGCACCCTGGAACCGCACCTCCGCCCGGAGATCGCTCGGCTTGATCGGCTTCGTCAGGTAGTTGTCGAAGCCGCTCTCGAGCCCGAGCTTGCGGTCCTCCTCCGCGGCGTGGCCGCTCAGCGCGACGAGCGGGACGTCGACACCCGCCTGTCTGAGCTGTCGGGCGAGCACGAATCCGTTGACGTCAGGCAGACCGACGTCGCAGAGGATCAGGTCCCAGGACTCGTCCATCGCACGCTGCCGGCCCGCGGCGCCAGTGAGCTCGCTCGCGACGGCGTGCCCGTCGCGCTCGAGGGAGTCGACGAGCAGCTGGACGGTCTGCGGATCATCTTCGATGACCAGGATGCGCACCGTAGTGAACGGTACTAGACGAGCCTGACGAAAACCTCGTTCGCGACGAAACGGCCGCGATCGGTGAGCGCCACACGGTCACCCCGTCGTTCGAGGACACCCGTGCCCTCGAGGCCGCGGAGTGCATCGTCGATCCGGGCGCGGGCCGCGGCGCCGAAGCGCGCACCGTAGGCCGCGAGATCGAGCCCTTCGTCGAGCCGCAGCGCGAGGATGGCCGAGTCCACGGCGTCGGCGCCGCCGTCCGGGATCGCGGGCTCGCCCCGCTCGGTGCGCTGGACGTACGCCCGGATGGCCCCTGGCTGCCGTGACCGCTGGCCGGCCAGGTGCGAATGCGCGCCGGCCCCGACACCCAGCCACTCGCCGTTCCGCCAGTAGACGAGGTTGTGGCGGCACTCCTTGCCGGGTTTCGACCAGTTCGCGATCTCGTAGTGGCGGTAGCCCGCCGACCGAAGGACGGCGGAGGCCAGCTCGTACCGGTCGGCCTGCCCGTCGTCGTCGGGCTGGGAGGCCCGGGCCGCGGTGCGCCAGCGGGCGATCGTCGGCCAGCCGCCCCCGCCCCAGTTCGCCACGCCCTCTTCGGGCTCGAGGGCGAGCTCCAGCGGGTAGGCGGAGATGTGATCCGGCGCCAGCGCGAGCGCTGCCTCGAGATCCGCTCGCCATTCGCCCTCAGGCTCGCCGGGGCGGCCGAAGATCAGATCGAGGTTGACGTCCAGGCCGACCGACCGCGCCGCCGAGACGGCGGGCTCGATGTCGCCGGGCATGTGCGTGCGACCGAGCGAGGCGAGGGCTCGCGCAGAAAAGGACTGGGCGCCGAGCGATACCCGGGTCGCCCCGAGCGCGCGCCAGGCGTCGAGCCGCGCGCGGTCGAGCGTCGCGGGGTTCGCCTCGAACGTGACCTCCTCCGGCGCGAAGTCGAAGGCCCCGCGGATCTCCCGCGACAGAGCCGCGATCTCATCAGGCTCGAGCAGGCTCGGTGTCCCGCCGCCGAAGAAGGCCGTCGCGATACGGGGCCGGCCGAGGGCCTCGCCGTAGCGTGCGATGTCGCGCCCGAGCGCGGCGAGGTAGCGCCCGCGCAGGGCGCTCGTCGCCGGCGCGGTCGCGAAGTCGCAGTACGGACACCGCGAGGCGCAGAACGGTATGTGGACGTACAGGCTGATGGGCGAGCGAGGGCTTTGCCCGAGCGAAGCCGCAGGGCCCCCGATCGCGGAGCAGGCGGAGCCAGCGAAGCGATCAGGGTTCAACAGGTTCATCGGATCAGCCCCAACGGGTCCGGCAGCTCGGCGTCCGCGGAGAGCTCCGCGGTGCGACCGAGGTCGACGAGCCATTCGCGGGACTCATAGACGAACGCGAGGAGGTGCGCCGGCCGCCACTCGGCCTCGACGACGATCCGCTCTTCGCCGAACTCCGGGAGCAGGAGCACGTACGCGAGCCCGCGATCCACGAGGCGCGCCGCGGAGACACCCAGCGAGAGCAGCCGCTCGGGCCCGCCGACGACGCCGATCGCAGAGGCGCGCACCGGGGCGACGACCTCGGCGAGGCGCGCATCGCCGCTCCCGGCGTCGATCGCGGCGGCGCGATGGAGGGCGATGCGCGCGCCGGCGGCGTAGCGGCCTTCGAGCAGCCCGCGCGATTCCCGCGAGAGCCGCTCCCAGACGACCGGGCCGTCGTCCTCCGCGAGCGCGCGGAGGAACGTCGACGCGAGCAGCTGCGTCGGGTGCTCGTAGGCGACGCGGTACGGACGGCGTGAGCGCATCACTCCTCCTTGATCCGCAGCACCGCGAGGAAGGCCTCCTGCGGGATCTCGACCGCGCCGACCATCTTCATTCGCTTCTTGCCGGCCTTCTGCTTCTCGAGCAGCTTCTTCTTGCGAGTGATGTCGCCGCCGTAGCACTTCGCCAGAACGTCCTTCCGTTTCGCCTTCACGGTCTCGCGCGCGATCACCTTCCCGCCGATGGCGGCCTGGATCGGGACGTCGAACATCTGCTTCGGGATGAGCTCGCGCAGCTTCGCGGTGAGTGCGCGACCTATCGCCATCGAGCGCTCGCGGTGCACGATCATCGATAGCGCATCGACCACGGTCCCCGCGACGAGGATGTCGAGCCGGACGAGGTCGGCGGCGCGATACTCCCGGAGCTCGTAATCGAGCGACGCGTAGCCTTGCGATCGGCTCTTCAGCTGGTCGTAGAAGTCGACGATGACCTCGGCGAGCGGCATGTCGTAGGTGAGCATCGCTCGCGTCGGATCCACGTAGCTCATGTCCGTCAGCGCGCCGCGCTTGCCCTGCGCGAGGTCCATGATCGGGCCGACGTACCCCTGGGGCACGATGATCGTCACCTTCATCCACGGCTCCCGCACCTCGACGATGGTCGCCGGATCAGGCAGCTTGGCCGGGTTGTCGATGGCGATCTCGCCGCCGTGGGTGATGACGCGGTACTCGACCGACGGCGACGTGGCGATGAGGTCGACGTCGTACTCGCGTTCCAGCCGCTCCTGCACGATGTCGAGGTGGAGCAGTCCGAGGAATCCGGCCCGGAAGCCGAAGCCCAGGGCCTGTGAGTTCTCGGGCTCGTAAATGAGCGACGCGTCGTTGAGCCGGAGCTTCTCGAGGGCATCCCGGAGCGCCGGGTACTCCTCCCCGAGCGTGGGGTAGAAGCCTGCGAAGACCATCGGCTTGGCCGGCCGGTAGCCGGGAAGCGGCATCCGCGCCGGTGCCGCGGCCAGCGTGAGCGTGTCACCGACCCGGCAGTCGGCCACGGCCTTCAGGCCGGTGGCGACGTAGCCGACCTCACCGGTGGCCAGCCGCGCGATCGGGACGGCGTTCGGCGCGAACGCCCCGAGCTCGAGGAGCTCGCTCTGCTTCTGGGTGGCCATGAGGAGGATGCGATCGCCCTGGCTCACGCTGCCGTCGACCACGCGCACGTGGGCGACCACGCCCTTGTACGCGTCGTAGTGGGAGTCGAAGATGAGGGCCCGGAGGGGCGCCTCCTGATCGCCGCTCGGCGGCGCGATCCGATCGACGACCGCATCCAGGATCGCGGCGACGCCCTGCCCGGTCTTGCCGGAGGCAAGGAGGATCTCTTCGTCCTTGAATCCAAGGGTGGTGCGCAGGTCCTCCCGCACGAGATCGATGTCGATGTTCGGGAGGTCGACCTTGTTGATGACCGGCACAACCTCGAGGCCCTGCTCGACGGCGAGGTACGCGTTCGCGAGGGTCTGGGCCTCGATGCCCTGTGACGCGTCGACCAGCAGCACGGCGCCCTCGCACGCGGCGAGCGAGCGGCTCACTTCGTAGTTGAAGTCGACGTGTCCGGGGGTGTCGATGAGGTTCAGCTCGTACGTCTCGCCGGCGTTGGGCCAGGCCATGCGCACGGCGCGGGCCTTGATCGTGATCCCCTTCTCCCGCTCGAGGTCCATCGAATCGAGCAGCTGATCGCGCATCTCGCGGAGCGCCACCGTCCCGGTGAGCTCGAGGATGCGGTCGGACAGCGTCGTCTTCCCATGATCGACGTGGGCGATGACGCTGAAGTTGCGGATACGCCGCCGCGGATCGGACATGCGACGAGCCTAGGTGAGCGATCAGCCCAGCGCGGGCGGCTCCCACAGCTCGACGCGGTTGCCGTCGAGATCGACGATCCACGCGAACCGGCCGTACGGGAAGTTCTCGCGTCGCGGATCGATCGTGACGCCCTCGGCCGCGAGTCGAGCGAGGAGGCCGTCGAGATCGTGGACCCGGATGTTGACCATGAACGTCTGGCCACCCGGACCGAAGTAGGTCGTGTCGGCGGGGAAGATCGCGAAGACGGTCGAGCCGCTCGGACCGTCATCGGCCCAACGGAGCACGACCGCGGTGTCGCCGTCACGGCGCAGCCCGAGGTGGCGCTCGTACCAGCGATAGAGCGCCTCCGGATCGGCCGACCGGAAGAAGACGCCGCCGATGCCGGTCCCGCGCGGACCGAGCGTCATGGCTGGGCCCCCCGGTCGACCACTCGCCGGCCGACCCGCGCCCGCACCGCGGCCGTGATCTCAGCCAGCTCGCTGACCCGGAAGACGGTCGCGGCGCCGACGTAGGCGAGCATGCCGACCGCGACCGCGACGGCGGTCTGGAGCAGCAGACCGATCTTCGTCTGCTGCAGGTCGACGGTGATGTTGGTGGCGCGGATGAACGCGAACATCGCGATGCCCATGAGCAGGCTCGCCGCCATGACCTTCAGCGACGAGGTCCCGAGGCCGACGATCCGGAGCCGCGCCCGCGGAGCGAGGAGGACGAAGAAGAGCACCGCTTCGGCGAGCGTGGCGACCGAGTTCGCGAAGGCGAGGCCGTTGATCCCGTACAGCGGAGCCAGGAGCACCGAGAGGATGATGTTCGTGCCGATCGAGACGAGCGTGAGCGCGAGCGGGGTGCGGGTGTCCTTGGACGCGTAGTACGCGCGCGTGAGGATCTGGATGAGGGCGTGCCCCGCCAGGCCGAGCGAGTAGTACAGGAACGCTTCCTGGGTCGCCTCGCGGGCCTCCGGCCCGAACCGGCCGTACTGGAACAGGAGGTTCACGATCGGCCGCCGCAGCACGATCATCATCACGATCGTCGGCAAGGTGAGGAACAGGATCCAGCGGATGCCCGTCTGCAGGACGTCACGCATCTTCGACTGGAGCCCCTGGGCCGCGTAGTGCGCCAGCGTCGGGAAGACCGCGGCGCTGATCGCGATCGAGAACACGCCCAGCGGCAGCTGCATGAGCTGCTGGGCGTAGATCAGCGCGGTGAGCGATCCCTCCGGCAGCTTCGCCGCGAGATACGTATCGACGATGAAGATGAGCTGCACCGCCCCGAGCGCGAGGGTCCGCGGGATCGTCAGCCGGACGATCTCACGGACGCCGGGATGGGCCAGGTCGAGAGCGAGCTTGTAGCGCGTGCGTCGGAACGTGAGCTCGGGGACCTGGACCAGCCACATCATGAGCGCACTGGCGACGGTGCCCCACGCGAGCGCCTCGATGCCGAGGAACGGCGAGGCGAATACGGCGAACACGATGATGACGAGGTTGTAGACGAGCGGCGCGATGGCTCCGGACAGGAACTGCCGGTACGAGTTGAGGATGCCGGTGAACAGCGCCGAGAGGCCCATGAAGATGGGGCTCAGCAGCATGATCCGCGAGAGGTGGATCGCCGTCTCGCGCTGTGCGGGGTCAGGGAATTGCGCGAGCGTGGGCACAAGCTGTGGCGCGAGCACCCAGAGGACCGCTGAGAACCCCATCAGTGACAGGACGATCGCGTTCATGACGCTGGACGCGACGCGCCACGCCTCGTCCTCCCGCTCTTTCGCGAGGTAGCCGGTGAACACCGGGATGAACGCGCTCGCGAGCGCACCGGCGACGAGCAGGTTGAACAGGGTGTCGGGGATCCGGAACGCGGCCCAGAACGCGTCGAGCTCGGGGGTCTGCCCGAAGTTCGCGCCGATGACCGAGAGGCGAAGCCAGCCGAGGAAGCGGCTTCCGATGAGCGTCGCGATCATGAAGAGCGACGCCCGGCCGACGCTCATCTGCATGTGCGTCGAAGTATGAATAGACTCGCGGACATGGCAAAGAAGAAGCGGTCCGCGCTCAAGCGCATCCGTCAAGCACCACGCCGTGCCGAGGTGAAGGTCCTCGCTCGGTCGGCGTCGCGCACCGCGGTGAAGGCCGCGCGCGCGGCGATCGAGACGGGCGCGGAAGGTGCGGCCGATGCGGTGCGGGCCGCGGCGAGCGCGCTCGACAAGGCCGTCAAGCGCGGGGGCATCCACAAGAACGCGGCGGCTCGCAAGAAGAGCCGGCTCGCGAAACGGTCGGCGACGAAGAGCTAGACCATGGCCTCCCGGCGGGCTCGCGCCAGCAGATCCACGATGAACGCCGACTTGCCCGACTGGAACGCCACCGCGTCCAGCTGCCGGCGCGCCAGCTCGCGTTTGAGGTTCCCGTAGCGCGCGGCCTCCGTGGGGTGGGCGCGAAGGTAGTCCCGGAACAGCAGGTGCGCCGTGATGCGATCGCTCCCGGCCGCGTACACGTGCACGTGATGCGTGCGCGGCCGCGGCGACCACCGCCGGAAGTATGCGCGGCCCGGGATCCCGTATTCGCCTAAGTGCTCGTAACCGAGCGCTTCCATCGCGGTGATGAGCGCCGCTCGGAGGGGAAAACGCCGGGCGGCCACCAGGATGTCGATGATGGGCTTCGCGGCGAGGCCCGGCACGGCCGTGCTACCGATGTGCTCGATCAGGACGGCATCGTCGCCGAACGCCCCAGCGAGTCTGACCCGCTCGTCGTTGAAGCGAGCCGGCCACCGAGGGTCGTACTCGACGACGGCGACGGCGTCCGCCAACCGACCTCGGGTCAGGTCCGCGCGAAGCGCGGGAACGTGTCCGGCCCCGGGTAGCGCGCCGCGTCGCCGAGCTCGAGCTCGATCTCCATCAACCGGTTGTACTAGGCGACGCGCTCGCTCCGCGACAGCGAGCCGGTCTTGATCTGTCCGGTGTTCAAGGCGACGCAGAGATCGGCGATCGTCGTGTCCTCGGTCTCGCCGGACCGGTGCGAGATCACGGCCGCGAACCCCGAGCGGTGAGCGAGCTCGACAGCCTCGATCGTCTCGGTGAGCGTGCCGATCTGGTTGAGCTTGATCAGCACCGCGTTGGCCGCCCCGTCGGTGACGCCGCGGCGGATCCGCTCCACATTGGTGACGAAGAGATCGTCGCCGACGAGCTGCAGCCGGTCGCCGAGCGCCTTCGTGAGCGCCTTCCAGCCGTCCCAATCGTCCTCGGCGAGGCCGTCCTCGATCGACACGAGCGGGTACTTCGACCGCCACGCGGTGTACTTCGCGATCATGCCCGCGCTGTCGAGCTTCGCCTTCTCGCGGGCGAGCGTGTAGGTCCCGTTCGAGAAGAGCTCGGTCGCGGCCGGGTCGAGAGCGATCGCGCAGTCGGAGCCGGCGTCGTAGCCCGCCATCTCGATCGCGCGGAGGATCAGCTCGATCGGCTGCTCGTTCGAGGCGAGACCCGCCGGCGCGAAGCCGCCCTCGTCGCCGACCCCCGTGCCCATGCCCGCGTCGTGCAGCAGCTTCTTCAGCGAGTGGAAGATCTCGGAGCCCATCCGGATCGCCTCGCTGAACGATGGCGCGCCGAGCGGCGCGAGCATGTACTCCTGCATGTCGGCCGAATCCGTCGCGTGCTTGCCGCCGTTGAGGACGTTCATCAGCGGCACCGGCAGCGTGCGCGCGAGCGGCCCGCCGAGGTAGCGGTACAGCGGCTGGCCGACGTCGTCCGCGGCGGCGCGAGCACACGCGAGCGACACCCCGAGCATCGCATTCGCTCCGAGGCGTGACTTGTCCGCGGTGCCGTCGAGCTCGCGGAGCAGCGAGTCGATGGCGGATTGGTCTGACGCCTGCTCGCCGATGAGCTCGGGCGCGATGATGTCGTCGACGTTGCTCACCGCCTTCAGGACGCCCTTGCCGAAGTAGCGCTCGTTGTCCCCATCGCGGAGCTCGACCGCCTCGTGCGCGCCGGTGGAGGCACCGCTCGGGACCATGGCCGTGCCGACCGCGCCACCTGCAAGGAACACGTCGACGCCGACGGTCGGGTCACCCCGTGAGTCGAGCACCTCGCGCGCGCGGATCATCTCGATCGTGGCGTCAGGCATCCGGTCCGGCTCCTCGCTCACGCATCCGGGATCGCCTCGACCCCGGGCAGTCTTTTTCCTTCAATGAGCTCGAGCGCGGCGCCACCGCCGGTCGACACGTGCGTCATCCGATCGGCGAGCCCGAGCTGCTCGACGGCCTGCACGGATTCGCCGCCTCCGACGACCGTCACGGCCGCAGTCGCGGCCATCGCCCGCGCGATCGCCTTCGTCCCGTGGGCGAATGCCGGCTGCTCGAAGAGGCCCATCGGGCCATTCCAGAAGACGGCTCCCGCTTCGGCGATGTGGGCGGCGAACTCGCGTTCGGTCTCCTCGCCGATGTCCAGGATCCGGTCGCCCGACCAGCGCATGTCCACCGGCAGCAGGATCTCGACGCCGCGAGCCGCGGCGGCCGAGAGGATGTCGCGCGCGTCGTTCCCGCGCTCGGGCTCACTGAGCGAGGCCTTGATGTCGGTGCCGCCGGCGGCGAGGAATGTGTTCGCCATGCCCCCGCCGATGCAGAGCACGTCAGCTTTGCCCACGAGCGACCGCAGCACGCCGATCTTCGAGCTCACCTTCGCTCCGCCGATGACCGCGACGAACGGCCGCGCCGGTGCCTCGAGCAGCGATGTCAGCACGCGCATCTCTTCGTCGAGGAGCAGCCCCGCGTACGCCGGAAGGATCCGCGCGACGCCTTCGGTCGATGCGTGCGCGCGGTGCGCGGCCCCGAACGCGTCGTTCACGTACGCGTCGAACCCGTCGGCCAGCTCGCGCGCGAATGCGGGATCGTTCATCTCCTCCTCGCGATGGAATCGCACATTCTCGAGCATGAGCACGTCCCCGGGCGCGAGCTCGCGGATCTGCTGCTTGGTCTCGGGACCGACGCAGTCGGGCGCCATGGGTACCGGGACGCCCAGCAGCCCGGCGGCCCGCTCCGCCACGAGCGCGAGGCTCAGCTTCCGGTTCGGACCGGTGGGCCGGCCGAGGTGCGAGCACAGCGCGACCATCGCGCCCTGGTCGCGGAGGGTGACGATCGTCGGTAGGGCGGCACGGATCCGGGTGTCGTCCGCGACCACCGCGGGCATGTCTGGCGGCGTCTCGATCGGCACGTTGAAGTCCACGCGCACGAGCACGCGCTTGCCCTTCGCGTCGAGCGCCGCGATGGTGCGCTTGGCCAACGGTCAGGCGGTCGCGGCTGCGGGCTGCTTCGTGCGGAGCTTCGCGGCGACGAAGGCAGTGATGTCGGCGAGCCGGCAGGCATAGCCCCACTCGTTGTCGTACCAGGACACGATCTTCACCATGTTGCCGAGCACGATCGTGTCGATCGCGCTGACGATCGTCGAGTGCGGATCGCCCTTGAAGTCCATCGACACCAGCGGCTCCTCGGTGTAGGCCATGATGCCCTTGAGGCTGCCCTCGCTCGCGCGCTTGAACGCCGCGTTGACCTCGTCCTTGGTGACCTCGCGGTCGAGCGTCGCGGTGAAGTCCACGACCGAGACGGTGGGTGTCGGAACGCGGAAGGACATGCCGGTGAATTTGCCTTTGAGCTCGGGGATCACGAGCGTGACCGCACGAGCCGCGCCGGTCTCCGCCGGGACGATGTTCTCGGACGCCGCACGGGCATCGCGCGGATCCTTCGCGACGGTGTCCAGGAGCCGTTGCGAGAGGGTCTTCGAGTGGATCGTGGTCAGGAAACCCTTCTCGATGCCGAACTCATCGTTCAAGACCTTCGCGACGGGGGCAAGCCCGTTCGTCGTGCAGGACGCGTTGCTGATGATGTTGTGTTTGGCGGGGTCGTACTCCGCTTCGTTCACGCCGAGCACGAAGGTCTTGTCCTCGTTCTTCGCGGGCGCCGAGATGATCACTTTTTTTGCGCCAGCGTCGATGTGCGCCCGCGCCTTGGTGGCGTCGGTGAACAGGCCCGTGGACTCGATGACGATGTCGATGTCAAGCGCCTTCCAGGGCAGCTTTGCCGGATCACGCTCCGCGAGGACCTGCATCTTGCGGCCGTCGACGATGATCGCGTCGGCGCTCGATGACACCTCGCCCTCGTACGCGCCGTAGGTCGTGTCGTGTTTGAAGAGGTAGGCGTTCATCTTCGGGTCGGCCAGGTCGTTGATCGCGACGACCTCGACCTCCGGATGCCGCTCGATCATCGCCTTGAGGAACTGGCGTCCGATCCGGCCGAATCCATTGATCGCAACTCTCGTCATCTCACACTCCCCTGCGACGCCAATCTAGAGGAACCATTCGCCGCCACCGGATGCACGATCACGAGCGGCAAGCGCTGCGCCAATGATCGAGACGTCCGCGCCGAGCGCCGATGGCACGACCTTCACCGCGGCCGCGGGGACCTTGAACGCGCGTTCGGCGATCGCCCGGCGCATGGGCTCGAGCACGTGGGACGGCTCGTGCTCGGCCACCGATCCACCGACGACGATGCGTTCGGGATTGAGCGCGTTCACGATCCCGACGGCGAGGTTCGCGAGGGCCGCCTCGGCCCGTGCGATGAGCGCGACCGCTCGCGCATCGCCGGACGCGGCCTTGGCGTAGACGACGCTCGCCTCCGCGGCGCCGTAGGCCTCCGCGAGGTTGCGCCCCGCGGCGTACGCCTCGACGCAGCCGAACGAACCGCAGCGGCAGCGCACATCTTCGTCCATCCCCACCGGGAAGTGTCCGAGCTCGCCCGCCGTGTTCGTCGCGCCGCGCAACATCCGCCCGCCGGACACGATCGCGCCGCCGACCCCGGTCGAGACGGTGAGGTAGACGAAGTCGCGAGCACCACGCGCGGCGCCGGTCGTCCCCTCACCGATCGCGGCCATCGCCGTGTCGCGGTCGACGAAGACGCGCGGGCCGCCGAGGTCCGCTGCCAGCCGCTCGGCGATCGGAAAGTTCGCGTCGACGAACCCGGCGATGTTCTGGGTGGTGAGGATGATCCCTTTCCGGTGGTCGAGCGGTCCGGGCGCCGAGAGACCCGCCGCAGCGATGTCCGCGGTCGTGACGCCGGCCGCGCCGAGCGCGGCGCGGCCGCTCGCGACGAGCGCGGCGACGACCGCGGTCGGGCCGGTCTGCGGCGTCGGCCGCCCGTCACGGCCGATGAGCATGATCGCGTCGCCGTCGATGCGGACGACCGCGGTGCGAACGTTCGTGCCGCCGAGATCGATGCCGAGGTAGAGGGCGCTCAGACTCTGGGGAGACGCCCGGCCACGTCAGGCGCGCTCAGCGCGGACGCGTCGGTCCCGAGGACCTGCTGCTGCGCCGCCTTGTAGCCGCGCCTGGCCTTGTCCTTCCCGAAGGTGCGCTCGGCGTCGTCGTAGATCTGCGACACGAGGATCGCGAGGTATGGGACGGCCTGCTGCTCGGGCATGTTCTCGCGATCCAGCGCTTGCGCGTCGATGCGATCGTCAACGATCGGCAGCGGACGGTCGATCGGGTCGGCCTGCTCGTCCACGCGCATGAGGAGGTTCGCCATCCGGTCATCGAGCCGGCCCTTCCCGTACTGGCCGCTGTTGTATTCGCCGAGTAGCGCGTTCGCAAGCGACGCGAGCTGGCCGGCTCGGCCGGCCGAGGGGGCGGTCGCGATCCCGCCCGCGGCGGCCTCGTGGGCCGGCTCCTCACGCTTGAGGAAGCCGAAGAGCCCCGGCCGCTTGACCTCGGCTGCGGGAGGCGCTGGGGGTGCGGACCATTCGGCGGCCGATGGCGCCGGCCGGGTCCATTCCCTGATCCGGTCCGGTGGTGGCGGGGCCTCCGGTACGACCTGCTGCGCCGGACCGAAGACGCCGTTGAGCGCCGCAAGCCGCTCGTCCGCGGTCGGTGGGATATCGATCGGCGATGCCGGCGGCGGGGTCTCGGGCTCGACGGTCGGGGCGGTCGGGAACGCGCCCATCCGGGCGTCGAGGGCGGCGGCGAGATCCTCACGCAGGTCGGTCTCCGCAGGCTGGCCCCACTGGGAGGCCGCCGGCTGCTCCCAGCTCTGCGGCGGGGGCGCCGGCTGCTCCCAGGAACGGGTCGGCTCTGGGCGCTCCCAGGCGGGCGGCGCTGGAGCAGGGGTCGGCTCGGGTGGGGGCGGAGCCCAACTCTGGTCCGTCTGGACCTGCGGCGCCGGAGCGACCCACTCGATCGTGGGCGGGCTCCACTGCTCCGGCGCCGCGGACGGCTGAGGCGCCGCCGCTACGGGCGCGCGTTCCGGCGGCCGTTCGGGCGCCGGCTCGAGGACGTCGACGAATCCGGCATCGACGAGGGCGGCAAGCGAGGCGCGGGTCGCGAGCTTGCCACCCTTGAGATGCTCGCTCACGGCGGTCACGTCGCGTTCGCCGTTCACCGCGAGCAGGGTCCGCCACTGGTCGGGCGACAGCGTGATCTCGCCTCGCTCGGCCGCGCGCTCCGACAGGCGGAACCGCGAGCGATCGTCGGGAATGACCTTGCGGATCGCGACGATGCGGTCGCGCTCCTGCGCGCCTCGCTCGAGGAGCTGGTCGAGATCGCCCGAGAGATTGCCGGCAGGCGCGTCGCCCCACGGGATGAACTCGAAAGTGCCGGCCGTGGCCGCGAACACCATGCCGAGAGCCGGCTCGCCGACGTCCTCACCGGCCACCGCCGCGACCAGCCGTCCACCGTCGAACCCGAGCGTGCCGCCGCCGTCGCCTCCGCGGACCTCGAGCTGGCCGGTCTTGTTGGTCGTATGGATGAGCCGAACGACGGTCTCGAGCGGGAATGCCTCGATCTCTCCGCGCAACGTCATGCGATGGCCTCCTCGGTCTCCTTGTCGAACACGTGGAGCTTCGATCGGTCGAAGCCCACGCGAATGGACTCGCCGGGCTGGGTCTGGGTACGAGTATCGACCCGCGCGACGAACGTCTGCCCCGCGGATGACAGATGCAGCTGGAACTCATTCCCCAGGAATTCGACGACGTCGACGCGCGCGTCCACCGGAAGATGACCGTTCTGATCGGTCAAGGTGCCGGCGTTGATATCTTCCGGCCGGATCCCGACGACGACATCCTTGCCCATCGAGCGGCCGCCGCTGGCCGTGATCGGCGCCTTGAAGAAGCCCGCGTCGGCGACCGGTGACTCGGCGCTGCCGGTGAGCTTCGCCGGGAAGAAGTTCATCGCCGGCGACCCGATGAAGCCGGCGACGAAGATGTTGGCCGGGTGGGCGTGGAGGTTCTCCGGAGTGTCGATCTGCTGGAGCACGCCCTCGCGCATGACCGCGATCCGATCGCCCATCGTCATCGCCTCGACCTGATCGTGGGTGACGTACACGGTGGTGCGCTTGATCCGTTGATGGAGCTTCTGGAGCTGCGCCCGGGTGTCGATGCGCAGCGCGGCGTCCAGGTTCGAAAGCGGCTCGTCCATCAAGAAGACCGCGGGCTCGCGGGCGATGGCGCGGCCGACCGCCACGCGCTGGCGCTGTCCGCCGGACAGCTCCTTCGGCTTGCGCTTCAGCAAGCGCTGCAGTCCGAGCATGTCCGCGACCTCGGCCACCCGGCGGTCGATCTCGGCCTTGGGCATCCCGCGGAGCTTGAGGCCGAAGGCGATGTTGTCGTACACGCTCATGTGCGGATAGAGCGCGTAATTCTGGAAGACCATCGCGATGTCCCGATCCTTCGGGGCCACGTCGTTCACCAGTCGCTCGCC
>Ga0209474_10002405_pt1 | contig 17259 bp, 11 predicted proteins | sample GraSoiAngelo_145_FD_185902 | JGI IMG/M metagenome (GOLD analysis project Ga0209474, IMG submission 185902) | Grasslands soil microbial communities from the Angelo Coastal Reserve, California, USA - 14_1009_05_20cm (SPAdes) (version 2) | ecosystem: Environmental > Terrestrial > Soil > Grasslands... | reverse complement strand
TCGAGCCGACATCGCCTCCTCCAGCGCCCGAGCCGATTCCGCCAAATCCGAATCCGCCTCCCGAACCTCCGCCGCGTGGAGAAACGACGCAATCAACCGGATTACCTTCCAATATCGCCGCCGCGCTCGCCTGCATTCCGTTGGTGGGCGGTCTCATTTTTTGGTTCCTGGAGAAGCGCGACAGTTTCGTTCGCTTTTACGCGATGCAATCAATCATCTTCGGCGGCGCGTGGGTCGTATTTAATGTTATTTCCAGGATCGTTTTCGATATTTTTGGCTCCATCCCGGCGTTGGGCCCCGTGCTGGTTTTCCTCTGGGCCATCATTCAAGCGCTCGTCCATCTTGCTTTTCTCGTCATTATGGTGATCGCGATGATCAAAGCATTTTCAGGATCGCGCTGGGACATACCGTACGTGGGGCCGGTGGCCCGGAAATATTCGGGCGAATAAACTGTAGCGGCGCTCTATCAGCGCCGAATCGGACCGAATAGGACGGAACACAGGCATTCTTGCCTGTGCGCCCAGCGGGCTATTAGCCGGCTGTCTCTATGTCCACGGCAGACAGGCAGGAATGCCTGTTTTGGCGCACAGACTTGGAAGTCTGTGTTCCATTTCTGCTGGCTCGACAGAGTCTCGCCCTACCGATTAGCTCAGCAACTTCACCACGATTTCGGTCAGCACTAATTCCTGATCCAATTGCGTGGTGACCAGCTCCAGGTTTGCCTGCAAACATGCTTCCATTCCCCGGACCAGTTGGTCGGTTTCGAAACGGTGCGCATTCATCGCCGCAATTCCAAGCGCGTAAGCGTTGATCACGCCATCTTTTTTTCGTGGCAAATGGTCCGTCTCTTTCGCGGGCAAACGATTGAGTGTCGAAATGAAAGCGAACGGCGCCTGCGGCCGCGGAAGGTGATGGCGTTCCATCAGATCCTTGGCCAGGAGAAGATTGCGGATCGTCGGCAAAATGGTCGCGAGCAAAATGCCAATTGCGGTTTCGCCTTGGTCGAGCAAATCGCGCACAAGATTAAGCGCGAGGGTGGCGTCGCGGCGCGCGAGAGCATTGCCGAGTTCAAAAATGACCGCCGCCCGCGAAATCGGCACCAGCGCACGCACTTGCTCGGCCGTGATCGCGCCCTCCGGCGCATAGAGCGTTAGCTTTTCCAGTTCGTTGGCAACAACGCCGGAGTCGCCGCCGGTGGAAAGGACAAAAAGTTCCAGCGCTTCCTCTTCAAATTCCAAGCCGCGTTTTGTCGCTTCGGCCCGTACAATTTCACCGGCATTTTCTTCCCAGCCGCTGCGGTTCAGATCGGGCTCATCGAAAATCTGAATATCCGCCACTTTCGTCAGTGTTTTGAAAAATGACCGCCGCTTGTCCGGATCGATTGCGCTAACGAGAAATGTGACGTCGTCCGGCAGTCCATCGGCGAGAATGGCGCCGAGCTCCTCCAATGGCTCGAGCACATTGGCGGATTTCCCTTTCACATCGTCGGAAAGAAAATTCGCGCTTTTAAGCCAGACTAGCTTGCTGCCTCCGAAAAATGGAAGTGTTTGCAGCGCCGCGATGGTAGAGCGAATCGCGGTGGCGGCGCCATCCACATTGTCCGCCGCGCCATCGATTATCTCGAGTCCAAATTCGCCCGCCTCAGCCGGGGCGAGCTGTTTGGCAAGTTCCGCCGCTTCACGTTTCACCCGCACTTCGTCGGAGCCGACAATTGCGCGAATGTTGGCGGTCGCTGCTTTGGTTTTCGCTTTGGGCACAGCCGTGTTTTTCGCATGTGCTGCGAATGTTCACAAGATCGGTAATTCCGGGTAGCGCACGCAATGCCAGTCCGGCTCGGAGCTCGCGTGTTGGCGGTGACGTCTCGTCATCGCGGACTTTTCGAAAGATTGTTTCGGCGAGACACCGAAACCAGCACGCGAGACGCGCGCGCTACCCAATCGAAGGCTTGCGCGCCGGCTACTCCTCCGTTTGTTGCAAAGTCGTTCCAAAATCTTTCGCTGCGTATTCGCGGAACTTTTCTTCGAGCGCCGCGACGGTCGCAAATTTGGCGGGATAAATTCGCGGTAACGCCGTTTCAAACGGCTGATGCCGGCCCAATGCATCCAGCAGCGCCAGAAAGCTTGGCTTATCGGTCGCGACCAGAAAACGCACCAGCCGCTCCGATTCATCATAAAAAGTTTCGACGTGATCGGACGGTGGCCTTGTTAACCGGACCAATGTTGCCAGCGGAATCACTCCCTCGGCCGCGATTGCCTCCGAATGCGGCTTGGAAATGTAGCCGCGCGCGCGCTGATAACTGGCATGGGCCGATTTCGAAATGTATTGCGCGATCCCTTCATTCAACCAGCAGGGAATCCCATCGGCATAGAATCGATGAAGGACGAGATGAACGATCTCGTGCCCAAGGACGTTCCCGGAAAATTTTTGCTCGGGATTGCGAAGAATGAACAGGCTGCCTTGGGAATGAATGCCACCGGTCCACTTCTCCAGTTCACCCAGACCCTGAAACTGCTGCCAATCCTCCGGGCGCTCGAAAATGTAAACGTTCGATTTGATATCGGTTAGCGGTTGATCGCGCTCCAATTCCTTCGCCACAACGCGATAGTGAAACTCCGCTTCCACCGAGATCGGCGTCGCCACATAGCTGTGAGCGAAGTGATATATGTAATGTTCGGTCTCGCCGTGTTTCCATTGCGTTGGATTAATGCTGAGGGCTTTTTCCCCGAGCGGGTTCGGATCGCGCTGGCTCAGTTGGGAAAATTCAACCTCGGGTAACGAATTCAGTCCGGTCTGCGCAATCGCCGCCGGCACGATCGAGAGCAGGGCGAGAAGGATGGAAACTATGCGCATCGATTGTCTTGCAGCTAATCCCGTGCGAGAGTGGATCCGGGGAGCACAGGCTGCTAGCCTGTTCTTCTCGGATTTTCCTCGGCAAGCTGCCGACGAATGCAGGCTGGCAGCCTGCGCTCCCCAGATTGGAAATTAAACGCGCGCGCGACGGCGGCCACGGCGAGGTCAGTTTGTTAAGCAGCCCCAAACTCGATCCGCTGCAGGCCCGTGTCGAGGGCAGTCCGGAGCCGAATCAGCAACAGGAGTGCTCGATGCAGGCGCGTAAGCGCCTCGTAACGACCCGTTGAATGCAGAGCGTCCTTGCTCGCCGCTTGCGCCATAGTCGCGAGGCTCTCCAGCAATCGATGAGCAGCGGCGCGCCATTTTTTCGTCGAGTCGAATCCATTTTCTGCCGGATGCAGATCAACGGCCTTCAGATCATTCGCGACCCATTCTCGAAAAAGATCATCGAGCTCATTCATGACTTCCGAAGCGATCGCCAGGTCCTGCGGGTTTCGAATTCTGGCAGCCAACAGATCGGCAGCCTTCCTGGCGTGAGGGAGAAGACCTTCGAAATGGCGCAAATATTCTTGCGAGTAGCGAGCGCTAAAGTCCACCGCCAGCTTTCGCGAGTCATCGAGATTATCCGCCAGCGGGCTAAAGTCGTGCAGTTGGTCCGGTTTGGCATCGAATGGCCGATAACCGCGTGTGAGTGGCTGGACAAAATCGGCGGCCTGCTTCCGTTTTGCTTCTTCGGGATCGATTTGCAGAAAGCCGCACAGAATCTCAACCAGTGCAGTTGGTTCACGCAAAGCCTCCGCAAATGGAACGACCAGAATCGGCCAGGGCCAAAACCGGATGCGACTCGCGATGTGCTTGGAAACTGACGCGGTGTCGTGCATCGATAGTTCGAAGGGCACATCCTGGCGCGCCAGACTCGAGAGCGCGGTCTCGGTGAGATCGCGGGTAACCACAATAAAACCGGGATGACGAAGCAAAGCCGTCATCTCTTCGATGCAAAACACGTCACTGGGAAATTTCCAACCCCAGTAGGGGTGGTTCTCATTCATGCTCTGAATGATTCGGTATGTTTGAAGCCGGTCGATTTTGCCGTCTCCCTGGCGCACGATCGGTGACCACTCATGTTTGTAGGCGTGCGGCGCGGTTCCCATGCAAACACCGAGTGCGCGCAGGCAGCCCGCAATCACCGAAGTCCCGCCGCGCCCTGTCCCAAAGACTGCGACCGTGCGCACAACTCCAAGCTCGCGGTTAAGAACGACGTGTTTCAATTGAATCGCGCTACGATGATAGTTCTGCGCAATTCTTTCAAGGATGCGTGGAGTCTCGCCTGCCATGCGTCCTCGCGAAGATTTCATTGGTAGGGCGACCATCTGCGGAGCTGGGGAGCACGGGCTGCCAGCTGGTGGTCGTCGGCTGCTTGCCGACGAAACTTCCTCAAGATGCTTTCCGGCAAGCTGCCAAAAAGGACAGCTGGCAGCCTGCGCTCCCCAAAGAAAGCTTAAACGCGCGAGCGACGTCGGCCGTTGTTGCGAGTGTATTTTACCGGCCGGCGTTTAGGTTCAATCTTCGTTAGGCCAGTACCGCTTTTCACTTCCATGATTTGGTCGCGCAACAGCGCTGCCCGCTCGAACTCAAGGTTGGCCGAAGCCCGCTGCATTTCGTCTTCCAGCTCGCGCAGCAATTCCGTCAGATCGAAGTTTCCACCGGCTTCGTTAATAACTGACGAGGCGATTTCGCGGCCACGCAAGATTGTGTGCAAACTTTCCTGCACCGCGCGTCGAACGGTCTGCGGAGTGATGCCGTGTTTTTCGTTGTATTCCATCTGTTTGGCGCGGCGATATTCCGAAATCGAAATCAACGCCTGCATGCTGTCGGTCACGATGTCGGCGAAAAGAACAACCTCGCCGTTGATGTGGCGCGCGGCGCGGCCCGCCGTTTGAATGAGAGAAGTTTGACTGCGCAAAAATCCCTCCTTGTCCGCGTCGAGAATGCAAACTAACGAGACTTCGGGCAGGTCCAGACCTTCGCGCAACAGGTTAATTCCCACGAGAATGTCAAAATCGGCGGCGCGCAACCCGCGCAAAATTTCCACGCGCTCGATCGTGTCGATGTCACTGTGCAGATAGCGGACCTTTAATCCGACATCGCGCAGATAATCCGCCAAATCTTCGGCCGTGCGCTTCGTCAGGGTTGTGACGAGCACCCGTTCCTGCTGTTCCACCCGTTGGCGGCAGAGCTCGATCGTATCGTCGATTTGATTCTTTAATCCGCGAATTGTGATCTTGGGATCGAGCAACCCAGTGGGGCGAATGATTTGCTCCACTACGAGCGGCTTCCCGGGAGTATGGACATCGAATTTCTCCGGCGACTCGTCCGTACGCGAAAGTAGCACAGGCATCTTGCCTGTGGGGCGATCGGGCGTCCCGCCTGATCTGCTTCGCAGGTGGGAAGTCTCCTCTCCGGGCAAAACAAACGGCACCAACTCGTCCTCTCCAATCCGGGCGCGCTTGTGTGGCACGTAACCTTTGTTGCCAACGACACTGTTCTGAATTTCGAACTCAGCCGGCGTGGCACTGACGTAGACAAGCTGGTTCGTCAGCTTCATGAACTCGGGAAAATTCAATGGCCGGTTATCCAGCGCGCTCGGCAGACGAAATCCATACTCGACGAGCACTGTCTTGCGCGACTTGTCCCCTTCATACATCCCGCCGATCTGCGGAATGGTCGCGTGCGACTCGTCGACCACGGTCAGAAAGTCTTTGGGGAAGAAATCGATAATGGTGTAGGGCTTTGACCCGGCTGGGCGACCACTGAGATGCCGCGAGTAATTCTCGATCCCGCTACAGAATCCCATCTCCTGTAACATCTCGAGATCGTACTCCGTCCGCATTTTCAACCGCTGCGCTTCCAGTAGCTTATTCTGCGATTCCAGGAGTTTGATCCGGTCATCCAGTTCTGCCCTAATTGTCGTTAGGGCGCGATTCAGCTTGTCCGCCGGAGTGACGAATTGTTTTGCCGGAAAAAATGTGATTAGATTCAGCGCTTCGCGGGCATGGCCGGTCAGCGGATCGAATCGCGTGATGGCATCGATCTCGTCCCCGAAAAATTCGATCCGGACCGCTTCTTCGTCGGCCGTTGCCGGATAAACCTCGACCACGTCGCCGCGAACGCGGAACCGGCCGCGCGAGAAATTCATGTCGTTGCGCTCGTAAAGCATGTCGACCAGACGCCCCAGGACTGCTTCGCGAGAGGTGTGCTGTCCCCGTTTTACGGTCAGCAGCATCCGTTCATAATCTTCCGGCGACGTGATGCCGTAGATGCAGGAAACGCTCGCGACCACGATAACATCGCGTCGGCTCAATAGCGCGCTCGTAGCTGACAAGCGCAAGCGTTCGATCTCTTCATTAATGGACGAATCTTTCTCGATGTAGGTATCGGAGCGCGGAATGTAGGCCTCCGGCTGGTAGTAATCGAAATAGCTGACAAAATACTCTACCGCATTACGCGGGAAAAATTGTTTGAACTCGGAGTAGAGCTGCGCCGCCAGCGTCTTGTTGTGTGAGATGACGAGCGTTGGCCGGTCGATCTCGCGGATGACATTTGCGATGGTGAACGTTTTCCCCGACCCGGTGACACCGAGCAAGGTCTGGTGCCGATTTCCAGCCTCGAGCGATTTCGTCAGCTTTGCGATCGCCTGGGCCTGGTCACCCCGCGGTTTGTAATTGGATTCGAGCTGAAACGGCATCCGATAATCTAGCACCGTCGGAACAAAGCGAATCGAAAAAACGGGTCAGTTTGCGGGCTGCATGTACTTAGCAGAGAGTTTAAGTCCGCTTTCCGCAGGAACACAGGCCGTCGGCCTGTGCGCCCAGCGGGTTTTCAACCCGCTGCCCCACGTAATGCAACGCGCAGCCTTTCCCGGACAGCGGAGTGCAACTCTGCTGGGCGCGCAGGCAGGAATGCCTGTGTTCCGAGCCTTGCAGCAGGCTAGAATGAGTCCTGCGCCTTTGGCGCTAACCAGATGCCTCCAACTGGACTCCGACGCGGCGCAAATCGTCGAGCAGAATTTCCACATCGCGCAGCGTTGTCCGGTAGTTCATGACGCAGCCGCGCAGACTGAACCGGCCGCACAATCGCGCATTGGAAAGGTAGGAATTGCCATCCCGTTGCAATGCCAGCAACAGGCGTTCATTGTGAGCGTCGAGTAGTTCTTCGATTTTTTCTCGTTCGGATGGACTGGCTGTGGCCAGTGCGCCCTTCAATTGCGCGGGCAGATGGCGGAAGCAAAAAATGGAAAGCTCGACCGGCGCGAGCATTTCGAAGTCTTCGCTGTTTTGCACCAGCTTTTCGAAGTGACGAGCGCAGACGAGATCTCTTTCAATTGCTTCACTCAGTGCTTGAAGGCCGACGCCTTTCAACAACATCCAAACTTTGAGCGCGCGAAAACGCCGTGAAAGCTCCGGCCCGTAATCCCAAAAGGCAAAAGCTTCGTCCGCTTCCTGTCCGATGACGCGGGTATATTCCGCTTCGTGGGCGAAGGTGGCGCGAGCTGCCTCCGGATCGCGATACAAGATGCAGCCGCAATCGACTGGAAGGTAAAGCCATTTGTGGGGATCGAGCGCGAGCGAATCCGCGTCCGCGATCGAGGCGAACAACGGCCGCGCCGATGGAGCCAGCGCCGCGAATCCGCCGTAAGCACCGTCAACGTGCAACCAAAGATTAAAGCGCCGCGCGATTTCGCAGATCTGCGCGAGCGGATCGAAAGCGCCAGTCGCCACTGTTCCGGCGTTAGCGACTACGCAGATCGGCAAATATCCCGCTGCACGATCATCTTCAATAGCGACGACGAGTTGATCGAGATTAATTTTGTAACGCTCATCGACGCTAATCAGGCGCACGTTGTCGCGTCCAATGCCGAGCAATGCCGCGGCTTTGGCTACGGAATGATGGGTCTCTTCGGAAGCGTAAACCCGCAGTGCCTCGGTGCAGAATTGGGCCCCTTTGTCTTGAATTTGCGCTGGCGCTTTGGCGCGTCGCGCGGCAGCGAGTGCAGCCATGTTTGCCATCGACCCGCCACTGACAAAAAGTCCGGCGGCGTCGCGGTTAAAGCCGATGATTTGTTTGATCCAATCAATGGTTAGCCGCTCGAGTTCAACCGCGGCCGGGGCCGAACGCCAGGCTGTTAGATTCGCATTCAGCGTCGATGCGAGCAGATCGGCGATAGCGGCAATGGCCGTGCCGGGCGCCTGCACATAGCCGAACATGCGCGGATGGCCATTATGCCGGCTCAGCTCGATCAAAGTATCCCGGAAAGTGTGGAGAAGTTCGTCGAAGGTAGTTGGTTCCTCTGGCAAGCTGGAATCCAGTCGCTCCCGTATTTGGCGCGAGCTGGTCGAGGGATAGAGCCGTCGATCTCGAATCGCGCCGAGATACTCCGCCATGAGCTCCACGGCAGCATTGGCCCAAGACCGAATTTGCTCGGGAGACGGATCGAGCGAGCGAGTGGGAGGCAAATTTTTCGAGTCGTTAATCATGTCTCAAATCGTCGACTTGCACGGGCACTTTCCCTACTCTCATCTGCAGAAGTGCAAGTGAAAGTTAAAGTGTAAGTGCAGGTGGAAAGCAAACCAGCGCAACAGTCGCGTTCAGCTTGTCACTGCCGTTTGCATCATCGGGCAAGATGCCCGCTGGCCCACAGCCAAGATGGCTGTGCTACTACCACCTCTGCTGTTCGACGACCGAGCCCGAGTAAAAGAAAGCAACTAGCTGCCGGGCGTTGGATTCCGGTTGGGATAGGGCGGGACCGGTGGTAGATCGTAACGTTTTGTCTTTAGCTCTTCTTGGATTTCCTGGATCGCTCGGTCCAGTTGCTGATCTTCCCCGCGGAATTCCTTGGCCGGGTCGTTATCTACCACAATGTCAGGGTCAACTCCGTGGCTTTCAATGATCCAGTCCTTGCCCTCTTTCGAGTAGGGTGCGAACTCCGGCTTGAAGAATTGACCGCCATCAACCAGCGGCAGGGAATCACGAATACCGATGACACCGCCCCATGTCCGCTTACCAATTAACTTACCCAAACCAAGCGTTTTGAATCGGTAGGGGAAAATATCGCCATCCGAGGCGGAGAACTCGTTGATGAGCGTGACCATCGGGCCAAGAAAAGTTTGGGGCGGATCAGTCTGCGGCATGCCATTGCGCGCGATTCCGACCATAACAAGTGCGCGCCGCAGACGCTCGATTACCAGCGGTGAGACGAAACCGCCACCATTGCCGCGGACATCGACAATCAGGGCCTTCTTTCGAATTTGCGGGAAGTAGAGCTTGGTAAATTCATTCAAGCCGGGCCGTCCCATGTCGGGAATATGGAGATAACCGACTTCTCCGTTGGTCTTCTTACTAACGTAATCGATATTTTTCTGGACCCACGCCAGGTAGTAGAGCGGCGATTCGTCAGCCGCCGGAACTACCGTGACATCGCGCGCTCCCTCGTCGCTCGGCTTCGAGTTGACTCGCAAAATCACTTGTTTGTCGGCGGTGCCGATTAACCCGTCGTATAGGTTCGCCAATCCAGAAACCGGGGTATTGTTAATTGCGAGGATGTAGTCCCCGACCTTGACATTTACACCTTGTGCGGTCAGAGGCGAACGGGTGTGCTTGTCCCAATTCTCGCCCGGTAAGATCCGGTCAATACGATAGGCTTTCGTTGCCGAATCGCGCGAAAGCTCTGCCCCGAGTAGTCCCAATTTAATACGTGGAGTCTCTGGCCGTTCGCCGCCGCCGACGTAGGTATGGCCGTTATTTAGCTCGCCAATTAGCTCGCCGATCAGGTAGGTGAGATCGTTACGATGATTTACAAACGGTAAAATAGCGGCGTATTTGTCGCGCATCGCTTTCCAGTCGATGCCGTTCATGTTCGGTGCATAAAAGAAGTCGCGCATTTGCCGCCAGCATTCGAAGTAGATCTGATTCCACTCTGCATGTTTATCGAGCTGCATGTCGAGACCGGCCAGCTTCAACTCATGATCTTTGGTCTCAAGTTTGTCCTTGGGCAGGTCGATGATAGCGTAGTCTTTCTTAATTTTGACCAGCATTCGCTTGCCATCGGCCGATATTTGATAGGCGTTGACATCGCCCAGAACGATTTCCTTGCGGTCTTCCAGGCTATAAGAACAAAGGTGCGCCTTCCGATCGCGACTGTCCTGATCTGCTTCGTCCTCATCTTCCTGATCCGCAACGGTGCGGCGGAGATAGAAAATGCGATCGTCGACTACCCGGATGTCGCTGTAGTTACCCGGCACGATTTCCACTCCGGAAATGCGATCGTGGATACCATCGAGATCAACCTTAACTACTACCGGCTTCTTTGGCTTTAACTCGGGAGTCGGAGTGGGGCTGGGCTTTTGCGTTGGGGAAGGTGACTTCTTCTCCTCGGGTTTCTTTTCTTCGCCTTCTTTTTCCTTTTGTTTGGCGCGTTTCTGCTCCGCCTTGCCAACTTCGTCACTCCGTGGACCAAGCGGCGACTCCGTATCTTTGGCCAGAGTGACAAGGTAAACGCGTTGCATATCGAGGTAAACGTTCTCGAATTCGTCCTCGGCAAAGGTCGGCTTGAAGTCACGCCCGGAAGCGAAGAGCAGATATTTGCCGTCATCGCTAAAGGCGACGTTGCCCGAGCCGTACCATTCGTCCGTCACCGCGGTCTGCTTCTTGTCGGCAAGGGAGTAAATGTAAACTCGAGGCAAGTCATTCTCTTCCGGGCGCGCCCAGGCGATCCACTGGCTGTCGGGCGACCAATCGTAGGATTGAATTTCACCCCATTTATCCTGATCTACTTGTGTGGCGGCCTTTGAGTTTACATCAACATAACGCAATCGTTGTAGTCGATCCGCCCAAAGTAACTTCTTACTATCGGGCGACCAGGCCGGTCGATAGTAATAAGTATCGGCCCCCCTGGTTACCTGTTGCGGCTGACCTTTGCCATCCTGGGAGCGAACATAGAGTTCGTTTTCACCGGTTACGTCTGAATTGTAGGCGATCCATTTTCCATCGGGCGACCAGATAGCGTCGCGCTCGTGCGCGTTCGAGCTTTTGCTCAGGTTACGGGCGGTGCCTTCCTTCATCGGCACGGAAAAAAGATCGCCGCGCCCAACCACGGTGGCGCGCTCCCCATCGGGTGCGAGATTGACCGATTCGATGTGCTTCGAGGCATCGACCAAGGCAGAACGGCCGGAAGCGAAATCTTCCTTTACTTCAATCGGGACTGGCGTGGCCTGGCCGCTGGCCAGATCGTAACGCCAGATGTAGCCGGCTTCCTCGAAAACGATTGAGTCCTTCCCGATCGACGGGAACTTGATATCGAAATCCTTAAACGTTGTTAGCTGCTTTGTCTCCTTAGTCGTTAGATCAATCGCGAAAAGGTTTATTCTTCCATCGCGATCGGAAGTGAAATAGATGCGGTTGTCTGGTCCCCACATCGGGCAGATATCCTGCGCGGGATTGTTGGTTATGTTCTCGGTCGTGCCGTTCTTGAAATCGTAAATCCAAATGTCGTCCGCCATTCCACCGCGGTAATGTTTCCAGGTTCGGAATTCACGGAAGACCCGGTTAAACGCCATCTTCGAATCGTCTGGCGAAAAAGAAACGAAACCTCCGCGCGGCACTGGCAGCTGCTGCGGTAATTCCGCGTCGAGCCCGACCGTGAAAAGCTGGCCAATGAAATCGTTGAACGATTTCATCCGGGAACGGAAAACGACCAATGGCTTGGTATTTTCCCAGGCCATCACCAAGTTGTTTGGCCCCATCCGGTCTGAGATATCGTCGCGGCCGAGGGTGGCGGAAGTAGTCAGTCTTTTGGGAGCGCCGCCTTCAGCCGGCATGACATAGACTTCGGTATTGCCGTCGTATTGGGAGGTGAAGGCGAGCTGCGTCCCATCGGGCGAGAAACGCGGGAAAGAAGTATAGCCTGGTCCGCTGGTGATTCGGCGGGCAATTCCCCCTTCCTTAGCGACAGTGTAAAGTTCGCCCGCGTAGCAAAAAACAATCTGGCGCCCGTTGGTAGTTGGGAAGCGCAACAGCCGCGTGGTATTCGGCAGATTCTGGGCCGAGGCAAGCGGCACCACGGTAAACCCGAGCAGACATCGGAGCAGGGTAGGAGATAAGAAACGGCGCATAAGAACGAACAAGCTGCGTTGCCCTCGCACGGACGCAACCGCGTTTTTGATTGGCTGGTTCTGTTGCGAATCGGGACCAGCGCAGCCGAGTGAAAGCGCAATTAGGCGCGACATATTTCTAGGAAATCCGTCGCTCCACTCGCCAAGCTCCGTTAGCAGCAGCACGAAAACGCAGCCGGCTTTTAAGTCAGCGGGCAAGATGCCCGCTGGCCCCACAGCCAAGATGGCTGTGCTACAACGGAAAGTCAGTGTGACTTGATCGGTAAAGAATCGCGCTTAAGAAATTCTTGGAGCGACGTTGGGATTCCAGGCGATCCGTTCACTGACGCTGCTGACTTGGCCGTGCTGCCACCTTTCAGGTTTTTCTTTGCTGGAAGGTCACGCAGTTTCACGCGCGACCGCCGCCTTCTCTGGTCTTGGTCCAACGTGGATTGTTTGTTCATGACAAGCTAACAGGGCGGAATAGTCCCTCCACCTTCGGGGCAAGACCCAAGACACCTTGTCATGCCGCCGCCTGTTCGAAAGACGGCAAATAATTCCGGCTCCGGGGTCGGGATTATCCCTTCTTTGAGAAACCGTCCAGCCTTTTCTTTCGCCCGTCTTCAAAATCGACGAATTTTTCTGTTTTCGGTTGTTACAAGGGAATTTCGGCGACAGTGGTAAGACCGATTCGTGCTTTGACGAATAAGCGAAACCATAAATGAGTGCCGAAACAGGCCGCCATCGAAGGCTGGAGATCGCGCATGTCTTGTTTGTGGATATCGTCGGTTATTCGAAGCTGCTGCTAAATGAGCAGAGCGAAATTCTTGATGAGCTGAACGAAGTTATTCGAAGCGCCGAACAGGTAAGGCTGGCGCAGGACGCCGGCGCGCTGTTGCGTTTGCCGACGGGCGATGGCGTGGCGCTGATTTTTCGCGGTAGTCCGGAGGCACCGGCGCAATGCGCCCTGGAAGTCGCGCGGGCCTTGAAGAGTCATCCGAAGCTTCAACTCCGCATGGGAATTCACAGCGGACCGGTGAACGAAGTGACGAGCGCGGATGACCGGGCCAACATTGCAGGAGCGGGAATCAACATCGCGCAGCGAGTGATGGATTGCGGCGATGCCGGCCACATTTTGTTAAGCAAACGCGTCGCGCAAGATTTGGAGAGTCACGAGGGCTGGCGACCGTACCTGCATGATCTGGGAGAAGTAACGGTCAAGCATGGCGTCAGTATTCACATTGTTAACCTTTACACCGATGATCTGGGCGAGGCGCAAGTTCCGGCAAAAATTCAACGGGAGCACGACGCCGAAGCCATCCTGGCGCGACGAGCGCGGAGAAAGCGGCGAAATGCGCTCATTTTCGGTTCACTGACTGCGCTCGTTGCAATCGGTCTCGGTTTTTTTCTCCTGCGCGATCGACTGCTGCGCCGTCCGATCGAAACGCAAATGGACGCAAAAGGTATCGCGGTTCTTCCATTTGAAAATTTCAGCGACGATAAGGAGAACGCATTTTTTGCCGATGGCATCCAGGACGACATCCTGACGAGTCTGGCCAAAATCAAAGATTTGCGCGTGATCAGTCGCACCAGCGTGATGGGTTATCGAGGTGCTGCGGTGCACAGTTTGCGAGAGATTGGAAAGGCGCTCGGGATCGCCAACATTCTGGAAGGCAGCGTCCGTCGCGAAGGCAACCGCGTTGTGGTGACAGTGCAATTGATCGATGCTTTGAAGGATCGACATCTCTGGGCGAACCGCTACGACCGCACCCTGGCCGATTCGCTAGGCCTGCAAGGTGAACTCGCGGCCGAAATTGCCGAGGCGCTTCGCGTCACTCTCAGTCCGGATGAAAAAGCGCGGGTGGAAACAAAACCGACGGAGAACTCGGAAGCTTATGTTTTCTATTTGCGGGCAAATCAAATTGCGCGCAATCCCGACACCTTGCTGGAGGATTTCAAGAAGGCCGAGCAATTCTACGTCCAGGCGATCACGCTCGACCCAAAATTCGCGCTTGCGCATGCGCGACTGGCATCGACGCGGGCGCAGATTTATCACTTTTACGAACCGCTCGACACTTGGAAAGCAAAAGCGCGCGCCGAAGCCGAGCTGGCGTCGCGCTTGCAGCTGAACCTGGCTGAGGCGCATCTGGCTCTGGGGCAATGTGATTATTGGATCGATCAGGATTATGAGCGTGCGCTGGCCGAGTTCGGAGCGGCGGCGGTGTTGGCACCGAGCGATGGCGAAGTTGGCCAGTTGATCGCTTCGATCGAGCGGCGGCAGGGGAAGTGGGAAGAATCACTCGAAACTTTTGCAAAGAATCAAAAGCTCGATCCGCAAAACCCAAACATCGTCCGCAATCTTCTTTTTACCAATACCGCTCTCCGGCGCTGGCCGGAAGCGGCCCGTTGGGCGGCGCAAATGCGCACGATGGCGCCGGCGTCACTCGTCGCCAAAATTCAAAGCGGTTATGTCGAGTTTTGCTGGAAGGGTGACACCGGCCCGCTCAAAGCAATCCTCGGCGAGGTGGCCGCAGCTGACCCGGGTGGCGAGATAACGTCGTGTCGATGGGATGTTGCCATGATCGACCGCGATTTCGGCGCGGCGCGAGGGGTCTTGCAAAACTCGGACCTTAGCGAACTGTCGTACACGAATGCCGCCCTAACTCCGAAAAGTTTTCTTCAGGGTCTAATCGAGCTGGCCGAAGGCAAACAGGCGCAAGCGCAGAAATTGTTCGAACTGGCGCGGGCGAGTTTTGAAAAAGCAGTCGAAGAAGCACCCCTGAGCGCAGACCGTCACGCCAATCTCGGTTGGTTCTACGCCTTCGCCGGTAAGAAAGATGAAGCCATTCGCGAAGGCAGGCGGGCGGTGGAATTAAAACCCGAATCGAAAGATGCGTTCGATGGCGCGATCATGAACTGTTACCTCGCGTTGATCTATGCGCGGGTGGGGGAAAAAGAACTCGCCATCCCATTGATCGAGCGACTCATGAAAACGCCGGGAGCAGTGGACAGTGTGGATTACAGCATCACGGTTAACGATCTAAAGCACCGTTGGGAATGGGATCCGATTCGCAACGATCCCCGCTTTCAGAAACTCCTGACCGGGACCCCGTGAATCTGCCGAGATTCTTCGCGGAGTTAAGGCGGCGCAATGTTTACAAAGTTGGGGTCGCCTACGCTGTCGTTGGCTGGTTGTTGGTCCAGCAGGTGTTCTGGAAGCCTATGAATACCTACCTTCGCGTCCTCGCACTTTCCAACGAGCAGGGTTTTAATCAGTCGGAAAGTTTCTCGAGTTCAGCCCGGGATCCGCGCTTTTAGCAATTGGTCTTGGAAAAGAAGGGGCTAACGAAATCTGAACGCGGGTGGAGCTTGTGGATAGGACCGTTAATGTCTCGCAAAAGGTTCGGGCAGATAGAAAAACAAGATCCCCAGGATCAGGTAGACCGAGAGAAGCTGCACGCCCTCAATCCAGTTCGTTTCCCCGTCTCCGCTGATCTGAAAGAGGATGTAAACCGACGCCACCACGGCGAAGACTTCGGGCAGAGAAAATTCGAGATCCATGGGCCGTCCGAAGCAATAGGAAAGGAAAATGAGCAGAGGCGCGACAAAGAGCGCGATCTGCAGGCTTGAGCCGATCGCAATGCCGACACTCAAGTCCATTTTGTTTTTCAACGCCATCACGACGGCGGTGGAGTGCTCCGCGGCGTTGCCCACAATCGCTACTACGATTATCCCCACGAAAACTTCCGTGACCCCGATTGACGCGCGGACGCTTTCAATGGTTCCCACGAGAGATTCCGAAAGCAGCGCCACAACCCCCGTCGCAATCATAAGGACCACTACCGCCTTGCTCTTCGTCCATCGCTCCGCCTTTTCTTCCAGTTCCGCTTCCGTGCCGACGAAGAAATGCTTATGTGTCTTTAGAGTAAACGCGAGCAGGCAGAAGTAGGTAATAAATAGCACGACCGAAATGCCTAACGAGAGCTGGTGTTCCACCACAGGGCTCCAGCCACCGGGGCTCCCGCTGGCAGCGAGGTGAAAGACGGTGGGGATGACGAGGGCAATCGCGGCGAGCGAAAGCGAAATCACCGCGGTTCGTGCACCAGTCTTGTTGAACCGTTGCTCTTTGTGCCTCAATCCTCCAAGCAGGACGGATAGTCCCAGGACGAGCAGGATGTTGCCGATGATGGATCCCGTAATCGAAGCTTTCACCACACTGGTCAGCCCTTTGGAAAGCGCAATGGCGGCAATAATCAGCTCCGCCGCATTGCCGAAAGTGGCGTTTAACAGTCCGCCCAGCCCTTCACCGACCCGCGCCGCCAATTCTTCCGTGGCGCGCCCGATCCAACCCGCCACGGGAATGATAGCGATGGCCGAGCAGACGAAAAGGGAAGTCGGGTGGGCCTGGCCCGGCCAAAAGCGAAGTGCAAATGCAATTGGCGCAAAAATCAGGAGCCAGTTCAAAGAAGGTTTCGTACTCATAAATACTGTGCGGGCCCCCGGGCTGCTCGACAATCCGTATTGGCGCTTGCTTGGCAAATTCGGATGCTTGCGTTCGCGCCGAAACAATGATGTAGAGGTGCTTGTGCCAAGCACCTAAAGTTAGCCGCAATGGCCGACGAGCAGCAGATAAAACTGCATCTGGAAATCGCGCATGTCCTCTTCATCGACATTGTCGGTTATTCCACTAATTTAAATGACGCATCGCCCCGCGATCGACTGGCTTGGAAAGGCGGCCAATGAGTAGCCGCAATTTCTTCGCAGAACTGAAGCGGCGTAATGTTTATAAGGTCGCCGTCGGCTATGCCGTTGTCGGTTGGTTGTTGATCCAGGTCGCGACCCAGGTGTTTCCGTTTTTCGAAATTCCGAATTGGGGCGTTCGTCTGGTAGTTCTCTTGATCGTAGTCGGATTCCCTATTGCTTTGGTCATTGCCTGGGCCTTTGAGTTAACGCCGGGTGGCATTAAACGAACGGAAGAGGCCGATCGTGCCTATCCAGGCCGATCTCGCGGTCGTGCCTGGATTTATGTCGTGATCTCAGCCGGTTTACTATCGGCGGGATTATTCTTTCTTGGCCGCTACACTGCGCCTAACGAAAATAAGATTCCGAATGTGCCGGCAAAATCGATTGCGGTCCTGCCCTTCGAAAACTTAAGCCGCGATCCGGACAACGCCTACTTTGCCGAGGGAATTCAGGATGAAATCCTGACGCGATTGGCAAAAGTGGCGGACTTGAAAGTGATCTCGCATACTTCGACTCAGCG
>Ga0209474_10002404_pt1 | contig 17259 bp, 21 predicted proteins | sample GraSoiAngelo_145_FD_185902 | JGI IMG/M metagenome (GOLD analysis project Ga0209474, IMG submission 185902) | Grasslands soil microbial communities from the Angelo Coastal Reserve, California, USA - 14_1009_05_20cm (SPAdes) (version 2) | ecosystem: Environmental > Terrestrial > Soil > Grasslands... | reverse complement strand
TGACCAAGGGGCTCGACCGCATCGCGCTCGGTGAGCGGACCGGCGCTGCGCTCGTCGCCGTCGGAGCCGTCGCCGCCTTCGCGATGGGAGCGAACGACGTCTCGAACGCGAGTGGGGCGCTCGTCGGTACCGGCGTCTTCGGCCCGCTCGCGGCCGGCGCCGTCGGGGGCGCGGGAATCGCGCTCGGCGTCCTCACGTGGGGGAAGCCGCTCCTACGGCGCGTCGCGTTCGAGCTCGTCGACGTCGACCGCCCGATGGCGACGGCGGCGCAGCTCGTCCAGGCCGCCGTCGTCCTCGCAGCCGTCGCGTTCGGTTTCTTCACCTCGATGAACCAGGCTCTCGTCGGCGCGATGGCGGGGGCGGGCATCGCGCGTGGGCGCGAGGTCGTCCACCTCGAGACCCTGCTCTCGATCCCGATCGCCTGGGTGCTGGGCCCCGCCGGCGCGCTCGCCGCCGGCTACGTGTTCGGCCTGCTGGTCCGCTAGAGGGAGAGAGCCGCCAAAAGTGCCTCGACCACGCGGGGATCGAACTGCGTCCCCGTGCACGTCTGGAGCTCGGCGGCCGCCGCCTCGCGCGAGAGCGCGCGACGGTACGAGCGGTCGCTGGTCATCGCGCTCCAGGCGTCGCACGTGCACACGATCCGCGCGACGAGCGGGATCTCCTCCCCGGCCAGCCCGTCGGGATAGCCGTTTCCGTCCCAGTGCTCGTGGCAGGAGCGGACGAAGGGCCCGACCTCGCCGAGGAGGCCGCCGGCGCGCTCGAGCATGTCTTGGCCGAGGATGGTGTGCGTGTTCATCAGGGCCCGCTCCGCGGCGTCGAGCGGGCCCGGCTTGTTGATGACCTCGCTCGGGATCCGCAGCTTCCCGACGTCGTGGAGAAGCGCGGTGAATTCCGCCATTCGCTGCGCGTCGGCGTCGAGCCCGAGCCGCTCGCCGACGGCGAGGACGAGCTCGACCACGTCGCGGCTGTGCTCGCCGGTGTAGGCGTCGTCCGCCTCGATCATGTCGCCGAGCAGGTACGAGGTCCCCTGGTACGCGTTCTTCAGCTCGAGGACCTTGTCGTTCTTCTCCTCCCGCTCCCGGCCGACCCGGGCGACGATCAGCACCATGGGCAGGAGGAGCAGCAGTGCCTCCGGATGGCGAGAGGCCGGGAACGCCGCCAGCAGGCCGAGCGGCGCAAGGACCGTGTCGAAGCCGTAGGCGGAGAGCATGCTCCGAACGTGGTCTCGCAACGAGAGTCGTACGACGGAGCGCGCAGTGACGTAGGTCGAGGCGGAATCGAGCACGAACTGTGCCCCGAGGGCGGCGGCGTAGAAGGGGACGTCCTGCCAACGTGGCCCGTGCGTGCCGGCGAGGTAGAGGACGACCGCCGGACCGAGTGAGAACCAGCAGCTCGCGACCGTCAGCGCGAGGCGGTCGGCGGGCTCACGGCGCCGGAGGACGTTCCCGACCACCATCGCCGCGCAGATGACGAGCGGAAGCGTCCTCAGTGGCAGCACGAACCACATCCCCACGAACAAGGCCTCCGTGGGCAGGGCGACAAAGCTGGGAAACTCGACCTCCACGCGAGAGGCGATCGCATACGCGACGAGGCACGTTCCGAGCGCCGTGAGCGAGAGTGGCCGGTGCGACGGGAGCAGGAGTGCCGTGAGCGCGACGGCGACGAACCCCGCTGCGAGCAGGCCGGTAACGCCCGTGCGGGAGAGATGCTTCGACTCGCTCTCTCGCGCGAGCGCGAGAACGGCGTCGTCGGTGGTCCGGGCGGCGCCCGCGGCGATGGTCTCGCTCACCGGATCATGATCGGCATCCCGCCGAGGGAGGCTTGAGCTTCGGCCGAGAAACCCTCGTTCGAGGGAAACATGACCCCCACTGGGGTGATTGCTCGCCAGCAGCGGCGAACCCAGGATGGGGAGCACTGTTCCTGCGGCTCTGGCGAGGTATCTGATGTGCGGTAAAGGGATTCGTCTGTGGTTTGTTCTCGCGGTCGTCCTAGCGGCGACCGGACTCGCTGTGCCGGCCGCTTCCGCCAGTTCCTCCGGAGGTCTGCTCGGCGGGCTCCTGCCCCCGTGCGGGGCGACGACGTATCCGTTCAAGGCTTGGGGCGACTCCGCCGCCTACTGTGCGTTCCCGAATCTCGGCTTCGAGAGCGGCGCTACGAAATGGACGCTGAGCGGAAAGGCCTCGATCGTCACGGGCAACGAGCCGTGGCACGTGTCGGGTTCCGGCACACACGCCCTCCAGCTCGCCCCCGGCGCGACGGCGCAAAGCGCGACCCTGCCCGTCAACCTCCTCGACCCGTGGGTTCGCCTGTTCGCGCACAGCTCCGGCGCCAACGGGTCGCTCCGCGTGCAGGTCGTCTTCCGCGGGCTCCTCGGGAACCTCACGGGGGTGCTCAACGTCGGGTCCCTCTCTCCGGGCAGCTACTCGAGCTGGCAGCCGACGCAGCGTGTGCTCTCCTCGCTCGCCCTACCCGTCTTGACGACCTCGGCGCAGGTGCTGCTCACGTCGACGGCGAGCTCGGGGACATGGCAGGTAGACGACGTCTACCTCGACCCCTGCGCCTCGAAGCTCGGCTGAGTTCCCATCCCCCGACGGGAAGGCGTGACGAACCCGTCACGCCTTCCCCGCTAGCTTCCTCGTCATGGCAAGGGCGGCGACACCGTGGGGACCTGCGGATCTCGTGGAGGAGCTGACCGTCCCGCAGCAGGCGGGGACCAAGCGGTTCTCGTCGAAGGTGCAGCTGCTCGAGACGGCGAAAGGCGAGCGGCTCGTCCGCTTCTCCTATGCCGGGGCGGGCGGCGGCACGCGCGGGCCGGTGACGCTCCGGGAGCGGGACATTGGACGGCTGAAGGCCGCGCTCGCCCAGCATCCGGCGCTGGCGGAGGCGCTCGCTCTGGGGAGCTAGATCGCTTCGGGCTCGCCGCGGCTCAGATCGCGGCGAGCACCCGGTCGCGAGCCGCGTCGACCAGCGAGGCGAGCAGCAGCGCGCCGTCGTCCGAGCCCAGCAGCGGGTCGACGGCGTGCTCCGGATGCGGCATCAGCCCCATGACGTTCCCCGCCTCGCTCGACAACCCGGCGATGTCGTCGACGGATCCGTTCGGGTTGTCGACGTAGCGAAGCACGACCTGGGCGGGATCCAGATCCGGCGGCGGCAGGTAGCGCCCGTCGCCGTGCTTGACCGGGAGGACGAGCTGTTGCCCGGCTGAGCAGCGGCCGGTGAAGGGCAGGTCGTCACGCTCGACCGTCAGGCGCACGTCCCGGCAGACGAAGCGGAGCGACTCGTTGCGCACGAGCGCCCCCGGCAGCAGTCCCGCCTCGCAGAGGATCTGGAAGCCGTTGCAGATCCCGAGCACGAGGCCTCCCGCAGCGGCGAACTCGCATACGGCAGCCGTCGCCGGCGAGAAACGCGCGATCGCCCCGCAGCGGAGATAGTCGCCGTACGAGAAGCCTCCGGGGACGACGACTGCGTCGAGATCCGGCAGCTCGCGCTCGTCATGCCAGACCGCCACCGCCTCCGCGTCCAGCGCGGCGAGCGCCCAGAGCGCGTCCCGGTCGTCCTGCGACCCCGGGTAGGTGACGACGCCGATCCTAGGCTGCGGACTCGCCAACGATCTCCACTTCGTACGACTCGATCAGCGGGTTCGCGAGCAGCCGCTCGCACATCCGCTCCACCTGCGCCTTCGCCGCCGCCGCGTCCGTCGCTTCGACCTCGAGGTCGATCACCTTCCCGACACGGGCATCCCGCACCTCGAAGCCGAGGTGGCCGAGCGCTGAGCCGACGGCCTCGCCCTGCGGATCGAGGATGCCGGGCTTCGGCCGCACCAAGACCGTGGCCTTCACCCGAGAACCGTGCTCGGATCGTCGAGATAGGCCGGGAACGGGATCGTCGTCAGGCGCTCGAACGCCTCGTGGTACTTCGCGCGCGTGACCTGCACCACGTGCGCCGGGAGCTCGGGGCCCGGCTCGGTCTTGTCCCAGCCGGTCGTCTCGCAGTAGTTGCGGACGTACTGCTTGTCGAAGCTGTCCTGCGCGCGGCCCGGCTCGTACGAGTCGGCGGGCCAGAAGCGCGACGAGTCGGGGGTGAGGGCCTCGTCGCCGAGGACGAGGTTGCCGTCGGGGTCGAGGCCGAGCTCGAACTTCGTGTCGGCGATGATGATCCCCGCGCGCAGCGCGTGCTCGGCCGCGGCCGTGTAGAGCCGGAGCGAGACCTCCTCGACCTCGCGGAGCCGCTCCCCGCCGACGAGCTCGGCAGCCTGCTCGGGCGTGATGTTCTCGTCGTGCCCCTCCTGCGCCTTCGTCGCCGGCGTGAAGATCGGCTCGGGGAGCCTGTCCGACTCGCGCAGCCCTTCGGGCAGCCGGTGCCCGCACACCTCGCCGCTCGCGCGATAGTCCTTCCACCCCGAGCCCGCGAGATAGCCGCGCACGACGCACTCGATCGGGAGCATCTCGAGCCGGCGGCACTCCATCGAGCGGCCGTCGTCACGGATGTCGAGCATGTGGTTCGGCACGATCGGCGCGAGTACCGTGAACCAGTAGCCGGAGAGACCGGTCAGGACTCGGCCCTTGTCCGGGATCTCGGTCGGCAGGACGACGTCGAAGGTCGAGATCCGGTCGGAGGCGACGAGCAGCAGGCGCTCGTCGTCGATGGAGTAGATCTCGCGGATCTTCCCGGACGCGATGTGGGTCTCAGGCATGTAGTGGCTCCTCCTTGAGAGCTTCGAGACGGGCGAAGACGGTGTCGACGTGGCGTGTGTAGGCGCCGAGGTCGAACGCCGAGCCGAGGTCGACGCGCGACGCCATCTCCTCGTCGGTGCGGCAGAGCTCGCGGAAGTCGAGCTCCTCCTCCCACGCGCGCATGGCCGCACGCTGTACGAGGCGGTACGCGTCGTCGCGCGCGAGCCCGGACTCGACGAGCGCGTTGAGGACGCGCTGGCTGAAGAAGAGGAAGTGGCTCGCCTCGAGGTTGCGGCGCATCCGCTCGGGCCGCACGATGAGGCCCTCCACGAGCCAGGCGAAGCGGTCGAGCATGTAGTCGAGCGCGAGGAACGCGTCGGGGATGGCAACCCGCTCGGCCGAGGAGTGGGAGATGTCGCGCTCGTGCCAGAGCGCGACGTTCTCGAGGCCGATGAGGGAGCAGGCGCGGACGACCCGGGCGAGCCCGCAGATCCGCTCGGCGACGACAGGGTTCCGCTTGTGCGGCATCGCCGACGAGCCCTTCTGGCCGCGGCCGAACGGCTCCTGCACCTCGCCCACCTCGGTGCGCGCGAGATGCCGGACCTCGAGAGCGAAGGCGTCGAGAGAGGAGGCGACGACCGCCAGCGCCGTCAGGAGCTCGGCGTGCCGGTCGCGCTGGATGATCTGGGTCGACGTTGGCGCCGGCTCGAGGCCGAGCCGCTCGCAGGCGAGCCGCTCGAGCTCCGGATCGGTCGCGGCGTACGTGCCGACAGCGCCAGAGAGCTTGCCGACGCGGATCCCCTCGAGCGCCCGCGCGATGCGCTCACGGCCGCGGGCGAGCTCGAAGGCCCAACCGACGAGCTTCAGCCCGAACGTCGTCGGCTCGGCATGGACGCCGTGTGTGCGGCCGATCTGGAGGGTCTCGCGGTGCTCGTGGGCCCGCGCCGATACCGCTGCGAAGGCGCGGTCGAGCCCGCCGAGGATCAACGTGCCGGCTTCGCGCACCTGGAGCGAGAGCGCGGTGTCGACCACGTCGGAGGACGTGAGACCGTAGTGGAACCAGCGACCCTCCTCCCCGAGCTGCTCGGCGACGGCATCGACGAAAGCCGCCGTGTCGTGTTGGAGCGTCGCCTCGAGCTCGGCCACCCGCTCGGCCGCCGGCGGGGTCGCCTGCGCGATCCGCGCCGCCGCGGCGCCCGGCACCACTCCTAGCTCGGCCCAGGCCGCGGTGGCGGCGAGCTCGACCTCGAGCCACGCGGCGAGCTTCCCCTCGTCCGACCAGATCCTGGCCATGGCCGGGCGGGAGTAGCGGGCGATCACGGCTCCAGTCTAGAGCGCCCGTCCGCCGGCGCCCCCTCCCTCGAACGGGGGACGGCGACTAGCGAAAGGCGACGCTACTCTGGCGCGGCTTTACCCCGCGAAATCTGTAGGAAGGTGTTTTTGAAGAGGTACAGTCTTTCCGTCGTTGCTGCTCTGGCGGCCGTCCTCGCCGGCGCGGGCGCCGCGCTCGCCCTCAACCATCCGGCGAAGCGGCCCAGCCCAAGTCGGGGCAACACGCGCGCCCATAGCACGCCGAGTCTCATCCCGAGCTTCGCGCCGCACCCGCGCGAGTGGCTGAAGGAGCTCCCGCGCGACCCGAAGTCGCCTCGTCATGCGAAGGTCCGGCACGCCCCTAAGCGGCAGCCCCGGCCGGTGCAGCGCCTGCGAGGGACGACCTCGATCTACGAGCACACCACGAAGCCGTGGGTCCTCGCCGAGCAAGGGTGCTCGGCCGCGCGACGGCATGAGAGCGGCGTGGTGGTCCTCGACTTCGGCAAGCCGGCGTTCAAGCGGCACGGCTACGGAACGATCCTCTTCTCGGGCCACTTCGCGCTCAACCACCAGATCACGACGGGGATGGTCGGCTACGCCCGGGGCTACGTGTCCTGCCTGCCGAAGCGTTCGACTGCGTCCATCACGCTCGCGCGCGGCACGAGCAACTACCACCCGGCGGTGCCGAGCGCCTACGTGGCCGGCGTCCGCTGGGCCCGAGCAACGAACAAGCTCGGGCGCATCCTGCGCCGGCACGGGCTGGTAGCCCATGTCGAGGCCGGCGCCGCCGACGACGCCGAGCCCGCCTGGGATCCGCGCTTCCACAAGACGAAGCAGTTCTTCCACGGCTTCCGCGCGGCGGTGCACGGGCACTCCCTCTACGACTACGGCTCGCTCGACGGCGGCGTCGGCGCGATCTGGAGCGCGCGCCAGGCGTGGTACGTCGCCGGCGGCATCCGCCACACGAAGGCGCTGCCCGAGATCTACAACTCCGCGATGGCGCGGGAATGGGCGGAGCTCGCCCGGATCGCCCACGGCCTCTACCACCGGGACGTCCGCTTCGCGGGCGTGATGACGCAGGGCACGCGGAGCTGCAACTGTGGGCTACGGCCGCACGCGGCGCACCGCGTCTTCGCGCATGCACTCGAAGCTCACGGGATCGGCCACGCCCTTCTGCCCGGCCGCGGCACCAACATCATCGGCTGACCGGATCGCTCTAGGCCCGCAGGATGCGGAGCGCGAGCGCTGCGGCGTTGCGGGCGTTGTCGACGCCGACCGTCGCGACCGGAATGCCGGGCGGCATCTGCGCAATCGCGAGCAGCGCATCGAGGCCGTCGAGCACGCTGAGGCTCGAGCGGAGCGGGACGCCGATCACGGGCAGGTCCGTCTGCGCGGCCACCGCGCCGGGAAGCGCGGCCGACAGGCCCGCGCCGCAGATGAGCACGCGCAGGCCGCGGTCGCGAGCGGTTCGTGCGTACTCCGCGACGGCGTCCGGCGTGCGGTGGGCCGACCGCACCTCGAACTCGTAACCGACGCCGGCCTCATCGAGGAGCGCGGTCGCGCTCTCCATCCGCTCGCGGTCGGACTCCGAGCCGACGAGGATCCCGACGCGCGGTCCCTCAGGCATCAGCGGCGATGTCGGAGCGGTGCTGCATGCCGGCGAAATGTATGCGCGCCGCCGCGTCGTAGGCAGCGCTTCGCGCCTCCTCGACCGTCGCGCCGAGGCCGACGACGTCGAGGATGCGGCCGCCGTTCGTGACGAGCCTCCCGTCGTGCAGGGCCGTTCCCGCGTGGAGGACGAGCGCCCCTGTCGCCTCGGCCGCCTCGACTCCCTCGATCGGCGTGCCCTTGTCGTCGCGAGCCGGATAGTCACCTCCGGCGAGCACCACGGTCACCGCCGCGCGATCCGCGAGCTCCAGATCCTGCGAGAGGTCGCCTGCGAGCAGCGGCACGAGGTCGCTCTCGAGCCGGGGGAGGAGCGACTGCGTCTCGGGATCGCCGAAGCGGCAATTGAACTCGATCACGCGCACCCCGTCCTCCGTCCGCATCAGCCCGGCGTAGAGGAGGCCCTGGAACGGCGTGCCGCGGCGGGCGAGCTCCCGGAGCACGGGTACGTGCACCGTCTCGAGGATCTCTGGCGCCTCCTCGTCGGCGACGTCGGGGAGCGGCGAGAAGGAGCCCATTCCGCCGGTGTTCGGGCCGCTGTCGCCGTCGCCGATCCGCTTGTAGTCGCGGGCGGGCGGGAAGGCGACGGCGGCCTCGCCGGCCGCTACGGCGAAGACCGACAGCTCCGGCCCCTCGAGGAGCTCCTCGACGTGGAACGGCTGGTCGAACGCCTGGATGACCTGGAGTGCCGAGTTGAGCTCGTCCTTGGAGCGGCAGACCCAGACTCCCTTGCCGGCGGCGAGCCCGTCGAGCTTGATGACGCACGGCGGCTGCGCGATCGGCAGCGTGCGGGCGGTGGGAACGCCGGCGGCGTCCATGACTTCCTTCGCGAAGGACTTCGAGCCTTCGATGCGCGCCGCCGCCGCGCTCGGGCCGAAGACGGCGATGCCGCGGTGGCGCAGCTCGTCAGCGAGGCCCGCGACGAGAGGCGCCTCGGGGCCGACGACGACGAGGTCGATCCGGAGCTCACGCGCAAGCGAGACGAGCGCACCGTGGTCGTCGGCGCGGACGGGATGGCAGTGGGCGAGCGCTGCGATTCCCGGGTTGCCGGGAGCGGCGTGCAGCTCGTCGAGGCTGTCGCTGCGGGAGAGCGACCAGGCGAGCGCATGCTCGCGACCCCCCGACCCGACGACGAGCACCCTCACGCGCCGATCCTATGACACGTTTGAAGGAGCCACCGTAAGCGCAGGATTCCTGCGATGTACGAGCCCGGACTGGATCGCCACGAGTGGGAGAGCGAGTGGCAGGCGCTGGAGGACGACCTCCGCGAGGATCCTGCCGCCGCCCTTCCGGAGCTCGACGGCCTCGTGGCGCGGATGCTCGAGGAGAGCGGCTATGACCTGACCGACCCCGTGGCCGGGGAAGGCGACGAACGGGAGGTCGTGACGGAGTATCTCGCCGCGCACGAGATCACGCAGGCGGCGGAGCGAGACTCCGGCGAGCTCTCGCCGGGCGACGTCGCCGCCGCGATCAACGGCTACCGCGCCGTCTTCGCCCACCTCCTCACGATCCGCGCCACCGCCGACGCCGATCTCGGCGCCGCTGAGACGGAAGAAGCCTGACAGCGCCGTTACGCTGCGTCCGCTGATGGACGCGCCGCCCTACTCGGCCGCAGCGGTCGACGTCCTCCGGCTTCCGGCCGGCGCGACCGAGCGCGACCGGGTAGCCGTCGAGGAGCCGCTCGAGATCCGGATCGCGGGGCGGCCCGTCGCCGTCACGATGCGGACGCCGGGACACGACGAGGAGCTCGCGCTCGGCTTCTGTCTGTCCGAGGGGTTGAAGCCGCGTGAGGCGCGTCTGCCCGACGATCTCGCCGCGAATCGGGTCGAGGTCGATGCCCCCGGCTTCGATCCCGCGCGTCTGCAGCGCAGCTTCTACACCTCCTCCTCCTGCGGCGTCTGCGGAAAGGGCGCGCTGGAAGCGATCGCGGTCGAGGCGCCGCGGGTCGAATCCGAGTTGCAGCTGCCGCTGGCGGTCGTCGCATCCCTGCCCGACCGGCTGCGCGAGGCGCAGGCGGCTTTCGAGGCGACGGGCGGCCTGCATGCGACGGGCCTCTTCTCCGCCGCCGGTGAGCCGTTGTGCGTGCGTGAGGACGTGGGCCGGCACAACGCGATGGACAAGGTCATCGGCTGGGCCTACCGGGAGCAGCTGCTGCCGCTGGCCCGGCATGTGCTCTGCGTGAGCGGCCGGCTCTCGTTCGAGCTCGTCCAGAAGGCCGCCGTCGCCGGCTGTCCGGTCCTCGTCGCCGTCGGCGCGCCGTCGAGCCTCGCCGTCGACCTCGCCGCGGACCGCGGCGTCACGCTCTGCGGCTTCGTCCGCGGCGGCTCCGTCAACGTCTACACGGAGTCGTGGCGGATCAGCGGCTGACGGGGATCCTGCTTGCCGGCGGCGCGAGCAGCCGCTTCGGGTCGCCCAAGGCGTTCGCAGAGTTCGAGGGGGCGACGCTCGCAGAGCGGGCATGGGCCCTTCTCGCCGAGGTCTGCGGGGAGAGGATCGCCGTCGGCCGGCTCGAGGGCCTCCCGTTCCCGGCGCTGGAGGACGAAGGAACCGGCCCGGTCGCTGCGATCGCCGCCGGCCTGCGCGACGCGACGCGCGACGTCGCGGTCGTCATCCCCGTGGACATGCCTCTCCTGACGCCGGACGCGCTGCGACTGCTCGCCGACGTCTGTCGCGACGCGGCCGTCGCCCAGGCAGGCCCGCTTCCATGCGCCGTCGCACGGTCGGCGTTGCCGGCGTTCGAGACGGGTGAGCGGCGTCTGCGGACGGTCCTCGACGGCCTGGACACCGCCCCCGTCGAGCTCGACCCCTCGGTTCTCGCGAACGTGAACACGCGATCCGACCTCGATACGCTCGCTCCATGAGTGACGCCTTCCGCGTCGGCGGAGACGCCTACGACGACTTCATGGGCCGCTACTCGACGACCCTGGCCGCGCTCTTCGCCGACTTCGCCGGCGTGGGGCAGGGGGCGCGCGTGCTCGACGTCGGCGCCGGCACCGGCGCGCTGACCGCCGAGCTCCGCGCCCGTGGCGCGACTGTCGTCGCGGAAGAGCCCTCACCGGAGTTCGCCGCGGTGCTGCGCGAGCGGTTCCCGGACGTCGAGGTCCACGAGACCCCGGCCGAGGAGCTTCCTTTCGCGGACAAGGAGTTCGACGTGGCGCTCGCGCAGCTCGTCGTCGCCTTCGTGTCTGATGCGCCGGCCGCGGTCGGCGAGATGGCGCGGGTTGCGGGGCGGGTTGCGGTCTGCATGTGGGGCGTCGCGGAGGTGGACATGTTCGCTGCGATCGACCGGGCGGCGGCAGCGATCGGTGCGCCGCGCGCGACCGAGCCACGCCGCTACCGGTCGGCACCAGAGCTGCGCGACCTGCTCGCCCCGTACGGCGAGGTCGAGGCCGCAGAGCTGGACGTGACCGCCGGCTACCGGGACTTCGACGAGTTCTGGCAGGCGATGGATCGGCGCGTCGGCCCCGCCGGGCAATGGGTCGCCTCGCTCGACTCCGAGCAGCGGGAGCACGCCCACGCCGAGCTTTTCCGCCAGCTCGGCAGCCCGTCCGGGCCCTTCGAGCTCGGCGCGCGCGCCTTCGCCACTGCGGTTACGCCCGCGTGAGCACGGAGGAGCGCTCGGCTCCCGTGCCGACGAGCATCACCTCGACGTCGAGCTCGCGCTCCACGAACTCGACGTAGCCGCGCGCGGCGGCCGGAAGCTCCGCGACGGAGGAGCAGCCGTCGAGCGGCTCGTTCCAGCCCTCGAGCACCTCGTACACCGGCCGCGCCGCGTGGAAGTCGCTCTGGTGCGCCGGGAAGTCGCCCATCTCGACGCCGTCCGGCGTTCGGTAGCGGATGCACACCGGCAGCTCGGCGAAATGGGAGAGGACGTCGAGCTTCGTCAGTGCGAGGTGGTCGATGCCGTTCACGCGCACCGCGTAGCGGAGGGCGACGAGGTCGAGCCAGCCGCAGCGCCGCTCGCGGCCGGTCACGGTCCCGTACTCGGCGCCGAGCTCGCGCATCCGTGCCTGCTCGTCGCCTTCGATCTCCGACGGGAACGGGCCCTCGCCGACGCGCGTCACGTACGCCTTCGCGACGCCGACCACTCGGTCGATGCGCTGGGGGCCGATCCCGACTCCGGTAGCCGCGCTGGCTGCGACCGGATTCGAGGAGGTGACGAAGGGATACGTTCCGTGGTCGAGGTCGAGCAGCGTCGCCTGCGCTCCCTCGAACAGCACGTCCTTCCCGTCGCGCAGCGCCCGGTCGACGTAGAGGGACGTGTCCGCGACGAGAGGCCGCAAGCGTTGCGCATAGCCCTCGTACTTCGCCGCGACCGTCTCGAGGTCGAAGGGCTCCGTCTCGTAGACGCGCTCGAGCCAGAGGTTCTTCTCGGCGAGCGCGACCTCGATCTTCTGGCGCAGGATCTTCGCGTCGAGCACGTCCTGGACGCGGATGCCGAGGCGCATCGCCTTGTCGGCGTAGCAGGGGCCGATCCCGCGCCGCGTCGTCCCGATCGCGAGCTTGCCGAGCCGCCGCTCGCTCGCCTGGTCGATCGCCAGATGCCAGGGCATGATCAGGTGGGCGTTGCCGGAGAGGTAGACCTCGCAGGGGGGGTGGCCGCGCCGCTCGAACTCGTCGAGCTCGGCGATCAGCACCTCCGGATCGATGACGCAGCCGTTGCCGATCACGCACGGCTTGCCGCGGACGACTCCGCTCGGCAGCGCTCGGATCTTGTACGTCTCGTCGCCGACGACGATCGTGTGGCCGGCGTTCGGGCCGCCCTGGTAGCGGCAGACGATGTCGGAGTGCTGAGCAGGTCGACGATCTTGCCTTTCCCCTCGTCGCCCCACTGCGCGCCCACGATGACGGTGGCGGGCACGCCCGGAAGATAGCTCGCGGGTGGTGCGCACCCGCTCGCTGCGAAAGGGAACTCCGCGTCCGCGAGAGCGCGGTCTCGCGGACGCTCCGTGCTGTCTTTGCCTTTCGATGCTCTGGACGAGGTGGCTGCCTGGTGCGCTCGCGCGCGGCGGAGGCCGGCGCGAGCGCAGTCCGCCCTCCGGCTAAGCCCCCGCTACGCGGTGTCTTAGCCTCCGGCCTTTGGCCTAGTTTCGGACCAAGGGGTGAACCTTGGCGGCGGTCGCTCGCGGGCTCAGGCGGCTTCTCGCTCGCGGTAATCGGTCCGGGCGTCCACGTGGACTTCGCGCGCGAGGCGGCGCAGGCGGCTCGCGGTGGGGCCGCCGACGCGGCCGGCCAGCTCCCGCCACTCGTGGTTCGTCGTCACGATCACGAGCCGCCGCTGCTGCTCGCGCTGGTTGACGAGGTTGTAGATACGGTCGCGCGCCCAGCTCGACCAGTCCTCGGCTCCAAGGTCGTCGAGGACGACGAGGTCGTACCCGCTCGGGTTGGGAGGAGGCTCGCCGTCGCCGTAGCTCTCGCGGAGTGCGTTCAGCCAGTCGGGCACGTTGAGGAAGAGCGCGGTCGGCTTGGGCTCGCGGTCGCTCCAGACCACCTCGCGCAGGATCGCGACCGCGAGGTGCGTCTTGCCCGCGCCCGGTTCGCCGCGCAGCAAGAGGCCTTGCCGCAGGTCCGTGCCCGCCCGGAACTCCTTCGTCCACTGCCGGCAGACGGCGAGCGCGTTGCGCGTGTCCGGCACGGGCTCGAAGTTCTCGAAGGTGCAGCCGTCGTAGGCGGAGGGGACTTGCACGCGGGTCCACCGCTCGTCGGCCCGGCGCCCCTCGTCTCGTACTTTCTCTTGCTCGCGGCAGAAGTCGCAGTAGCGCTCGGCGGCGAACGTCTGGCCGAGGAGGACGACCTGCTCGGTCGCGAACTCCCGCCCGCAGCCGAGGCACTTCGCTGTGAGGCTAGTGGGCAAGGCTGGCGAACTTCGCGTACTTGCTGATGAAGGCGACCTTGAAGTCGCCGGTCGGGCCGTTGCGGTGCTTCGCGACGATCACCTCGGCCACGCCCTTGTTGCTGTCGTCGGTCTCGTCGCGCTCGTAGTACTCCTCGCGGTAGAGGAACATGACGAGGTCGGAATCCTGCTCGATCGAGCCGGACTCGCGCAGGTCGGACAGCATCGGGCGCTTGTCGTGCCGCTGCTCCGGCGAGCGGTTGAGCTGGGAGAGCGCCACCACGGGCAGGTCGAGATCCTTCGCGATCTCCTTCAGTCCGCGGGAGATAGAGGACACCTCCTGCAGCCGGCTCTCTTCGCTGCGGCCCGTCGTCATCAGCTGGAGGTAGTCGACGACGACGAGGCCGAGGTTCGGCTCGCGTCGCTTCAGCGTCTGCGCGCGGGCGCGGAGCTCGAGCAGGCTGAGAGCCGGCGTGTCGTCGACGAAGAGCGGCGCCGACTCGAGCTGGCCGCACGCCTGTGTGAGCCGCGGCCAGTCGTCCTTCGACAGCTTGCCGGTGCGGATGTGGTGGGCGTCGACCTTGCCCCGTGAGCAGATCAGCCGCTGGGCGACCTCCTGCCGCGACATCTCGAGGCTGAAGAACGCGCACGGCGTCTGCTGGTCGACGGCGACGTGGTTGGCGATCTCGAGGGCGAAGGCGCTCTTTCCCATGGACGGGCGGGCGGCGATGATCACGAGGTTCGCGGGCTGGAAGCCGGCGGTGATCCGGTCGAGATCCTTGAAGCCGCTCGCGAGCCCCGTCACCTCGGCGCCAGATTCGTAGAGGTGGCTGATCCGCTGGAACGTCTCGACGAGGGTGTCCTTGAAGAGGACGAGCTCGCCCTGGGCGCGGCGCTCGCCGAGGTCGTAGACGAGCTGCTCGGCGCGCGCGACGAGCTCCTCCGGCTCGCCCTCGCGCTCCCAGCCGAGCTGCGCGATCTCGCCGCCGGCGCGGATCAGACCGCGCAGCGTCGCGTTCTCGCGGACGATCTCCGCGTAGTGGCGCGCATTGGCGGTGGCCGGCACGAGCCGGGCCAGCTCGTGTAGGCGGACGCGGCCGCCGATCTCCTCCAGCTCGCCACGCTGCTCGAGCTCGTTCGTGAGCGTGATCGCGTCGACCGGCTCGTTCTTGCCGTACAGCTGGAGCGCTGCGCGGTAGATCCTCGCGTGCGACTCGCGGTAGAAGTCGCCCGCGTCGAGGATCTCGCTGACGGCCGCGATCGCGCCCGGCGAGATCATCATCGCGCCGAGAACCGACTCCTCGGCTTCGAGGTTTTGCGGGGGGACGTCGCCCGGGACGGCAGCCGGGGTCGGAACGGGAGCGAGCGTCATGCGTCTCGATTCCACCACCCGGCCGGCCGGGTTTCTAGGTGTGGGTATGTCCGTTGTGAACAGGTCATTTTTGGCCATTTGCAGGCGAAACAGGCATCGTTGCAGGCGCGCCGGACGGCGCTCCTGTGCACGAATCGGCTGCTCTGAGCGGGAACTTCCGATGCAGATCCACAACCGCCGTGACGGCGTTGTGGACGGAGTCGGCCGCTACTCGTCGGCGAGCGCGGCTTCGGCGTCGGCCCGCCAGTCGGGCTCTGCCGCCGCCTCGGCTTCCGCCGCGTCGGTCTCTTCGCCCTCTTCGGTCTCTGCAGCTTCGGCCTCTGCAGCCTCGGCAGCGTCGACCTCCGCGATGATCTCCTCGAGCTCGACCTCCGGTTCGGGAGCGGCCGCCTCCTGCTCGGCGCGCTCGGCCGCCTCCATCGCCTCGAGCTCCGTGTCGGACGGCAGCTCGCCGCCTTCCGGGACGACCTCGGTCTGCACCTCGACCCGGACGTCCTCGAAGAGTACGATCGGGATCCCGTAGCGGCCGATCCGCTTGATCGGATCGGTCTCGATCTTGCGCCGGTCGACGCGGATTTTCTTGGAGCTCCAGAGTTCGTCCGCGATGTCGGTCGGCGTGACCGAGCCGAAGAGGGAGCCGGTCGGGCCCGCCTTGACCTCGAACCGCAGCACCGTCTTCGAAAGCGTCTCCGCGATCTCGCTCGCCTGCTCGGCGGTCTTCGCCTCGTGGCGCGCGCGCTGGGACTCGCGCTTCTGCAGCTCCGCGACACGCGCCGCCTTCGCCTCCTCGGCGAGCCGCCGGGGGAGGAGGTAGTTGCGCGCGTAGCCGCGGGCGACCGAGACGACGTCGCCTCGGAGGCCGACGTGTTCGACATCCGAGAGGAGGATGACCTCCACGTCAGCGGTCCCCCCGGTCGCCGCGATCGCCGCGGTCCCCGCGGTCGCGCCGGCCGCCGCTGCGCTCCTCCGCGCCCTCGGCGACGTACGGCAGGAGCGCCATCTCGCGCGCGCGCTTGACCGCGGTCGCGACTTGCACCTGATGCCGGCGGCACGCGCCGGTAATGCGGCGGCTGCGGATCTTGCCCTTCTCGGAGATGTAGCGGCGTAGCTGGTTGACGTTCTTGTAGTCGATCTCCGCGATCTTCTCTTTGCAGAAGAAGCAGTTGCGGCGCCTGATCTGCCCCGCGGGACCGCCGGGCCGCCTCCGCTGCTGTTGCTGCTGGTTCTTCTCTCTCGCCATGCCTCTCCTAGAAGGGGATGTCGTCGTCTGCGGCCGCCGGGAAGTCGGCGCTCTCCTGCTGCGCTGCCCCGGCGGGCACGAACTGGTTAGCGCCGCCGTCGCCGTCCCCGCGGCTGCCGAGGAACTGGACGCTGTCGGCCACGATCTCCACGGCCTCGCGCTTGCCGCCGCCGTCCTTGGCCTCCCACTCGCGCCAGCGGAGCTTGCCGTCGACCCCGACCGGCCGGCCCTTGGACAGGTACTGTGCGCAGCTCTCCGCCTGATTGCCGAAGACCGAGATGCTGAAGTAGTTGGGCGCGTCGACCCAGTTGCCCGACTCGTCCCGCTTGCGGTCGTTGACCGCGACGCGCAGGCTGCAAACGGGCGTGCCGCCGGGCGTGTGCCGCAGCTCCGGGTCCCTCGTCAGGTTCCCCACCAGTACGACGCGGTTGATGTTGGCTGCCATCTCTACTCCTCCTCCTCGGCGGGTTCCTCGGCCGGCTGCTCGTCTTCCTCGACGAGCTGCTCCTCCGCGCCAGCGTACTCCGGCTCGGCCGTCTCCGAAACGGCTGTTGCGGGCGGGGCCGGCTCGGCCGGATCAGTCGGCTCAGCGGCGGCCTCCGCGGCCGGGGCAGCGGCGGGGGCCACGAGCTCGTCGCGCGGGGCGCTCGTGCGGGAACCGGCGACGTGCCGGGTCGCCAGGTGTCGCAGCACTGCGTCCTCGATCTTGAGGACGCGGGAGATCTCGTCGAGCGTCGCCGCCTCCGCGTCGAAGACGACGAGGTGGTAGACGCCCTCCTCCTTGTGCGCGATCGGGTAGGCGAGGCGGCGCCGGCCCCAGGCGTCGTGGCTGTGCCACGTGCCGCCGTTCTTGTCGACGAGCTCGCGCGTGCGCGCGACGATGCCCTCCTGGCGGGCCTCGGCCTGCTCGGGGTCCAGCATCATCAGGATCTCGTAGGTCGTCACGTCCCGATGTCCTCCCTTCCCATGGTCTCGACGTCGGCCCCGACTGCCGGCGACGCTCGGGACTGAACGGCGCGATGACGGGGCAGGAAGCGGCGGTCACTGTAGCATCGGCGCATGCGCCGCCTCACCGCCTGGATCGGGGGAGCTGTCGGCGGGATCACCGCCTACCGGTTCTTGCGCAGGGAGCGCGCGGCGACAGCTCCGCCGGAGCCGGAGACCG
>Ga0209474_10002403_pt1 | contig 17266 bp, 12 predicted proteins | sample GraSoiAngelo_145_FD_185902 | JGI IMG/M metagenome (GOLD analysis project Ga0209474, IMG submission 185902) | Grasslands soil microbial communities from the Angelo Coastal Reserve, California, USA - 14_1009_05_20cm (SPAdes) (version 2) | ecosystem: Environmental > Terrestrial > Soil > Grasslands... | reverse complement strand
GGTGAAGCGCAACGAAGGCGGCTTCGATCCGCAATTCCTCGCCGCACTGCGGCGACTCACACCGGGGGAACTCGGCCAGCCGGCGCTGTCGAGCTTCGGCTATCATCTGATCCGGGTCGACGCGGCGAAGGGTGACTCCCTGCACGTGCGTCACATCCTGATCCCGGTCGTGCCGCGGGGCCAGCACCTCGACCAGATCGACGCGCGGACCGACTCACTGGACCACCTCGCCGCCGAGCAGACGGACGGCAGCCGACTGGATAGCGCGGCGCAGCGCCTTCACCTCCCCGTGGCAGCGGCCCCGAAGCTGATCCAGGGCGACCGGCTGACGCTGGGTCGGTACGTGATTCCCGACGTGAGCGTGTGGGCGTTCGAGGCACGGCCGGGCGAAACGAGTCCGCTGATCGAGGGAGAGCGGGGCAACTACGTGTTCCGGCTGGATTCGCTCTACGCCGCGGGAACGCCGCCGCTGGCGCAGATCCGCGACCGCGTGCTCGCGGCGGCCCGTGTCGAGAAGAAGAAGGTGATCGCGCGGCAGCGCGCCGCGGAGGCCCTCGTCGCCCTCGCCTCCGCACCGGACCTGCTCCAGGCCGGAAGGGCGCGCGGCCTGCCGCTGGAGAAGCTCGGACCCTTCACGCGCCTCAACCCTCCGTCGGCGATCGCCCGTGATCTCCTGGTGGAGGGCGCGGCGTTCGGACTCCGGCCGGGCCAGCGCACCGGCGTGCTCGTCGGGACGACGGGCTGCTTCATTCTGCAGGGGATCGCCCATCAGGCCGCGGACTCCGCCGCATGGCTCAAACAGCGGGACCAGCAGCGGGAACAGATCCTGCGGTCAGCACAACAGGCCCGGGTGCAGCAGTACCTCTCCGCCCTCCGGGCGCAGGCCCAGATCCTGGACCGTCGGAAGGAAGTCTTTCGGCCGACGGCGTCCGAAGGCGGCGCTTAGTCGCTCAGCCGCTTGGGATCGCCGCCGGTCGGAACGGAGGAGGACGTCCCCGGGGGCTGGAGGTTGCGCGGCGGGGCGGGCGGCTGGTCGCTGGTGGCGTCCTTCAGGCTGCGGTTGAACTCCTTGATCCCTTGGCCGATGGATTTTCCGATCTCGGGAATCCGCTTGGCGCCAAACACCAGCACCAGCACCAGCAGCAGGATCAGGATGTGGCTGAACGACAGGTCTCCGAACATGCGCGCCTCGTTTCAGAATATCGATCGGGCGACGAAGTAGGCGATCGCCACACCCACGACGGCCAGCAACGACACGTCGAACCCGATCGGGCCGAGCGTGATCGATACGACGAGCAGGTCGAGATGCACGGGCCCGAAAGTCGGCGTCACGGCCGTGGTAAAGAACTCCTTCGCCGCGCCCTGCGGCAAGAAACGTCGCAGCAGCGCGTGGAGCAACCCGCCGAGCACGAACCCGCCGGCGAGGAACCCCACGTAAAATAGCGCGCCGCGGTGCCCGCGCGCCACGGGCCTAGCTGCGCCGCTCCACTGCATACGCAATGCTGTCTCGTAGGGCGTCGCGCGCCGCCGACGGCGGCAGGATCTCGAGCTCCGCCTCGGCGCGCTGCGCCTGCTCGAGCGCGCGGCGCCGGGCGTAGTCGAGCCCGCCGGCGGTCTCCACCAGCTGCATGACCGCCGCGACCAGCTGATCCCCCGGATCGGGCGTCGCCATCAACTCGGCCACCAGGCGCCGCTGCCCCGGCCCCATCGCGGCCAGCGCTGCGATGAGCGGCAGGGTCACTTTGTGCTCCTTCAAATCGAGGCCGGACGGCTTGCCGGTCACCGCTTCGCGCTCGGTGTAATCGAGCAGATCGTCGGTGATCTGGAACGCCATCCCGAGCCGCAGGCCGAAGCGCCCCAGGGCCTCGCGATACGGCGCCGGGGCCCGGAGCGCACCCACCTCGCACGCACCCGCCAGGAGTGACGCGGTCTTGGAGCGGATCAGCTCGTCGTACTGCGCCTCATCGTAGGCGAGCTTATCGTGCGCCTCGAGCTGCCGCATCTCGCCGATCGTCATCTCGTTCGTGACCCGGGCAAACACGCGCAAGGGCACCAGGTCGTCCAGTCCAACGAGCTCGATGATGGCCCGGGAGTAGAGGTAATCGCCCATGATCACGGCCACCTGGTGCGAGAACAGGGCATTGATCGTGGGCATCCCCCGCCGCAGCACCGAATGGTCCACCGAGTCGTCGTGTACCAGGGTGGCGAGATGGATCAGCTCCACGACGGCGGCGAGCGTGACCGTCCGCGCGTCCTCCGCCCCAGACGCCCGCTGGCTGAGGAGCAGCAGGGTCGGGCGGAACAGCTTGCCCTTCATGCGCAGCAGATGTTCGTTGACTTCGGCGATAATGGGGAAGTCCGCGGTGATGATGCGGCGGAGCTCCTCGGCCACGAGCTCCAGCTCGCCCGCCACGGGCCGCTGGATGTCCCCCAGCGAAACAGGGGCGAGCTGCTGGCTCACGTCATTTCGCCTTGGCGAGCGCCCGGGACCGCTCGCCGACGTCTTTGAACCGGATGTCCACGGCGAAGACGCGGCCGTACAGCTCCCGCGCCTCCACCTTTTTCCCCTGCTCTTCGAGGGCCCGGCCCAGCCAGTACAGCACACCGAGCCGCTCCTGATCGCCCGACGCCGGGAGCTCCAGACCGCGGCGCAAGATCGACTCCGCGACCACGTAGGCCCCCTTCTCGAGGAAGCACACGCCCAGGGCTTCCGACGTCCGAAGCTTCCCCTCGGGCGCCCGCAGCGCCTTCTGCAGCTCGGCGATCGCCTCGTCCAGCAACCCCATTTCCTTGAACGCGACGCCCAGATCGTAATGCGACTGGAAGTCCGCCTCGTCGATGTTCTCGTCGATGCCCTGCTTGAACCGCGTGAGCATCTCCTGGAAGTCCTTCTCCTCGTCTCCGGTCGGCTCCTCGTCCGCGATCTTCATGCGGGTGTCGCGGGCCGGCGGCTCTTCCTCGAGAATCATGGCGCTCAGGTCGACGAAATCGCCCGCTGCCGCCGCTTCGTCGCGAACCTTCATCTTCGCATCTTTGGGCGCCGTCCGCTTCTCGCGCGCGGCGGGCGGCGGCGCGGGCGGCGGCGCCGCGGCCGGCGCGAGCATCGCGAGCGCCGCCTTCGCCCGCTCGTTCCTGGCATCGTGCTCGGCCACACGCTGATACACGGCCCGCGCCTTGTCCGGCAGGTCCCCCCGCAGCAGAGTGTCCGCCAGCTCTAAGTAGGCATCGACCAGCTTCGCCTTGTCGCCTGATTTGAACGCGTATTCGACCTGTTTCTGCCGGTGCCGTACGCTGTTCGGATCGAGCCGGAGAATCTCTTCCCCGAGGTGCTGCGCCTGCGGCAAGTTACCCAGATTCTCGAAGCCCGCGGTGGCATGGTCCAGCTCCTCGATCCCGCGGTCCCGCTCGCCTGCCTCGATCAGGGCTTCGCCAAGCGCGCGATGCGCCTCCGGATCGTCCGGATTGTCGGCGACCCCGGACTCGAGCTCCTCGATCGTGGGTGGCGCCGGCGTGGCCTCGATGTTCGTGAACACCAGGGAGGGTGGCGCATCTGCCGAGCTGACCACGCCTTCCAGTCCCAGATCGATGAAGGCCGAACGCCGCGTCTCCGAGACGGACGTGTCCTCCTCGGTCTGGAAGAATCCCCCCGTCGGCGGGATGTCTTCCACGGCGAGGGGCTGATCGTCCACCTCGTGGCCGGCCTGCGTACTGGCCGTATCGAAGTCGGGCTCGAGCTCGAGCGGCGGCACCTCCACCACGGCCTTCCGCTTGGGGCGCTCCGGCGCGGCAGGCGGCCGAGGCGCCGGCGGGCGCTTCGGCACGACCGGCTTGACCTTGGGCGGCTCAGGGGCCGGCGGGTGCAGCGTCGGGGCGGGCGCCTTGGGGCTCGGGAACCGGGGCGGAGACCCGACGCCCGGGCGTCCCGCTGGTGTGCTGGGCACCGCGGGCGTCCCCCCGCGCTTGGGCACCACCGGCGCGACCCTGGGCGGTGCCGCCTTGGGCGGCGGGGGGAGCGTCTGCTCGATCTCGATTTCATGCTCCAGCATCGGCTCGAGCTCGACATCGAGCCCGGTCTCGTCCGCGTCGGCCGGCACCGTCGGCTCGAGCTCGGCTATCGGCGGCACGGGTTCGGGGGTCACCTCGTCGCGCAGTGAGGGCACCTCGCCGCCGCCGTCCAGCTCCACCTGTCCGAACTCGGCGCTCGTGGTCTCGAACCCCTCGAGCAGCGCACCACCCCCGTTCCCCTCTCCCCCCGGCATCGCCACTTCGTCGGCCAGGTTTGTGGATTCGATCTCGAGCGAGGTATCCGGCTCAGGCGTGACCGACTCTACGAGGCTTTGCGTAAGCGTCTCGACCTCAGGCTCGGGCTCGGGCAAGGGAGCAGGGGCCGGGGGCGGGGGCCGGGGCGCGTGGGGCGGCGGCGCGACGGGCCTCCCCCTCGCGCCGGGAGGGGCATCTACGTCGAGGAATATGAGGCTCGAGCTCTTCCGCCTCCCGGACTTCGAGAGGTCCTCGTCCGGCGGCTGGGGCGGCGCCGCGGGCGCCGTCCCCCGGCTGGACGGGCGCCGCTCGGCATCGCCATACATCTTGAGATGCTCCTCCAGCATCTCCCGGAGCTGGGTGTTCTCCGGGGAGATGTCGGTGAACTCCTTAAGCGCGGCGAACGCCTGCTGGATCTTTCCGATCTTCTGCATGCGCTCCGCGTATTCGACGAAGTTCTGCTTCGCTTCGGCTACGAATCCCTTCGCCGCGTACAGCTTGGCGAGCTTCAGGTAGGTGGTCGGCCGGGCGGGCGCGTTGCGAAGCACTTTGTTACACATCGCAATCGCGTTGTTATGAAATCCAAGCTCGGCGTACTTGTCGACGGCCCGGTCGTAATAGTCCGCCGCTTGGGCGGGATCCTTCACTTTGAGATAGAGATCCCCCACGCGATTGAAGACGGACAGGTCGGGGTTGGGCTCCCCCTCTTGCTCCTGCGCCTGCAGCACGCCCAGCCAGGCCTCAATGGCACCCCTGGGGTCTTTGGCTTCCAGACCCTTCGCCTTGTCTTTGAGCTTCTCAAGCCTGGACATGTGGCCCTAAAGATACGGACCCGATCGGGAGCGGACAAGCGGAACCTCCTGTCCACACGGCGGTTACGGCATTCCCGCCCATCCAGTATGCCACTTCGCGCCAGTCTGCCACGTCACACACCACGAGGTCGGCCCGGAACCCGGGCGCCAGCTGCCCCCGATCCGCGGCTATGCCCAACGCGGCGGCGGCGTTCACTGTGACCGCGTTCACGGCCTCCGCGTGACGCAGCCCGAGCTGCGATACGGCGAGCGCCATGACCAGCGGCAGGCTCAGGGTCGGCGACGAGCCGGGATTCAAATCCGTGGCGAGCGCCAGCGCCGCACCGGCGTCGAGCAGCCCCCGTGCCGGTGCCTGGCTGCGCCCTCCCAGAAACACCAGCGTAGCCGGAAGCAGAACGGCCACGGTCTCACTCGCGGCGAGCGCGCGGATCCCGGCTGGGGAGACGCCCGCAAGATGATCCGCGCTCAGCGCGCCGACTTCCACGGCGAGCTCCGCGCCGCCCGAACCGTCGAGCTCGTCGGCGTGCAGCTTGAGGGCCAGACCGTGGCGGCGGGCCGCGGCGAGCACCGTGCGCGCCTCCGCGACGCTGAACACGCCCGGCTCGCAAAACACGTCGCAGGCGACGGCGAGCCGCTCGCGGGCGACCGCCGGGATCATCTCTTCACAAACCAGGCGAACGTAGTCGGCCCGCCGATCGCGGAATTCGGGGGGCACCTCGTGCGCGCCGAGGAAGGTGGGAACGAGCGAGGCGGGCTGGGCGCCCGCGAGCCGCGCGATGACTCGCAACTGCCTCAGCTCGGTCTCGCAGTCGAGCCCGTAGCCCGATTTCACCTCGATCGTCGTGGCGCCGTGGGCCAGCAGCACGGCCAGTCGGGCGCGTGTGAGCGTTGCCAGCTCCACGTCGGAGCGGGCGCGGACGTCCCGCACCGACTCCAGGATCCCGCCACCCGCCGCGGCGATCGTCTTGTAGTCCATCCCCAGCGCACGACGTTCGTGATCGTCGAGGCGCGGCGCGCCGAATACGGCGTGCGTGTGGCAGTCGATAAACCCGGGGTACACCACCCCGGCGACCTCCACGACCTCCACCCCCCGTTCCACGTTGCCCGTTCCCGGTTGCAAGTCGGTATACCGGCCCACGGCGGCAATACGCTCGCCGTCGATCAGGACCGCGGCATCCGTGAGGACTTCGAGCTCCGCCATCTCGCGGCCGCGGCGCGCCCGGGCCGGGCCGCGACAGGTGACGACCTGACGTGCGCCGACCAGCAGCGTCCTCAGTCGCCCGCCTCGCGCATCGGCAGATGAATGGCATGCCGCCGGGCGGCCTCGATGGCGGCCTGATAGCCGGCGTCGGCGTGCCGTGCGATCCCGATTCCCGGATCATTCGTGAGCACGCGCTCGAGCCGCCGGCCGGCGGACGCGGTGCCATCGGCGACGCACACCTGGCCCGCGTGCAGCGAATTCCCGATGCCGACGCCGCCCCCGTGATGAAACGACACCCAGGCAGCGCCCGAGGCGGTGTTCAACAGGGCGTTCAAGATCGGCCAGTCGGCGACCGCGTCCGAGCCGTCGCGCATCGCTTCGGTTTCGCGGAACGGCGAAGCCACCGAGCCCGTGTCGAGATGATCGCGCCCGATGACCACCGGCGCGCCGATCTCACCGCGCTTCACGAGGTCGTTCAAGGCGCAGCCGAACCGGGCGCGCTCCCCCTGCCCCAGCCAGCAGATACGGGCGGGCAGGCCCTGGAGCGCCACGCGCTGTTGGGCCAGCGTGATCCAGCGCCGCAGGTGCTCGCTCTCGGGAAACAGCTCGAGCACGAGGCGATCGGTGCGGTGCAGGTCCTTCAGGTCTCCCGACAACGCCACCCACCGGAACGGCCCCCTTCCCTCGCAGAACAGCGGCCGGATGTACTCCGGCACGAAGCCCGGGATCTCGAATGCGTCGGCGACGCCGGCGTCCTGCGCCTGCGTGCGGAGGTTGTTGCCGTAATCGAATGTCACGGCGCCCCGCCGCTTCAGGTCGAGCATCGCGCGCACGTGCGCCGCCATTCCGGCGAGCGCGCGGCGCAGGTACTCCTCCGGATCCCGGCGACGCAGCTCGGCGGCCTGCCCCACCGACAGTCCCGCCGGGATGTATCCGTTCAAGGGGTCGTGCGCCGACGTCTGATCGGTCAACACATCGGGGACGAAGCCGCGGCGGACCAGCTGCGGCAGCACCTCGGCGCAATTGCCGACCAGGCCGATCGACAGCGCCCGGCCCGCCCGCTGCGCCTCGTCGCACCAGCCCAGCGCTTCGTCCAGCGACGCCGTCGAGCGGTCGAGGTAGCGCGTGTCGAGGCGGCGTTGGACGCGCGTCGCATCCACTTCGACCACCAGGCAGATGGCGTCGTGCATCGTGGCGGCGAGCGGCTGGGCGCCGCCCATTCCGCCGAGCCCGCCGCTCAGCACGATGCGCCCCTTGAGCGATCCCCCGAAATGGCGCTGCGCCACGGCGCCGAACGTCTCGTACGTGCCCTGCAGAATTCCCTGCGTCCCGATGTAAATCCACGAGCCCGCGGTCATCTGGCCGTACATGATGAGGCCCTTTCGCTCGAGCTCGCGGAACACCTCCCATGTCGCCCAGCGACCGACCAGGTTCGCGTTGGCGATCAGGACGCGGGGCGCTTCGGGATGCGTCGTGAACACACCCACCGGCTTTCCCGACTGCACCAACAGCGTCTCGTCGTCCTCGAGCGCCGACAGCGTCCGACATACGGCGTCGAACGACGCCCAGTCGCGCACCGCCTTGCCGGTGCCGCCGTACACGATGAGCTCGTCCGGCCGCTCGGCCACCTCCGGGTCCAGGTTGTTCATGAGCATCCGCAGGGCGGCCTCCTGAATCCAACCCTTGCAGGAGCGCTGCGGTCCCCGCGGCGCGCGGACGACTCTGGGGGCACTCATGTCGCCTCCGGATCGAACTTTCCCGCGCGAATCCCCGCCGCCACTCGTTCGATATCCGCCGTGAGCGGGCGGTCGCCGTGCAGGGGCGGGGCCGCGCCCCGAACCGCCGCGTAGCTCTCCGCCACGCCGCGCCCCGGCCGGAGCGGCTTCAGGTACTCGAGCCCCTGCGCCGCGGCCAACAGCTCGATCGCGACGATGCGGGTCGCGTTCGCGAGAATCCGCTCGGCCTTCCATGCCGCGCTCATTCCCATGGGCACGACGTCCTCCTGGTTCCCTTCCGTCGGTACCGACTGCACGCTCGCGGGCGTCGCCAGGATCCGACAGTCGGCCACGAGCGCCGCGGCCGCGATCTGGGGCGTCATGAACCCCGACTCCATCCCCGGATCGCCCGCCAGGAAGGCCGGCAGCCCGGAGGACAGGTCGGGGTTCACGATGCGCTCGATCCGCCGTTCGGCGAGCCCGGCGAGCGTCGCCAGGGCGATCCCCAGCACGTCGAGGGCGAGGGCCACGGGCTGGCCGTGGAAGTTGCCGCCCGAGAGCACCGCGCCGTCGAACACGAGCGGGTTGTCGGTGGCCGCATTCAGCTCCACGGCGACCAGCTGCTCCGCGAACGCCATGCCCTCCCCCACCGCGCCCAGTACCTGGGGGGAGCACCGCAGCGAATACGCGTCCTGCACGCGGGGGTCGTTGTCGCGGTGCGACTCGCGGATCTGCGAGTCCGCGAGGAGCTCACGCAGCAGGGCCGCGGAGCGCTGCTGGAACCGGTGCGGCCGGGCCTCGTGGATGCGCGGGTCGAATGGCTCGGGCGTCCCGCGGGTCGCCTCGAGGCTCATCGCCGCAGCCGCGTGGGCGGTACGCCACAACACCCAGGCGTCGTGGATGACGAGCGCCGCGACGCCGGTCTGCGCCTGCGTTCCGTTCACAAAGGCAAGCCCTTCCTTCGCCTCGAGCGCGATCGGCTGCAGGCCGCGCGCCTGCACGGCGCCGCCGTCTTCCCCTTCGCCGATCATCGCGAGCGCCAAGTGGGCGAGCGGGGCCAGATCGCCCGACGCACCGACGCTCCCCTGCGAGGGCACGCGCGGGTGGACGCGCTTGTTCAGCATCGCCACGATGAGCTCCGGAAGGGCGGGCCGCACGCCGCTGGTACCGCGCACCAGCACATTGGCGCGCAACAGCATCATCGCTCGCACGGCCTCCTCGGACAGAGGATCGCCCACCCCGGACGCATGGCTGCGGATAAGGTTGAGCTGCAACTGGCGGGCACGCTCGGGAGGGATCCGCACGTGCGCGAGCTTCCCGAAGCCGGTGGTCACCCCGTATATCGTGGCGCCGCCCGCGATCGCCGCCTCGACGGTGCGGCGCGACGCCCGGACGCCGTCGAGTGCGCGCGGGGCGATGCTCACGGAGGCGCCGTGCCGGGCGACCGCTACGACGTCCTGGATCGAGAGCGATCGACCGTCCAGGGTGACGGGGGCTGGCATCCAAGAGGAAGCTATGCCCTGGAGGGACCAGACGCCAAGTCAGGGAGGACGTGCGTCTAGAGCCCGTTCTTCACCACTACCAATTCCGGATTCCCCGGATCCGTCTGCGCGCTCCAGTCGAAAATGACATACCGCCGGCCCACGGCCGTGACCCGGAGTGCCGCGTAGTGGTACTGGTTGTTCTCGTTGCGCTGGAACACGTAGCCGAAGCCGGGAACGGCCTGGATCATGTTCCGCGTGTACCCCGACGCGGCCGCAGAGTCTATCGACGTGAGGTCCGGCACGGCCTGGGTATTGTCATACAGCCGGATGCTGTCCCCTGCGAATTCGGGCACGATCCACAGGGTCGAATCGCTGGCCTGCAGGTGCACCCAAAAATCGATGTCCGTGCGGTTGCCGTCCTGCACCAGCCCCAGCTCGCCTGGATCACCTCGACCGTTGCCATTCGCATCGCTCCAGAACCGGAAGCCGGACTGCGCCGCGTTCACCTCGAATGCCGAGACCAGCACGTTGCGCGCGTCGGGGCGCGGTGTGTCGTGCTTGAGCGGCGACCACAGGCTCTCGTAACCCTCGACGCTGATCGCCGACACGCCGAAGCAGCGCGGGACGCCGTTCGCGAGTAGGGTCGCCAGGAACTCGTCCGACACGGTCGTGCCCTCCAGGAGAATCGAGTCCGGTCGAGTAACGCAGACGCCGTGATCGAGATCGTACGGCATGCTGTACACGCGGTACCAGTTGAAGCGCGTCGTATCGAACAGGGCCGCGTTGTCGGCCCATTGGAGATGAATGGCCTGGTTCAGCGAGATCGAGCTCAAGCTCGCGGGCTGCGGCAGCTGCCGGCGCTCGTCCACGGTGATGACGTTGCTGGCGTCGCTCTCCCCGCCAGTCACGTCCACGGCGGTCACGTAGTACTGCAGATGCGGCACACCGTTGTCGTGGAACGTGTTGGAGCTCGTCTCACCCCGCAGCCCGTACGCGCCCGTCGTGCTGCCGCGCGAATAGATGCGGTAGCCCCCGAGGCTCGTGCTTTGGACGTCGTCCCACACGAGCAGGATGCCGGCCGGCTGGCCCGGGGTGCCGCTCGGGTCGAGCTGGTAGGCGAGTCTTTGCGGTGGAGGAAGCGTGGAAACCAGGCTTGTCGTATCCGACCGGCAGCCCCAGCCCAGCAGGCCGCCAGCCAGCAACGGGAATCGTAACCAGAGACGCATGGAGATCCTCAGGAAGCGTTCGGCAGGGGTGTGGGCACGGGTTGTGCCCGCGGGTAAGTGAGCGCTCCGAAGCCCCTTAGAGTGGGACACGGCAACGACCCGTGTCACCCCCAGCAACCGGCTAACGCGCGAACGTCGACTGGCTGTAGTCGAACTTGATGTCCGGCTCGTCCATCAGGCTGACAAAAAAGGTGAACCCGAAGTTGCCGTTTGGGCTTTTCTGAAACGAGAAGCTCGCGTGCCAGCGGTGCAGGTCGCGCTGCAGTTGAATCGAGTGTGCGCCGAACTGTTTGGTGTCGACGTCGTAGGTCGATTGCCAGTTAGCCGACCAGTGTTGTGTGGGGCTGAATCCCAGGCCGAGCGTGAGCTGCTGGCGGCCTCCCTGGCTCGGGATCAGGTTGCCGCGCGTGTCGGCCTGGGGGCGGATGCGGGTACCCGAGTACTGCACCGACAGCGAGAAACCTTGGCCAGTCGTCCCGGCCCCGACGGGCGGCGTGATGGGGAACCCCAGCGGACCACGCGGCATCTGACCCGCCGGCGGCTGGGCGCCCGGCGTCGGAGCGGCGGGCGGCGCCGCGCCACGGCGGCCCAGGCCGAGCAGACCGGCGATGCCCCGGATCGTCGCGGGTGTGACCGAGAACGACGCGGTGATGCTGGTGAGGAAGGGCGAGAACTTCGCGGTATCACTGCCCACGGCGCCCCGCCAGAGGTCGTGCGTCAGCGCGAGGTTGAAGCCCGGGAGCAGGTCGGAGACGAAGGTGTTACCCAGGGTTTGCGTGGTCCAGCCGGTGCGGTGGAGCTGCTTGGCCTGCTCGAAGTTGTAGCCGATCGACGTGGTGTTGATGCTCAGCAACCTGATTTTTCGGGGCTCGCGCCCCGTGGTGTCGCCGGGCGGCGGCTTGAGCTTGGCCTCGAAGTTCTGGGAGAGCCCGAGGCTGATCGTCTGCTGCGGGTCGCTGCGCACGCTCGGGTTCGTGCCGGTCGGATCGACGGCGTGCGCGAACGCCGCTCCAACCGTGGCGCCCGGCGCGAAGAAGTAGCTGACGATCGGCGAAATCGAGTGCCGGATACGCTGCAGCGGCCCTACTCCGGGGAAGAAGCCGAAAAACGTGGGCGACACGCCCGCCGTGAAGGCGAGCCGCTTCCCCTGGTGCAGCCACTGGCCGCCCGTGAACTGGTTGCGGATCGCGAACGGTCCTGCAGTGGTCGTATTCACGATCGCCAGCCCCGGCTGGAGCTTCCAGGTCCCCGTGAAAAACGACGGCAGGTTGATCCCGGTCTGCCATTCGACCCGGGTTTCGAACGTCTGGCCGTACAGCACGCGCCGCGCTCCGCCGGGCGACGTGGAGTCGTACACAAACTCTTTTCGCGCGCTGCTGATCTGGTCGTTGACGTCGAAGCTGTTCGACCAGTTCCACGGCCCGATCCGCAAGGGTGTCTGAAAGCCGAGGTGCGTCACCCGACTGTCGGCGAACACGGCCAGCGTGTCCGGCACCCCGGAGTCGCCCGGGACGAGCAGGCGCGTGTCGGCCTGGTGAAACGTCTGCTGGTTGCTGAAGGAGAAGCCCGGCGACCAGGTGATCGATGGTGTGATGTTCACCGGTGAGGGGGTGAGGCCGATGGTGGGGAAGGACTGCGACACGAGGCCGTTTCCGATGTCCTGCGACCGGCTGCCTCCGACGTTGAGCGTTCCCCAATTGAATTGCTTGCTGAAGTTCAGCTGCGACACGAGGCTCGCCGTGGCCACAAACGGGTTCACCGTGTTGTTCTGAATCACGCTCGGATTGGTCGAGTAATTGACACTGGCCGAGAAGTTGGTGCGCGACGAGAAGCTCTGTTGGTGCTGCCAGCCGATGTGAATCGAGTGGGCCGGCACGTCGAGCTGGTTGTCCCAGCTGAACGACAGGCCGCCCGTCACGAAGCGGTCGAGCCAGCGGTAGCGTGTCTGGGTGCGGAGCGACATGTATCGTCCCGCGTACCAGTCGCCCGACACGAGAAGATCGACGTAGTCGTTGACGACGAAGTAGTAGCCGAGACCGGACATGTGGCGCTGGTAGTTGCGCGTCGGGCGCACCAGGTCGTTCAAGCCGAAGCGGGGGACGAGGATGCCGCTGCGTCGCCCCGGGCGGATGTCCTGAAAGATGAAGGGGAGCCACATGATCGGAACGTCCCGTATGTAGAGCACCGCGGGCCGACCCACCATCACGCTCTTGCTCAACCACTTCACCTGATGCGTGCCGAAGTGGTAGTCGGGCACGGGGTTGTCGTCGGACGTGATCTCGCTGCGGGCACCGTACAGGCGTGTGGAGCCCGAGTCCACGGCGAGGTCGCCGCGGATGTACCACGGCGCGTTGCGCGTCAGGGCCTGGCTCACCGTACCGCGCCGAATGCAGGTGTCGTAGCGCATCACCTCGCCGACGAGCACCGTGCTCTGGTCGAACAGGTGCGGCCCGCCGGTGGCGTCGAGCCGGCAGCTCGCCTGCTTATAGCGGATCGAGTCCGATTCGAGCTTCGTGCCGTCGCGATCGACGAACGCCTGGCCCCACAGTGAAATCGCGCTGTCGCCCTCCACCAGCACGGTATCGGCCACGTACCGGGTGACCCGAAATCCCTTGAGCTTGAGCAGCGAATCGATCACCGCGTCTGACGGCGGAAAGCTGCGCGTGGGTCCGGTCGGCAGCCCGAGCCGACGCGCGGTGGCGGTGTCGAGCGAGCGCCCCTGCACACCCGAGTCGGCGCGGACACGCGCGGTGTCGGGTCGTGGCGGCACGCCCTGGGCTTCCACCCGTACCGTCGGCGCAGCGAGCAGCAGCAGGGCGAGGCCCGCGGCGCTCGCGGCCTGCTCGCGCCGCGCCCGCCGCTTGGTGACGATCCAGGCGCAGACGATGCTCACCTCGTACAGCAGCAGTAGCGGCACCATCATGATCAGCATCGACACCGCATCGGGGGGCGTGAGCAGCGCCGCGGCCACGGCCGACAACGCGATCGCGTAGCGGCGGTTCCTTGCCAGGAGCTGCGGGGTGACGAGCCCGAGGGCGGCGAGGATGACGACGACCAGCGGCAGCTCGGTCACCACACCGAACCCGATCATGATCTGGGCGGCGAATCCGAAGTAGCCTTCCGCGGTGATGATCGGATCGAAGACGTTCTGCTGGAACGCGAACAGCACGCGCAGAGCGCGCGGCAGCACCCACAGATAGGCGATCGTCGCCCCGCCGAGGAACAGCACCACCCCCGCCGACAGGGCCGGGACGATCAGGCGCTTCTCGCGCGGGTACAGGGCGGGCGCCAGAAATGCCCACGCCTGGTAGATCACCACCGGCGACGACAGCACGAGCCCCAAGACGAACGCGAACTTGAGGGTGATGAAAAACGGCTCGGTGGGGTGCGTGAACTTCAACTTGCCGTCGGGAAGCAGCGGCTTGATGGGCCGAATCAGCAGCCCGATGATATCCGCGCGCTCGACCAGGAACCAGCCCGCCACGGTGGCGAGCACGATGGCGAGGAGGCTCCAGAGGATGCGCCAGCGCAACTCCTCGAGGTGATCGAGGAACGGCATCTCGGCGCGGTTGTCTGGGGACTCAGGCACGCCGGGCCCGGCGCGGCCTAGCGCCCGAGGCGTTGCAGCTTGTCGCGCGCGAGGTTCGCTTCGTCGGAGCGGGGGTAGCCGGCGATCACCCGGGCGTAATACGTGCGGGCCGCCGCCTTATCGGAGCGCTGCTCGGCGAGGAGGCCCAGCTTATAGAGGGCCGCAGGCGCGCGCGACGAATTGGGGTAGGTCTTCACCACCTGTTGATACACGGCAGCCGCCGAGTCGGCGCTCTCGCCCCCCCACGTCTCCCCGAGGTAGAACAGGGCGTCCGGTGCGCGCTCGTGCGTGGGATAGAGCCGCAGAAACTCGCGAAAACCGAGCCGGGCCGTGCCGAGGCTGCCGCGGCGGAATTGCTGCAGCGACAGGTCATACATCTGGTCCGGCCCGGGGCCCCCCGGGTTGCCCGACGGCCCGCCGGGCGGACCGCCGCCGGCCGGCCGGCCCGTCGTGTCCACTGGCGGGACCGGCTGCTGGGCGCGCTCCTCGATGCGCGCCCGTAGCTCGCTCAGACGCTGCTGGCTCTGCCCGGTCAGCTCTTGCACCTGGACGAGCTGCTGCTGCACCGCGACGAGGTCGGTGCGCACGTCCCCGCGCATTTGTACCAGATACGCCTGCTGCGCCGCGAGCGCCTGCTGCACCGCGACGAGGAGCGCTCGCAAGGAGTCGACTTGAGCCGCGCGCTCGGCCTCGGCGCGCGCCCGCTCGGCGCGCAGCGCTTCGACCTGGAGCTCGACCTTCCGGACGTCCCCTTTCAGGGCGCATCCGGCGGCGAGCCCCAGGGCGAGCAGCAGCGTCGGTCTCAAACGCATCTACGCGTTCTCACGGCTGCCGCAAGGCGTCGCCGCCCGCGACGATCTCGAACTCGTCTCGGCGATTCTGCGCCCACGCTGCCTCGTCGTGTCCCTGCGCGAGCGGGCGCTCTTCCCCATAAGACACGGTCTCGATGCGCGCCGCCTCAATGCCGTGGCTCACCAGGTACTGCTTCGTCGCCGTCGCCCGCCGATTCCCGAGCGCCAGGTTGTACTCGTCCGACCCGCGCTCGTCGCAATGCCCGCTGACGCGGATCCGCAGATTGGGATTCGCCTGCAGGATCGCCACCTTCTGATCGAGTATACTGGCGTCCTCGGGCCGGATGTTCGACTTGTCGTAATCGAAGTGAATCAGCGTCGCCAGCATGGTGCGCACGGCTTCGGTGGTGTGCCCCAGCGCCGCGAGCGAGTCGGCGATCCGCTGCTGGCGTTGCCGCTCAGTCTCCTCGCGCGCCCGGGCCTCGGCCGCCGCCCGGTCGATCGAATCCTGCCGCGCCCGCTCGGCCGCCGCGACGGAGTCCGCGTTCGGCTGCTGCGGGGTCGTCACCGGGGGCGGATTGTGGCTGCACGCGGCCAACGCGACCGCAGCGATGCCGCTGAGCACGATCAGGGATAGGCGTTTCATCGTGGGCGCCCTCTCCGAATTCAAGGGGTGGACGAGGCGGTCTCCGGTATCCGTGGAGACCAGGCCGGCAGGCGCGCGCCGCTCTGCTGGAGCAGCGGGCGGATGCGGCCGGTTTCTAAATCGATGATCCAGAGCTGCCGGTACCCTGAACGGTCCGACACGAACGCCACATGGCGGCTGTCGGGCGCCCAGGTTGGATCTTCGTTCCGCCCTAAAGAAGTGAGTTGCCGCACCGCGCGCGTCCGTGCGTCGAGGACGAAGACTTGCAGCGTGCCCCCCACGTCGCGGTGGAAGGCGACGGATTGGCCGTCGGGTGACCAGTCCGGTGCGTTGGACGAACCGGTGACGCCGTAATCGAACGGCGCAAAGAGCTGTTGGTCCGTCCCGTCCGCCGCCATCACGTAGACCTGTGGCAACCCCGGTCGCGTCGAGACAAACGCGATCCGCTGGCCGTCGGGACTGTAGGTCGGTGACAAGTTGTCTGAAAAACGCCCCACGGTCAAGCGCTGTAAGCAGCAGTTGTCCTTGATGTTAACCGTGTAGATGTCGGTCCCTTCCTCGGTCGCGCGGCTGAACGCGAGCGTCTTGCCGTCGGGCGAGAACGCCGGCGTGAAGTCGAGGGCCTGGCCCGTCGTGGCCACCGGCTGCCGTTTGCCGGGCCCGACCAGCTGCACGAACAGCTGCCCGTGTCCGGACCAGAACTCCATGTAGGAGAAGCGCCGGCCGTCCGGTGCCCAGGCGGGGGACATCGCCTGATGATCGCTCGAGGAGACGAGCCGCTTGTCGGCGCCGTCCTGGTCGATCGCATACACCTTGCCGTCCATGACGAACAGGATGCGCGTGGCCGCGATCCCGCCCACGCCCAAGGTGGCCTCCAGGATGTGATCGGCGAGGCGATGCACGGCGATCCGGAATTCCGGATCCTTGAGCGGCGGCAGCCTGCTGCGAAACTCGCGTCGCACGCCGCCCGCGGCGACATCGTGCACCGTCAGCACGGTGGTGTCTCCCACCAGCGCGAGCCCGACGGCAAAGTCAGCCCCCAGGGCCTGGTAGAGTTGATAATTCAGCCCGGCGGCGGCGCCGCCCCTGCCGCCCGCCGGAGGGCGACCCGCACCAGCCAGGGGTGCTGCGCTCACACGGATCGAGTCCCCGGCCGGAAGGGTGATCAACTCGAACCGGTCGCTCAGGTCCAGGTCCCGGGCGATGATGGCCCGCACCGAGTCAGGCGCCGCCGCCCCCGGCAGCACGACGAGACCGGGACGGACGCCCGGCCGGTAGATGATCCCGATGCGGACCCCGCGGTCGACGGCGGAGCTATCCTGGGCAGCGGAACGTTGGACAGCTGGAAAGACGGAAAGCAGGGCCACACCGGCCAGGGCGAGCGCCACTCGCTCACGTTCCAACCTTCCAACGTGCGAACGTTTCACTGTCGCGTCCCCGAGAAATAGAATCGCACGAACAGCACCTCCGACCCCCACCCGTCGGGGAGGGGCCCGAACGCCCGGCGGCGCCCGGCGTTCTCGACCGCCCCCTGGGCTTCGA
>Ga0209474_10002402_pt1 | contig 17266 bp, 15 predicted proteins | sample GraSoiAngelo_145_FD_185902 | JGI IMG/M metagenome (GOLD analysis project Ga0209474, IMG submission 185902) | Grasslands soil microbial communities from the Angelo Coastal Reserve, California, USA - 14_1009_05_20cm (SPAdes) (version 2) | ecosystem: Environmental > Terrestrial > Soil > Grasslands... | reverse complement strand
CAGTGCGTCCTTTCGACCGACGGCCTCGCGACGGACGTGCCCGGACAGGCGATCATGACCTACCACGCCGATTGCTTTCCGCTGCTCTTCGTTGATTCCGGGCGGGGTGTGGTTGCCGGCGCCCACGCCGGCTGGCGCGGCACCCTGGCGGGCGTGACGGGGAGCACCGTGGGGGCGCTCGGGAAGGCCTATGGCACACGCCCCGATGAGCTGCGCGTGCTCATTGGACCGGGCATTTGCGTCCGCTGTTATCCCGTCGGCGAGGACATCGGCGCGCAGTTCGCGGCACGGTTCGGCGATGAAGACCGCTACCTGCAGCGTGGCGATGGGCAGGTGCGGCTCGACCTCGAGGCGGCGATCCGTCTGCAGCTCGAGCAGGCGGGCGTCCCGGCCGATCAGACTTCATCGTGTGGCTCGTGCACACGGGAAGACGCTCGGTGGTTTTCCCACCGCGGCGGGAGGCCGGGCCGATTTCTCTCGGTGATCGTCGCCCCTGGAAGGTGACATCTCCGCTCGCCGATAACCTGAGGCGCATCCGCGAGCGAATCGCCGCCGCCGCGGAGCGCGTGGAACGAAATCCGGATGACGTCGCGATCCTTGCCGTGACCAAGACATTTCCGGTGGCTCGGATCCGCGATGCCATGGCGCTGGGCCTGCGGACATTCGGCGAGAACCGCGTGCAGGAGGCGATTCCCAAAATCGAAGAGATCGGCACCAGCGACGCAAGCTGGCATCTGATCGGCCACCTGCAGTCGAACAAGGCGCGCTTCATCGAGGAGCGGTTTACGATGGTGCAGTCGATCGACAGCGTGGCGATTGCGCAGACGCTGGGCCGCCGCCTCAAAACGCAGCTGGAGATCCTGATCGAGGTCAATGTGGGGGAGGAGCCGCAGAAAACGGGGGCGCTGCCCCAGGACCTTCCGGCCATCGCCGAGGCGATCGGAGGCATCTCGACCCTGCAGCTGCGGGGATTGATGACGGTGGCGCCGATGGTCAGCGATGTTGAGGAGGCGCGGCCGATCTTTCAGAGGCTGCGACGCCTCCGCGACGAAGCCAGCCAGCGCCTGGCGATGCCTCTGCCGGTCTTGTCCATGGGCATGAGCGACGATTACGTCGTCGCGGTGGAGGAAGGCGCCACGATGCTACGATTGGGCCGCGCGCTGTTCGGCCCGCGCTGAGCTTCCTTGCAGACCGTCATCAATTACCTCCACACCTTTGCCCAGGTCCTTGTCTACCTGTTCATCTTTGCCATTTTTGTTCGCGCCGCCGCCTCCTGGTTCGTCCGCGACAATCACAGCCGCGTAATGGGCTTCCTGTTGGACGTCACCGAGCCCATCCTGGGGCCCCTCCGCCGGGTCCTGCCTGCGGCTCTCGGCGTCGACTTCTCGCCGATGATTGCGATCCTGGTGCTGTACGTCCTCGGACAGTTCCTAGGCTGAAGCTCGACTAAAATTGGCCTCCATGTTCCAGGAGGTTTCCACGCGCGCCAATTTCCCCGAGATGGAAAAGGACGTCCGTCGCTTCTGGAAAGAGCGCGACATATTCGCTCGTAGCGTCAAGCAGCGAGAGGGGCGACCGTTTTTCGTCTTCTATGAGGGCCCACCCACGGCCAATGGACTGCCTGGAATCCACCATGTCCTCGCGCGCGCGATGAAGGACCTGTTCCCGCGCTACAAGACGATGCGTGGCTTTTACTCCGAGCGCAAAGGCGGCTGGGACACGCACGGGCTACCGGTCGAAATCGAAGTCGAAAAGCAGCTGAAGCTGAATGGCAAACAGGACATCGAGCGCTACGGCGTCGAGGCCTTCAACAAGCTTTGCCGGCAAAGCGTCTTCGAGTACATCGACGAGTGGGCCGAGATGACCGAGCAGATGGGCTTCTGGGTCGATCTGGAGCATGCGTATCGCACCTACGACTCGTCTTACATGGAATCCGTTTGGTGGGTCCTGAAGCAACTCTGGGACAAACAGCTTCTCTATGAGGGTTTCAAGGTCGTGCCCTATTGCCCGCGTGACATGACCCCCCTCTCGAGCCACGAGTTGGGCTTGCCGGGCGGCTACAAAGACGACGTCGAGGACCCGTCGGTCTATGTGAAGTTCGAGCTCGAGGACGAGCCGAACACCTATTTCCTTGCCTGGACGACGACGCCCTGGACCCTGCCGGGCAACGTCGCGCTCGCGGTCGGACTCGATATCCCGTACGTCCGCGTTCGTCAGGGTGACGACCATTACATTCTGGCCCGGGCTCGGCTGTCGATCCTGCAGGGCGACTATCAGGTTGAGGGCGACGTCGAAGCGAAGAGCCTGCTGGGCAAACGCTACAAGCCCCTATATGAATACCTCGTGCCGGATAAACCGGCGTTCTTCGTCGTCGACGCCGATTTCGTTTCGACGGAGGACGGCACTGGCATCGTGCACACCGCCGCGGCTTATGGTGTCGACGACCTCGATCTGAGCCTGAGGAAGGGCATTCCGGTACGGCACGTCGTGGACTTGCAGGGCCGATTCAGACCGGAGGTCGAGCCATTCGCTGGCCTGTTCGTCAAGAAGGCGGATCCCAAAATCATCGAAGACCTCACGCAGCGAGGCCTCATGTACCGGGCGGAGACCATCCGGCACACGTATCCCTTCTGCTGGCGCTGTGGCTCGCCACTGCTCTACTACGCGGTGACGTCCTGGTTCGTCAAGACCACGGCCGTCAAGGACCAGCTGATCCGGAACAACAACGCGATCAACTGGGTGCCCCCATACATCAAGACCGGCCGAATGGGCAACTGGCTGGAATCGCTCGTGGATTGGTCGCTGTCACGCTGGCGCTACTGGGGCACGCCGTTACCGGTTTGGAAATGCGAGAAATGCGACGACCGTCGCTGCATCGGGTCGGTCGGCGAGCTGGGCCTGACGCTCGAGGCTGACCTCCACCGGCCCTACATCGACCGTGTGACGCTGCGCTGCGAGAAGTGCGAGGGCGTCATGCGCCGGGTGCCGGATCTGATCGACGTCTGGTTCGACTCCGGGGCGATGCCGATGGCGCAGTACCACTATCCGTTCGAGAACCAGGAGGTCTTCAAGGCCCGTTTCCCGGCGGATTTCATCGCCGAGGGCCTCGACCAGACGCGCGGCTGGTTCTTCAGCCTGCTGGCGGAATCGACCATGCTCTTCGACGAGTCTTCTTACAAAAATGTGATCTGCCACAACCTGGTCCTCGACAAACAGGGCCGGAAGATGAGCAAGTCGCTCAAGAACACCGTCGATCCCTTTGAGATCATGTCGAAATTCGGTGCTGACGCGACTCGTTGGTACTTCTATGCCGCGGTCGCGGTCGGCAACGAGTATCGTTTCGATCCGTCTGCTGTTCAGGATGTGGTCCGGCGATTTCTGCTGATCCTCTGGAACACTTATGCGTTCTTTGCCAACTACGCGAGGCTCGACGGGTTCGAACCAGGCGGGGCGGCGGTTATCGGTGATGTCGAGTCGTCGCTGGATGCGTACGATCCGACAACAGCGGCTCGTAGGCTGGAGGCGTTCGTTGTTGACCTGTCGACGTGGTACGTTCGCCGATCGCGCCGCAGGTTCTGGAAGTCCGAGTCGGATGCCGACAAGCGCAGCGCCTATCAAACGCTCTACGAGGTTATGGTCGTGCTGAGCCAGCTGCTTGCGCCCTTCATGCCCTTTATCTCGGAAACGATCTACCGAGGCCTCGCCGCGGGAAGGAATGGGCAGCCCGAGAGTGTGCACCTCACCGACTGGCCGGCGGCGCTGCCGGAGTCGACCAAGGGCGAACTTCGGGAGGAAATGTCACGGGTTCGTCGAATCGTTGCCGGTGGACTCGCGGCACGAAATGCGGCGGGCATCAAGGTCCGCCAACCCCTTCGCGAGGTCGTCATCGGCGGGCCACGGCTCCACCCTGAGCTGGAGAACATCCTGCTGGAGGAGCTGAATATCAAGGCTGCTCGTTACGCCGGCGAAGCCGGCGAACTGACGCTCGACACCGAGATCAGCGACGAATTGAAGCTCGAGGGCCTGGCGCGAGACCTGGTGCGCAAGATCCAGGAGCTGCGCAAGCAATCCGGATTCGCCGTCGAGGATCGGATTCGGCTCTTCTATGAGGGGGACGGTCTACTCGCGGAGGCGCTCGAACGCTGGCGCGACTACATCGCCACCGAGACGCTCGCCACCGCGGTCGCCCGAGGCCAGGCGCCGGATGGCGCGTCGACTGAGACGCTGAAGATCGAAGGTCATGACCTGAAGGTCAGCGTGCTGCGGGTGGCGGCGAACTGACCCGCTTCCGCGCCTACCTCTTCCTGGCGGTGATCGCCGCCATCGTCGTGGCGATCGATCGGGTATCGAAGATTTACGTCGACCACCGCTTCGGCGTCGGCTATGGACCGAGGCAGATCGTCGATCACGTGCTCTTCCTGACCGTCACCCGCAACGCCGGCGCCGCCTTCGGCATCTTCCAGAACTTCACGCTCGGCTTCCTGGCGATCTCCGCCGTCATCATGCTCGGCATCCTTATCTATTACTGGTTCGTTCCGGCTGGCGACTGGACGGCCCGGCTCGGCCTCTCGCTTGTGTTCGGGGGGGCGATTTCGAATGCCTACGACCGGGCGCTCAAGGGCTCAGTCATCGACTTCATCCAGGTGCCGCGCTGGCCGGTCTTCAACGTCGCGGACTCGGCGGTGACAGTGGGCGTGGCCGTGCTGCTGATCGGAACGGTTTTGGCGAACCGCCAGACCCGGCGAGCCTGACGGCGCCGACCGAACTGGTCGTCGAGGGCCACCATCCCCGGCTCGACCAATACCTGGTCGGGCTCTTGCCGGAGCTCAGCCGGAGCCGCGTCCAGCGGCTGATCGATGAGGGCCACGTCTGGCATAACGACCGCCCGGGCCGCGCCGGCAGCCGGGTACGTGCGGGTGACCGGCTGCGCTGGGAGCTGCCGCCCGTGGTGCCAAGCCGGCTCGAGGGCGAGCCGATGGACCTTGTGGTCGTCTTCGAAGACGAGGACCTGGTCGTGATCGACAAGCCGGCGGGCCTCGTCGTTCATCCCGGGCCTGGCCATTCGAGCGGCACCCTGGTGCATGGCCTGCTGGCCCGCGGGAGGGGATGGTCGACGATCGGTGGCACCGAGCGACCGGGGATCGTCCACCGGCTCGATCGCGATACCTCGGGCTTGATGGTGGTGGCGCGCAATGACACGGCGCATCGCGAGCTGGCTGGGCAGCTCCAGCGGCGGATCATGGCGCGCCGGTATCGCGCGATCGTCGTCGGGCAGGTTGCTGAACCGGGGGCTCGCATCGAGGCCGCCATCGCGCGCGATCCTGGCAACCGCCAGCGGATGGCCGTCGTTGCGAATGGCCGGGAGGCGATCACGGAATTCACGCGGCTCTCGATGATGAGCGCCGCCTCACTCCTCGAGGTCAGGCTGGAGACTGGGCGCACCCACCAGATCCGCGTCCACCTCGCGTATATCCATCATCCCGTGCTCGGTGACCCGGTCTACGGCCGACGGTCGCCGCTGATCTCGCGGCCCGCGCTGCATGCCGAGAGCCTCACGCTTCGCCATCCGCGTAGCGGCAAGCTGATGACCTGGCACAGCGAGCCGCCCGAGGATTTCCAATCGGCGTGGAATTCGCTGAGCCACACTACAATGCGGTGATTAAATGACCCAGCCCAGGACGGGGCTTCTGATCGTGATCTCCGGACCGAGCGGAGTAGGGAAGGACACGGTGCTCCGGCGCCTGTTTGAGCTGGACCCCAAATTGAAGTACTCGGTCTCCTACACCACCCGCCCTCCTCGACCGGGCGAAGTCGACGGCCGGAGCTACAGCTTCGTCAGCGAGCCGGAATTTCTGAGCCTGATCGAGCGGAAGGAATTCCTCGAATGGGCCAAGGTCTACGACCATTACTACGGCACCTCTCGGCGCCGCGTCGAAGATGCGCTCGACAGAGGCGAGGACATCATCCTCAAGATCGATGTCCAGGGCGCGGCGTTCGTCCGAAGGCGCAAGCCGGACGGGCTGTTCATCTTCATCACCCCCCCGTCAACCGAGGAACTGCTCGCCCGGCTCACCGGGCGCAATACCGAGTCGGCCCAGGGCCTCGCGATCCGGCAGCGCGAAGCCCTCATCGAGCTTGGTCTTGCCAAAGACTACGAGCACGTCGTCTGCAACCGCGATGTGGACGAGACGGCATGCGCGCCGGCAGCAGCCGGTATGAGTGAGGGCCGGCTCAAAGGACGCCGGATTGCGCTCGGAGTCAGCGGCGGGATCGCCGCCTACAAGGCGATCGAGGTCGTCCGACAGTTGACCGAATCGGGCGCGGAAGTTCGCGTGATGATGACGCCCGAGGCCACGCGATTCGTCACGCCGCTGACTTTCGAGGCCCTCTCCTACCAGCCGGTCGCGGCTGACTGGCTGGCGCCGAGCGGTGCCGGCGAGCGACACATCGCGCTTGCGGAGTGGGCCGAGTTGATCGCGCTCGTTCCGGCAACGGCGAACACTATTGCCAAAGTTGCCATGGGACTGGCGGATGAGATCGTGTCCGGCACGGTCTTGGCGAGCCGCGCCCCGATCGTGCTGGCGCCGGCGATGAACGACGTGATGTTCACCCAGCCGCAGACGCAGGACCATCTCGATGCCCTGCGAACCCGCCGCGCCGTTATCGTCGACCCCGCAACCGGCCGGCTCGCCTCCGGAAAATCGGGCATCGGCCGTCTGGCCGCACCCGAGCGAATCATCGCCGTCATCGAAGCCGTCCTGGCCGGCCGCCGAAACCTCGAAGGTCTCCGCGTGCTGGTCAGCGCCGGCGGGACCCGGGAAGCCGTGGACCCGGTGCGCTATGTGGGTAACTTCTCGAGCGGCAAGATGGGGCGCGCTCTTGCTGAGGTGGCGGCGGCCCGGGGCGCCGAGGTCACGCTGGTCACGACGATTCCGGGGAACAGCGAAGGGATTCATGAAGTCCCGGTGGACAGCGCGAGGGCGATGCTTCAGGCACTGCAGGCCGCCATCGACCGGACCGATGTGCTCGTGATGGCGGCCGCCGTCGCCGACTACGCTCCCCAACAGGTCGCGGAAACGAAGGTGCGCCGGCGCGAGCAGCCGCTCGACCTGCATCTGCAGCCTAACGTTGACGTCTTGAAAATGCTCGGTTCCCGTCCCGGGCTGTTCCGGGTCGGATTTGCCGCCGAGACCGACGATATCCGCGCGCAGGCGGGGGAGAAGCTGACGAAAAAACAGCTCGATCTGATCGTCGCCAACCAGGTGGGCGTCGACGGGCAGGGTCTGGGCAGCGACTTCAACGCCGTCACGATTGTGGGATCCAGCGGCGTCATCGCCGAGGTCCCACGGCTGCCCAAGTGGGAGGTCGCCGGCCGCATCTGGGACGCGATCGATGCCTGCCGGAATGGCCTCGCCCCCGCGGGTCAGTAAAGGGCCTAGGAATGGAATCTGGGGTTGCGCAGGTCGCCGTCGAGACACGCGTCGGCAGTTTGAGCGGGCTCTTCGACTACGCCGTTCCGGACGATCTCACCGGCATCGTTCAGGTCGGGCATCGGGTACGGGTGCCCTTTGGCAAGCGATCGGTCACCGGCTTTATCTATGCGCTGCAGCCGCGGGCCGCCGTCCTCGAGTTGAAACCGATCCAGGCGCTGGTCGATGAGGAACCGGTGCTGCCGCCCCTGCTCCTCGAGTTGGCGGGCTTCGTCGCCGCGCACTACGTCGTGCCCCTGGACGAGGTCATCCGCGCCATCGTGCCCCCAAGGGTGCGCGCGATCGTCACTCGATCGGTCAAGCGCCGCCGCCAGAGTCGAATCCTGCGCCAGGCAAGCGGCCCCCCTGCGGCGCCTGACGTCGTCCTCGAGCCGGCCCAGCGGGCCGTGCGCGAGCGCATCGCCGTCTCGCTCGCCCGCGATGAGGGTGGCGCCTTCTTGTTGCATGGCGTCACCGGCAGCGGAAAAACCGAGGTGTATCTCGCCCTGCTCGAGGGCGTGCTGGCGGGTGGGGGACAGAGCTTGATGCTCGTCCCCGAGATCGCATTGACGCCGCAGACCGTGGCACGGTTCGCGGCCCGCTTCCCCGGTCGATTGGCCGTCCTGCACAGCTCGCTGACCGAGGCCGAGCGGGCCGCCGAGTGGTGGCGCATCCGCCGCGGCGAGGCCGATATCGTGATCGGGCCGCGGGCGGCCGTCTTTGCCCCGCTCAGCCGCTTGCGTTTGATCGTGATCGATGAAGAAGAATCGTCCGCCTTCAAGCAAGACCGGATGCCTCGCTATCATGCGCCGACGGTCGCCCGCTGGCTGGCGCGGCGCACGCAGTCCGTCCTGATCCTCGGCAGTGCCACACCGAGCGTCGCAGCCTATCACTCGGCGCTGACCGGCCGGGACCATCTCCTCGAACTGCCGCATCGCGCCCAGGGCCGGCCCCTACCGCCGGTCACCATCGTCGACATGCGGAAAGAGATCGCTGCGGAACATCGCAGCCCGCTGAGCCGCGACTTGCAAGCGGCGATCGACGGCTCGCTCCAGCGGCAGGAGCAATCCATACTCTTCTTGAACCGCCGCGGACTGGCGACCTTCGTGTTGTGCCGAGACTGCGGAGCCGTGCGTGAATGCCCGCATTGCAGTGTCGCGCTCGTCTATCACGCGAGTCTCAACCGGCTGCAGTGTCACTACTGTTCGAGCAGCGAGCCGATGCCGCGCCGCTGTCCGGTCTGCACGAGCCGGTACATCAAGAGCTTCGGGATTGGCACGGAGCGGGTCGAGGAGGAGGTCCGACGGCTCTACCCGTCTGCCCGCGTGCTCCGGCTCGACCGCGACGTCATGAAAACCGTCGACGCCGCCGACCTCGTCTTCGAGCAGATGGCCTCCGGCGCGGCGGACATTCTGGTCGGCACCCAGATGGTCGCGAAGGGTCTCGATCTTCCCAACGTCACGACAGTCGGTGTGGTCAATGCCGACACGGCTCTGCATTTTCCCGACTATCGTTCCTCCGAGCGGACGTTCAGCCTGCTGACCCAGGTCGCGGGCCGAGCCGGACGTGGGACCGGCGCATCACAGGTCTTCATCCAGAGTTACACGCCGCAGCATCCCGCCATTCGGCACGCTCGGTATCACGACTATCGCGGCTTCTACGAGGAGGAGCGGGCAGTCCGGGAGCAGTATCGATTCCCTCCGTATGCCGAGCTGATCGTCGCGACCTACGCTCACCGCGATGAGGCTCGTGCCGAACGGGAGGCGAAGTCAGCCGCCGAACATATGTCTGCTACAATCGCCGTGCTCAAATTGGGAGACATCGAGGTGCTCGGCCCTTCTCCCGCCTTCGTGTACCGGCTCAAAGACGAGTTTCGGTTTGAGCTGACGCTCAAGGGGGCAGACTTGCACCGGGTGACCGACGCGCTACCGCGCGGAAGAGGCTGGAGCCTCGACGTCGACCCCATGTAGGAACTGCGATGGCCGTACTCCCAATCCTGACCCAGGAAGCCCCGATCCTTCGCCAGAAGGCGAAACGCGTGCCGCGCGTCGATGGCAGCATTCGGAAGCTGATCGACGACATGGTGGACACGATGATCGCCGCGCCCGGCGTTGGGCTCGCTGCTCCGCAGGTCGGCGTCGGCCTCCGGGTCGTCGTCATCAAGACCGATCAAAATCTGCATACGCTGGTCAATCCCGAGATGGTGAAGTGGGAAGGCGAGCAAATCGGCATGGAAGGCTGCCTCTCCGTGCCCGGTTATGTCGGTGAGGTTAAGCGGTACATGCGGGTGGTCGCTCGAGGACTGAACCGCCACGGCAAGTCGGTCAAGGTCAAGGGCGATGAGCTTCTCGCCCGCGCGATCCAGCACGAGATCGACCATATTGACGGAATCCTGTTCACCGACCGCCTGACGAGCCTCGACACCTTGCGGAAGGTCGAACCACAGGAAGAGGAGCAGACCGCGGAACTCGTCGGCGCCTGACCTGAGAATTGTCTTCGCCGGTACCGCCGGCTTCGCGATTCCCAGCCTCGAGCAGCTCGCGGTTGCCGGCCACGATATCGTGCTCGTCGTCACCCAGCCTGACCGCCTCGCGGGGCGCGGACTCAAACCGCTGCCATCGCCAGTCAAAAAGCGCGCGCTCGAAATAGGCCTCAATCTCGATCAACCGGATCGTATTCGCGATGAGGCCGCGCAGGCTCGCATCCTGGATCTCGACCCTGACGCCCTGGTCGTGGTGGCCTACGGACAGATCCTGCCGGCGACCTTGATCAGCCGTCCGCGCCTCGGAACGATGAACGTCCATGCATCCCTGCTGCCGCGACATCGGGGCCCGGCTCCGATTGAATGGGCGATCCTGAGTGGTGATTCCGAAACCGGTGTGACGATCATGCAGATGGATGCCGGGGTCGATACCGGGCCCATCCTGAGGCAAGAGACCGTCTCCATCGGCGCGACGGAAACAGCCACGCAGCTGGAGCAGCGGCTCGCCGAGGTCGGCGGCCGATTGCTGGTGCGGACGATCGAAGAGTTCCAGCGTGGAACCGTGACGCCGAGACCCCAGGCGGCCGAGGGCGCCAGCCACGCCAGAAGGCTGCGCTCGGAAGATGGGAAGCTGAGCCCTGACATGTCCGCAGCAGAAATCGATCGCCGAGTCCGGGCCCTCGCCGATCGCGTCGGCGTATGGCTGGCGCACCCCGCCGGCAACGTCAAGATCGTGCGCGGGCGCCTCGCCACTGGTGAGGTTGCAAATGGAATGCCCATCGTCACCCCAGACGGCGTTTACGTCGTCGACGAAGTTCAGCCACCCGGCGGCCGGGTGATGAGCGCCGCCGCTTGGGTCCGAGGACGTCGCTGATGGCAAAGAAGAAGGCCGCCGAGGATACGATCGCCAGCAATCGCGCCGCCTTCCACAACTACTTCATCCTCGAAACGATCGAAGCCGGAATTGAGCTGCGTGGCACCGAGATCAAGTCGCTGCGGGAAGGGGGCGCCAATCTTCGCGAGGGATACGTCCGGATCGGCAACAGCGAGGCGTTCCTGGTCAACGTCCATATCAGTCCGTATGAGCGGGGCTACAGCAGCAACCACGAGACCAAGCGCGAGCGCAAGCTGCTGCTGCATCGCGCCGAGATCATCCGCCTTGGGATCACCATCAAGCAAAAGGGCCTGGCGCTCGTCCCCCTTCGCCTTTACTGGAAGGGCAATCGGGTCAAGCTCGAGATTGGGCTCGCCAAAGGCAAGCGGCAGTACGACAAGCGGGAGGCGATTTCGGCGCGAGAGGCAAAGCGCGACATGGAGCGGGCTGTCCGGACCCGTATCTGAGTCGAAGCGCCGTGGGATGCATATTTCGGGACGGTCAGGGTAAAATTACAGGTGCTCCGACAGGCTGGCGGGGGCGCCAGGTCTCGACGGGGCAGTGGTCTGCAAGATGGCGAGCCGTGTCGCCGAGCACGTAAAAGCGGCAAGGCTATAAACGCCAACAATCGCGAACTGGCTCTCGCTGCGTAAGTAGCGAAGTCAACCGGGGATTTATCCCCGGCGCCGGCCCGCTCTCGGTCAGCAGGAGCGGCGTCCGGCGTAAACTCCGCTGACTCGCTTCCGGCGGGCGTCGCGGCCGTCGGGGGGACTCAATACCGCGGCTGGTCCTTTCGGATCCGGTCCCAGGGGAGACGGAAGGGCGAGATGAAAGCCGGGACTACGCTCGTAGACGTTTTGCGGGACGCTGCTTCGGACGCGAGTTCGATTCTCGCCGCCTCCACCAGCCGGCCGTAGCCGGCTCAGCTGCCGGGGAAGGCGAACGAGCTCAGGACCTGGTTGAAAGCCGCATCGTTGGCGCCCCCGGGGGCCTCTTCGAGCTCGTAGGTATTCGCCTGGTGCTCGAAGACGACGATCACCGTCCCACTCGCGGCGGCGGCGTCGACCACCGTGATGCGATCGGCTGGGATTCCCGCCACGGTGGTGCTTCCGAGTTGGTTACCCTGCACCAGGCTCTGCTCGGCATCCACCTTCGAGCCCGCAACCACGCGAACCTCGACTGGGGGGGTGAAGCTTCCGGAGGCGGGGACGTGGGTGGGCATCGCCGCGGCCGGCCCGAAAGCGACGACGCTGACCGCACCGCCGGAACCGGGCTCAGCGGTATAGTCGCGGACCGCCCATCCACTCTGGAAGCACAGGTGGTACCCGAGTGTGGTGTGCTGGTACGGCTGGCCCGACTTGCAGCCGATGGTCGACGATGCGCTCGCCTGCAGCGGGGTCGCCTGATTCTGGTCCTCGCCGCAGCCGCTAAGCATCACGAGCGCGAACAGGCTGAACAGGCCCCCTAGGAAGCGGCTGCTGGCCACCGGGGACAGGGTACAGGAAAAGCGGAGCGTAAAACCGCTGTGGTCAGTGAATCAGAGCGGCGGCCAGCCACCAGCATGCCAGCCCGCCGGCGACCGCCGGAATGATGCCACCGAAACGGCTCAGCAGGGCGGCGGCCTGTGCCGGAATGACCCAGAAGACGGCGACCGGGTCGGCTTTGACGACGCCGACCCGCGCCTGCTCGGCGACCGGTCCGGCCTCTTCGTACGAGGGCAGGGAATGGGCGGCAAACGCAAGGCCAAGCCAGATCTGCAGCCAGGTGATCCAGGTCGCGGGTAGTTCCAGGATCGTGCGAGGGGTCAGCGCCTGGGCGAGGCAGAGTACGGCGAGAACGGCGAGCACCAGGGTGGGCAAGTAAGCGATGGCGATCGCCGTGCCCAGCCGTGGCGGCGCCTCATAGACGGTGTAGCCTGCCGGGTCATCAACGCGGAAGTAGACGACCTCGTCGATGGTCAGGCCGGCGCGATGCGCGATGGTGTACTGCAGCGCCGTTCGAAGGACGACGCCGGGGAATCCGAAGAGGTGAATGGTGCGGGCCACCACCAACGGCAGCGCACGGATCAGGCTGATCTGCGCGGTCGCCTTGGCCAGACGCAGGGTATACGGAGCGCCCCGTTTGACGGTGACATGGGCGACGGTGCCCCCTTGCCGGATCGCGACCTTCGCGACGTCGCCACCATGTTTGGCGGCGAGACGTCCGGCGCTTGCTAGTTGCAGGGCACCGGTCTTGATTACCGGTGTCGCCTGATCGCGCCATTTCGCCCACGGTAGCGCACGGAATTTCGCCCACAATTGTTCGTAGAGGGAGGGTGCTAGCTCGTGTTCGGGCTGCGGGGCTTTCCACGCGGGAACGTCGCGAGAACCGTCTTCAAAAGGAAGACTCTCCTGGATCGGATCGAGTCCGCCGCTCACTTGGTCCCCTTTGGCGGTGCGGATGCGACGCGAATTCTAATGAGGAGCACCTGTTGATCCGAGTTACTGTCGAGCGTCACGTTCGGATCGAGGCTGCGCGCGGTGTACCAGGCGGAAAGCCCTGCATTGTTGTCACGGTCGAGGAAATAGCAATACGCTTCGTACGCCCAAGCCTTTGGTGAGTCGGAGACCGCCTCTACCGATTGCTCCATCTCCGCCGCGCAGCCGGGGTAGTCCAGGGTCACGAGACGCGCCTTCCCATCCTCGTAGTGGCGCACCGCCGTCCAGGCGCCCAGCACGCCCGCCGAGGCGAGAAACGCCAACGCCAGCGTCACGCCGATGACGCAAAGCACCCAGCCCGGCATGTCGGGGAGGCCGTCCCGAGCGCGTCGAAGCGGCTGCAGCGCCGCTTCATAGCGCATCAATCGGTCGGCGATGTCGGAATCCGAAACCTCGGGAATCGCCGGGCGCAACCGCTTGGCGTCCCGCAGCAACATCACGGCCCCCGGCAGATCCCCTGCCGCATAGCGAAGATCCGCCTTGAAGACCAGCGCGTCCCGGGCGGCCGGATCGTAGCGGAGCGCCCGATCGAGGTAATCGTCCGCGACGGCAGTCTCCCGCTTCCAGAAAGCGATCATGCCCAGCCCCAGGAGGGCGGCCGAATTCTTTGGCTCGCGGGCGAGGACCGCGTCATACGCCTCCTGGGCGCCGGCGAAGTCCGATATCCGGATACGGGCCAACCCCAGCAGGGTCTGCGCGTCGGTGAAGTCCGGATGCACCTCGATGATCTTCGTCAAGAGGGTCACCGCCGGCTGAGGATCCTGGGCGCCCACAAAGGCATAGGCGAGGTAGTAGGCCGCATAAGCGTCGTCCGGACGCTTGCGGACCTCGGCAGCAAGCAACGGCAGTGCGCCTTCGAAATCATGCCGGCGGATCAACGCCAGGCCGTCGTTGATGGACATGTCCGGGGCCTAGCCCGAGTAACGGCCCGATTCCAAGGGGCTTGCGCTAGGCCGCTTTATCGAGCCAGCGTTCGGCGATGAAGGCGAGGAAGGCCCGGTCGAAATCGAGGCCGCGCAGCTTCGCTGTCGCGGGCCAGGTCGCACGCATTTCGTCCTGCAGCCGGCGGTACTCGTCGAGGTCGAGTCCCTGGGCGAATTCCCATGCGCGGGCCGCCAGCTCGGCATTCAAGGGTTTCATTGTTCTCCTACCCCATTACAACGTGCGGCGGCCTCAAAGGGATTCACTGCCCCCGTCGTATCACGCTACGTCCAATCCGCAAGTCGCTGCTGGCGATCGCGTCAATCGAGTCATGAAATCCTTGGGGCTGAAGACGGCAAGTTTCGTTGCTGCCGGCGCCGTCGTGATCATCGTTGCGACCGTGATGATGATCGGCGGCAAGCTGGCCAAGTCAACGGCTGCCAGCGCGGTGACAAGTCATCGCGTCGAAGCGGCTGCCGCCAACAACGACTTCGCCGCCCAACAGACCGAGCACCTGGCGCAGCTCACGGCCTTGGCTCGAATCCCGAGCCCCAGCCCGTCCGCCGCCCCGGCTGCCACCGCTCCGGCGGCCGCGCCGGCCACCGCCACGCATTCCGCCTCCTCGCGTCCAACGTCGCCGCCGCCGCCGCCAGGGGTCCCTGCCTTTTCCCACGTCTTCGTGATCGTGATGGAGAACGACGAATACAGCAGCATCATCGGAAGCGGCTCGGCGCCCTACATCAACGGCCTGGCGAGCGCTTACGGGCTGGCGACCAACTACTATGGCGCCTCGCACCCAAGCCTGCCGAACTACCTGGCGCTGACGGCCGGGAGCACCTTCGGAACCACGAGCGACTGTACGACCTGCTTTATCAACGCGACCAACATCGGCGACCAGGTGGAGGCCAGCGGGCGGACCTGGAAGGCCTACATGGAGGATATGCCGTCGGCCTGTTACACCGGCGCCTCGTCCGGCAACTACGCGATGAAGCACGATCCCTTCGTGTATTACGACGACATTCGCAATAACGCCGCCCGCTGCGCCTCGCACGTCGTCCCCTTCACCCAGTTCGGAGCGGACATGAGCAGCGGTAACGTCCCCAACTTCGTTTGGATCACGCCAAACATGTGCAACGACATGCACGATTGCTCGGTCGCAACCGGCGATACCTGGCTGCGCAGCGTCGTGCCCACCATCACCGGCTCGGCCGCCTTCCGAAACGGCGGCGTGCTCTTCATCACCTTCGACGAGGGATCAACCAGCGCCGGCTGTTGCGGTGACAGCTGGGGGGGTCACCTCGCGACGCTCGTCATCTCCCCGCGCTCGATCAGCGGCTATCGCTCGGCCGTCGCGGAGAATCACTACGGCCTGCTGCGCACCATCGAGGACGCGTTTCGGCTGGCCCACTTGAACGCCGCCAGCTGGTCGAGCAATGTCCCGCTTCGGGAGTACTTCCGCTAACTAATTTCTCTCCCTCCCATACCGGGGGAGGCGTTCGGCTGGGGACCTTGACCCAGCGTTCGAATCGGATCGAGGGATCCCATGTCATCGATCGATGACAGGTCGCCGGCTGGATCACCGAGAAAGACGTTGCGGATCACGCGCCGCAGGATCTTGCCGTTGCGCGTCTTGGGCAGCCGGGGAATGACATGGACCGCCGCCGGCTTGAACGGCTTTCCCAACGATTGCTCCACGCTGCGCGAGACCGCGCGTGGAATATTTCGTTCGTCGGCGCTCGGCCGGGCGACGGCAAAAACCACGACCGACTGGCCTTTGATCGGGTCCGGCACGCCGACGGCGGCCGCCTCGGCCACCTCGGTGCCGTCCATAGCGGCGGCCTCGACCTCGGCCGGCCCGACGCGCTTGCCGGCGACCTTGATCGTGTCGTCCGATCGGCCAAGGATGTACCAGAGGCCGTCGTCATCGATCATTGCCCAATCGCCGTGGACCCAGACGTTGGGCCAGCGCAACCAGTAAGTCTCGAGATAACGTTGCGGATCCTTCCAGAAGCCGATCGTCATGCCCAGGTAAGGCTGGCGCACGACGAGCTCCCCGACCTCGCCGATGACCGGCTCGGCCGCCTCGTTGAACACGGCGGCATCGACGCCAGGCAGCGGTCCGGCGAAGCTTCCGGGTTTCGCCGGCGTCAACACGTTTCCTCCGACCAGGCCGCCGCCGCATTCGGTCCCCCCGGAATAGTTGATGATCGGCAGCCGGCTATCCCCAACCGTCTCGAACAACCAGGTCCATGCTTCGGGGGTCCACGGCTCGCCGGTCGAAGACAACACCCGAAGCGCCGCTAACGGCTTGACCGGCTCAGCTCGCTGGCCGGCTGCCATCAGCACACGGGTGAGCGTGGGCGAGATCCCGAGATGGGTCACGCCATGCCGCTCCGCGACCGACCAGATTCGCGACGGGTCCGGATAATCGGGCGCGCCATCGTAGAGCACCGCGGTCCCGCCAAGCATCAAGCTGCCGAAGACGAGCAATGGCCCCATGACCCAGCCCATGTCGGTGACCCAGAGGAAGCGTTCGCCCGCCTTGAAGTCCATGGCGAGCGACCAGTCCTGCGCTGCCTTGATTGGAAGCCCGGCGTGACCATGGACCGTGCCCTTGGGGCGACCGGTCGTGCCGGAGGTATAGAGCAGCATCAACGGTTCATCCGGGGCCATGGCCTCCGTCGGAACCGCGGGCCCATCGGACCGCAATAGTTCCTCCCATGCCACTTCGCGTTGCGAGGTCGAGGACGCATCCGGCTCGAGGGAATGGACGACGACCAGGCGCTCGACGTGCGGCAGATCGCTGATCGCCCGCTCGGCGATCGGCTTCATGGCGACCGGCCGGCCACGTCGGCTGGCGCCGTCGGCGGTGAGCAGGACTTTGGCGTCGGCGTCGGCGAGCCGCTGCCGAAGGGCCTCGGCGCCAAACCCGGAAAAGAGCGGCACCGCGATCGCGCCCAGCTTGGTGCAAGCCAGCAGCGCGACGGCATTCTCGACCACGAGCGGCAGGTACAGACCGACCGCGACGCCGCGCCCGACCCCC
>Ga0209474_10002401_pt1 | contig 17272 bp, 14 predicted proteins | sample GraSoiAngelo_145_FD_185902 | JGI IMG/M metagenome (GOLD analysis project Ga0209474, IMG submission 185902) | Grasslands soil microbial communities from the Angelo Coastal Reserve, California, USA - 14_1009_05_20cm (SPAdes) (version 2) | ecosystem: Environmental > Terrestrial > Soil > Grasslands... | reverse complement strand
CTGTTGCAAGAGTCGGGGCCGTTAGAAGGATTCGGTGCGACGCCGGGCGTGCCGTACCAGGCGATGTCCACGCGTCCATCGTCCCCCGCTACGGTCCATGCAAACACATTGTTGTGGAGAGTGCCCACGGGTGACCCCGATGTCTGAATTTGAACTGGAGCGGCCCAAGTGTTGCCTTGATCGGTGGAAAACGAGTACTTGAGCACGGTGTCGCCGATCACCTGACCGCTGTTATTGATAGGTGCTTGCTCCCACACGGCGTAGAGATTGCCAGCTTTGTCGATCGCCATAGTAGGGAAATTCGCGCCGGTCTTGTTCGATGAGCCAAGGTTCGCCACCGGCAGATCAACACAATTCAAGCCGCTTGGATCGCTTACATTGGGGATAGGCGGACCAAACGCCACCGGGAAGCAGCGGCCAATCAAAATCCTGTTCAGAAGCGCATCATCGTGCACGACGAAAACATGCTTGACCGGTGTCGGAAGAACGGCGTATTGGCCCCCGCCCGTAGGCTGACCCAGTGTGGTTGCCACAGGACTCACCTCGTTGTTGCCCATAATGCCTTCGTCGCAACCTAGGGGATTACTGACTTTGTTTGCCGGACCGAATTCGATCCCAGCGGCCGCCTCCCCGCCTGGTAGCGGCGAACGATACATGACCAGGATATTTTGACCGAAGTTCGTCGGTGAGCCGCATTGTGCGGGGGCCTGCGCGAATTCGTCATTCGCCAGGTAGATGCTGCCGCCGTTGGTCGGGTCGCCGTCGAACGCGTACCATTGGCGGTCAACGACTGCATCTGGGACGCCAGTATTGCTGCAAGTGACGCTCGCGCCATGGTCGTCCGAGCGGGAAGTGCTAAAGTTTGCCAGCGTCAGGTCGGCAAAGTAGAGATGCCCCGCCGAGTCCACGCCAGTTTCGGTATCACCGCCGCCGGCGCAGGTGGTGTACTTCCCTTCAAGAGCGGTGGCGGCGACGACCCATTTGAAGGTCTTACCGCCGTCGAGGGAATGCCAGACCCAACTCGTGTCCGACGAGAGTGAGCCGGGCACGCTGGTGTAGAGACGGTTCGGATTCGTAGTATCGACCCGCAGGCCCTGCTCGAAACCAACCCCGCCAATGCCGCTGATGATGGGATGCCCGAAGGTGAGCGGGGCGGACTTGGGTTTCGGTGCGGCGAAACTCGCCGCGGCGAGCAAGACGCCAACGCAACAAAGAGTGAAAGCCACGAAGGCGCGCGGATTAAAGAGACCAGACTGTGAAGTGGAGTTTTTTTTCATGGAGATTTTCCTTTTGTTAGGCTGAACTGAAGACTGTCGCTGAGACTTCGAAAACTTCGCCACCACCGGATGCCTTTTTCTCACATCACTCAAAATCCGCCGCCGAAATCTGCGGCCCAAAGTTGTTTCTTTCTGGTTTCAGAAGCGTGTCCGATTGAGCATTTGATCCTATGAACCGTGTTGATTCCCCGGAAAGGAGCTATTGCTCCATAATAATACGAGCGACGCGAAAGAACGATTGCAGCGGGCGCTTTCGCGTTTAAGGTGCGCTCTCTAATTCTTCGGATGCTTCAGACGATTCTTGCTCAGGCTCAAGCCGCGGCGCCTCAGGCTGTACCCGGCGGCGGTATCGGCTCGTTTTTCGTGCCGTTAATTTTCATTTTCATCATCATGTACTTCGTGATGATTCGGCCGCAGAAAAAACGGCAGGAGCAGCAACAGAAATTAACTTCAAGTTTGAAGACCGGCGATCGCGTGGTGACGAACGCCGGTATTCACGGCCTGATTTCCAATGTGAAAGAGAACACTGTTCTGGTGAAGGTGGCCGATAACGTAAAGATCGAGATGGACAAATCGGCAATCACGAACGTGCTGAAAGAGAGCTAATCAACTGAACTGATAAATCGGAATGACTCCCGCACTTACATTTCTTGTCGGGCTCGCGATGCTCGTCCTTTTCGGTTGGTACTTCGCTACCGATCAAGGGCCGCGGAAACGCCTCCTGGCAATGACACTGATGCTGGTGCTTGTGATTTTCAGCATCGCCACCATCTGGCCCCCGCAGAAAAAGATCGCGCTCGGCCTCGATATTCAAGGGGGCACGTCATTCCTGATCCGGCTCGTGCCCGGCGACAAGCCGATCACCAAAGGAATGCTCGATCAGGCCGTGGAGGTGATTCGGAAGCGTATCGACGTTTTTGGAGTCAGCGAACCGATTATCAGTCCAGTCGGCGCCGATCGGATTCTTGTCCAGATTCCCGGCCTCGACACGGCGAAGATTCAGGAGGCGCGGGACCAGCTCTCGCGCGTGGCGAAACTCGAGTTCCGCCTGGTTTATCCGGATAATGGCGAGCGATTGCGCGAGATCGATGCAGGAAAGCAAGTCATTCCGCCGGAGTTCCGGATCGAAACTTACAAAATGCAACGTGAAGGCGAAAAACCGGTAGAGGAACGGTTGCTGGTAAAAAAGAAAGCTGATTTATCCGGCGAACATGTTTCGAACGCGGGCGCTTCCTATGAAAAAGACGGCTGGGTAGTCCATTTGCGATTCGACGCTGAAGGCGCCAAGCAGTTCGGCAACATTACTGCGGCAAACGTTCATCATCGCTTTGCGATTGTGCTTGATGGAATCATCCAATCCGCACCCGTCATTCAAGACGCGATTTATGGCGGCGACGCACAAATCACGGGAAGATTTGCTGAGGAAGAAGCGCGCGGATTGGCGAGCGTTCTCGAGAACCCGCTACAAACGCCAGTAAGCATCGAGGAAGAGCGAAGCGTGTCGCCGACTCTTGGGTTGGACTCGATTAAGGCGAGCATTCTAGCTGGCTTGGTCGGGCTGGCGATCACGCTGGTGTGTGTCGCTGTTTACTACAAAATTCCGGGGCTCGTCGCGAACGTCGCACTGATCATCAACCTCATCCTCCTCGTCGGCGCGATGACGATGTTTCACTTCGTCCTCACGCTGCCCGGTATTGCAGGCATCATTTTGACGATCGGCCTTTCGGTGGATGCAAACGTGCTCATTTTCGAGCGATTGCGCGAAGAAATGGCACTCGGGAAATCACTCAAGATTGCGCTAAACACTGCCTACGAGAAAGCGTTTAGCTCCATCTTTGACGCAAACGTAACGACGCTGATTACTGCCGCGATTCTGTTTTGGCAAGCGACCGGGCCGGTTAGAGGCTTCGCAATTGCACTTTCGCTTGGCATTCTGGCCTCGCTGTTCACGGCGCTCATTGTCGGGCGAAACTGTCTCGGCTGGTTTGTCGATACCGGCCGGCTAAAGCGGATCTCGATGTTGCATTTGATCTCAGCGCAAAACATCAACTTCCTCGGCAAAGGCTTTATCGCCTGCATGTGTTCGCTCGCGTTGCTGTTAGCTGGTGCGACCGCCTTTTACCTTCGCGGCGACAAAAATTTCGGCGTCGATTTTCGCGGCGGCGACCTGATTACCCTGAGCGCGCCCGGCAAAATCGACATCGGGCAAGTCCGCCATGCGCTACAACCAATCGGACTTGCCGATGCATCGATTCAGGAATCCACGCAGGTCGGCAAGAGTTACATCACCATTCGCACGCCGCTGCACACCAGCGACAATGCGGAAAAACAAATCATGCAGTCACTGCCCAACGCCGGATTTCATGTGGAAGGTTCCGAGCGAGTCGGCGCGCTTGTGGGTGGTGAGCTGGCAAAGAGCTCGTTGATCGCGCTCGGCCTCGGCATCCTTGGGATCTTGATTTTCGTCACGTTCCGGTTCGAACTCTCCTTCGCTGTAGGCGCGATTGTCGCGCTGCTGCACGATGTGCTGATGACGGTCGGCGTGTTTGCCCTTCTCGGCCGTGAGCTGACTCTTACGATGGTTGGCGCGGTGCTGACCATCGCCGGTTATTCCATTAACGATACAATCGTCGTTTACGACCGGATACGCGAAGGCCTCGCTAGCGGGCGGCGTGGCACGATCGAGGAGATTATGAACTCGAGCATCAATCAGACACTGAGCCGCACCATTCTTACGAGCACGGTGACGCTGATCCCGATTCTGTGTCTGTTTTTCTTTGGCGGCGCGGTATTGCGCGATTTTTCCCTCGCCATTATTATCGGCGTGGTCGTTGGCACTTACTCGTCGATCTTTATCGCCTCACCGATCGTTCTGTGGTGGACGCGCGCTCGCGGCGGCCGCGAGTCGGCCTTACGCCGCGAAGTCACCGAAAAAGCCGCCACCGCGGCAAGTCCTCTTGCCAGGCGCTAAAGCGACCTGCCTTCGCCGGTTTTCCGGGTAGATTTGACGAGGTTGTCCAGCCCGAGTACTCTCCGGCTCGGTTTTTAAGATAAATTCCTAAATGCAGGGAGTGATGATTGATGCCAGAAGTGATTGTTCGTAAAGGTGAACCTGTCGATCGCGCATTGAAGCGGCTGAAAAACAAGCTGGATGCCGAGGGTATTCTCGAGGAGGTCCGCCGTTTGCGCGCCTTCGAGACGCCTTCGCAAAAGCATCGCCGGAAGGCGAAAGCCAACGCCAAGCGCGGTAAAATGAGGTTTCGGTTTAATCCATCGTAACAAGGTTAAATGTTAAGAAGCTAAAACGTTGGGCCGAGGCAGTAGTTCTCGTTGTAACGATTTAGCTTCTTTAGAATTTAACTTTTCTCAGCGTTCTTCTCTGTAAAAAGTTCCCTGATCGACTGCACCAGACCGTCAATATCGTGCCGGCGCGCCTCGACATCGACTTTGAGCCCCTGATCGCGCACAGTCTTTGACGTGATTGGCCCAATGCTGGCGATTCGCATTCCCTTCGGCCAAGGCAGCCCAAGCGCGAGAAAGTTTTCCACGGTCGAAGAACTGGTGAACGTGATCAAGTCGGCGCCATCGTGCGCCAGTTGCCGTCGTGCGCCACTGGTGTCACGCGTCTCCGGCACCGTCCGATACGCAAACCCTTCGTCCACGATCGCTCCCATAGCCGAAAGTTCTTTGGGAAGCGCGTCGCGCGCTTTCTCCGCGCGCACCAGTAGAATCCGCAAATTTTCGATGTTTCCCTGCTTTTTGAATTCCCGCAATACCGCCTCCGCCACGAATTCTTCCGGCTGAAGATCGACGTGCAGATGAAAGTCTTTCACCCGTTGGGCGGTGGCGGGCCCGATGGCGGCAATGCGCACGCCGCCGATCTCACGAGCGTCGTCATACAGCTTGAAGAAAACATTAAAAAACGCTTCGACGCCGTTTGCGCTCGTGAACACGATCCAGTCATAGACGTGCGCGTCCTGCACGAGTTCCGCGAATTCGCGTAAATCGCTCGGCGGCTCGATGCGGATTGTGGGCAGTTCGATCACGTGCGCGCCGAGCGCCCGCAGTTTATCGCTCAACACGCTCGCCTGTTTTCGAGTTCGCGTAACGACAATCCTTTTTCCCAGGAGCGGCCGCTTTTCGTACCAATTGAGACTGTCACGCAGCCCGACCACTTCGCCAAACACGGCCACTGCCGGCGCTTTGAAATCGCTGGCTCGCGCTTTTTGGGCGATATCCGAAAGTCTGCCTGTGAGCGTTTCCTGTTGTCCGGTCGTGGCGGAGCGCACAAGCGCGACTGGCAAATCGCTGCGCACGCCTTGCTTTAGCATTTCGCTTGTGATTGATCCGAGACGTTCCACGCCCATTAGCATGACCTGGGTGCCGCCGAGTTTCGCCAGCGCCGCGTAATCGATTGCACTCTCTGCCTTTGCTGGATCTTCGTGGCCGGTAAAAAACGTGACGTGCGAATTATGCATCCGATGTGTCATGGGGATGCCTGCATAAGCCGGCCCGGCGATGGCCGAGGTGATCCCAGGCACAATTTCAAATGGCACTCCTGCACTGGCGATTGCCTGCGCTTCTTCTGCGCCGCGGCCGAACACGAATGGATCGCCGCCCTTTAACCGGACGACCTGGTTTCCTTCGCGCGCTTTGTCGATCAGCAGCGTGTTGATTTCCTGCTGGGTCCGGCTTTCGCCTGGTTCTTTCCCAGCATAAATAATTTCTGCATCTTCTCGCGCCCAGCTGAGCAGCTCTGGATTGGCCAGATGATCGTAAACAATCACATCCGCATTCTGGATACGCTCTTTTGCGCGCAACGTCACCAAACCGATATCGCCCGGGCCAGCGCCAACAAGATAAACTGTTCCATTCTGTTTGGTACTTTTGGTCATTCTCTTATTCTTGCGTGATCCTTCGCAACAATTCGCCGGCCAATTTTCCCCCTTCAACGCAAGCGCCTTCCACTTCGGCCTCGCATGGCACCGCCGATTTACCGAGGAAGACTTGCGCGCGCATTTTCATCTTTTGGTGGTCAATCTTTGCAAGCACGCCCACCGGAGAATTGCAATCACCCTGCAAACCACGTAGAAATTCTCGCTCCGCCTTTAAACAAAGCAACGTTTCGCGATCGTTTACGACATCGACGAGCGCCTTTATGGCTTGATCATTCGCGCGAACCTGAATGGCAATTATTCCCTGACCACCTGCTGGCAAAAAGATTTCGCACGGAAGAACCTCAAGAAAAAATTGCCTGCCTTCAAAACTGATTTCGGTGCAACCCGGCGACAAGCCCAATCGTTCAAGTCCCGCGCGCGCTAATACGACGGCATCCCAATTGTTTTCTGTCAATTTTCGCAGTCGGGTCGGCACGTTGCCGCGGAGATCGATCAGCTTAAGATCCGCGCGTTTCCAGAGCAACTGATGTTTCCTCCGCACGCTGCCGGTTGCCACTGTGGCACCCTCGGGAAGCGAAGTGAGACCGCCCGGATGTTTGGAAACCATCGCGTCATTCATCGATGCCCGGGGAAGAACTGCCGCGATTTCTGCGTCCAAACTCGCTTCGCTCGGCAGGTCCTTGGCGCTGTGAACGGCTATGTCCACTTCCCGGTCGAGAAGCGCGCGCTCGATATCTGCCGTGAACACCCCCTTTCGTCCTGCCCGAGAATCGACAACTCTGGCTTTGTCTCCTTGTGTCGCGATTATTTTTGTCTCAATCTTTGCCTCTGGCCGCGCCGTTTGAATTGCTTTTTCCACCAAACGAGCTTGCGCGCGCGCCAGGTCGCTGCCGCGTGTGCCGAGCACAATTCTTTCTATCATCCGGGAATGTAGCGCGCGCTAACTTGTAGGGGAAGGTGTCAGCTTCTCCTACACCTCGGACGCGCGCAGTGGATTTTCGCCGAGCGATGGATGCCCCGCAGTTTGCGAGGAACGAGTCAGTCCTCGCGAGATTGAATCGACAAAATCCGCGACATGTTCGGCAATGATCGCCTCTGCTGCGGCGACCTGCTGGCGTCGGAGGGCGAGTGATTGCTCCGCCACGGATCGTATTGCATCGATGTCGTAAAGATAAACCCCTTCCATTTCATTTACGCTGGGATCGACATCGCGAGGCACGGCGATGTCGATGATGAAGAGCGGACGATCCAAACGCTCGCGCAGCATGGGCGCGAGGTCGCCCGGTGTGAGCAATGGCGTTTCCGATGCCGTCGCTGTAATCACAATATCAATCTCACGGCATTGCGCCGCCCACTCATCAAACGACACAGCCCGACCGCCTACCGCCTGCGCCAGCTCGCAAGCGCGATCCATCGAGCGATTGGCCACGCGAAGATCCCTAACGCCGCGTGAAATCAGCGCACGCGCAGTGCGTTCGCTAATTTCACCTGCGCCGAGCACGAGAACCTTGCATTCACTTATTTTGCCAAAAATTCTTTGCGCCAAATCGACAGCCACTGAGCCGACTGACACCGCGCCCCGCGCAATGTCCGTGTGCGTGCGCACTTGTTTCGCCACGCGAAATGCCCGCTGAAACAAACGATGCAAATACGGGCCGGCTGCTCCGGATGTTCTCGCCGACTCATAAGCTTTTTTCGCCTGCCCGAGTATCTCGCTCTCGCCGACAACCATCGAGTCGAGTCCGGAGGCGACCCGGAAAAGATGCAGCACACACTTTTCGGCCTCGTACCGATAAAACGGCGGCGCGTAATCGTGGGGATCGATGTCGATTCTTCGCACGAGGCAGCGCGCAATCTCATCTGTGGAAACGCGTTTTTGCGAAACCGCATAAACCTCCACCCGGTTACACGTCGTCAGCAACGACACTTCGGCGCAACCGGTTTGGCCTAAGATCGATTCGGCCGTCGCGCTACCGGTGAATTGTTCCCGCGTCGCCACGTCCGCAGTGTGATGACTTAATCCGAGACAGAAAAGATTCATGGCAGCGGACGCATTTCCGCGGTGAATTCGATTCCCCAGAGAAGTGCCAGTGCCACGCTAAACCCAATGATGCATAAAGTGGCCACCCATCTCGGCGCAAACCACCGAAGATGGCGCCCTTGCAAGATCGCCGCATAAAGCAGCCAGACCCCAATGGCGGCGACGACTTGCACGCGCGGCAATGGGTGGCCGGTAAAAAAACCGCTCACAATACCCAGCGTGTAAAGCGCGAAGCCCCACCACAACAGTCGGGTGATGGTTGCATAAAGGTCTGTCAGCGGTGGCAGATGATAAAAAATCGAATGCAACTGATGCGTCTTAAGCTGGCGTTCCTGGATCAGATACATGACGCCGGCGATGCAAGCGAGAGCGAACGCGCCATAGGCCACGATCGAAATCGAAGCGTGAAATTCCAGCCACGGATTGGCTGGCACTTTCACCGGATGACGACTGTCGATTGGCGCAACGAGCGCGAAGCCTTGCAGCAAAACCACCAGCGGCGCCGTGAACGCGCCCATCAACGAGAGACGATAAGGCGGACCAACCAGCATGTACATCAGCGCCACCGACCACGCCAGAAAAATGAAAACCTCAAACAGGTTCGTCAGCGGACAGCGACCCAGCGCATGACCGCGGACCGACAAGAACGCCGTCTGAAAAATGAATCCCAACCCGACCGCAAAGAAATTGAATCGCATCGGACGAAACACTCCGGCACGCAACTCAACAATCGTGTGCACCACTGCTGCGAGAAAACAAACTGTCGAAACGATGAGAAGATAGCGATCCATCGGGGGCAACTTATTCTAGATCGCCGTCCCGTGGCAATCCTTTGTAAAATCGACGTGTTAGTATTAATTTGCTCTACTGACGCGTCCATCGCGGACAAGCTCGATTGACGTTTTCATTGCATCCCGCTAGCGTTCGCGCCGATGGCCATGGGGATACTTGCAAAACTCCGCGCTGCTGTGCGCGATGTGCCTGATTTCCCAAAGAAAGGGATCGTGTTTAAAGATATCACGCCCGTTTTGAGCGATCCCGCTTTGTTCCGTGCGTCGATTGATCTTTTTTTGGAGCGCTGCCGCGGGAGAAAGATTGACAAAATCGTCGGGATCGATGCGCGCGGCTTCGTTTTTGGATCGGCAGTTGCATATGAACTTGGTGTCGGTTTTGTCCCAATCCGAAAACGCGGCAAGCTTCCCTACCAGACGGAGGTCGCGAAATACTCACTCGAGTATGGCGAAGCGGAAATGGAGATGCACGTCGATGCTATTATAGCCGGCGAGCGGGTTGTGCTGCTGGATGATTTACTCGCAACGGGCGGGACTTCTGCTGCCGCGGCTGTTCTTATCCGCAAAGCCGGCGGAGATCTGCTCGAAGCGCAGTTTCTGATCGAGTTGGAATCTCTTCATGGCCGCCACCAACTTGAGCCGACATCGGTCACATCGTTCCTGAAATACTGAATTTTTTCAGGGCGGTCGAGATGTGCGCCGTGTCGAAGGGCGCTCACGGAAATCGCGCTGTCATGTTGAGCGAAGCGAAACATTGCTGATCTATTTCTTCAGGCCGAATTTGACCCAAAACTCATCCGAGATTCTTCGCTCCGCTCAGAATGACATCTTTCTGGTCAGGTCGGGGGATTTGGATTTTGGATTTCCGACTTTAGACTAACTGCAATCCTAGCCCGCGATGAGAACGTCCCGACATCTGGAACAAGTTCTGGCGCATGCGGAAAACCGTCTCGCGGCTACAGGAAGCAGACGACCGACGGAGGTTCTCCCACTTTACAAAAAATTCCTCAAGGTTGAAGAGCATCGGTTGCGTCTGAAGCACCAGGCGGGTGGGAGCGGCCGCGAAATTTGCGCGCGGCGATCTGAATTGATTGATATTTTATTGCAATACGTCTTCTGCGCTGCGGCCGCTGCTGCTCGCGAAAATGGCGGGGCGGAGGTTCCACTGGCCTTGGTCGCCCTTGGCGGATATGGCCGGGGCGAACTCAATCCGTTCAGTGACATTGACGTCATGCTGTTGCATCGGCAACGAGACGAGATTTCGCCAAACCTGGAGGAGATGGTGAATCAGGTCCTCTATCTGCTTTGGGACAGCGGTTTCAAAGTTGGGCACGCCACCCGTTCCATTAAGGAAGCGATTGCCCAAGCCAACCGTGACATGCGCACAAAAACCGCGATGCTGGAGTCCCGTTTTCTCGCTGGTGACAGAGAACTGGCGCAGGAATTTCGAGATCAATTTCGCTCAAAATGTGTCGATGGACGCGAACGCGAATATGTTGAAATGCGGATGCAGGACCAGCTCGCCCGGCACAAAAAATTCGGCGACAGCGTCTATTTGCAGGAGCCCAACCTCAAGAACGGATGCGGTGGACTGCGCGATTATCAAAATCTGCTTTGGATAAACTACTTCAAAGAGGGGTCGTTGAGTATGAACCAGCTCGTAGGGAAAGATTGGCTTAGCGAAAGCGATCAGCGACGGATCGAGCGAGCTTACGATTTCCTCCTCCGTTTGCGCACGGACCTGCATTATGCGACCGGGCGCGCGACCGACATATTGCATATCAACCTGCAGGAACAAATTGCAAAACGACTGCATTATTTTCCTCGGAACGGCCAGCTCCGCAGCGAGACGCTGATGCGAGACTACTATGGGCACGCGCGAAATATCTTGCGGGTGACGGAGCGCATCACGGAGCAATTTGTGCGCGGATATGTCACGAGCAAGACGCGTGCTCTTTTTAGTTTTCTTCCGTTGATCGGATCGGACAAAACTCCCATCGGCGACTCTTTCTTTGTCCAGAACAAACAATTGTATCCAGCGCGCCGCGATCTTTTTCGCACAGAGCCTGAGCAAATGATGCGAGCATTCCAACTTGCACAGGAGCGCAGACTCGATCTTAGCCCGGAACTGGCAGATTTGGTAAGCAGAAGCCTCGGGCTCGTGACGCGTACTTATCAATATGCTCGCGGCCCACGCGAGATCTTTAAAGCGATTCTGTCGCAAAAAGGCAGAGTCGGGCGCATCCTGCGAATGATGCATCGAGTCGATTTTCTCGGCCGGTACATACCCGAATTTGGCCAGCTCACCTGCCTGGTGCAGCATGAGTTTCTGCATCGTTATACGGCGGACGAGCATACATTGGTATGTATCGACAAACTCGACGCGCTGGCGGAGACGAATGATCCCAAGGTGATTGCTTATCGCAAAATTTTTGAGGAACTCGAGGACCCGCTGGTCCTCTATCTCGCGCTTCTTTTGCACGACAGCGGCAAAGCTGTTGGCGCACGGCCGCACTCTGAAGCAAGCGCGCTCTTTGCCCAGCGCGTCGCCACCCGTCTGCAGTTATCATCTGAGCAACGCAAGTCGCTCATCTTGCTGGTTGATCATCATCTTACCCTCTCCAAGACCGCCCAGCAGAGAAACGTGGATGACCCAGCCACGGTGACGGAATTCGGCCGCATTGTGAAGCATCAGAGAAACCTGAACAAGTTAATGCTACTCACCTTGGCTGATGGTCAGGGAACAAGTCCAGAAGCGTGGTCGGATTGGAAAGAGTCCCTTGTTTGGGAATTGTTTCACGAAACCTCGCGGTATCTCGCCGACCAGAAGTCTTACTACGACCAGACTAAAATCGAACGCGAGAGCTTGCAGAGTGCCGTATCTGAGAGTCTTTCGCCGGACTACGCAGAGGAAATTGAAGCGCACTTTGAGTTCATGCCAGATCACTATTTCCGCGCGACCGATGTGCCCGAAATTGTTGAGCATCTGAAATTGTTCCGGTCGTTTCTTGAGAATGTCTCCCACTCGGGAGAGTCGCCGCTGGCTGCGGCAACCAAATGGAAGATCGTGCCAGAGCAGGGACACAGCGTCGTCACATTCTGCACATGGGAGCGTGAACGGTTGCTGGCAAAAATCGCCGGATCATTCTCGGTTGTGCCGTTGAATATTTTGAGCGCCGATGTTTTTCCGCGGGGCGACAACGTAGTGCTTAGCATTTTTCGCGTTTGCGATACGAACGCTCGTCCGGCCACCGACCCGCGCGATTTACAACTGGTGGAAGAAACTTTGCGACAAGCGCTCGAAGACGAGAGCTTCGATTTTCTGCCATTAATCGAAAAGGCGAGACGCCAAAGCCGTCGCCTCGGGCCGGCGATTGAATTTCCGACACGCATTGCCATTGATAACAAAACGCATCCGAGCTACACGCTGATTGAGATTCAGGCTCCCGACCGGCTCGGGTTACTCTACGACGTGCTGAGCAGTCTTGATCGCGAAAATGTTTTGATTCCGCTGTCTCGTATTAACACGCAGGCAGGCGCGGCGATTGATACGCTCTATGTGGTGGACGGGGCCAATCACGCCAAGATCAGCGATTCGCAGCGGGTCCGGGTGATCCAGCAGCATCTAAGGACGGCGATCTTAAGTGGAGGCGGTGCGAAATCGCGGTAGAAACACGAGCGCGTTTCAGTTTTGGTGCGAACTGTTTCGGTCTCATGAACGTTCTTATTCTCGCAGCCGGATACGCAACGCGCCTTTATCCATTAACGCTCCACAAAGCGAAACCGCTGCTCGTGGTGGGAGGCAAACCGATTATCGAATGGGTGGTCGACAATCTCGCTGGGATTCCGGATCTGGAAACGATCTATGTAGTAGCAAACAACAAATTCGCGGGCGACTTCCAAGCTTGGAGCGAACGCTATCAGGGCCGTAATTCGGAATTCAAATTCAAAATCATCAATGACGGTTCCTCGAGCGATAAAGATAAACTGGGTGCGATTGGAGATATCAATTTTGTCGTCACGCGCGAGAACCTGAGCCAAAGCAACTTATTAATTGTCGCGGGCGACAACCTCTTGACTGAGTCGCTGGTGAAATTTGTGGAATGCGCGAGGGGAACTGACGCAACCGTTGCAGTCTATGATGTCGGCGACGCCGAAGCGATCAAAAAGTACGGTAACATCACCGTTGACGCGGATGGAATCATTACCCGCTTCGAGGAAAAGCCGGAGAAACCCCAGGGGACCCTGGCTGCAGTGGCTGTTTACTATTATTCGCCTGCGGTTCTGTCTTTATTAACCACGTATCTTGCGGCCGGCAATAATCCCGACCAGCCAGGCCGTTTTGTGCAATGGCTCTACACACGCAAACCGGTAAAAACGTTTCAGATCAAAGGCGAATGGCTTGATATCGGAAGCAAAGAAACGCTGGAGAACGCAGATCGGATTCTCGCGAACTCAAAGCGGGAGAATGACGAAGCATGAATGACGAATGGCGAAAGAATGACAAAATCCGAATGACGAAAAAAGGCGTGTTACCGCTTTCGTCGTTCTGTCATTCGTGCTTCATTCGTCATTTCAATCGTCCTTCATCAAACTCGATCAGATCGAAATAGGTCCGAATATCTTTGCGGCCTTCGCCCCCTGCCTCTTTGAGAAAATGGAGGAAGCGCGCCTTTTTGGCAGCGGTGTCGGGATGCCGGGCAGTCATTGCCTGGTTCCATTGCTCAATCTGTTCAGGAGAATTTTGTGCTCCATTTTTCTGCACCCACTCTAGAATTTCCTCGTCGTTGTCCAATCTGTTGGCAACCTCTTCAAACGCGTCACCGTCGAGTTTGAGAAACGTCAGCAAATGGTTATCGAAGCCGACGGTTTTGTAGTTGTAACCGTCGAGCAATCCTTTCCGTTGTAGTCTGGCCTTGTCGATCAAACGCGGCAGGTGCACGTAGCCACCGAGTTTCTCGTAAGGACTGCGCGGATGCAGTCTTCGCATGAAGGGGATCGTTTCTAAGTCGCGGGCAAAGGCCGCGGTGCGGTTTCTGGAAAAGCTGACTCCGGAGCGCTCGCCGCGGCCGACTCTTGCTGCTGCAACAATTCTCCCTGCGTAAAAGCGATGTTGCCGATCACGAGTTGACCGGAAAACACTCCGCCTTTTTCCACTGTAATGGCCCGTGCCGTGACATCGCCTTCCAGCGTGCCTTTCCTATCGACCGTGACCGTTTGCGCCGCGATCTCACCCGACATCTTGCCTCTGATTTCGACGCTTTCTGCGCGGACTCTGCGGAAGCAGTGAATATCGGCTTTGCGATCGACAATGACGTGCCGAGCGCTGATGCGCCCCGGAATTTTGCCTCCGTAGTTAATCGTCGCGGTTTCGTCGCAATGCAGATTCCCGCGCAGCCTGCCTTCAACTAGAGCGGATCGGCAAACCACGCTGCTGCTGGCCAGATCGCCTTTGCCGGTCAGATGCACATCGCCGCGGGTTCGAATGCTTCGGCTGAAACCGCTCGTGATTTTGTAGTCGCGCAGATCAATGTGCGCGCTACAGGACGGGCAGATTGTCGAAGTCGCTGCGCCACTGACCTGCTGTTTTCGTTTACAATCGAAACATTCGACAACAAAGCTGCGTTGTCGCTTCCAAAGGTCCTCGAATCTGCCAAGGATCGAGGAGCTTTCCGGCGGCGGCTCTTCTTCCCTTGTCCGAAGCTTCAGGCCGGGTTTCGGCGCGAATGGCAAAAACGAGCGGCCGCACTGGCGACAGATTGAGCTTTTGGCTGCGGCATATTCCATCTGCTTAAAGCCACAGTGCGGGCATTCCGCACTGACTTTTACAAGCGACGGATTGGTCACTGGACCTTAAGCCGAGATGCTGCCTTATGCGCGCGCTCCAAAGGCTGCTTTGATGGGCTCGCTCGGCCGCACAACCTCAGGGCGAGCTGCCGCCTTCGCGGAAAACGCTCCGGTGGTGACTTCCGACTTGCCGATGAAAGTGGCCCCCTCTTCTATGGTGAGACGCGCTGCTTTTAGATCTCCCTGCAACACGCATTTGGATTTTAGCTCGCAACGCTCGGTCACGGTGATGTTGCCGTGCACTTTGCCATAGACGGTGATCGACTTGGTTTTTATCTCGCCCCGGATTTCAGCGTTTTCACCGACGGTCAAAATGCCATCAGAGTTAATGTCTCCTTCGACCTTCCCGTCGATGAGAAGTTCCTTTTGGAACTTAATCGAGCCTTTGATTTCGACATCGCTCGAAAGGATGTCTTTACCTCCATGATCTGCCATAGGATTTGAATTTGGATTATCGATTATTGTTGGTGTTTTTGGTTCTTCGCGACTCGCAGGATGATTGTTGTCATCTGTATCCGGATACCGCGGCTCTTCTCGAACCGGCGGCATCGGCCTTTGCGGGACGAATCTTTTGAGCATTGAGTAGATTGTGACACTCGCCAATCCCTGTCAACGGATTCTCTTTCTCGAGCACGAATTTTTTTATTTTCTATCGTTCTTCAGCGACGCGATAAAGTTTGAACGCCGCAGTCTGCGCGGAGAAAATCAAGAAACGCGGCGCGTGCCCGGGCGTTCGATCCAATACGCGACACAGCGGATGCACAGGTAATTCCTGATTCAGGACGGCTGCTGAATTCTGCGCAACGCGATCGGAATCATAGGCGAAAATCCATGCCACTCGGTGGTTCCGCAGAATTTCGCGCGCTTTCTGCAAATCATCCGAAAGAAAAAACCGCGCGCTGTCCTCGATACCGTTTAGACTTTCATGCGAACTTCCGGCGACTCCAGGCTGGCCCGACCAATAGACGATCGACGGCGAAAGCCACCACGGCGCAAGAAAGGGATCCACGTCACGCGATTGCAAACTGAGCGCCAGCTCCCGCAACTGCGCCGATTCGTTCCGGCGTTCCAAGCGAGCGGCTAATTGCGTTTCATTTTGCCAAAGCCTTTCATCCCAACCGCCAAAAATCGGAAAGATCGAGAGCGCAAATGCGATCCAAACTGCTGCGGCAGATTTGATTGGCGCAAGCAAAGCCGGAAGCGCAAGCGCAAAGATCAAAACAAAAAAATATCCCCAGCGCGCCTGCCAAATCGTGAGCAAGTACGTGAACAAGAGAAGAACGTAAACTGGTAGAGCGCGCACTCCGTGCGCGCCGTCTCTTCGCGTTCTGATGCTCATCCAAATCAACAATGGCGCGATTAAAAGCAGATATCCGCACCACCGCAACCAAACCGGATTTGTCGGAGACACGTGCGCGAGTTCGCCGATCGTGCGTGACCAGTTTTTGAAAATCGGGTCAGAATGCAGAATCGATAACGATGGGATTCGCCGCTCGATCAAAAGTGCGATCACACTGACTACCGCGAACAAAATCCAATCCGCGCGACGATCTCGTCCGAAAAGTGCTCGGCCATTTACTAGAAAGGTAGTGGTTATTACGATGAGGAAGAGAACAAGCGGCTCGTAAGTTGATACCCAAATCGCCAGCGCCCACGCAGCTCCGCTCACGATGCTCCACCGGTTACTTTCTGTGGCGGCAGCCGTGTCGGCTGCAATTCGCGAGCTCCACTCCGCGCAAATCGCGATCGTCACAAGCAGGATGGAAAGAGATTGATGATCGGGCCTCCCAAGTGCCGTCCCATGAACAGGAATTGGACTGATTGCGTACAGGATCAGCATCACCCAGCGATATCGAAGCCGCATTCGGCGCGACCACCACCAGAGAAACCAGCCGCCAAGCAGCGCAAGGAACGGCGACACAAATGCTCCTGCCAAATCGAGCGCGTGTGTCGTGAACGGGTTTAATAAAAGCGACAGTCCGAGGATGAGATAATCGAGCGGCGCGGTCGTATGCGGAGTTGTGCCCTGCGCAAAATTCTCAAATGCATGATGCCGCACGATGAGTCCCGGCTTTGCATCGCACATCTGCACTCGCGTCATCCGCGCGTAACAATCCGCATCGACAAAGTAAATGTTCCCGGCGACAAAAACGTCCTGATAATTTGCGCACCGTGTTGCCAGGATCAATGCGCTGAGAATTACGATTTCAATGATTGCAACACAGATGCGAGCGGCTCGTTGCACAATGCCGATAATCGCAAATCGCGAATCGAAAATCGAAAATTAAAATGGCGTCGCATTGAACATTGAACATTGAGCATTGAACATTGGACGTTGGAGGTTGGATGTTCGATGTTCGCGCGTTCGCGCGCGAGGGCCTGTAGCTCAGCGGTTAGAGCAGGGGACTCATAATCCCT
>Ga0209474_10002400_pt1 | contig 17283 bp, 16 predicted proteins | sample GraSoiAngelo_145_FD_185902 | JGI IMG/M metagenome (GOLD analysis project Ga0209474, IMG submission 185902) | Grasslands soil microbial communities from the Angelo Coastal Reserve, California, USA - 14_1009_05_20cm (SPAdes) (version 2) | ecosystem: Environmental > Terrestrial > Soil > Grasslands... | reverse complement strand
CGGCCTTCAGAATCCTCGATCGGGTCTCGTCCGCAGCCACCTGTCGCTGACCGAGACGGTAGGGCCTTGGGCTCATCTCAGACTTGACATCGGTTTATTTCATCAGTCAGTATATACAACGAAATATCGGTAGCGGCAACCGCGATAGAAGGAGGCTCGATTCGACATGGTCCATAACCTGGTGCTTTTCGCTCACATCCTGGGCGCCTTCGGGCTGATCGCCGCCTACACCATCGAGGCGATCGGGCTGCGCGGACTGCGGGGCGCCACTCGGCGCGACGAGGCCCTGCTGTGGTTGCGCATCTCTCGAGGGATCGTCATGCGGCTGGCCCCTGCCTCGCTCGGAGTGATCCTCATCGCCGGTCTTTACCTGATGGCGACCTACGGGGGGCCGAGAGGCTGGATCGTTGTTGCTCTCGCCAGCTTCGTTCTGCTGGCTGCCGTGGGCGGGGTCGGTACCGGCTTGCGGATGGCCCGCATCGGGCCCGCCGTCAACCGCGCAGCGGACCCCCTGCCAGACGAATTGCGAACCGCGCTCCGCGATCGGGTGCTGTTGCTTTCACTCGACGTCCGCCTGGCGATGGCGGTCGGCATCCTCTTTCTCATGACCCTCAAGCCGTCGGCGCTCACCTCGGTCGTGGTCATCGTGCTGGCCATTGCCGTGGGGCTGGTGGCCGGCCTGCTCCCGGCGCGAGGGAGCCGAAATGAGCTCCGCCCTGCAGCGGGCTGAGCCCACGCATCCGCAGGCGGCTGACCGCCGGTGGATCGGGCTCGCCTTCATCGCCCTTGCCCAGCTGATGACCGCGCTGGATGCGACCATCGTGAGCATCGCGCTGCCCTGGGCGCAGCGGGCCCTGGGCGCGTCCGACGCCGAGCGGCAGTGGGTGATCACCGCCTACACCCTTGCGTTTGGCGGCTTGCTGCTGGTCGGAGGACGGATCGCGGATACGATCGGACGCCGGCGCGCATTCCTCATCGGTCTTGGCGGTTTTGCCCTGGCGTCGGTTGTCGGCGGCTCCGCACAGAGCTTCCTCGTCCTGCTCTTCGCGCGAGCGGCCCAGGGCGCCTTCGCGGCGCTGCTCGCGCCGACGGCCCTTTCGCTGCTGGCGGTGACGTTCACGCAGCCGCGCGAGCGAGCCAGGGCGTTCGCCCTTTACGGCGCGATCGCCGGAAGTGGCGCGGCGCTCGGGCTTCTGCTGGGCGGCGCCCTCACCGAATACCTGGACTGGCGCTGGTGCCTCTACGTCAACGTGCCGATCGCGCTCGTGGCGGCGGTCGGAGGCTGGCGGGTGCTAAGGGGCGGGAACGGCGGTCACCGTCAGCGCTTCGACTTTCCGGGTGTGGTGCTCGCGACCGGCGGGCTGGTCGCGCTCGTCTATGGCTGCACCCAGGCGGTCTCCGCGGGCTGGGGATCCGGCACCGTGATCGGGCTGCTTGCGGCGAGTGCGGCGCTCCTCATCGGCTTCGCCGTCCGCGAGGCCCGCGCCGCGGCGCCGCTTCTCCCCTTGAGCATCGTCCTCGACCGCAATCGCGGCGGCGCCTACCTCGCGGCCGCGTTCGCCATCGCCGCCATGTTCGGCGCCTTCCTCTTCCTCACCTATTACCTGCAGGTGGTGCTTCGCTACCCACCGCTTCAGGCGGGCCTGGCGTTCGTGCCGCTGACGCTCGCCTCACAAGCCGGTTCCTGGGGCATCGCCAGCGTGTTGATGCCGCGGATTCCCGCCCGTGCGATCATGGCCCCCGGGGCACTGGTCGCGGCAGCAGGGATGTTCGTCCTCACCCAGCTGCAGGTCAACAGTGGCTACCTCACCCTGGTGCTCCCCGCGGAAGTTCTGCTGGGCATCGGCATCGCCTGCGTGATGGCGCCCGCCTTCAACATTGGAACTCTTGGTGTGAATCCGCGACAGGCCGGCGTCGCGGCCGCGACCGTCAATGCCGCAACCCAGGTCGGCGCGTCGCTCGGGACGGCGGTGCTGAACACGATCGCGGCGAGTGCGACCGTCGCCTACCTCGGCAACGGCCTGAAACCCTCAGCTGGCCTGATCGCGCAGGCGCTGGTTCATGGCTACGCGACGGCGACCAGCTGGGCCGCCGCCATCCTGATGGTAGCCGCGCTGCTGATCGCCCTGCTGATCAACGCGGGCCGGCCGGCCGCATATCATGCGCCGTGATGGTGAGTCAGGCGGGTTCGCCGTCTGGGTGCGGCCGGCGCATCCTGAAGCGCCTACGGCCCGACTAAACTCGGGGGAGTCAATGCCTGAAGAGACGCTATCGGTCGTCGATAATCGCACCGGCCGCCGCTACGAGATTCCCATTCGGGACGGCGCGATCCCGGCCACAGAACTCCAGAAGATCACGACGGACGGGGCCGGCACCGGGATGATGAGCTACGATCCCGCCTTCCTCAACACAGCCAGCTGTCGCAGTGCCATCACCTATATCGATGGCGAGCGCGGCATCCTCCGCTACCGGGGTTATCCCATCGAAGAGCTGGCCGATAAAAGCAGCTTTCTCGAGGTGGCCTATCTCCTGATCCATGGCGAGCTGCCCGATCCCGAGCAGGCCCGCGAGTGGGTCGAGGCGATCACCCATCACACCCTGCTGCACGAAAACATCAAGAAGTTAATCGATGGTTTTCATCACGATGCTCATCCGATGGGCATCCTGGTTGGCACCGTGGGAGCGCTCTCGACCTTCTACCCCGACGCCAAGGACATCTCCAAAGCCGAAAGTCGCCGCCTGCAGATCCTGCGGCTGATCGCGAAGATGCCAACCCTGGCGGCGTTTGCCTATCGGCACGCGATCGGTATGCCGTTCGCCTATCCGGACAACGACCTTTCGTACTCCGGCAACTTCCTCAACATGATGTGGAAGGCAACCGAGCTGAAATACGAGCCCAACCCGGTGCTGGAGCGGGCGCTCGACGTGCTCCTCATCCTGCACGCGGACCACGAGCAGAATTGCTCGACGAACGTGATGCGGGCGGTGGGAAGCTCACATGCCGACCCATTCTCGGCGACCGCCGCGGCCTCGGCCGCCCTCTACGGGCCGCTGCACGGTGGCGCCAACGAGCAGGTGTTGCGCATGCTGAAGGAGATAGGTTCGATTAGCCGGATCCCCGAGTACGTCAAGCGGGTGCGAGCCGGCGAGCTGCGGCTGATGGGGTTCGGTCACCGGGTCTACAAGAACCATGACCCGCGGGCCCGCATCATCAAGAAGGTGGCCGACGATGTACTGGCGGTCACCGGGCGCAGCCCGCTTCTCGATATCGCGTTAGAGATGGAACGGGTCGCCCTGGCGGACGACTACTTCATCAAACATCGCCTGTATCCCAACGTCGACTTCTACTCCGGCATCATCTACGCCGCCATCGGGTTTCCGGTCGACATGTTCCCGGTGCTGTTCGCCATCGGTCGAACGCCGGGCTGGCTGGCCCAGTGGCAGGAGGGCCTGCTCGATCCGGAGCAGAAAATCGCCCGGCCGCGGCAGGTCTATACCGGACCGGCCGAGCGCCACCTGCCGGGGGTCCGGCAGCCGGCCGCCGCGCGCTGACCGAAGGTCAGGAGCCTTCGCTCACCTCGTACAGCTCATTTGCCGGATGGCCAGCCGTGCGATGGACCGCCTCGACCGCCTCCTTGTTCGGGCCCTTGGCCAGGCAGAACACCTTGCCCGCCTTGGAGTCGAGCCAGTAGCGGACGTACTCGACCCCCGTCCCCTTCTGCGCCTCGACATCCTTCTTATGGGCCTCCATCAGCTGCTGCAGTGTCACGTGCATTCCCTCGTGAACGTCCATGTACGTCGGCATGCGTCTACCTCCAGTTCAGGTTGTCGGCTCGGACCCCGTCATATGCTAACGCCGCGCGCGCCCAGCCAGCAGCCTCGCTTCAGGAGCCTAGGGCAGCAATCGGAACCAGCGGAGGCTGAACAGGCCGCCGACAACGAGGATGAAGGTGCCGAAGGCCAGCAACGGTACCGTGAGGTCGAGCTTGGTTGTGACCCAACCAATCCGTGAACCCAGCTCGCTATAGATCTTGCTGAGCTGAGCCTCATCGGCCGCATAGTAGTAGTGGCCGGCGGTGGCGCTACTGATCTGCTGCAGAGCTTGCTCATCCACCCCGTCGACGATCCGCCCGCCAAGCAGTGTCGTCTGGTTGCGTTGCCCGATGCCGACCGTCTGGACCGGGATCTTGGCTTGTGTGGCGTTGGTCGCCGCGGTCATCGGATCGATGCCGGTGTTTGACGTGCCGTCGGTTAGCAACACGACCATGGCTGAATTCTGAGACTTCGGGCCGTTCGGATCCGTGATATTGGCGAGCTGCGCCACCGCGACCTGGATGGCGTCACCGATGGCGGTGCCACCACCGGGCGCCAGGGTCCCCAGCGCATCTTTGACCGAACCCTTGTCCTGGGTGAGCGGCTGAATGACCTGCGCCTGCGAGTTGAAAATCACCAGGCCGACCTGGGCGTTGGCCGGCAGCTTGTCGATCAGGGTCCGACCGGCAGCGATGGCCGCCGCGATCCGGGTCGGCTGCACGTCGGTCGCGGCCATCGACCCGGAGACATCGACCGCCAGCATCACACTGGTCTGGCCCTTCGGGATCCGGATGCTCGCCTGCGGGCGCGCCATCGAGAGGAGCAACCCCGCGAGGCCCGCGATGAAAAGGATCGCCGGGAGGTGCCGGCGAAAGCCGGGTCCCTTGCCCATCACCTGGCTGAGCAGAGCGAGGTTCGTGAATCGCACCGCGTAGGCGCGGCGCCGTCGCTGGCTCGTGACATAGAGCCCGACCAGCAGCGGAATGGCCAGCAGACCGAGCAGCAGCCAGGGAGACTGGAAGCTCACGGCGTCGCCGGCGCAAGCCGCCGGCCGCGCTGGGCCTCCCGTTGCTTGATGAATCGAATCAGCTGCGGCACCACCTCGGAGGTTGTGCTCAGTTCGGCCACGGCGGCGCGCGCCCGCAAAAGATCCTTCCGGATCGCGTCGCGTTGCCCCTGGGCTGCCTCCTGAAAACGGGCCCGCAGGTGCGCGCTCCGTGTGTCAACCAGGATCTGTTGTCCGTTCTCGGGATCCTCGAAGGTGACGATGCCGACATCCGGAATCTCGCCCTCTCTCGGGTCTCGGATCCAGACCGCAATGACTTCGTGGCGAAGCGCCAGCGAGCTCATTGGTTGTTGCCAGCCGTCCGGCGTCATGAAATCACTGAGAACGATGAACAGCGACGGGCGGCGGACCAGGCGGCCGGCTTCGGTCAGCGCCCGGCCAAGGTCGGTCGGTCCATCCGCCGGACTTTCTGCGGCGTGATTGACCCGGGCGACCAGCTGCAACAGCGCAGTTCGGCCGGAGGATGGAGGGATGATGGCGCGTACCCGTTGGTCGAACAGCAGCGCCCCGACCCGGTTGCCGCGCCCGATCAGCAGCTGGCCGACGACTGCCGAAAACTCGAGCGCCAGCTGGCGCTTGAGGCAGCGCGCCGTGCCCCAATCGAGCGAGCGGGTTACGTCGATCAGCAGCCAGGCATCGAGGCCGCGATCGGGTAGCGACTCACGAACGTACGGGCGGTCTGACCGGGCCGTGATGTTCCACTCGATGGTCCGCGGGTCGTCGCCCGCCTGGTACTCGCGGACATCCGTGTACTCCAGGCCCGCGCCTCGAAACGAGGATCGCTCATCGCCACCCGGGTGAAACCCGAGCCGGCGCAGCACCGGCCAGCGCGACCGGCGCATCAGCTCATCGATCCGCACCGTGCCGGTGATGGCGTCAGGAGGCAACCCGGTCTCCAAGATCGATGCGCGGCGGAGGGAAGCGGTCGAGCACGCGGCGAACCACAGTCTCGGCGGTGACGCCGGCCGCGATTCCCTCGTAGGTGAGAACCAGCCGGTGACGGATCACCTCGGGGGCGACTTCACTGAGGTCGTGCGGCAGCACGTAGGAGCGGCCGCGCATGAAGGCCAGCGCCCGGCCGGCAGCGACCAGGTTGATGGACGCGCGCGGGCTGGCGCCGTAGGCAATCGATGGGGCAAGATCCTCGAGCCCCTTCACCTTGCCAGGGCGGCTGGCATAGGCCAGGGTGGCGGCATAGGTACGCACCGCCGGGTCGACGTAGACCTCCGTCACGGCTTTCTGCATCTCCTTGAGCTGATCGAGCGTGACGACCTGGTGCAGCTCGATCTCGGGACCGGTGATGCGTTCGACCACGACGACCTCTTCCTGGAAGGAGGGGTAATCGACCAGCACCTTCAGCATGAACCGGTCGAGCTGAGCCTCCGGCAACGGATAGGTGCCGTCAGTCTCGATCGGGTTCTCGGTGGCCAGCACGACAAACGGGTCGGGAACCTGATGGGTCTCTTTGCCAATCGTGACCTGACGTTCCTGCATCGCCTCGAGCAGCGCGGACTGCACCTTGGCCGGCGCCCGGTTGATCTCATCGGCGAGCAGCAGATTGCAAAACACGGGGCCAAGTTCGGTGGTGAAATCGCCGCGACCCGGATTGTAGATCCGCGTGCCGATCAGGTCAGCGGGCACCAGGTCCGGGGTGAACTGGATCCGACCGGCAGCGCCGCCGATGACCTGGGCAAACGCTTTGACGGTGACGGTTTTCGCCAGGCCGGGCACGCCTTCGAGCAGGACATGGCCCTCAGCCAGCAACGCGATCAGCAACCGCTCCAGCAGCCGGTCCTGACCTACGATCAGGCGTTTGACCTCGAACAGGATCTGTTCGATCGGCGCCGGAACGCGGGCGGCCAGCTCGCGCGCCGTCTCGGTGGGGCTCGCGCTTTCCGGTTGAGCCAGCTGCGGTCGGTTGATCATGGCGTCCTCCCTGGGCGTTGACAATGACAGTCTTTCGATTGAAGGCTATCGAGATGAGCCGAATCTGAGCGCTTGGTAAGCAAAATCTAAGATTGACGGCGGCACCCGGCCGCCTACACCCAGGTCGTGGTCGCATCCGGTCGGCCGAATCGTATTCGTATCGGGCCAGGTGTCCATGGATGCCGAAGGCAGACTGGTGGCGCCTGGCGATTTTTCCGCTCAGGCCTGGCAAGTCTAGGCCAACCTGCTCGAAGTTGAGGCCATCGCCGTAAGCGACAATGCCTGACATGGCCCAAGGGCTTCGCACTCCCCTTTGCCGGGACCTGGGAATCGAGTACCCGATATTTTCGGCTGGCATGGGGACAGGAGCGGGCCCCGATCTCGCTGCGGCGGTCTCCAACGCCGGCGGCTTCGGGGTTATCGGGGCATCCGCCTTTCTTCCAGACGCGATCCCGGGGCTGATCGCCCAGGTTCGCGACCGAACCCCGCGGCCATTCGGGGTCAACTTCATCATCGACGAGCGCGATTCTTCCGACGAGGACAAGGCGATCACGCGCCAGCAAGTGAGTGCCGCGATTACCGAGCGGGTGGCGGCCGTCATCCTCTTCTGGGGCGATCCAGCGCCGTACGTGGAGGAAGCACACCGACATGGTGTTCGGATCATCATCCAGGTCGGTTCGCTCGACGAGGCGAAAGCGGCCGCCGCCGCCGGAGTCGACGCCGTGATCGCTCAGGGGGTCGAGGCTGGCGGACACGTCGAGGGCACGACATCGATCTGGACACTGCTGCCGGCGGTGGTCGAGGCGATCACGCCCAGGCCGGTGCTCGCCTCGGGCGGCATCGGGGACGGCGCGGGGGTCGCGCGGGCGATCGGCCTGGGAGCGCAGGGGGTCTCCCTGGGCACACGTTTCGTCGCAAGCGATGAATTCTCGGCCCATCCCGCGTACAAGCAGCGCATCGTCGAGGGCACCGCGAGCGATACCGTCCTCAACGAGCTCTATGACGTCTGGTGGCCAAACGCGCCGCACCGAACGTTGCGGAACAAGACGCTCGCCGAGTGGGAGGCAGCGGGGCGCCCGCCCTCCGGAAACCGTCCCGGCGAGGGGACCTCGATCGGCAGGCGGCGGATTGGATCGGGCGACATTGTTGATTGGCCCCGTTACGCGATCGGCGTGGCGCCCCCGGATTTCGACGGCGACATCGAGTACGCGCCGCTCTGGGCAGGCGAATCCTGCAGCGTCGTCAATGACATCAAGCCCGCCGGCGACATTGTCCGGGACCTCGCGCGCGACGCCGACGCCATCCTGGCCACGGCCGCCGGCATGCCGGAGACGGAAAGCCGACCTTCATGATGCCCCCGGGCCATGGCGGGGGCCCTCCATTCTGGATGTGGGGACGGCAGCGCTCCCGGAATCCCGACACCGGACCTGCCAACAGCGGCCTGACTGGCGATCCAGTCATCGAGGAACCGGTCCAGCCGCAAGGGCCGAAAGACCTTCGCAGCCGGTGGCGGAACCTGAAGGAGTCGGTCCGAGGCACGACGGCGGCCCTTCCCGAGGTCATCCGGCTGGTGTGGGACGCCAGCCCTCGGATCACCGCGGGACTGTTCGCCGCCACCGTGGTGGCGGGCGTCGTTCCCGCCATGTCCGCCTATACCTCGAAGCTCCTTGTTAACGCCGTCGTCGCGGGAATCATCATCAACCAGAAGCACATCCCCGACCGAAACCCGATCGACCTTGGCCCTTGGCACCTGGTCTTTACCTCGCTGAACGCGATCGTCTTCCTGGCGGTCGTGCAACTGCTCATCTTTGCCCTGATCGCCTTCCTCAGCACCGTCCGGAACATCACGCAGCAGCTCTTGCAGAACGCCGTGTCGATGCGGATCCAGTTGATGGTGATGGAAAAAGCCGCCTCGCTCGACCTGGCGTTCTATGAAGATCCCGCCTCCTACGATCTGCTGCGGCGAGCGCAAACCGATTCGATCAACCGGCCTGTTCAGATGATCTCGACCGCCTTCGGCCTGGTGCAGACGACGCTGACGTTCATCACGATGATCGCGTTGCTCGTCGCGGTCAGCCCGCTGCTGGCCCTACTGGCGCTCCTCTCGCCCGTCCCGGCGTTCATCGCCGACACCCGCTACGGCTGGCGCGGCTACAACATCGCTCGCTGGGGCTCGCGATTGCTGCGCCGGATGAATTACCTGGTCACGTTGCTGACCACCGACAGCTACGCGAAGGAAGTCAAGCTCTTCGGGCTGGGCCACTACTTCATCGATCGCTACCGGCTGATCGGCAACACCTACTACGGCAGCCAGCGGCGCCAGGTGGTGCGTCGGTACCTGACCGGTTTCCTGTGGGGAAACCTCAGCACCATCGCGACCTCCGTGACCTATCTATATGTGGCGGTGCAGGCGATTGCCGGGAGACTGACGCTCGGCGACCTCACCCTATACACGACGGCCGCCCAGTCGGTTCAGAACTCGATCCAGGGGATCCTCGGCGGGTTTTCCGGCATGTACGAACACAACCTCTACCTGAACAACCTCTTCGAGTTGATGGACACGAAAACCAGTTTGCCCTTGCCGGCCAAACCGGTCCCCGTCAACGGCGCCCTGCGCGGAGAGATTCGCTTCGAGCATGTCAGCTTCGCCTATCCCGACGCCAAGGAGAACGCGCTGGCCGATTTGAGCTTTACGATCTCGCCCGGGGAGACCATTGCTATCGTGGGCCGAAACGGCGCCGGCAAGACAACGCTCTTCAAGCTGATCTGCCGGCTGTACGACCCGCTCGATGGGCGAATCCTGATCGACGGCGTGGACCTCCGTGACTACGATCCGGCAGCCCTGCGCCGCCAGATCGGTGGCATGTTCCAGGACTACGTCACCTACCAGGCGACCGCCGCGGAAAACATAGGGCTGGGTAGCCTGGCGGCGATCGCCGACCGGGATGCCATCGTCAAAGCCAGCCGGCAGGCGGGCTCTGACGGCCTGATCGATGGGCTGCCTCAGGGCTATGACACGGCGCTGGGGAAGTGGTTCGACGCTGGCGTGAACCTGTCCGGCGGCGAGTGGCAGAAGGTGGCGCTGGCACGCGCCTTCATGCGCGACGCCCGCATCCTGCTGCTCGACGAGCCCACCTCGGCGCTCGACGCCCAGGCGGAATATGACCTGTTCGAGCGGCTTCGCTCGCTGACCCGAGGCCGGACGGCGGTCTACATCTCCCACCGTTTCTCCACCGTTCGGCGCGCGGATCGCATCCTGTTCCTCGAGCACGGCCACCTCGTCGAACAAGGCACCCATGAGCAACTGATCCGGCTGGGCGGCCGGTACGCGCGACTCTTCCGGTTACAGGCGGCGGCCTATACGGGCGAGGATGTCGTGCCCGAGGAAGTCGACCTCGATGTTGCGCCGAGCGCCTGATTGACGCGACGCGGCTGGCTGCTGTTCGCGGCCATGGCAGTGATCTGGGGGATTCCCTATCTGCTCATCAAGATCGCGGTGGGCGAGCTGACGCCGGTCACGCTGGTGTTCCTGCGCACCGCCCTCGGTGCCGCCCTGCTGCTCCCGATCGCCGCCGCGCGTGGCGGCCTGAGGCCGCTCTTTCCCTACTGGCGATGGGTCCTCGCGTATACGGTGGTCGAGGTATCGCTTCCCTGGTTCTTGCTCTCCGACGCCGAGCGAGGGCTTTCCAGCTCGCTGACCGGATTGCTGATCGCCGCTGTTCCGCTCATCGGTGCGGTGGTGACATGGCTAACCCGAGGCGACGATCGCCTCGACCTGCGGCGGATCGGCGGACTTGTGATCGGCCTCATCGGGGTGGCGGCCCTCGTCGGTCTCAACGTTTCGTTCCGCGATCTGGGAGCGGTCGGCGAGGTCGGCCTGGTCGCCGTCGGCTATGCGGCGGGTCCGATCATCGTCGCTCGCCGTCTGCCTCATCTCCCCGCGATCGGCGTCGTCGCGGCCTCGCTGGTGGTTACCGCAGTGGCGTACGCACCACTCGCCCTGCGACAGCTTCCAGCCGCCATGCCCTCCCCGCGGGTGCTCTTCGCGATCGGCACGCTGGCCGTCGTCTGCACCGCGCTGGCGTTCTTGCTCTTTTTCGCGCTGATCGCCGAAGTCGGGCCGGTGCGGGCGACCGTCATCACCTACTTCAACCCGGCGGTCGCGCTGTTGCTGGGCGTGACGGTGCTGCACGAACCCTTGACTATCGGGGCCGTCATCGGCCTGGCGCTGATTCTCCTGGGATCGTTTTACGCGACGCGGAGGTCTAGCGGGCCTGCTGCCGGCGCGGCTGGCCGAGCATCGAACCCTTGGGCAGTTGCAGCACGGTATAGACGCGAGCGGCTGCGCCGAGTCCAAGGATCAGGAAAATAGCGGCGAGCACGAACAGGGCGATGAACGCAAGCTGGTTGCCGGCGTATACCGTCAGGTAAAGCACGGCCGCAACCGCCCAGAACGCCGCCACCGCCGCCGCGAGACGCCCCCACACCGGGACCGGAGTACGGAACCGCTGATCGGTGCCGAGTCGAAGCGGAAGTCGCGCGGTCCAGGCCGGTTTGACGGCCCACGACCAGGCGAGTACCGCCCAGAAGACAACGTTGAGGATGGCGAAGATGCTCAGCGCAACGCGAAGGAAGGTCATGCCGATGAAACGTTACGATGCACCTGAACCCTGCGGATGATTCGCTGAGTGGAGTCGACAGCACCGGCCGTCTTTGAGATCGGCTTTATCCTCCTGGCGGCAGCCATCGCCGGCTGGGTCGCCCGACGGCTTGGCCTCCCGGCCGTCATTGGATACCTCGCCGTCGGCCTCGTGGTATCGCCCTTCACGCCCGGTTACGTGGCCGAACGTCAACAGCTCCTGCTCTTCGCCGACGTTGGCGTCGTCCTGCTTCTCTTCGAGGTTGGAATCGAGCTGGATCCGCTGGAGCTCGGACGCGAGCGCGGGCGCCTCTTCTGGCTGGCTCCGCTGCAGACGGTCCTGACGGGTGCGCTCGCGGCGGCGGCCGGCTTTCTGGCCGGACTCCCGCCGGCGGGCGCCGTCCTGCTGGGGCTGTCGATTGCGCTGTCGTCGAGCGTGGTGGTGGTGAACATCACGCGCAGCCGGCGGCGAACGACCGACGCGGCGACAGATCACGTGCTCCTGGGCTGGAGCATCCTGCAGGACCTGGTCGGGGTGACCATCGCGATCGTCGCATTGATCGCGCTCGGGCTCGAGGCCCGGTCGGGCGTGGTGGCGATTGAGCTGGCGTTGATTTACGCCGTCATCGTCGTCGTCGCCACCGGCCTGATCCCACGGTTCCTTCGGCAGTTGCGAGAGGAGCATGACCTCTTTCTCATCGTGTCCGTGGCCAGCGGCCTCGCCCTGGCGGGGATCGGTGCCCTGCTTTTCGGGATTCCCCTTGCCCTGGCCGCCTTCGTCTCCGGCCTGGCCATCACCGAGAGCCGGGAGGCGACCGAAGCCCGGGAGCGACTGCTGCCGTTCCGTGACGTCTTCGCGGTCCTCTTCTTCGTCGCGATCGGCGCCCTGATCGATCCCGCCAGCCTGCTGAAGGGATGGGCCTGGCTGGCGCTCCTGCTGGCCCTGCTGCTGGTCACCAAGATCCTGCCCACCTATCTGTTTGCCAGGTTCGGCGGGTTGTCTGGACGGCCGCTCCAGGTCGCGATTGGGCTGGGGCAGATCGGTGAATTCAGCTTCGTGCTGGCGACCATCGGCTTGAACCGCAACGTCATTCCGCGGGAGCTCTACGCGGCGGTCCTGGCTGCCGTGGTCGTGACCATCGCGGCCTCGACCCTGCTGGTCCGATTGGGCCATTCCCGGCCCGCTAATCGCCTCGCCCGATGAAGCGCCCCTAGCCCGGGCTGACTTCCACCTTCACCGAGACGCTGGTCGCGACCGCGACCGCCTTATAGAGCGGTCAATGAGTTTTGTAGTGCTCGACGAGTTCAACCGCCTGCTGCTGCGAAGGGCCGGCCAGCCGAAACGTCATGTCGATCCGCTGGAATACCGAGGTGTCGGAGCGACGGCGGATGGCCTCCAGGTTCACCTCGATCTTCTCGAGCCGGACCGCCGTATCGCGCGCGCGGCCCTGGACCAGCAAGACGCCGCAGGCCGACACGCCGGCGAGGAACGCATCAGCGGGCGTGACCTCTTCACCCGGACCCCCCAGGTGGGTCGGCTCGTCGATCACGAGCTGACGGTCGCGCACGTTGTTGATCGAGCGACCCGGCGTCGCCGTGCTCGCGGAGTGAACCCTGTTCACGACAAGCTCGTCGTCGGCCATTCCTACTATTTTCCCTCTCCCGCGTGCGGGCGCTTCCCCCTCTCCCGCTTGCGGGGAAGGGTCGGGGTGGGGGGCGTTACCATGGGCAGCACCAGGCAACGTCGACGAAGCGCAGAGGAGGTCGAAATGTACGGGACGATCATGCGCGCGAAAATCAAGGCGGGCCAGCTCGACGCCTTCAAGCGGTATTCCCGGGCGCAGGGGACGCCGGACAATGCCAGCGGATGGGTCTCCAGCGAGTTCGCCATGGAGGACAAGGACCCGAGCCGGATCGTCGGGATTATTCGGTTCAAGGACAAGGAGAGCTACGTCAAGAACGCGAATGCTCCGCAAACCAACGACAGCTACAACGAGATGCTCAAGTTCCTCGAGGGCCCACCAGAGTGGATCGACGTCACCTATGTCGCCTTTCAGGGGGAGCCACTCAAGGAATACATGATGACCGGCTCGATACCGGGGGCCTAGGCCTAGCCGGCTCGAAAACCGGCCCCGCGCCGACGCACATGCAATAAACTCGCCTTCGAACAGGTATTTGTAAATACAAATATATTCTGTTCAGGAGGAAACTTCAACCATGGCCACGCAAGTCGACACCGCACAACGCCAAATCGTCCTGGTCAAGGACGCCCGGATCCGACCGATGATGGGGAATCTCGTCCTCGAATCCTTGCCCTTAGCGGGGATCCCCTACTCCATGGTGGATCCGTACATCCTCGTCCACGAGGCGACGATCAAAATCACCCCGGAGCAGGCGAACCAGGACACCACCCACCCGCACCGCGGGTTCGACAACCTCTGGTACGCGATCACGGGCTCCTCGAGCACCGGCCACAGCACTGGTCCCGGCGGCACCATGGAGCGGGCCAAGCTTGAGGAAGGATCCCTCCTGAAGGTTCGTACGGGCCGCGGCGTCTTGCACGCGGAAGGACTCGGTAAGGACGAGCTCGCTGAGGGCAAGATCGGGACGGAGATGCGCGGTCTCCTGTTCTGGGTCAACCTGGCGCGGAAGGACAAGAACGTTGCGCCCACCGCGCAGGTCGTGCAGCGCGCTGATCTCCCGGTCCGGCACGAGGGCGACGCCACCGTCCGGACACTCGTCGGCGAGGGCTCACCGATCACCCTGGGGACGCCAGGGCTGATCCTGGACGTCGAGCTGCCGAAGGGCGGATCTGTCAGCATCCCCGTCCCGCCCGACTTCAACGGGTTCGTCTACATGCTGGAGGCGGAGGCCAGCTTCGGCGCCAACCGAAGCCGCGCGAGCCGCTCGCAGATTGCCGTTCTCGGACCGGGCACCACGCTATCGGTTGAAGACGCGCAACCGGGAGCGCGCTTCATGGTCATGGCCGGAAAGCCATACGGTGAGACGCCCGTTTACAACGGACCCTACGTCGATTGATGACTGTCGGCGCCTGAATCGCGAGGTTTCGTCCCGTGCCCAACAAAAGCCCGGTCCGCAAAGATCCGGGCTTACGTAAGAGGTGCAGACGGGCTATTCCTTGGGCTTCTCTTTCGGCATCCCCTCGGCATCGCCGCCCTCGGGCTTGGCCTGCGGATTCTGCGACCCCTCCTCCGGCTTGTCGCCGCCTTCTTGCACGTCGGGCTTCGGGTCGTTGACCATCTGGTATCACCTCCTACCGTCGAGATTCGGATACCCGCCTCTAGCTCGACCATAACATCCGGTAGGCGGGCCACCCAAACATTTGAGCGCCTCACCGGCGATTTCCGCAACCGGCCGGTGGCAAAGGCGGGCCACGAAATCCTTCGCGTCCACCATCGCCTGATCCGCGAGCGGTGCTGTCCATGCGAACGCTGTGCGGGAACACTGAACGATCCGTCGGGGTCAAAGGGCGGCTGGGGATTCTGCCGAACTCGGTTAGGGGCTTATCGCCCACCATCGCTTCTCCTAGGTTGGCCAATGCTCAAGCGTTGCCAGCTGCCGTCACCATCCGACGCTTTTATTGGTACCCGGACGCCTGATCTGGCGCCAGCAAGATGAATCAACCTATGTTTAGCGCTATGGCGTTTTCGGAAACGCAGATGCTCTCGAAGAACTCAATCGGGTTCTCGATGGTACTCGTGGCCAATCGGCGAACGGCGTCCTGCCAGCATACGTCGAGGCATGCGCGAGAAGATAGAGGCCGGTGGAGACGACCAGCCGACAACAACAGAAGGCGCTCTTGTTCAAGGCGCTCCATCGTGGAGAACCCTTCCTTATCCCCAATCCTTGGGATGCCGGCTCAGCGCGCGTCCTGGCAGCCCTAGGCTTCAAGGCGCTAGCAACAACAAGTTCCGGGTTTGCGTTTACCCTCGGTCGCCTTGATGGCCGCGCGACGCTCGACGAGGTGGTGGCGCACACCCGGGCGCTTGATCGTGCGACAGAGCTTCCCGTCTCGGTCGATCTGGAGAACGGGTACGGGCCAAGCCCCGAGCAGGCTGCCGCAGCGATTCGTGCCGTCGCGGCCGTCGGCGCGGTGGGTGGATCGATCGAGGACTACGATCCCTCGGGCCAGATCTACGAAGTTGGTCATGCGGCTGAACGCATCGCGGCGGCAGCCGCGGCCGCGCGTGACCTTGGATTTCCGTTCATGCTAACCGCTCGAGCCGAGAACCACATCCGCGGCAATCCGGATCTCAAAGACACAATTGCGCGTTTGCAGGCCTTCGAGGAAGCTGGTGCCGACGTACTTTATGCGCCGGGCCTGAAGGACGTGGACCAGATTAGGGCTGTTTGCAGCGCTGTCTCCAAACCGGTAAACGTGCTTGCCCTTCCGCGGCTATCGCTGGCCGCGATCACGCAAGCTGGCGCTCGGCGTGTGAGCGTCGGAGGCAGCCTCACCTGGGTCGCGCTCAAGGCGATGGTCGATGCGGCGGAGTCGATGCGGGATTCAGGCGACTTTTTGCCACTCGCGGCTCAACTCCCGCTTGATGACTGGCTGGGCAACCACTGAGGTCGCTATCTTCGTAGTCGGTTTGCCGCCGAGTAGTCCCGACGCCGCTCCAATTTAAGGGAGCCGACGAGAATGCCTGATATGCGTGCACTGATGGTGCAGGGAACCTCGAGCTGGGCGGGGAAGAGCCTCGTCGCTACGGCGCTCTGTCGACACCTTGCCCGGCAGGGAATTCGGGTCGCGCCATTCAAGGCGCAGAACATGTCCAACAACGCTCGCGTGGTGGACGGCGGCGAGATCGGTGTCGCGCAGTATCTCCAGGCGCTTGCTGCACGCACGCCGCCAGATGTCCGGATGAACCCTATCCTCGTAAAGCCCGAGGGCATGACACGTAGCCAGGTGGTGGTCTCGGGTAAACCGAATCGTGAAATCAGCGCGCTACCCTGGCGTGAACGCGCTCCCCACGTGTGGCCGGTGGTATTTGAATCACTGCAATCGTTGCTGGCGGATTACGACGTCGTGGTTCTCGAAGGCGCTGGGAGTCCGGCAGAAATCAACCTGATGGACTGCGATGTCACCAACGTTCGGGCGGCCAGCACTGCGGACGCTTCAGTGCTCCTTGTAGCTGATATCGATCGTGGGGGCGCGTTCGCACACTTGTATGGGACCTGGGCACTGCTGCCACGTGAAGCGCGGCAGCGGCTTCGCGGCTTTATCCTCAACAAATTCCGCGGGGACCCCTCGTTGCTCACGCCCGCTCCAGAGCGGCTTACTGCGATGACCGGCGTTCCATTTGTCGGTCTGGTGCCCTGGTTCCACCACGAGTTGCCAGATGAGGATGGTGCCGCTACGCCGATAGAAGGCGACGGTGCAATGAGCATTGTGGCAGTAATTCGGTATCCATTTGCTTCAAACCTCGATGAGTTCAAACCGCTGGAGCAGGTGGCAAGAGTTCGATGGGCACGAAAGCCGGCAGACCTCAACGGTGCCGATCTCGTGATCCTCCCGGGCTCGAAGCATGTCGCCAGCGACCTGATGTGGCTACGTTCGGCCGGTCTCGATCATGCTATCGGCGCGCGGGCGCGACAGGGTGCGCCGGTATTGGGGGTCTGCGGAGGCCTCCAAATGCTCGGCATGCGGCTGCACGATCCACACGGAGTAGACGGCGCCGCTGAAGGCCTCGGCCTCTTACCGGTCGAGACCACATTCGAGCGCGAGAAGATCACCCGACGGGGCACGTTTCGGTTTGCATCGACGCTCGCAGTGCCCTGGGCGACGCTTGCGAATAGAGAAGTACAAGGCTACGAG
>Ga0209474_10002399_pt1 | contig 17290 bp, 14 predicted proteins | sample GraSoiAngelo_145_FD_185902 | JGI IMG/M metagenome (GOLD analysis project Ga0209474, IMG submission 185902) | Grasslands soil microbial communities from the Angelo Coastal Reserve, California, USA - 14_1009_05_20cm (SPAdes) (version 2) | ecosystem: Environmental > Terrestrial > Soil > Grasslands... | reverse complement strand
TGCTTGACCTCGTGGGGCGTCGACAAGGTCGCCCTCGATCACGCCGATCCGAGCGTCGTCTATGCTTCCGCGGTCGACGTCGGCATCTGGCGCTCGGAGAAGGCCGGCGGGTTCGCGCAGGTCTTCTTCAGCCAGAACCAGGCGAACATCGGTTCCGACCGCACCGACTTCGTGCTCGCGCAGCTTCCCAGCGGCAAGCTCCGCGTCTACGCGGCGACAGGCGCGACCGGCGCGTTCAACGGCTTCCCTGCGCCGCTGACCTCGTTCAGCCAGGTCTGGCGCATCGACGACGCGCGCCGGCCGGCGGCGGCGCTCATCGCCGAGGAGACGGCGGTGGTTCCCGGCGGCAAGGCGGCGGCTCCGGGCGGTTGGAAGCTTCTCACCAGCTCCTCGGTGGGCGACCCGCGCTTCGCCACCTTCGAGTTCTGCACCGGCCAGTGCTGGTACGACATGGGCATCTATTCGCCGGCCGGCCGGCCCGACACGGTATTCGTCATCGGCTCGTACAACTACGACGAGGCGTACGGTCTCTCGAATGCGCGCGGCGTCCTGCGCTCGACGACGGCAGGGGAGCCGGATCCCGACAACAACCTGGTCACCTTCACGGACCTGACCTTCGACGGCCGCACGCCGAACGGCAACTCGCCGGACTTCCTCACCCAGACGACGTCGGTCCATCCCGATCAGCACGCGCTGGTGTTCGCGCCGGGCAATCCGGACATCTGGTTCGAGGGATCGGACGGCGGCCTCGTGCGCTCGAGCGGGAAGTACGTCGACATCTCGGCGTCGTGCCCGACGCGCCCCTTCATCGGGACCTCGGCGGCGGTCCTCACCACCTGCAAGCGGCTCTTGTCGGCGGTGCCGACGGCGATCTTCAGCCTCAACTCGGGCCTGCGCACGCTGCAGTTCCAGAGCCTGTCGATCAATCCGCAGAACCCGCTTGGCGAGCTCCAGGGCGGGACGCAGGACAATGGCACCTTCCAGTTCGAAGGGTCGGTCGACACCTGGCTGGAGAGCATCGGCGGCGACGGCGGCCTCTCCGGATTCGACGCCAGCAATCCGACGAATCGGTTCCACACCTTCTTCGGGGCCAACGCCGACATCAATCTCGCCGGCGGCGATCCGTTCGAGTGGTTCTTCATCACCGACCCGCTCAACCGATCGCGCGAGAACGTCCGCTTCTACATGCCGATCATCGCCGACCCGCGTCCTGAACGCGGCGGCACCATGTTCGCCGGCCTGCAGTTCGTCTGGCGCACGACCGACAACGGCGGAGACCCCGCATTCCTGGCGGCCAACTGCAACGAGCTCGGTCCGTTCACGAACTCGGGCAGGTGCGGCGACTGGCAGCGCCTCGGCAACCGCCGCCTGACGGGCGGAACGGTTTCCTTCCTCTCGCGGACGCCCTCCGACACCGGAACGTTGTGGGCCAGCACCGCCAGCGGACGCGTCTACGTCTTCAATAATGCGGACGCCCCGAATCCCGCTACGGCCGGTGAGTTCGAGATCTCCGACGCGCTGGTGGCGAACAACACCACGCCGGTTCGCTTCATCTCCGGCATCGCGATCGATCCGGCGAACTCGAACCACGCCTGGGTCTCGTACGGCGGCTACAACGGCGTGGCGCCGCTCGGTCAGACGGCGGTCCCCGGACACGTCTTCGAAGTCACCTGGGACGGCAAGTCGCCGCGCGCGAAGTTCACCAATCTCGACGGCGCCGGAGCCGGCGCGCTCGGCGACCTGCCGCTCAATGCGCGATCTGACGGGCGACCTGTTCGTCGCGAACGACTTCGGCGTGCTGCGCCGCGAGGCGAAGTCGGGCCACTGGCACGTTGCCGCCAAGGGCATGCCGATGGTCGAGGTGTCGAGCCTCGCCATCGACTCGACGAACCGCGTGCTCTACGCCGCGACGCACGGGCGAAGCGCGTTCCGCTTGCGGCTCGGGAGCGCGAACCGCGGCAACGGCGCCATTTCGGCGCGCTAGAGCTCGAAGGCATGGCTTGCGCGCCGGGGACCTTTCAATGGTCCTCGGCGCGCGCTTTTCCGCGGATCGCGCACGGTCGCGCGGCATCGAACCGACATGATTCCGTACTCCGTACTCGATCTCGCCCCGGTGATCGAAGGAGGGGACGCCAGTCGGGCCCTCCGCTGCTCGCTCGACCTCGCGAGGCACGCAGAAAAATGGGGTTACCGGCGCTACTGGCTCGCCGAGCACCATGGCATGCCCGGCATCGCCAGCGCCGCGACGGCGGTGGTGATCGGACATGTGGCGGCAGGCACTTCCACCATCCGCGTCGGTTCCGGCGGCATCATGCTGCCGAATCATTCGCCGCTCGTGATCGCCGAGCAATTCGGCACGCTCGAATCCCTCTTCCCGGGTCGCATCGATCTCGGTCTAGGACGTGCGCCCGGGACCGATCTGGTGACCGCGCGTGCGCTCCGCAGGAACCTCGAAAGCGACGTCGGCTCGTTTCCCGACGACGTGCTCGAGCTGATGGCGTACTTCCGCGCGTCGCGTCCGGGGCAAGCCGTGCGAGCCGTTCCAGGCGCCGGCCTCGAAGTGCCCGTCTGGATTCTCGGCTCCAGCCTCTACGGCGCGCATCTCGCCGCGGCGCTCGGGCTGCCCTACGCGTTCGCGTCGCACTTCGCTCCCGCGCAGCTCTTGCACGCGATCGACGTCTATCGCTCCGGGTTCCGGCCCACGTCGCAGCTCGCCCGGCCCTACGTGATGGCGGGCGTCAACGTGATCGCGGCCGATACCGATCGCGAGGCAGCGCTCTTGCGCACCTCCCTCGAACAGGCATTCGTGAACCTTCGCAGCGGACGGCCGGGAAAGCTGCCGCCGCCGTCTCCCGGGATCGTGTGGGGCCCGCACGAGCGCGCCATGCTCGACCAGGTCCTCTCCTGCGCCGCGATCGGATCGCCGTCGACGGTGCGGCGCTGGTTGAACGACTTCGCTGCCCGCACCGGGGCGGACGAGCTGATCCTCGCCTCGCAGATCTTCGATCACGACGCGCGGCTGCGGTCCTACGAGATCGCTGCGCCGGTGGCGAGCGAGGCCGAGCGGATCCCCGCCTGACGCGTTTGCGCGAGTCGCGCAAGCGGCAGGGGGGCGTATCCATCGGCCGGTCCTCGAAGTCGCAGGGCCGGCCGCGCGGCCGATGCAGTTGGGAAGTTCCGCGTTCCGGGCGGCGTATACTGCAACGCCTCTCGGAAGCGGGGGCACACATGGACGTCCGAGCGCGTGTCGTGGGGTGGTCGGCCCTCGGCATGTTCTGCGTCGTTGGCGCCGGTCGGCCCGATACCTCCAGATCTCCGTGGGGAGGCTACTCGTATCCCGCCTCCTACGATGCCGAGATCGCGGATCCCGACGTCCACCGCGTGCTCTACGAGGACGGCGAAATCATGTTCCTCGAGGTCGCGAACCCGCCGGGCCTCGACGTCCGGATGCACGGCCACCCGTATCCCTCCGTCTTCGCGCGCGACGCGGGCGCCGGCCAGAACACGGCGGGCGTCGCGATGAAGGACGTGTTGCTCGACGAGAAGGGGCCCTTCAACGGCGAGGGATGGGGTCAGGGTCCGCCGCCTTCCGGGCTGCAGTTTCCGCGCTGCACGACCTCGCCGCCGCAGGGACCGCACAAGCCGATCAACAAATCGGACGTACCGGTCCACTTCTACCGGATCGAGTTCCGCCGGCTCGACGGCGACGAGATCGCGACCCGCTGGAAGGATTGGTATCCGTGGATGCGCGAGCCGTCGAGACCCGTGAAGAACGTGGCGCAAATGGATTCCATCGCCGCCGCGCCCGACAATTACCACCTGCTTTACGAGGACGGACACGTACGGCTGCTCGAAGTCGGGATCCGCCCGGGCGAGACGACGCCGCGCCACGCCCACCCGTACCCGGCGGTCCTCGCCTTCAATGCCGCCACTCCGACGAGCGACGCGGGTGAAGGCGCAGGACGCGCGCCTCCGCCGGCCGTGCTCGACATGAAGTTTCCGCTCTGCCTGACCAGCGCGCCGCAGGGGGCGCACGTAATCCACAACGGCGGAAGCGCGCCTCTCCACTACTACCGGATCGAATTCAAGCGCGTCGACGGAGAGGGTTACCGGACCAACTGGCGCAAGTGGTACCCGTGGATGCAATACATGCAGCACATGCGTTAATCCCTACGCATGGCCAGGCTAGAGACGGGGCTCCGGCGCGCGCGCTTGAAGAGCGGGCTCAAGCAGAGCGAGCTTGCCAAGCGCGCGGGAATCAGCCGGCAGACGCTCAGCGTGCTCGAGTCGGGCCGCGGCAAGCCTTCCACCTCGGTCGCGCTGCACCTCGCGCGCGTCCTCGGATGCCGCGTGGAGGAGCTTTTCTGGCTGCGCGACGAGGCGGGAGAGATCACCGCCGAGCTTGCCGCCGGCGCGGAGGGACCCCGAACGAAGTCGGAAAGGGTCGTCATCGGATCGATTGCCGGGAGATGGGTCGCGCACCCGCTGTCCCGGGAAGATCCGCTCGCGCTCACCACCCCGGCCGATGCGTTGCTGGTCCGCGCCTCGCGAGCGGACCAGACGGTCCGCCTGCGCCCGCTCCGTCCGCCCGAGGCCTTGCAGGCGAACGTTCTCGTTGCCGGCTGCGATCCCGGACTGTCGGTCCTCGCCGGCCACGTGGAAGATCGTTGGCCCGGCCAGCGGCTGCGTTGGATCCCCGTGGGCAGCGATGCCGCCCTGAAGATGCTCGGGCGGGGGCACGCGCACCTCGCCGGCGCCCATCTCTTCGACGAGGAGACCGGCCAGTACAACCTTCCCTTCGTGCGCCGTGCTTTCGGAGGGCGCCCGATGATGGTGGTGACCTTCGCGCACCTCGAAGAAGGATTCGCCATCGCCAAGGGAAATCCGCTGCGCATCCGCAAGCCGGAGGACATCGCCAGGCCCGAGATCCGCCTGGTGAACCGCGAGCCGGGGGCGGGCGCGCGCAGGCTCCTCGACCGCGTCCTGCGCAAGGCGCGCGTGCCGGCCTCCGCCGTCGAAGGCTACGAGAACCTCCTCTCCGGGCACCTGCAGGTCGCGCAGGCGGTCGCCATGGGCGCGGCCGACGTGGGCGTGGTGGCCCGCAGCGCGGCGATCGCCCACGGCCTCGACTTCATCCCGCTTTCCGAGGAACGGTTCGACCTCGTCTTCCCCAAGGAGTGGAGCGCCGACGCGCGGGCCGGATGGATCGTCGAGACGCTCGAGGGGCGCGCCTTCCGGCGCGAGCTTGCGAGCCTGGGCGGCTACGACACGCGCCAGTCGGGGCAGGTGGTGACCGAGCTGAACGTGAAGTGAGTCGCCGCTGGTTGACACCGTGTCCATCCTACGTGACATTGCCCGGCATGCGCTCCCTCGGGCTGGCCGGACTGATCCTGGGCGGCATCGTCTTCGCCGCTCGGGCGGACGGGTCGAAGGAGCTGAACGTCTTCGCGGCCGCCTCGCTGCGGGAGTCGTTCGCCGAGCTGGGCAGACGGTTCGAGGCGAAGCATCCAGGCACCAAGGTCCTCTTCAACCTGGCCGGCTCCCAGGAGCTGCGCACGCAGATCGAGAATGGCGCCCCCGCCGACGTGTTCGCCTCGGCGGACCAGAAGCACATGCAGGCGCTGGTAGCGGCGAAGCTCGCCGCGGAGCCGGAGATCTTCGCCCGCAACGAGTTGGTCGTGGTGGTGCCGAGGGGGAATCCGGCAGGCGTCTCCAGCTTGAAAGAACTTCCCCAGGCGAAGCGCATCGTCGTCGGGGTGCCCGAGGTTCCGATCGGCGCCTACACGCTGCGCATCCTCGACGCTGCCTCGAAGCGGTACGGCGGCGACTTCCGCTCGAGGGTGGAAGCGAATCTGGCCTCGCGCGAGCTGAACGTGCGCCAGGTGCTCGCGAAAGTGGGCCTGGGCGAGGCCGACGCAGCCATCGTCTACCGGACCGATGCCGCCACCGCCAAGGACAAGGTGGAGGTGATCCCGATTCCCTCCGAGGTGAACGTGGTGGCGGAGTACCCGATCGCCGTGGTCAAGAGGACGAAGCAGCCCGCGCTCGCGAAGCAGTTCGTCGAGCTGGTCCTCTCCAACGTCGGGCGCGAGGTGCTTTCGCGCTACGGCTTCCGGGCGGGAAACGACACGTGAAGCCGCGCGCAGCGGGCGCGTGGGAGGCGGCACAGCTTCTCGCGACGGTGTCGCTGGGATTGTTCCTCCTCCTGCCCGTCGTGGCGCTCTTCGCCACCTTGAGCTGGAGCGACTTCCTCGGCGGGCTTCGCGATCCGCTGCTCGCGCCCGCCTTGCGCCTCTCCCTCGTCACCACCACGTGCAGCCTCGCGATCGTCGTAGTGCTGGGATCGCTTCTCGCGTGGCGGGTGGCGCGGAACCCGGGCCGCCTTTCGCGCTGGCTGGAAGCGGTCTCGCAGATCCCCGCCGTGATCCCGCCCGCCGTGGCCGGCGTTGGTCTCTTGCTCGCGTTCGGCCGGCGCGGCCTCTTCGGCGCCTTTCTCGACCGCCATGGCATCGCGCTCGCCTTCACCACTCCCGCGGTGGTGCTCGCGGAGGCATTCGTCTCGGCTCCCTTCTTCGTGCAAGCTGCCATCGCGTCGTTCCGCCGCGTGGATCAAAACCTGCTCGTGGTGGCAGGCACGCTGGGCGCGTCACCGTTCCGCACCTTCCTTCGCGTCGGCCTGCCTCTCGCGGCCCCGGGCCTCGTGGCGGGAGCGGCGATGAGCTGGGCGCGCGCCGTCGGCGAATTCGGCGCGACCATCCTCTTCGCCGGCAATCTCACCGGGCGCACGCAGACGATGCCGCTGGCGGTCTACACCGCGATGGAATCTGACCTGCGGGCCGCCCAGGCCCTCTCCATCATCCTGGTGGTCGCTGCGTTCGTCCTCCTCTTCATCCTGCGGCGGGTGGCCCCGGGCGCAGAGCTGCCGGGCTCGGAACTGCGCGGTGCTTGAGATCGCCGTCGCGCGCCGGATCGGCGAGCTCGACTTGCGCATCGATCTGGCGCTCGGCCGCGAGACGGTGCTGGTCGCAGGGCCCAACGGAGCCGGCAAGTCCACGCTCTTGCGCCTTCTTCTCGGCGTCCTCTCGCCGGACGCGGGGCGAATCGCTCTCGACGGAGAGGTGCTCTTCGATGACGTGGCGCGGATCGACGTCGCCGTCGAGGAGCGGGAGCTGGCCTATCTCCCGCAGGACTACGCGCTCTTCCCGCATCTCGACGTGATGCGGAACGCGATGTTCGGACTCGCCGGGCTCCCGCGCGAGGAGCGGTTGCACCGGGCCACCGAATGGCTCGAGCGACTCGGTGTCGGGAATCTGTCGCGACGGTTTCCGCCGGGGCTGTCCGGAGGCGAGCGCCAGCGGGTAGCGCTGGCGCGTGCGCTGGCGCGGAACCCGCGAGCCCTTCTCCTCGACGAACCGTTTGCCTCGCTCGATCCCGTCGCACGCCGCGAGCTGCGCGTCTCGCTGCGCGGATGGCTGCGGTCGTGGCGTCTGCCTGCGCTCATCGTCTCGCACGATCCAGCCGATGCCGTCCTCGCCGATCGCATCGCGGTGGTGGAGAAGGGACGGGTGGTCCAGCAGGGGACGCTGGACGAGCTTCGCCAGTCGGCGGCGTCGAGCTTCGTGTCGGGATTCGTGGTCCGACGCGACTAGTCGTTCGCGTTCGAGGGCTATCTCTTCGCCTCCGTCGCGCCGGCGACCTAGTTTCCGCTGAAGCGATGCGCTTCGGGGAAGAACAGATCCTTCCAGCTCGCCGGCCGTTCCTTCACCCGGGCGGTCCGATGCATGAACTCGGCGGTCCGCATCACCCGGTGCGGTGTGACCGTGAAGACGAACCGCGGATCCTCGAGGATGCCGGCGATCTCCTCCACGCTCTCGGAAGAGTTGGTGAGCCGCTTGTAGACGGCGGCGGCGGCGCGCTTGTCGCGGTTGAGCACCTCCATCGCCTCCTCGAGAGCGGAAACGAACGCCTGGTACGCCTTGGGGTGCCCCTCGCGGAACGCGGCGCGCGTCCAGATCACGTTGAGCGTCGCCGGCCCTCCGAGGACGTCGTAGGTGGAAAGGATCGAGTGCAGCCCCTTCGCACGAAGCTCGCGCTCCAGGAAGGGTGGCGCGGAGAAGTGCCCGGTGATCCCGCCGCTTCCGGAGAGGAGGGCCACCGCGGCATCGGGATGGGCCATGCCCACCGTGAGCGGGTCGAGCTTCTCGTAGTTGTCCGGGCCGAATTCCTGCGCAGCAGCCATCTGCAGGGCGATGGCCTGGTTCGAGATCTTCACCGCCGTGACCGCGATCTTGTCCGAAGGCCCCAGGTCGCGGATCGATTTCACTTCCCGCCGGCTCACTATCAGCTCGTTGGGGATGTCTCCCAGCGCGGCGACGCCTCGCACCGCGCCGGCGGTGTTGCGGGTCTTCGCCCAGAGCAGCACGAGGGACGGCACGCCGCCGGCGGCGAAATCCAGCTCGCCGGCGAGGAGGGCGTCGTTGATCGCGTTGACGGCCCCGATCTTCGCCCACTTCACGTCGAGCTTGGCAACACCGAGCTGTGCTCCCCGCCGCTCGATGATGCGCTGGTCGCGCATGATCATGAGCGGCAGGAAGGCGAGCCCGTACTGCTCCGCGATCCGGATCTCGGTGGCTTCGGCTGCCACCGCGCCGGAGGCTACGAGAAGCAAGAACGCCGTGAAGCGGAGAATCGTCCGACTCCTTCTACGTCTTGTGCGGCTTGCAAACGCCGCTGTCGCACTCGAGGCCACTCGCGCAGGCGGGATCGCAGGTCACCGTGCCGCCCCCACCACCGCCGTGGACCTTGCAGGCGCCGTCGTCGCACTCCTGACCGCTGGGACAGATCGGATTGCAAGTCGGGGCGTTCTCGTCCTCGACGTGGGCCTTGCAGACGCCGTCGTCGCACTCCTGGCCGGAAGCGCAGGCGGGATTGCAGGCCGCCCCGTGCTCGACCTCGACCTCGACCTCGCCGAGGCTGCTCATGCTCGTCTTGTAGACGCCGTGATTGCGATCCTCGATCTCGGTGTCGACGAGATCGTCCTTACCGTCGTGCATCTTCACCTTGGCGTTGTTGTCGTCGACCTTGACGGAAAGCTCTGCCGGCTGCGACAGCGTGGTGCCGCGAGGCTCCACCTCGACGCGCTCGACACGGCCCGGGTGCTCAGGCTCCGCCTCACGCAGCGTGACCTGCGTATTCTGCGAAAGGGCACCAGCGGGAATCGTCAAGGTCGCGGCGCCTGCCTTGAGCGTCGCTCCCGCGCTTCCCACCGTCTGCACCGTCGAAGCCTTGTTGTTGCCGCCACCGCAAGCCGCTACCAAGAGAGCGGCACCGGCAACCAACATCTCGTTTCGTCGCATCCTGAAACCTCCGCGCGTCTCGCTGACGCTTTTCGCTTTTGATCCAAATACCCGCGACGACCCCGGAAAGCGACAACAAAGGCAGCTTGCCCGCCGAACTCCCGCATGTGCAAATCTAGCGTCCGTGATCCGCCTCGACGACATCGCGCTGCAGCACGGACGGCAGGTGCTCTTCGTCGGTGCCTCCGCCGTCATCCATCGCGGCGAGCACGTCGGGCTCGTCGGCCCGAACGGCGCCGGCAAATCGACGCTCTTCCGCCTCATCACCAAGGCGGAGGAGCCGGACGAGGGCCAGGTATCGGTGGACCGCGGCGTCACCATCGGCCACTTCAGCCAGGACGTCGGAGAGATGAAGGGCAAGACGGTGGTGGGAGAAGCGATGGACGGCGCCGGCCCGGTCTCGAAAATCGCGGCTGAGCTGCGCGACCTGGAGCATGCCCTCGCCGATCCCGGGAAAGCCGCCCAGATGGAATCGCTCCTCGAGCGGTTCGGCGACGTGCAAGCGCGCTTCGAGGGTCTGGGCGGGTACGGTCTCGAGGCGCGGGCCCGCGAGATCCTCGCCGGTCTGGGCTTTTCGCAAGAGCGGATGGACCAGGACGTCGGCGAGCTTTCCGGCGGCTGGAAGATGCGCGTCGCTCTCGCCCGCATCCTCCTCATGAACCCGGATGCCTTGCTCCTCGACGAGCCCTCGAACCACCTCGATCTGGAATCGCTCATCTGGCTGGAGAGCTTCCTGGCGGGATTCGAGGGCGCGATCCTGATCACATCGCACGACCGGGAATTCCTCAACCGCGTGGTCGGCAAGATCATCGAGATCGACGCGGGCGAGCTGACCACGTACTCGGGCGACTACGAATACTACGTGCAGCAGCGCGCGCTCGCCGATCAGCAGCAGCAAGCCCAGTACGAGCGGCAGCAGGCGATGCTGAAGAAGGAGATCGCCTTCATCGAGCGCTTCAAGGCCCGCGCGAGCCATGCCGCGCAGGTGCAGTCCCGGATCAAGAAGCTCGACAAGATCGAGAAGGTCGAGCCGCCGAAGATGCGCAAGACGGTGGAGTTCGAGTTCGGGCGCTCGCCGCGCTCGGGCGAGGACGTGGCGCGGCTCGCGAAAGTCTCCAAGTCTTACGGATCGAAGGTCATCTACGACGATTTCGATTTCCTCGTCCGGCGCACCGAGCGCTGGTGCGTGCTCGGCGTCAACGGCGCCGGCAAGACCACGCTGCTCAAGCTCGTCGCCGGCGCCACCGGCCCCGACGACGGCGAAGTCTCTGTCGGCGGCAGCGTGAAGATGGGCTACTTCGCGCAGCACGCGATGGACGTTCTCGAGCCGGAAAAGTCGGTCTGGGAGACGGTGGTCGACGCCTTTCCCAAGGCGAGCGTCGGCGCCCTGCGCACGCTTCTCGGCTGCTTCGGCTTCTCCGGCGACGAGGCCGACAAGCCCGTCCGCGTCCTTTCCGGCGGTGAGAAGGCCCGCGTGGTGCTGGCGCGGATGCTCTTCGATCCGCCCAACTTCCTCGTACTCGACGAGCCGACCAACCACCTCGACCTGCTCACCAAGGAGATGCTCATCAACGCATTGCGCAGCTTCGAAGGCACCATGCTCTTCGTCTCGCACGACCGGCATTTCCTCGCCGAGCTTTCCAATCGCGTCCTGGAGCTGACGCCGGAGGGGCCGCACGTCTACGGGGGCGGATATACCGAATATGTCTCGCGCACCGGCCGGGAGGCCCCGGGATTACGGAGCTGACCTCCGCCGGCCGGTTTTGCTAGAAACTGGGAGGTTCACTGGTGGTGCCTGTGCAAACCGCCCCTGCGAGGCCATGACCTATACTGTGCCAACGCGTGCCCTCGTCGTGGACGATTACGACGACGCCCGCGAGATGTACTCCGAGTTCCTCGCCTTCAAGGGATTCGAAGTCGTGCAGGCGCAGAACGGGCTGCAAGCACTCGCGCTCGCCGAATCGCTCCTGCCCGACCTGATCGTCCTCGACCTGGCGCTGCCGGACATCGACGGGATCGAAGTCACCCGGCGGCTCAAGCTCTCGCCCGTGACCGCCGGTATACCCATCGTGATGCTCACCGCCAACGCGCAGTCGAGGATGCTCGACGAGGCGCGCAAGGCGGGCTGCGCGGCAGTGCTGGTGAAGCCCTGCACGCCCGAGGAGCTGCTCGAGGTGGCCTTGGGCCTCGGCCGCGTCAGAACAGGCTGATCCCCGGCGACTGGTACCGGTTCATGAGCAAGGTACCCCGCTGGAAGTGCGACTGAAAACCGCACGTCAGCGAGACTCGCGAGAGAATGCAGCGCGACACGGTCCCGAGCACGTTCCGCAGGTCGATGACCCGCTGGGTCGTCACGCAAGCGGCGCTGCCATCGGTCCACTCCGCCTCGAAGAGCCAGAACGGCCTGCTCGACTGCTGCACGCCGATGCCGTCCCAGAGATCGATCTTGCGTCCGTTCACGGTCCAGGAATTCCCGTCGCCGCAGTAGTCGGCGCGCAGCGCGCGGGTGCAGGCCTGGTGATAGGGGGCGAGCGAGACCCCATTCACCGTCTCCCACGGCTTGTAGCCGATGGGAAAGACGCACTTCGCGATCGCCCCCAGCCCCTTGCAGGCGAAGGTGAAGGCGGAGGGATCGTCGACGTGGTCGCCGCCGGTGGGCACGCCGCGCCCGTAGTTCCAGCGGCCGTCAAGCGCGATGGCATAGACGGCGTTGTTGTTCGCGTCCATGCAGAGCGGGTGCCAGGTGCCGTTTCCGGCGCGGAACTGCACCAGGTACGACCAGACGTCGCTGTTGGGAAAGTCTTCGCGGTCGATGTCGACGACGCGCAGGCTCAGGGGCGTGCCGTCGAGCAGCGACGCCTGGAAGCTGGAATTGTCGAAATCCAATCCGGAGAGCTCGTGCCCGTTCCTCATCCCGTGGAACACGGTCCCTTCCAGCCAGGCGGAATCGAGCGTGCGGCCGTTGACCGATGCGCCGTCGAAGAGGGCGTACGCAACGTTTACGGGCATGCCCGGACCGGTGAAGCTCGTTCCGTTGAGGTTCTCGCCGTTGAGATTCTCGCCGTTGAGGTTCTCACCGTTGAGGTTCTCGCCGTTCGAGGTCACGAGGTCGGTGGTTGCCGTCCGGGGGCCGGTAGCATCGGCGCCCTGTCCACAAGCGAAGGTGAGAGTGAGAAGCGACGCCAGGTATTTGTTCATCGTGCGTCTCCGAGGGGGGCTGAGGGTCGATAAGCAGCACAGATGCGCACGCCGAGGACGGCGGCGCGGAAAGAAGGCTCGGGCACTTCGCGATTCGGAATCCGGCAGGTATTCGCCGCGGCGTACGCGCTGCCTCCGCGAGCCACCGCTTCGCCTGGCGTCAGCGACGATTCCACCCATTCCCAGACGTTGCCGGCGAGATCGTCGACCCCGAATGGGCTGCGCGATGCCGGATGGGAGCCGACCTCGTCCGGCCCGAACGTCGCGGCCTGCTTGCCGTAGGTGGCATCGAAATTCGCATCCGCCGGGCGCAAGACGTCCCCCGAAGGGAACTCGCGATCGTCGTCACCCCGGGCGGTCCGCTCCCATTCGAACTCGGTGCAAGGGCGTGCCCCCGGGACCCGCCCCGTGCGTGAGAGCCACTCGGCGTAGGCACGTGCATCGTGGAAGGAAATGCCGGCCACGGGCAAGAGGAGCCAGTCCTGCTCGCTGCGTTCCGCGCGGGGAAGGCGCAGCTTCTCGCCTTCGCGCAGCACCTGCACCCGCGAGCCGGTCTGCAGCGCGAGCACGAACGATCCGCCGGACTCGCGCAGGTCGAGCTGACCGCTCAGGCCGCTGCCGCCCACGTGGGGAGTCCGCTGCTTCCGTTCCGCGGCCGGCAGAGCGCGCAGGTATTCGATCCATTCCCCCCACGTCGTCTCGTGGCGGGCGATGAGGAAGGCAGGCGTCTCGATCCTGTGGATGGGGACGGTGTTGAAGAATTGCCGGACGCTCTCGTCCGATGCGGTGCCGAACCAGCTGCGCCCCGGCGGCACATAAGCGAAGCCCGGCGGGATCGCGCCTCGCGACGGGATTTCCAGATCGATGCGCCGATGCTCGCTCGCGTCGAGCTGGAGCGGAAGATCGATCGCCGGACGGCCGTCGAGGGCGACGGACATCTGATAAGTCCCCGGCTCGAGATTGACGGAAGCCAGAGGCGCGATTCCCAGATCTCGCGCTTCGGCCGGGCGCCGCATCCCATTGCTCTCCACGATTCGAGCGATCCGGATCTTGGCGCCGGACGGAGTCGTGGCGAGAGAGACGACGGCGTCGCCGCGGAATGCTCGCAACCGCTCGCCGGTCGAGTCGTACAGCCGCAGCCGCTGCAAGAGCTCTTCCCGCTCCGGGCGGCGGTCCTCCTGGGCGGCACGGGCCGCGAGGAAGTCGGCGAAGGCTGCGTGCACGTCGGCGCGATTTCCGCCGGTGAGGAGTGCGTCCTCGAACTTCTCCGCCGCGTTGGCGAATGCGGCGGCGGTGCGCGTGCGCAGGGTCAGCGCCCGCTGCCAGGCCTCTTCGCCCGCTTGCTTGCGGCCGGCGTCGAACTCGCGGAACGAAGCGGAGCGGGCCGCCGCGAGGGCTGTCGCTTCCGTCCGCGCCGCCGCGAGCGCCGCACTGGCGTCCGCGAGCCGAGCCGCCACGCTCGTGTCGAGCTCCCGCTGCCGCAGCGCGCGAGAGCCGGCGACGATGGCGACGATGGCGAAGGCCGCGGCGAGCAGGAACACGCGCCGCCGCCGCGCCGCCCTGCCGATGGCGACCTCCGACTTCGATACGAATTCGCGCGCCGTTTCCGAAAGGTTGCTCGCATCGACCGTTCGAGCTCCGGCGATGCGGTGCGATCCCCAGAGCGCCTCGGGGTCGCGCCCCGAACGGACCCATTCGGCGGCGGCCGCTTCCACGCGCTGCCGGACCACTTCCTGGCCGGATTCCGCCTCGACCCACCGGGCCAGCGTGCCCCAGGCGGTGAGGAGCGCCTCGTGCGCCAGCTCGACGGTGCCTTCGTGGATGACGAGCAGCCGTCCGCGAACGAGCGCCTCGAGAGCGGATTGCGCCGCCCGATCTCCTCCCGTCAGCTCATCCCGGGCGTGCCTCGTACGGGTGAGCTGGGGAGTCGCCAGGCGAAGCAGGATGCGCCTCGCCGCCTCGCGCTCCTCGGGAACCAGCGCGGAAACGACCAGGTCGGCATGCCGGGCCAGGGCGCCGCCAACGCCGCCCAGCGCGTCGACCCCGGCCGCGGCGATGATGCCTCGCCTGCGGTCGCGGGTCTCCCAGACCTGCGAGAGCATGAACTGCAAGAGCGGAAGCCCGCCGGGCGCAGTAGCCGTGGCGGTCGCCAGCTCGCTCACCAGCGCATCCGATTCGAAACGGAATCCGTTGGCGGCGGCGGGGCCGGCGATGGCCTCGCGGAGATCTTCCTCCGAGAGGCTACGCAAAAGGTACAGCGCGCGGGGAACCAGCTCACCGAAACCCGGCAGCGACGAGATCGGTCCGAGGAAGTCGTTGCGCGAGGTTGCAAGGAGCCGGATGCCCTCGTAGCCGGCGCACAGCTCGGCGAGGGCGGCGGCGACCGGCGCCGCTTCCTCGCGCCCGATGGTGACGAGCTCTTCGAGCTGATCGACGAAGACGACGAGGCCCCGGTCGTCTCCCAGCTGGCGCGAGACCTGGCGCACGAAGCTCGCGGGATCTTCCCGCAAGCGCTTCTCTGCGTCGTCCGAACCTTGCGGGGAGAGCGCCCCGGCGAGTGCAGCGAGCGGCCGCCGTCCAGGAACCAGCCGGGCGATGCGGAAGGTGCGGGCCGGTCCCAGCGCTCCCTCGCCGATGGCCGGGATGACGCCGGCGAGGCAAAGGGAGGACTTGCCGACGCCGGAATCGGCGGCGACGAGGAGGAACGGCTCGGACCACAATCGCTCGATGACCGCCAGGCAATCGCGGCTGCGCCCGAAGAACACCGCGCGGTGCTCGGGCTGGAACGCCTGCAAGCCGCGGTAGGGATTTCCCTCGGGGACTGGAATCCGGCGCCCCGGCCGCGCGCGCTCGAGCGCGTCGAGCAGATCGTCGGCGGTCGAGAACCGCTCCTTGGGGTCGCGGCGCAAGCAGCGATCCACCGCGGCAGCGAATCCGGGATGGATGCCCGGCACGAGCGAGGCGAGCGCCGGCGCATCGCGTTCTACCGCGGCCAGACCGACCAGGTGCGGCGGGACGTCGTAGAAGGGCGAACGCCCCGACGACAATTCGAAAGCGAGGACGCCGAGGGAATAGAGATCGGAACGGACGGTCAATTCCTCCCCGCGCCAGGCCTCGGGGGGGATGTGGTCCGCCGTGCCGACCATCGGCCTTTCCGGCTGGTCCTCCACGGCCGAGCTGGGCAGGAGCAAACGAGCGAGCCCGAAATCGACGATCTTGATCTGTCCGTCGTCGGTGACGAGGACGTTTTCGGGATTCAGATCGCAGTGCAGGACGCCGCGGCGGTGGGCGGCGCCGAGACCGCGGGCGAGGTCGCAAGCGATCTCGAGTACGCGAGGAAATCCCACGGGCCGCTCGACCGTCCGGAGCGCCCGGCCCTGGATGTACTCGGAAACGAGGTACGCTCCCTCCTCCACGCTTCCGACCCGGTAGAGCGTCGCGATGTTCGGGTGCTGGATGCGCGCGGCCGTCCTCGCTTCGACGAGAAAGCGTTCGAGCGATTTGCGATCCGGCGCGGGGACGAATTTCACCGCTACCAACCGGTCGAGGAGCGTGTCCTCGGCGAGGTAGACCTGGGTCTCGGTGCCTTGTCCGAGCGGCCGCAGAAGCCGGTACTCCCCGAACTCGGCGGGGAGCGCCGCGAGGGATCCCGCCCGGGACCGGGTCCAGTGTTTCGGTGTCGACAATTCCATGCTGCGCGCGCTCAGGTAAAGGATTTGACCCCGACCCCGACCCCGCCGCAACCGCCGAGAGGAGTGGGTAAGCAGTTTCCAAGCCACGTTAGCAATTCCGTCGCGAGTCCGATCCTGGCGGCTCCGGCGCGTTGGAAAGAGAACAGAACGGTGCCGGGCCCGAGCACGCCAGAGGCGAATTTCACTGGCAGTGAAACAGAAAGCCCGAGCGTTCCGCGCGCTTGCGCGAGAGCAGCAACAATTACCGATGAAAAGTCACGCATGGTGTTGGATTTGTAGAAACTACCGTCGCTGCAGACCGTCAGGCTACCAATCCCTTCTTCTCGTCCTCGAGATCTTTCTCGAACTGGACGACGTCCATCTCGCAGAGCAGTGCGATGTATGGGACCGGTCCTTTCTCCAAGGCGGGGAAGAATTCCCGCACGAAGCTCTCGGCTTCCCACGGGGGCAACAGGCCGTCGGCGACGCGCAGCCAGTTTCCGGGCGGAAACCGGACGCCTTTCGCAATCAGGGCCAGTTGCGGCAGTTTGCCGTTCAGGTAGTAAGCCGTTTCCTCGGCACACCCAGGCACTGCATTTCTCCTCCCCCCCTGCACCACAAGAACCTACCCGTGCGAGACGGGTACGTAGAATCCTTGCAAAACCATGTCCACGCACTGGTAGTGCGGATGATTGCGCACGGTACGATACGGAACAAAAAATCTCAGGCTTGTGGTGGGCTCTTGACCCAATGGTGCAACACTCGCTGCAAATCGGACGGATGGACGGGCTTGCTCAGATAATCGTTCATCCCCGCCGCGAGGCAGCGCTCCCGGTCGCCGGCCATGGCGTTGGCGGTCATGGCCACGATGGGCACCAGCGTCTGCGGACCGTGGCCCCGTCTCACCTCGCCGGTGGCGGCGAAGCCGTCCATCTCCGGCATCTGCACGTCCATGAGGACGAGGTCGTATGCGATGGTGCCGATCATCTCCACCGCTTCCCTGCCGTTGGGGACGACGTCCACGGTGCAGCCGAGATTCTGCAGCAGGCGCGCGGCGATCCGCTG
>Ga0209474_10002397_pt1 | contig 17305 bp, 21 predicted proteins | sample GraSoiAngelo_145_FD_185902 | JGI IMG/M metagenome (GOLD analysis project Ga0209474, IMG submission 185902) | Grasslands soil microbial communities from the Angelo Coastal Reserve, California, USA - 14_1009_05_20cm (SPAdes) (version 2) | ecosystem: Environmental > Terrestrial > Soil > Grasslands... | reverse complement strand
GGCGGCGACCTCGACGGGCTCGCCCAGGTCCGCCTGGAGGGCGGTGCAGGAGCGGCCGCGGGCGCGCACCGCGGCCTCGACCTCGGCCGCGGCCTTCGCGTCGCGCCGGTAGATGAAAGCGACATCGGTACCGTCGCACGCCAGCCGCTCCACGATGGCGCGCCCGATGCCGCGCGAGCCGCCGGTCACGAGGGCGAGGGGCATGGGTGGGTTTGTGCCGATCGGGCCGGTGTTTGCAAGTGAGGACGGAAGTGTGGAGGCTGGTGGCCGTGAGCGAGGCAAGGGACCGCCCGCAGGTGCTTGCGGACCTCGTGAATCCCGCCGGCCTGAGCCTGGTCGCGGGGATGGCGAAGGTGTCCTTTGCGCTTCATGCCCCGTCGGCCCTGCTGTTCCTCCTCTTCGATGTGTTGGTGTTCGGGCTCTTCGGCCTGGGCGTCGGCTACCTGGCCCGCTGGAGCCGCAGGTTCTCGGTCACGGTGCTCGTGCTCCCGTCCATCATCATCGCGGGTGACATCGTGCATCGGGTCGGCTTCGCGGTGCTCCTGGGGGGACCCGGCTCGGAGTGGGCCGTCTCCATGCTCCTCGTGCCCGTGGCCGCGTTCTCCAGCGCCGCGCTGGGCGGCCGACTCGCCGACCGCGAGGCATGAGGCCCCCGGTCGTCCGGGGCGTGATCCGTTCGACGCGTCCTGGGCGACTTCCGCGTCGACGCGGACGCGATCACGAGAGAGCTCCCGTCCCGCTCTCGCCCGAAGCTGCATGACGACGCGGGCGCGGTGGAGGGCCACCTACCCCGAGGCATGCACCGCCGCGATGTCGTCTCGTGTCGCGGCCTTCATGGCGGCGTTGGCCTGGCCCGATGGCGCCTGACCCGCGCACCCAGTGGACCCCAGTCCTGCTCCTGGGGCTTGGAGCCTTCTGTCTTGCGCTCTCGGCCGTGGGCGCGCACGACCGGCTCACCTGGGTGCTGGAGGTCTTTCCGATACTTCTCGCTGTCCCCGTGCTGGTTCTGACCCGGCGTCGTTTTCCTCTGACGTCCCTTGCCTACGTTCTGATCTTCGTCCACGCTCTCGTCCTGATGGTGGGTGGGCACTACACCTACGAGCGTGTTCCGCTGGGTTTCTGGCTTCAGCGTGCGCTCCATCTGCGTCGCAACGACTACGATCGCATCGGCCATTTCGCTCAGGGCTTCGTTCCTGCGATTCTGGCTCGCGAGGTTCTGCTTCGCCGCTCGCCGTTGGTGCCCGGGAAGTGGTTGTTCTTCGTGGTGACCGCGGTTTGTCTGGCAATCAGCGCTTCGTACGAGCTCTTCGAGTGGGCCGCGGCGGTCACCCTGCGGTCGGGTGCGGATGCGTTTCTCGCTACGCAGGGCGACCCGTGGGACACGCAATGGGACATGTTGACTGCGCTCATCGGGGCGGTCACCGCCCAGCTATCGTTGGCGCGGGTCCACGATCGGCAGCTGCGTGGTCTCGGGGGCAGAGACTCATGAACAAGAACGTGCAGCGACCGGACGTTCGCGACGGATACGACCGGTGGTCCGAGAGCTACGACCAGACACCGAACCCGCTCGTCGCGCTCGATCGGCGGCACACGGGGAAGCTGCTGCGGCCTGGCAGGAGCGAGCGGATCCTCGATGCGGGATGCGGAACCGGCACGCATCTCGGCCTCATGCTTCGCTCCGGCAGCTCTCCGGTGGGCCTCGATCTGTCACGGGGCATGCTGAACGTCACCCGCGGCAAGTACCCTTCGGTCCCGCTCGCACAGGCGGACCTGAACGACCAGCTGCCCGTGCGGCGACGCGCCTTCGACGCCGTCCTCTGTGCACTCGTCGGAGAACACCTGAGCAACCTCCGCCTGCTGTTCCGCGAGATCGGTGACAGCCTGGCCCGAGGAGGGCGGTTCGTCTTCTCGGTGTTCCACCCCGAGATGGCCGCGGCGGGTATCGAGGCGAACTTCGAGCGGGACGGGGTCGAGTATCGCCTGGGGGCACTTCGACACACGGTGGCCGACTACCTGAACCTGATCGACCGCGCCGGGTTTCGTCGCATCGAGGTGTACGAGTTTCGCGGCGACGACGTCCTGGTGCAGCAGGTCCCCTGGGCATCGAAATACCTCGGCCGGCCGCTGCTGCTGGCGGTGGAGGCGCGGAAGAGCTGATGCCGGTTCAAGCGCGATGAGCCAGCCTCCGATACTCAACTCCGGGAGACCATCCATGCTTCGACTCGGGAACCTGATCGGCATCGCCCTCGCAGCGTGCGTCGCCCTGACGTCGCCCCCCGCTCTGGCCGATCCGCCGGCCGTGCAGGTGTTCAAATCTCCCACGTGTGAGTGCTGTGCGAAATGGGTCGAGCACCTGCGGGCTCACGGCTTCGCCGTCCAGGTAACCGATGTCCCGGACGTGGAGCGTGTGAAACGGGAGCACGGAGTCCCCGCGCGACTGGCCTCATGCCACACCGCCCTCGTCGGCAGGTACTTCGTGGAGGGTCACGTCCCGGCCGAGGACGTGAGGCGGCTGCTCAAGGAACACCCCCGTATCGCCGGCCTGGCGGTTCCAGGCATGCCGATCGGGTCGCCCGGAATGGAAGGGCCCCATTCGGAGCCCTTCGACGTGCTCGCCGTGGACTCGAAGGGGCAGGCCAGGGTCTTCTCCTCGCATCGTCCCGCAGCACCTGCGGCGCCCAAACCATGATCATTCTGTACCTCGTCGTGGCATTCGTAGCGGCGGCGCTGGCGCTCAACGCCCTGAACCGGCGGAAGACCGACGACCTCCGGCAGACCGGTCTCTATCCGCCGCCGGGCCGAGGCACCGATGCGGACGTCGAGCGGCTCGTCGCGCTCGGACGGAAGATCGACGCAATCAAGCTCTACCGCGAGATCCACGCCACCGATCTCAAGACCGCAAAGGACGCGGTCGACAAGATCGCAGCGAAGCCGGGCCTCGATGCGACGCGAGGTCGGATGCCGTAGGCGCCGCCCGGGGACCGGTCACCCGAGCACCCGCGCGGCGCGCAGGGCGGCGATCTCCTCCGCGCCGATTCCGAGCAGCCCCGACAGCACCTCCTCCGCGTGCTCGCCGAGCAGCGGGCCCGGGCCGCTCACGGCACCCGGCGTCTCAGACAGCACGAAGGGCGGGCCGTCGATGCGCACCGTTCGCCCCTCCGGCGTCGGCACCTCCACGAAGTGACGGCGGGCGGCGAGCTGCGGGTCGCGCGCGCAGAGGTCCTCGGCGTTGGCGACCAGGCCCGCCGCGACGCCGCCGCGCTGGAGGTGCGCCATCGCGTCTTCGGCCTGCTGTCCGTGCGTCCACTCCGCGACGTGGCGGTCAAGGTCCGCGGCGTGACGGACCCGCCCGGCACGCGTCGCGAAGCGCGTGTCGCGCGTCCACGCCGGTTGCCCGACCGCGCCGGCGAAGCGCTCCCACTCCGCGTCGGTGAACACCGTGAGCGCGATCCAGCGCTCCTCGCCGGCGCACGGGTAGACGCCGTGCGGGGCGGCCGGCGCCTCTTGCGACGCGTTGCCGGCCGGCGCCGAGGCGCCGCCGTGCAGGGCGCGCTCGAGCAGCACGGGCCCCAGCACGCTCGCCACCGTCTCGAGCTGCGCCAGGTCGACCAGCTGCCCGCGCCCCGTCTGCCGCCGGTGCCAGATGGCGGCCAGCACCGCGAGCGCTCCCAGGTTTCCCCCCGCCAGGTCCGAGTACGAGTAGCCGAAGCCGGCCGGCGGGCCGCCGGGCTCGGCCATGAGGAGCGTGTAGCCGGTGAGCGCCTGGAGCGTCGGCCCGTAGCTCACGTGGTCGCGGTCCGGCCCCGTCAGGCCGAAGCCCGTCATGCGCACGCAGATCACGTCCGGGCGGAGCTGCACGAGCGCGTCGTAGTCGAGCCCCAGGTTGGTCATCACGCGCGCGCTGAAGTTGTCGATGACGACGTCCGAGACCGCCGCGAGCCGCCGCGCGAGATCCAGACCGCGCGGGTCGTTCAGGTCGAGGAGCACGCTCCGCTTGCCGCGCATGAGCGAGCCCGAGAGGCCGCCGCGGCGGTCGCCGAAGTCGAGGCTCCCGCGACGCTCGACCTTGATCACGTCGGCGCCCAGGTCGGCGAGGATGCGGGTCGTCACCGGCCCGGCGACCACCCAGGTGAAGTCGAGGACGCGAATGCCGTCGAGCGGGCGCATCAGGGGAGCTCCGCGAGGACCTCGTCGTTGTGCTCGCCGAGGCGCGGCGGCCGCGCGACGCGCCACGGCGCGTCGGCCAGGCGAAACGGCGCGCCCGGGTAGGGGACGGTGAGCCCCAGGCCCGGGTGCTCGATCGGCACGAAGAAGCCGCGCGCGGCGAGGTGCGCGTCGCGGAGCAGGGCCTCGGGCGCTCGCACCGCCGCGTACGGGATGCGCCGGAGCTGTGCGCCCTCCACCAGCTCCTCGACGGTGTAGCGCGCCGCCCAGGCGTCGAGGGCCGCGAACAGCCGATCCGCCTCCGCCTGCCGGGTCTTGATGTCCTCGAGGGCGGGGTCGTCGAGGTCCGCACCCATCCCGTCGGCCTTGATCCACTCGACCAGCGACGTCCAGTCGCCGAGCGTGCAGTGCATCACCCAGCCGTCGCGGCAGCGGCCGACGCGAAAGTAGCGCGTCCAGTGGAGCGTGCCCTGGCGGGAGGCGACGAGCCCCATCTGGTGCCAGAGGCCCGGCACGTGCTCGAGCGCGCCGGCCACCGCGGCCTGGAGGCTCACGTCGACGTCCTGGCCGCGGCCGGTCGTGTCACGGGCGAGGAGCGCGCTCACCACGCCCACGGCCGCGAAGATGCCCGCCTGGTGGTAGGCCTGGAGGCCGAGCGAGCGAAGCGGCGGCCCGTCGCGATGGCCGTTCACGAACATCATCCCGCCCATCGCCTGCGCGACCGTGTCCGAGGCGCGCCAGGCGCGGTACGGCCCCGTCTGCCCGAACGGCGTGATCGAGGCGACGACGAGCCGCGGGTTCGCGGCGCGGAGCGCCGCCGAGCCACAGCCGAGCCCGGCCAGCGTGCCGGGCGCCTCGCTCTCGATGAGCACGTCGGCGCGGGCGGCGAGGCGGCGGAGCGTCGCCGCGCCCGCGGCCGTCCTCCAGTCGAGCGTGATGCCGCGCTTGCCGGCGCTGTAGAACCAGAAGAAGAGGCTCCGCTCCGGGCCCTCGACGCCCTGCCAGAAGGGCGGGATCGAGCGCAGCGGGGAGCCGCCTGGCGGCTCGACGAGGACGACGTCGGCGCCGAGGCCGGCGAGGAGCTTCCCCGCAAACGCGCCCTGCTGATCGGAGAGATCGAGGACGCGGACGCCGTCCAGCGCGCCCGTCACAGGCGGAGGAAGAGCTCGCGGACGGCGTCGTCGGTCAAGGTCGAGACCGCCGTCACACGATCGGACAGCTCCCGCAGCGCCTCGACCGAGCTCGGCCCCACGTCGATCAGCACCGAGTAGAGCGAGAAGCCGAGCCGCGCCTTCTCGGCCTTGAAGCGGGCGAGCCATTCCGGGCCCACCTGACACTCGCCGTCGGTGATGAGGACCACGTCGCCGCGCCGGTAGCGCGCGGCGCGGAGACAGGCGAGCGCCGCCGAGAGCGGCGTTTCGAAGTCGGTGCCGCCGCCCGGGAAGTACTCGGCCACGTCGAGGGCGCGGTCCTCCTGCACGTCGTGGCGCTCGCGCGGGTTCAAGTCGAGGGTGAAGAGCGGCGTGTCGGCCGACGAGAAGCAGATGAAGCGGAAGAGCCGCCGCTGCCGGCGCGCGATCTCGAGCAGCGTCAGCGCGACCGCCTTCGACCAGATCTCCTTGTCGCCCGCCATCGAGCCCGAGCCGTCGAGGCAGACGATCATCGGGCCGCGGCCGCGCTGGTCGGCGCCGCGGAGCGAGTACGAGAGGAGGCGGCCCTCGACCAGGCGGCGCGCGAAGTCGTGACGCAAGACGGGGTGGTGCAGCGCCAGCAGCTCGGGCGGGAGGAGGCGCTCGAGGTCGCTGCCGAGGCGCACCTCGAAGATCTCCTCGCTGGCGCGCTCGAAGGGGCTCCGGCGGAGCGCGAGCGCCTGCTCGCGCATGCGGCCGACGACGGCGGCGAGCTTGCGGAGCTTCGGGTTGGTGGCGAGCCGCCGGCCGAGCTCGATCTTCCGCCCCGGCGAGGTGCGGCCGCCGGCGCCGAGGCCAGTGCCCCAGCTCCGGGACTCCTGCCCCGCCTCCTCGAGCTGGCGCGCGAGGCCGGCGGCCGCGACGGGCAACGCGGCGCGGGCGCGCGCCGGCATCTCACGCAGGCGTTCGGCCACCTGCTGGCCCTTCTGGCGGAGCCGCGCCTCGGCCACCCGCGCGGCGTGGGCCGCGTCGTCGCGCACCCGGCGCGCGGCGGCGTCCCCCTCCTCGGCGAGGCGCTCGACGTCCGCGAGCTCCTCACCGCGGCGGCGGAGCTCCGCCTCGCGCCGCTCGAGGTCCCACAGATCGAGGAGGTCGCCGCGCGGCAGCAGGGTTTCCTCGCGCAGCATGGCGAGCACCTGCTCGCCGATCAGCAGCGTGCCGAGCCCCGCCTGGGTCTCGTCGAGTTGCGTCCGCTCGCGCAGGTGCTCGAGGAGCGGGTGGCCGGGGAAGGCCTCGAGGAGCGTGCGGTTGAGCGCCGCGGCCGGCGCGACCGCCTCCGCCGGCCTGAGGCGCGGCTCGAGCTTGAAGAGGAGGCAGAACACGTCCTCGAGGAGCGCGCGGAAGTGGGGCACGAGCGTGCCGCCGTCCTCGGCCACCCGGGCGAGGGAGGGCGCGTCGGCGACCAGCGCCGCGAACGCGCTCCGGTCGTAGGCGTCGCTCTCGATCCAGCAGTGCTCGTCGGGCGGGATGAGGACGGTGCGCGGCCGGGCCGCGGCCTCCTTCGGGCGCCTGGGCATCAGAGCCGCCCGAGCATCTCGCGCTCGATGTCGGCGATCTCCTGCCGGAGCGCCAGGGCGCGCTCGACCGGCCGCCCGCCGCTCCGCGCCTGCGAGAGGAGCACGTCGACCTTGCCGAGGATGTTGCGGATCTTGGTGTGCGCCTCGAGCGCGGCGCGGCTGCGGAGCTCGTGCGAGTCCCAGGCCCGGAGCGCGTACTCGCGCAGCTCGCGCGACTGGTAGAGGAGGACCTGCACCTCGTCCTCGTAGCCGCGGAGAAGCTCGCGGATGGCCGTGCGGACCGCGGCGCGCTCCGCGGGGTCGCGCCAGAGGACGTGCTCTAGGAAGGGCACGTCCTCGTCCCCCACCGCGCCGCGGCCGGCGAGGTAGGCGTGCGCGCGCAGCACGCCCACCGCCTGCGCCCAGCGCCGGTCGGAGACGACCACGTTCTTCGCACGCAGCTCGCGGCGGAGATCGGTCATGGCGCGCAGCACCTCCCCGGGGACGGGGAGCGCGGCCGCCCCGGCGCGCGCCTCCTCGAGCGCGGCCAGCGGCAGCGTCGTGCGCGCCGCGGGCGGCCGGGCCTGGAGCAGCTTCAGGAAGCGGAAGTCTTCGCCCAGGTAGTCCACGACGAAGCGGAGCAGGAAGCGGTCGTGGAGCGCGAGCAGCTCGTCGTCCTCGGGGAGCTCGTTCGAGGCCGCGAAGAGCGTGAGCAGCGGCACCTCCGCCACCTCGCGCCCGTTGTGGAAGCGGCGCTCGTTGATGAGGGTCAGGATGGTGTTCAGGATCGACGAGCTCGCCTTGAAGACCTCGTCCAGGAACGCGATGTGGGCCTCGGGCAGCTTGTGCGTGGTGAGGCGCCGGTAGTCGTCCTGCTCGAGGGCCTTCAGGCTGACCGCGCCGAAGAGCTCCTCGGGCGTCGTGAAGCGCGTCAGCAGCCACTGGAAGTAGCGCGCGCCCGTCAGCCGCCGGCACACCTCGTCCGCCAGCATCGACTTGGCCGTGCCCGGGGGCCCGATCACCAGCACGTGCTGCGCCGCGAGCAGCGCCACCAGCGCGCCGTCGATCAGCTCGTCGCGCTCGAGGAAGATCTGGCCGAGCTCCTCTCGGATGCTGCGCAGCAGCTCGCGCGGCGACGCCACGGGCGGGAAGATAGCCGAGCACCGGCGCGAGCGGCAAGCTCGCAACCGGCCGCACTTCCCGGCACAATGGCGCGGCGCCAGTCGCAAGGAGGAAGACCCAAGTTGTTGCCAGAAAAGTCGCCCAGGATCCGCCGCCGAAAGAGCCTGCTCACCGAGCTGCTGCCGCGTCTGCAGACGGACGGGAAGTTGCACGGCGAGGAGCAGTTCGTCCGCGAGATGGTCGAGACGTGCTTGAAGCTGCTGCGCGACCAGACGCGGCTCGCCGACGTGAAGCTCCTGAACGCCGCGCTGCGCGAGCTGCGCTACGCCTTCAAGGTCTTCGCGCCCTACGCCGGGGTCCGCAAGGTGAGCATCTTCGGCTCCGCGCGCACCCGCCCGGACGCGGCCACCTATCGCACCGCGCACGAGTTCGCGCGTCGCATCGCCGCGCACGGGTACATGGTCATCACCGGCGCGGGCAGCGGCATCATGCGCGCCTGCCAGGAGGGCGCGGGGCGCGAGCGGAGCTTCGGGGTCAACATCCGGCTCCCCTTCGAGCAGGAGCCGAACGAGATCATCAGCAAGGACGCGAAGCTCACCACCTTCCGCTACTTCTTCACCCGTAAGCTCATCTTCATGAAGGAGGCGGACGCGGCGGCCCTCTTCCCGGGCGGCTTCGGCACGCACGACGAGGCCTACGAGTGCCTGACGCTCGTGCAGACCGGCAAGACGAAGCTCATGCCGATCGTGTTCGTGGACGCGCCGCGCGGCACGTACTGGAAGACGTGGAAGCGCTACGTCGAGGAGCACCTGCTGCGCCAACATCTCATCTCGCCGGAGGACATGGCGCTCTTCAAGGTGACCACCTCGGTCGACGAGGCGGTCGAGGAGATCACGCGCTTCTACCGCGTCTACCACTCCTCGCGCACGGTCGGGCGCCAGCTCGTGATCCGCTTGAACCGCGCACTTCCCCAGAAGCTGGTCGACCGCCTGTCGCGCGAGTTCGCCGACATCCTGCTCTCGGGCGCGATCGCACAGGGGCCCGCGCTCGCCGAGGAGGACGAGCCCGAGCTCGCCGCGCTGCCGCGCCTCGTGCTGCACTTCAACCGCACCAACTTCGGGCGGCTTCGCCAGCTGATCGACCGCATCAACCACGACGGCTGATGGGGCGGCTGGTCCTCATCCGGCACGGCGAGAGCGAGGGCAACCGGGACCGCCTCTTCACGCACACGCCCGAGGTGCCGCTCACCGACGCCGGACGCGCCCAGGTGCGCGCGGCGGCGGAGTGGGTCGCGGCGGCGCGCTACCGGCCGGTCGCGATCGTGTCGAGCCCGTTCCTGCGCGCGCGCCAGACGGCTGCCATCCTGGCCGAGCGGCTCGCCCTCGCGGTGCGCGTCGAGGAGGACCTGCGCGAGCAGTCGTTCGGCGAGCTGGCCGGCCAGCCCTACGCGGCGCTGCGCGACGCGAGCGACTACGACCCGGCGCGCTACTGGCTCTGGCGCCCGCCGGGCGGCGAGACGCTGGTCGAGGTCGCGGCGCGCGCGGGCGCAGCGCTCGACCGCGTGGCCGCCGGCGCACCTGGGAACGACGTCGTGGTCGTGAGCCACGGCGGGGTGATGATGGCCCTCTGGCGGCACGTGACCGGCGAGTGGCGGATGGGCAAGGTGGCGCGCAACGCCGGGCTCGTCGTGGTCGAGCACGAAGCCGGCCGCTGGCGCGGCGCCACGGTCATCGAGGAAGCCTAGCGCATGCACGCGGCGCTGCACGTCGATCCGCCGCTCGCCGCCATCGCCGGCGTGCTGGCCGCCGCCGGGCTCCGGCACTTCCAGACCACGCTCCGCAACCCGCAGCGCTTCGGCAACACGGACGTCCCGACGGAAGACGACTGCCGCGCCTACCTGAGCGCGGTCGCGGCCGGGCCGCCGCTCTGGGGCCTCGTCCACGGCTCGCTGCTCGTGAACCTCGCCTCGCCCGAGGGCCGCATCCGCAACGCGTCCGTGTCGAGCGTCCTCGGCGACCTCCGCCTGGCGCGCGAGCTCGGCCTCGCGGGCGTGTGCTTCCACGTCGGCTACGCCAAGGGGCACCCGGACCGGGCATCCGCCTTGAAGCAGGCGGTGCGCAAGCTCGCGGCGCTGGTCGAGCAGGCGCCGCCCGGGGTCGCGGTCGTGCTCGAGAACACCTGCGAGGGCAGCGAGCTCGGCGCCGACGTGGCGGAGATGGGCCGGCTGGTGCGGGACGTGGGCGCGCCCGCCGAGCGCCTGGGCGTCCTGATCGACACCTGCCACCTGCACGCGGCGGGGTTCGACCTCTCGGGGCCCGAGGCCGGGGACCGCCTGGCCGAAGCGCTCCGGGGCGAGGGGCTCCTCGAGCGGCTGGTTGCGTTCCATTTGAACGACTGCAAGGGTCCGGTCGGCTGCCGGCGCGACCGTCATGAGGTGCCGGGGGAAGGGAGCATCGGGGATGGGCTCGTCGCGATCGCCCGGCACGAGGCCTTTCGCGGGCTGCCGGCGATCCTCGAGCTAGCGGTCGAGGAGGCGCGGCGGGGGATCGCGTACCTGACGCGCCAGGTGGCGCTGGGCGAGGGGGGCTGAAGCGTTGTGTCGACCCACGAACGGGCACGTTGAGTGCGACGGGGACCCAGTTGGCATGCGGGGCCCTTCCGCCGCCTCGCCCGAGCCTCCATGCGCCTTGCCCTCCTCCGCCTCACTCAGCACCCTCTCCGGCCGCCCCCTGACCACATTTCGCTTGAGCCTCGCCCCACGACGTGGAAATAATCCCCTGTGGCCAGTATTGCCGAACCGGGTGGGGGGTGGAGGATGCGGGAGATGAGAACGGCGGGGATCGGGCTGATCCTGGCCGCGGCGCTCGCCGCGCCCGCGTACGCCGCGGGGCCGTACATCACGGCGCGCGCCGCCATCATCATCGATGCGGCGACCGGCGAGGTGGTCTGGGAGCGGAACTCGACCGAGCCGCTGCCGCCGGCCAGCACCACCAAGGTGATGACCGCGATCCTCGCGCTCGAGAGCGGCCGGCTCGACGAGAGCTTCCGCGTGAGCGAGAACGCCGCCGAGACGCCCCCCTCGGGCATCCACCTCCGCGCCGGGCAGCGCATGCGGCTCAAGAACCTGCTCTACGCCGTGCTGCTCAACTCGGCCAACGACGCGGCCGAGGTGGTCGCCGAGGGCCTGGCCGGCTCCGAGGAGGTGTTCGCGGCGCACATGACGGCGCGCGCGCGCGAGCTCGGCGCAGGCACGGCGCACTTCGCGAACCCCCATGGGCTCACCGCCCCGGGGCACGAGGCGAGCGCCCGCGACCTCGCCCTCATCTTCCGCCACGGTCTCGACGTGCCGCTCTTCCGCGAGATCCTGGAGACGCGGAGCGTGCAGGTGCCGCTCGAGTCGAGCCACATCAAGTGGGTGGCGCTCCACTCGCACAACCGCCTGCTCAGCGGCTACGCGTATCAGGTGATCGGCAAGACCGGCTACACGCGGCCGGCGCGCCGCTGCTTCGTCGGCGCCGCGAGCCACGGAGACCGCGAGCTCGTCATCGCGCTCCTCGGCGCGCGCGACCTGTGGAGCGACGCCCGACGGCTCTTCGCGTATGGCTTCGGCGAGGCGCCCCCGGTGGTGATGGCGCGCGCCGCGACGCGCCGCCACCGCGGGCTCGCGCGGCACGCGGCGGCCCGGCCCGCCAGCTCCGAGGGTGACGACGACGTCACGGCCGACGCCCGCATCGCGCGCTACGCGGTGCGCCTGGGGCCGTACCGGAGCCAGCAGGTGGCGCTCGCCACGCGCTCGCGGCTCGCGCAGCGAGGCTACCGGGTGGTGCTCGCCGGACGGACGCTCCGCATCGGCTCGTTCACCAACGTGAGCAAGGCGGAAGGGGTGGCGAGCCGGCTCCGCCAGACCGGCTACCACCCGGTCCTGGTGCTGCTCTAGCCTACCGCCCGGCGCGACGGTAGCCGGCCGGTGCGGCCGGCGCCGGCGGGGTGAACGAGAGGCGGCGCTTGCCGCGCGCGGCGTGGCGCTCGAGCGCGAGCGCGATCAGCCGGTCGACGAGCGCCGGGTAGGCGAGGCCGCTCGCCTCCCACAGCTTCGGGTACATGCTGATCGCGGTGAAGCCCGGCATGGTGTTGATCTCGTTCACCAGGACGCGCCCGCCGCGCCCGAGGAAGAAGTCGACGCGCGCGAGCCCCGAGCAGTCGACGGCGCGGAAGGCGCGCACGGCGAGCGCGCGCATCGCCTCCGCGGTCTCTGGCGGGATGCGCGCCGGGATCACGATCTCCGCCCCCTGCTCGACGTACTTGTCGGCGTAGTCGTAGAACTCGTGCGAGGGGACCAGCTCGCCGACCACGGACGCCTGGGGCGCGTCGTTGCCGAGGACGGCGCACTCGAACTCGCGCCCGTCGATGGCCTCCTCGATGACCAGCTTGGGGTCGTACGCCCCCGCCTCGGCCACCGCGGCCGCCAGCCCCGCCGGCTCCTTCACCTTGGTGATCCCGACCGAGGAGCCCAGGTTCGCCGGCTTGACGAAGCAGGGAAAGCCCAGCTCCTCGCCTACCCGGCGGGCGAGGACGTGCGGCTCCTCCGCGCCGATGCGCGCCACCAGCCAGCGGCAGACCGGGATGCCGGCGTCGCGGAAGACGGACTTCATGATCGCCTTGTCCATGCCGGCCGCCGAGGCGAGCACGCCGGCGCCGACGTAGGGGACGTCGGCCAGCTCGAGGAGACCCTGGATGGTGCCGTCCTCGCCGTAGGTGCCGTGCAGCACGGGGAAGACGACGTCGAGCGGCGTGGCCTCGCCGCGGCCGAGCGCCAGGAGCCCGTGGCGGGTGGGATCGGCGGGCAGCGTGACCTCGCTCCCGTGCTCGGGGATGGGCGCCAGGTCGCGCTGCGCGGCCTCGAGGACCTGCAGGCTCTCCGGCCCGGTCAGCCAGCGCCCGTCCTTGGTGATCGCGATCGGCACGACCTCGTAGCGCGCCGGATCGAGCGCCGCGATGATCGATGCGGCCGAGCGCAGCGACACCTCGTGCTCGCCCGACCGGCCTCCGTACACCACCCCAACCCGCATCCGCCGCTCCATACTTCCTTCCTCCGCCCCGTCGGCCGCAAGGTCAAGCCGGACGCCTCACGCCGCCCGCAGGTCCGACGTGCAGTACGCGCAGCGAGTCGCCTTGACGGGGATCGTCGACAGGCAGAGCGGGCAAGCCTTCGTGGTCGGCACGGGCTCGGGCGCGGGCGGCTGGCGCTTGAGCCGGTTCACGCCCCGCACCAGCAGGAAGACCACGAAGGCGACGATCAGGAAGTTGATGAGCGTGTTCACGAACGCGCCGTAGGCGATGGTCGGAACGCCGGCCGCCTTGGCGGCGGCAAGGGACGGGTAGGTCCCGCCCTTCAGCGGGAGAAAGAGGTTGGAGAAATCGACGCCGCGCAGCAGCACGCCGATCGGCGGCATGACGACGTCGTTCACGAGCGAGTTCACGATCGCCCCGAACGCCCCGCCGATGATGACGCCGACCGCGAGGTCGAAGGCGTTGCCGCGCGCGATGAACTCCCTGAAGTCCTTCAGCATGGTCGGTCCCTCCCGGTTGGCGCCCTCGGGTAGCATCGCCGGTCGCCCCTCCTCAAGGATGCATCACGCTTATGAACAACCGTGCGAATTATTAATTTGCCTCATGCTAGCCGCGGCCGTAGCGTGTTCCTGAAAGGAGGACTTGCCATGGTCACCGCGTTTTCGACCGCACTTCCTCCGGCGGCGCTGCCGGCCGGCGCGACCGTGCTCGTATCGGTCGGTACGCCGCTCGTCATCGCGATGCTGGTCGCCGCGCTGGTCGCGATCGGCGCCGTGCTGATCCAGGGTGCGGCGTCCGCTCCGCCGAAGCGACGTTTACCGCTGCGCGTGGTGATGGATGCGCCCGGCGATGCGCCCTCGCGCGACGCCGCGTGAGTCGCAGGCTCCAACTTTTTTCCTTGACAGCCGCGGCCGAAGTTGGCTAAGAGAGCGCTACCGAGGTCAGAGTTCCCGTCTTCCGCCCACTCTTCGCGCTCCACCCCGCTGCGAGCATCCCGGTTTCCGTGCCGTTCCGGGATTCGTGTGTCCGGTGCGGAGCGACCAGCGGCGGGAGCGCGAAGCTGAGCGCGGGAGGGGGGAAGCGGTGCTTCTCCTCAGCTGTGGACAAGGCGCTGTGTCGGAGGTCCGGGGGAACGGTGGAGTCGACGGGGTTGTGGGGCACGAAGAGGTTCGGTCGCGCGAGCGATGGCATCTCGCCCCCGGGTCTCCGACAGAGCGCCTTCGTCAGGCGGCCGGGGGCAGGTCTCTCGGATTGATCGGCTGCCCGTACGAGAACTCCACCTGGTTCCCGTCCGGATCCGCGACCATGCAGAAGTAGCCGACGATCGGGCCGGCATAGAGGGGCTCGAGCGCAAGCACGCCGTCGGCGCGCGCCGCCGCAGCCGCTTGGTCCACCTCGGCCCGCGAGGCGACGGCGAAGCCCAGGTGCTGGAGGTTCTGCGGCCCCGGCGACCGCTCGCCGGGGACCTCGAAGAGGACGAGCACGAAGTCGGCGTCGGCCTCCCGCTCGGCGAGCCAGATGACCCGGCGGCCATCCTCCGCCCGCTGGTGAACGACATGCAAGTTCACGTGCTTGCGGTAGAAGGCGACGGTGCGGTCGAGGTCGCGGACGCCGAGCGCCAGGTGGGTGAGCCGGGGCTTCACGCGAGCGCCCCGGCGATGCGGGCCGCGAGTGCCTCGGCCAGGCCGCGGCGCAGCTCGGGCAGCTCGCAGCCGGCCGCCGCCGCGTGCCCGCCGCCGCCCAGGCTCGCGGCCAGCCGCGAGAGGTCGACCGTGCAGTCGGGCGAGCGGCGCAGGCTGACCGCCAGGCTCCTGGCGTCGTAGAGCGCGAACACCGTGTTCCGGGTCGTCTTGCCCCAGGCGTCGGCGATCTCGCTCGGGTGCCCGTCGCACACGGCCGTGACCAGGGTCGCCTGGGCGAGCGGACGCTCGGTGCGGCTGGCGTTCGCCACCGAGAAGCTGTGGGCGATCTCGGCCTCGACCCGCGCCCGTGCCGCCGCCATGCGCGGCGTGTACGTGACCTGCTCGTCGACGGCGAGGAGCTCCGGGTACGCCTCCTCGCCGAGCGAGCGCACCACCCAGGCGAGCTCGCGCGAGCCCGGCACGCGGTGCAGCCAGCGGTCGTTGTCGTCCGCCATCGCGATCAGGGGCGCGAGCTTGGCGAAGTCGGGCGCCGCGCGCCCCTCGGCCGCGAGCCGCCGCCCCAGGTACTCATAGACCAGGCGCGAGGCGGCGAACTCCTCGCTCAGCACCCGGTCCGCGAAAGGCACGTTCACCTTGCCCGCCGCGAAGCGCTCGAGCGCCGTGCGGTGGTGGTCGATCCAGTAGATGCGGACGCCGGCCGCGGCCAGCGCGCGCAGGTGGGCGTCGGTCTCCGGCTCGCGCCAGGAAATGTCGGTGATCCAGAGCTCGGGGTCGTGAGCGGGGTCGAGGGCGAGGCCGCGCAGGACCCCGTCGACCTCGCTGTTGGCGGCGAAGTGCGGGACCACCTCGGCCCGCCCCTGCTGGTAGCGCGCGACCACCACCGCGGCGGCGACGCCGTCCAGGCAGTGGGGACCGTGGCTCACGACGTGGACCTGCTTCGGCATCGCGGAGGGCGCATTATTCCCGATCCGCCCGGGAGGCGCGAGGGCTCAGAGCCCGAGCTGCCCGCCGTCGTAGACGACGCGCTCGCCCTCGAGACGCGCGAAGGGGGTCAGGCGGTGCGGCTCGGGCGGCGCCGCCGAGATCATGTGCCGCACCTCGATCCCGCGCGCCAGGAGCGCGTCGGCGACCAGCTGGCGGTGGCAGCGCCACGGCACCGCCTCTGCGCACATGACGGCGGTCGGCCGCGCGGCGGCGAGCGCGAGCAGGCGGGCCAGCTCGGCCGCGAACTCCGCCGTCTCCATGTGGTCGGCGTAGGCGCGGAAGCTCGGGCTCCGCCACGCGACGTGCGGCGATCCGGCGCCGCCGCGGCGGCGGCCGCCGAGGCCGGGGAGCCACGCGTACTCGAGCCCGACGCGCGCGAGCGTCGCGGCCAGCGCCTCGCGCGCGAAGTGGGGGTGCCGCCGGGAGGCCGGGAAGCTCCGCACGTCCGCGATGCCCGCGATGGCGTGCGCGTCGAGCAGGGAGAGGAAGTCGTCGAGAGGGAGCGTGGAGTGCCCGACCGTGTAGACGACCACCCGAGAACTGTAGCAGAAAGTCGCTCATGCGGCGGCTGGCCGTGCTCGCTCTCCTGGCCGCCGGCTGCCCCACGCCGGCGATCTACAAGGAGGTCCGCCCGGGGCTCTCGTGCGAGCGCGCGACGCGGGTCACGTACCGCACCCTGGTCGCGCTCGGCTACAAGGTGACCGAGGTGGTGCCCGCCACGCCCGAGCGGGCGGGCGTGGTGAGCGGCACGAAGCCCGGCCCCGAGGGCAGCACGCTCACCGGGCGGGTCGTCATCACCTGCGACGCGGAGGGCGCGGTCGTCAAGCCGGTCGAGGACTCCCTCGTCCCGAACTACGACTTCAGCCGCGGATTCGGCTACAGCTTCAAGGAGCTGGTGAAGCATCCGGAGGTCGAGGAACAGTGGGCCGGCCGCGGGCTCGAGGTCCTGGTGCACGCGCTCTCGCCCCAGGAGGCGACGCTCGACCTGGGCGGCGTGGCGACGGTGGCGGGCGCAGTACCGGTGCGCGTGACCGTGCGCAACAACACCGCGCGCGCCGTGTCGATCGATCCGGCACGCATCGACCTCGCGCCGGCGGGGGCCAGCGCGAGCGGGCCGCTCGCGGGCCGCGAGCTCGAGCGCGCGCTCGCCCCGGGCGCGGCAGGCGACCGCGTGCGGACCCAGCCGCTCCGCGCGGGCCGCGTCGCCGCCCACACCACCGCGACCGGCTACCTCGTCTACCCGCCCGGCGCCTACCGCGAAGCCCGCGTCTCGATCGAGGACGTCGAGACCGGCGAGTCCGAAGGCTTCGTCATCCCCGTAGAGTGAGCGGGCGGCGGCGAACGTCACCGGCACACGCGCGGCTCCATCTCGCGCAGCCGCGCCTCCAGCTGGTCGCCGCCGGCGCTGGTGGCGCGGCCGCGGGCCGCGCGCAGCAGCTCGCACGCCTGCGCCTTCTGCCCGTCCTCGGCGAGCAGCGTCACCTGCGCGACGCGCGCCTCGTACCAGGCCGTGCCGCCGGGCGGGCTCGCGTCGAGGACGCTCCGCCAGTAGGCGAGGGCGTGCTCGCGATCGCCCTGCGCCGCGGCCGCGCGGGCCGCGCCGCGGAGCGCCTCGGCCGAGCCGGCGTCCGCCTTG
>Ga0209474_10002395_pt1 | contig 17314 bp, 15 predicted proteins | sample GraSoiAngelo_145_FD_185902 | JGI IMG/M metagenome (GOLD analysis project Ga0209474, IMG submission 185902) | Grasslands soil microbial communities from the Angelo Coastal Reserve, California, USA - 14_1009_05_20cm (SPAdes) (version 2) | ecosystem: Environmental > Terrestrial > Soil > Grasslands... | reverse complement strand
CAGGTGATCAGAAGCAGAAAGCGGGCCCGCCGCAGCGAGGCGCGGAGGTGCAAGCACAGGTAGGCCGCCGCGAGCACGAGCCCCATCACGGCGAATCCGCGATATCCGGCAAGTCGCCCGAAGGGAAGCTCGGGCGGCGGGAACGAGAAGTGCATCACGAGCGCGGCGGCGAGCCCCGCACCGAGCACCACTTGCGTGGACAGCAGCGCCGCTCGTCGCCGCAGCACGGCCGCGGCGAACCCGAGCAGCAAAGCCGGGACGAGCGCGACAGGACCGCACGGTGCGCGCAAGAGGTGCACCGCCGCCGCGAGCCACAGCGCGGCGATCGCGCACAACAGCGAGCTCATCCGGGCGTCTGCCCCAGCTTCACGATCGCGCGGAACTCCGCCTCGGTGACGGGTTGCACGGAGAGGCGATTGCCTTTCCTCAGCAGACCCATTTGCGCCAGCTGCGGCGTCCGCTTGATCCGCTCCGGCGTCACGGGATGCGGCAGCTTCTCCGCGGCGCGTACTTCGACCTGGAACCAGCGCGGGTCATCGGGCGGCGAATCGGGATCGTAGTGGTCGTGGGCGCGCTCGAACTGCGTCGGGTCGGGATGGCCTTCGCGCACCACTTCCGCGGTTCCCACCACCGCCGTCGGCTCCGCGCTCGAGTGGTAGATGAGCACGCCATCGCCCTTCTTCATCTCGTCTCGCAGGTAGTTGCGCGCCTGGTAGTTGCGCACGCCGTCCCAGCCGCTCTTCTTTCCGGGCGAGCCGAGCAGGTCGTCGAAGGAGAATACCGAGGGTTCGGTCTTGAGGAGCCAGTACCTTCGCGGCACGCCGCGCAGTCTACACGCGCACGAGCGCGGGCAGCACCGGCCCTGAGTAGCCGGGGAAGAGGCGCTGGACGTCGCCCGCGCCCAGCTGAGCGCGCGCGACCGCCGCGAGGACCGCGCGCAGGTCAGTCGTGAGCGCGAGATCGCGGCCTTCGAACAGTTGGTCGTCGCTCAGCCCCGGCCAACGGCCGTGAATCTTCCCTCCAGCGACGGCGCCACCGAGGACGAACGCGACGCTGCCGTGCCCGTGATCGGTGCCGAGGGTTCCGTTCTGCCGCACGGTCCGTCCAAATTCCGTCGCGGCGACGAGCACGACGTCGTCGATACGCTGCTCCAGATCCGCGCGGAACGCAGCGACCGCTTTGCCGAGATCGGCGAGATTCCTGGCAAGCACGCCCTTCTGCTGCACGTGCGTGTCCCATCCGCTCACTTCGCAGAATCCGACGCGAAGGCCTACGTCCGACTTGATCAGCGCGGCGAGGAGCCTGAGCGATTGGCCGATCGGCGCCGGCGGGTAACCGTCCTCGCCAGGGCGGAACGTGCGACCCGCGAATTTCCTGTCGAGGAGCGCGACGGCCTTGAAAGCCTCCTTCGCCGACGCGGCAACGGGACCGTCGGGCGCCGTTTCGTAGAGCGCCTCGAAGGTCTGTCGAGCCAACGTCCTCCCCTGCACACCACGCGGCCCGCCGGCAATGGGTCGCATGCGGAGCTGGTCCAGGTTCGCGAACGCCAGAGCTTCCGGATCGCCCTGCAAGCTGCGCGGCAGCCGCTGCGACACCGCCACTGCGTCGACGGGCGTCCGCGCCCCACGCACCTGCGCCATCGCGCGCGCCATCCAGCCGTCGCGCGTCGCCTTCACTCCCGGCGTGCCGAGCTCGAGGAAGTCCTGCGCGTCAAAGTGCGAGCGCGTCGCGTCCGGTGACCCGACCGCGTGCACGAAAGCGAGCGTTCCTTCGCGCCAGAGCGGCAGCAGCGGCTCGAGCGACGGGTGCAGTCCGAAACCAGGGATGCCGAGATCCAGAAGAGCGCCCGGGCCGGTGTCCGACTTCCGCTCCGCGCCGGGTGCGGCGAGCGAAAGCGTCGGACGAAGCTCGCTGAAGCGCGGCTCGCCGTACGGCGCGACGACCTCGAGGCCGTCGAGCGCGCCGCGCAGGAAAAGGAACGCCATTACCTTGCCGGTGGTCGCAGCACCGTCCGCCGCGAGGGCACGCCGCGCGAATCCCGGCATCAGCCGGGCACCCAGCGTCGCTCCGACGATTGCTCCAGAGCGGAGGAAAAAGCGGCGCGACAGGGTTCGTTCGCGGCGCACCGTCACCTCCGCTGCAGCTCGGGGGAGCCGAGCAGCAGCCCCACTGCCCGTGCGGCAACGATCTCGGAACGCGGTGCGGCTTCGCGCATTTCCCCGAGCACGTATTCGCGCGTCTTCTCGGACAGGGCAGGTGCGCCGAGCTGCGCCGCGGCTCGATCGAGCACTTCCTCCGGACCCTGCGGATCGCGCGACAGCGGCGACAGATCGACGGTCACGCCGTCCAGCTGTCCATCCGCGAGCGCGAGGGCGAAGTCGATCCGCGCGAGCACCGACCCGGGAGAAAGCCAGGTTTCCGCTGCATCCACGTAGCCCGTCGGCGGCTGAGCCGCGAAGAGCGGCTCGCCGATGCGGGCAGTCGCGCGCGCGAGCGCCATCGGATCGGACACCTGCGCGCCGAGCGCACGCACGCTGCCGGCGACGAGCTCGAGCGGCGAACGCACTTTCGCGAGCAAAGCGCGGCGGCTCCAGAACTCCGGTGATTCGAAGATCGTGCGCAGCACGCTGCGGATGTCGCCGTCCGTCCGCGAGAACGTCTCCGCCGTCTGCTGGACCAGCGCCTCGGGCGGCTCGTCGGCAACGAATCGCCTGACGAGCTTTTTAGCGATGAAGTGGGCAGTGGCCGGGTGGCGCGCCAGCAGATCGAGGACCTGCTTTCCATCGTCCTCGCCACCCGCGCGGATCTCGTATCCGAGCACGTGCTTCCCACCGGGATCGTGCATCCCGGCCCGGAAGACGTACCGTGGATCGCGCTGCGGCTCCGCGATCGTCCACCCGGTGAAGCAGCGCGCCACTTCGACGATGTCCTGTTGCGTGTATCCGCCGTCCACGCCGAGCGTGTGCAGCTCGAGCAACTCGCGCGCGTAGTTCTCGTTGATGCCGCGCCCGGGGCCACGCTGCCCGCGGCGGCCTCGCGGCGGAAGAGGCGTCGAGCTGCGCCAGTTGTCGAGATAGACGAGCATCGCCGGGCTGTGCGCCGTCGCCGACAGCAGATCCGCGAAACGGCCCAGCGCGCGCTCGCGAATGGCTTCCTCGTACGAGGGCAGCAGAGCTGCCTCGTTGTCCTTTCCCGCGAACACGTTGAAGTGGTTGAACCAGAAGTCGGTCATCACTTCCTGGAGCTGCTTCTCGGACGCGACGGCGCGGAGGAGCTTTGCTTTCGTGAGCTGCGCGACCATCTCGAATCCGGGACCGCGTCCCGCCTTGGCCAACTGCTTGCGGAGCTCGCGCGGCGCGCGCGGCGCCGAAACGCCCACGTTCGGATCCGGCGCTTGCGGATCGTCCATCGCCGCATCGTCCGGACCTGGCGGCATGCCGACGACGGACGTCATCGCGGTCGCCGCCTCCTCGCGCTTTTCGCGGCGGTATTGGACGAGCTCCTGCGTGAGGTCGCCCGGGCTCCGGTGCAGCACGGAAATGGAAGCGAGATCTTTCGCGAGCGCCGGGTCCGCGACGCGCTCCGGATGAAGCTGCTCCTCGATGTACGCAGCTACGCCGATGCGAGCAACACGCTGCCGGTCGGCGGGCCGCGAGCCGAACGTCAGCCGCGAGAGCACGTGATCGATCTGTTCCCGCGTCGAAAGCGGAGGTCCGGCTTCCGGGTCCAGCGCAGCGGCCTGGCGCGCGGCGGCGTCCGGTGCCGTCGCGGCGAGAGGAGGACTCGCCTCCTGACGCACGGCGCGCCGCGCACACGACGAAAGGGCAGCGGCGCAGAGCCAGGCGATGGCAGGGCGCACGTAGTCCTCCTCACTTGCGACACGTGTAAGACACCACAGGTGAAGAGGATAATTTGTTTCAGCGCCGCAACAGGCGCTGCGCGCGTGCGAGAGCCGCGCGAGACTCGGGTACGCCCAGGGCAAGTGCGAGCAGCAGATACGCGATGCCGAACGAGCCGAAAACGGCCGCCGCCTTGGCAATCGCGGCGAGCCGAGTCGACGGCAGCGCGGCCAACAAGAAGCGAACACCGAGCCCGACCGCTCCCGCCCCGAGCGCGGCAGCCCACAGGCGCGCGAGCAGTCCGACCGGAACGACCGCCTTGCCGACGCGCCGCGCGATCCCACGACGCAGCAGCTCGTACTCGATCCATGCGGCGAGGCCCGCGGATGCGGTCAGGCCGACTGCGCCCAGCTTCGGGTCGACATGCAGCGCCCGCGGCAGCCACAGACCGCAGATGACACCTAGCGTGGCGGTGAGCGCCACGCGCAGCGACGCGTACTTGAGCGGCGTGCGCGTGTCCCGCAGCGCGTAGAACGTGCTCGAGTACAGGCGCGCAAGCGTCGCCGCCAACAGCCCCACCGTGGAGCCCGCGAGGATGAGCCAGACGTCGCGAACGTCCTGCGCCACGAAACGGCCGCCGCGGAACAGCGCCGCAATGGCGATGTCGCCGAACGCCAGAAACGCGACGACCGCGGGCACTACGGGGAACGCGATGGCCCGTAGCCCTGCGCCGAGCTGCTCGCGCAGCTTCTCGGAGGTGCCCTGCACCGACGACATCGACGGCAGCGAAGCGGCGGAGATGGACATGCCGAAGAGCGAAATGGGCAACGTGTAGAGCGTCTGCGCGTAGGCCAGCGCCGCCACCATGCCGCTCGGCAGCCACGAGGCGATCACGTTGTCGATGTAGGCCGAGAGTTGCACAACGCCGCGCCCGGCGACAACGGGCAGGAAGCTGCGCACCACCTGCCGCACGTGCTCGTTCGCGCGGCCGAGCGAAACGCGCAAGCGGCCGCCGAGAAGCCGCAGCATCGTCGGGACCTGCACGAAAACTTGAAGAAACGCGCCGGCGACGGCACCCCAGGCAGTCACGACGGCGAGATTGAAAGGTCCCAGCCGCCAACCTTTTCCACCGAGGATCAGGGCAGCGATCTGCGCCGCGCTCCAGACGACGGGCGCCGCGTAGCTCAGGAAGAATTTGTGGTGGCTGTTGAGGACGCCGAGGCAGAACGCGCTCAGCACCAAGAGCGCGGTGCCGGGGAAGAAGATCCGCACCAGGAGGATCGTCAGCTCGCGCTTCGATCCCGTGAAACCCGGAGCGATCGCGTCGATGAGGAACGGCGTCGCCAGCACGCCCAGCAGCGTGAACACCGCGGTCACGAGCGAGAGCAGGCCCGCCACCGCACCCGCGACCTTGCGCGCCTCCTCTTCGTTTCCCTCTGCGCGCAGCGCCGCGTAGACGGGGATGAACGAGGCGCTGAGCACGCCTTCCCCGAGCAGGTTCTGCAAGAAGTTGGGGATCTTGAATGCGGCGTTGTACGCGTCGGCGGCGTCAGACGTGCCAAGGAAGTGACCGAAGACGCTCTGCCGCAGAAGACCCGCCAGCCGGCTGAGCAGGATTCCCGCCGCGACCAGAGCCGCCCCGCCGCCGCGGACGCGCCCGCGTGCAGGCGCCGCGGGCGTCGCAGCCATGCTCGGCGCGGTTTCGCTCACGCGCCGAGGATAGCAGCCCGCCCCGGAGCATCGCGGCTTTTCTGCCGCGCCCCGAAACCACGGCTATGCGCGGGTCAGCCGATCGGCGAGCACTTCACCGGCGTGCTCGACGCAGTGTTGTTGTCGAGGTGGCAGTCGCCGACCTGCTCATTCGGATCGACGACCGCGCGGACCGGCACGGTCATGTTTTGCGGAGGCGCCGGCCACGGCGCGCTCACCTTTTCGCTGCCGCCCGGCTGTAGCATCGCCTTCGTGCTGCCGCTGCCGATGCGCACCGACCCGCTGGGCATGTCGGCGAAGAAGTCGACCTGCACGCCAGGGCGCGCGGGGATCGCTCCGCCGTTGTAGACGGTCGCGCTGACGGTCGCTTGCCCCGAAAGGCAATTCGTCAGGTCCGGCACCACCTCGCAGACCGAAAGATCGGGCGAGCTGAACACGCCCTGGCCCTGCACGTTCTGCCGGTAGCTGTTCGACTGCCCCGGGTCCCACGAGTTCGTCTCCGGGAACGGCAGCGTGCCGTCGAGGTTCACGTTCGTCACGTGGTACGTGTGCTCGTTCCAGACGCTGCGCGTATTCACCCACTTGTCACTCGGCGACCGCAGCGCCTTGAGTCCGATGTAGGGCGACGCACCGATCGGCATCGGTCCGCCCGGCCAGTCGCAAGTGTACTCGCAGACATTGCTGTTCGGCACCAGGACCTTGGCGCGCCCGCTACCGTCGATGTCCGCGACGATGGGCATCTCGTACGCCGTGCAGCTCGCGTTCTTCTCCTGCACCAGCGTCGCGCCTGTCTTTCCGTCGTATACGCGGAAGTAGCACTGGTCGCTGTACACGACGCTCGCGTTGCCCTTCCCCTCGAAGTCGAACACCGAGCTGCCCGTCGTCGACGAGCAGTCGAACGTCTGCGACTGCCAGATGAAATTCTTGCCCGGCTTCCATACGACGTACCCGCCCTGCGCCGCGATGCCGACTTCGGGCAACCCGTCGCCGTCGAAGTCCGCGATGGTCGGCGCGCCTCCCATGTTCGACTCGACGGCGCAATCGGAAGCGGTGCTCGCGGGCAGCGGAATGGGGTTCAGCAGCATGCCGCCGGTCCAATCGTGGATGCGCAAGAAGCCGCGGCTCGCCACCACGATCTGCGGGTGCTTGTCGTCTGGCCGTACGCCCATCGGCAAGCCATAGCCGGCGAAGTTGGCGATGGCCGCGAACCCGTCGGGGCACAGGTCCTCGAAGCCGTTGGGGCAGATGCAAACCTGCTGCCCCGTCGCCGAGCTCGTCGTGCTGCCGTAAGGACAGTTCGGCGGCTTGTACGAAACGCGCACGCCCGCGCCGAACAACGCTTTGCAGCTGTAGCCGGTCGGAGACGCAGGATCCTTCTGCAGCTTGTACGCATTGTTCCCGGTGATGATCTCGGGCACGCCGTCCAGGTCGATGTCGGCGAGGGCGCTCAGCGCTCCGACGCCGTTTCCGGAGATCTGGTCGACCCCTTTCGGTGCGAACGTCTGTGGGCACAGCGTCTTTCCTGTCGCCGCGTCATAGACGCCGTTGCCGACCACCACCTGCGCGCTCTTCGAGTCCGGCAGCAGGCGCGCGATGGCGGGACCGCCCCACCATACGGCCGGTGCCGGTTCACCGGTCTGCGGGTTGCCGCGGTTCAGCCAGAGAAAGTCGCCGTTCTCGTCGAACGCGATGAGGCCGCCATGCTGGTGCGAAAGCTCCGGGCGGGCCGTGTTCACGTCGCTCGAATCCCAGCCCCCCGTGACGAAGCAGACGTGCCCGTCGCCCTTGCAATCGCCGGCGGCGATCGACGAGTTCCCGTCGACGCCGCCGATGACGTTGATGGCGTTCCAGAAATCCTTCGGCGCGCTCCAGATCGACGACGCGTCAGCGCCGCGGATCGCCCGCATGACACCTCGCGATTCGACGGTACCGCCGCTTCCTTTTCCGCCGGTGAAGGAGTTGAAGACGACCGCTGGCGCCGGATCGTTCGGATGCAGCCGGATCACGACCGGCGTCGACATCACTTCGACGAAGTCGGGGTACTCGAGGTCGCCGCGGACGGAAGAGATGACGGGATCGTCGGGCCCGAGCGGCGAGCTGAACGGCCACCACCAGTCGTGCACGGGCGGCTCGAACGCGCCGTGCGGAATGAAGATGCAGGACGGATCGGCGGGCTTGCACTGAGCGACCGCGGGCACGCACTTGCCGTTCGCGCAGAAGAAGTTCGCGGGGCAGGTGACGTTCTGGCACTGGCTCGCCACTGTCTGCGAGCTGGGAATGCTGCAGGTGCCGTCGGACTGGCAGACGCTGCCGCCGCCGCCGCAGTCGCCGTCGCGCTGGCACTTTGCACCCGTGCCGGCGCCGCAGGTTCCGCCGGGGCAATTCCGGTCGTTGCCGTTGCCGCAGGCAGCCACCAGCGCCACCGCCAGCAGCCCGAACAGCCCCCTCGCCATCCCGCACCCTCCGCCTGCCCAAGGGGCCGGCGGACAAGAGGTGGGGATGGGCGAGGCAGGTGGCAACCGCCCGAATGGAGGGCCGTGTTTCGGCGCGTAAAATGCCATCCACGTGGCGTTTGGCCACGCCGCACCGGGCAACTGGAGCAGCGTTCAATCATCTACAGAGGCCACCATGGCCCGACTCCCACGCTCTACGTCCGCCGTCGTGCTGGTTCTGCTCGTGTCCCTCACCGCCGCCGCCCAGCAGCAACCCCCGCAACAGCGCAGACCAGTGCCTTTACGGGAAGCGCTGCAACTCGCGGCGCGACAAGGCCCCGACGTCGCGGCGGCTCGCGCGCAGGCAGCGATTACACGGGTCGGCGTCGAACGAGCCTACACGTCCTGGAAACCGGACATCTCGGCAACGGGAACCTACGATCATACGAGCGCGCCGCAGGTGTTCGATCCCGCGGCGCTCGGACTCGCGCCGACCATTCCCAAGCTGACCATCGTGGGACCGAATTCACGCTACGGGACGGTGCAGGTCAACCAGCCGCTGCTCACGCCGCAAGGTCTGTTCCTCCCTGGCATCGCGAGCAGCTTCGCCGAGGCGGCGGACCGCGGTGCCGACGAGACGCGCGAGCAGGTGCTGCTGAACGTCGCGCGCACGTACCTGTCGCTGCAGGGCATCGACGGACTGCTTGCCGCGGCGCGCGATGCGGAGCGGGTTGCAGTGCGGCGTGAAGAAGACGCCAAGGCGCAGATCCGCGCCGGAACCGCCGTGGAGATCAACCTGCTGCGCGCGCAGAGCGACACGGCCGGCGCGCGCGTGCAGATCGCGAATCTCACCGGCCAGCGCGAGTCTCTGCTGCCGCTGCTCGAGGCGCTCGTGGGCGAGGCGGTCGCGCCGCTTCCTTTCGGGCAGGGCGGAGATGCCGGTCTCGGTCAGGCCGCGGACGAGAAGACGCAGCCGTGGGAGCGGACGTTCTCGGTGCGCAGCGCGATCGCGCAGGTGAGCGGGGCCGACAAGTCCGTGACGTACGACAACTTCCTGTGGCTGCCCTCGGTCGCAGGCGTGGCGAAAGGGAACTACAACTCGAACGCGGGATTCGCGGGGACGAACACGAGCTACGATCTCATCCTCAACGTGAGCGTCCCGATCTACGACCGCGGCATCCGATATGCGCAGAAGCACGAGGACGAGGCGAAGCTGCAGCAGGCGATGGCGAATCTCGCTTCCGCTCGCGCGCGCAGCAAAGCGAACTGGGAAGCTGCGCGAGCCAACGTGATCGCGGCGCAGGCGGTCCTCGACCAGGCCGAAGCGCAGGCGCGCGTCGCGAAGCGCGCGCAGGAACAGATCGACGTGTCCGCTCGTGCCGGCGTCGCGACGTCGCTCGATCTACAGGTCGCCGACCAGAACCTGTTCCAGGCGCAGAGCGCGGCGGCGCAGGCGCGCGCGAATCTCGACGTGCGTCGCGCGGAAGTAGCCGCGGCCGAAGGGCGCCTCTACGCGGACCTGGCGAGATGACTTGACGAATGCGGAAAATGGCGCCGCATCGTTCACGCCCCTGCTAGAACGCGCGCCGTGAAAGTCATCGAAGCTGCACCGCGCCCGGCGAGCGGCGCCTTCGCCGTGCTGCGCCACTTCGCGTTCCGCTGGATCTGGCTCGGCTCGTTCACGAGCAACGTCGGGAACTGGATGGAGACCGTCGCGCAAGCGTGGCTCGTCCAGCGGCAGAGCCACTCGCCCTTCCTCGTCGAGCTGCTCGCCGCGGCGGAGTTCATCCCGGTCGCGCTGCTCGCGCTGCCGGCGGGCGCGCTCGCCGATCGGCACGATCGGCGCAGGCTGCTCCTCATCGGGCAGACCGCGATGATGGTGCTGGCCGCCGTCCTCGCCATTCTGACGCATCTGCACCACACGACGCCGGCGGTGATCATCACGCTCGCATTTCTCGAGGGCGCCGCTTGGGCATCGGTGATGCCGGCGTGGCAGGCGCTAGTTCCAGCGCTGGTGCCGCGCGAAGAGCTTCCCTCCGCGATTGCGCTCAACTCGGCGCAGTTCAATGGAGCGCGCCTGTTGGGTCCGATGCTCGCGGGCGGCCTGTTGACCGCGGCTGGCGCCGCCGTGGTGTTCGACGTCAACGTCTTGAGCTTCATCGCCATCGTCGTGGTGCTCGCGATGGTCCGCGTCCAGGCGATCCCGTTGCGCGAAGCGCCCACGCGCGCCGGCGTGCTGCACCGGCAGGGCGGGATCGGCGAAGCGCTCTCCTGGGCTCTGCACCAGCGGGGTCCGCGGCGCATCCTGCTCGGACTGTTCATGTTCGCGCTGCTCGCCGCGCCCGTGCAGGGCCTGCTGCCCGTGTTCGCCGACCAGCTGCTGCACGTCGGTGCGCACGGATATGGAGGCTTGCTCTCATGCCTTGGCGCAGGCGCGATCGTCGGTGCGCTGACGCTGGCGCGGCTGCCGGCCACGTACCCACGGCATCACCTGATCCCGTTGGCGATGCTCGGGTTCGCGCTATGCGCGATCGTGTACGGCGGCTCCGCGCAGGTCGCGCTGTCCGGTCTGGCTCTGATCGTGGGCGGCGTCTTCTGGGTGTGGTCGCTCGCGTCTTCGAACACGGCGATGCAGCTCCTGGTACCCGATCAGCTCCGCGGCCGCGCGATGAGCGTTCTGGCCGTCGCGAACACGGGGGCATTGCCGCTCGGCCACCTTCTCGGCGGAACGCTGGCGCACGCGTTCGGACCGCGGCCCGCGATGCTCCTCACCTCCAGCGCACTGGCATGCTTCGCCATCTGGTCCGCGTGGGCACGCGAGCCGGCGATCGACGCGATGGAGGCGCCCTTCCCTCCGCAGCCGCGCGGGCTGCGCGCCGCCGTGTGGGAAGCGTTCACCGCAGCCTCTCACCGCGCGCAGCAGGTCGACGGCAGCGTACCCGGTGGCAATGCCGAGCCGGTCGAGGATTGACCCGTGTTCCCGCCCATCATTCTCGAAGGAGAGCACGTCCGGCTGGAGCCACTCTCGCTCGAGCATGTCGCCAAGCTCACGGCCGCCGCATCCTCTCAGCGGGACAGCTTTCGCTATACATGGGTGCCGGAGGGCGAACCGGCAATGCGGCGCTACGTGGAGGAGGCGTTGGCGCTGCGCGCCGGGGGCGCAGCCATCCCGTTCGCGATGGTGCAACGCGAAAGCGGCCGCGCGATCGGATCGACGCGATTCTTCAACTTCGAATACTTCCGCTGGCCGGAGGGTGCGCGCGCTCCGCCGCAGCCGCCCGACGCGGTGGAGATCGGGTGGACGTGGCTTGCGGCCGACGCGCAGCGAACGGCGGCGAACACCGAAGCCAAGTTGCTGATGCTCACGCACGCCTTCGAATCGTGGAACGTCGTGCGCGTCAATCTGCGCACGGACGCGCTGAACACGCGTTCGCGCGGGGCCATCGAGCGTCTCGGAGCGAAGCTCGACGGCATCCTGCGCGCGCACGTTCCGTCCGCGCTGGACGGCCTCCGCGACACCGCGACCTACTCTTTGCTGCGCGAAGAGTGGCCGGCGGCGAAGGAGCGCCTGACCCGGCGTTTGCGCGAGAAATGACGCGTCTGCAGCCTGCGATGCTCATGCTCATCTGTGGCTTGCTTGCGGCTGCAAGCACCAGCTGCACGCGAACCGACCCGGCGAATCGACCGCGTTCTTCGCAGACGCTCCCGCCTCCCACCGCGCCGGACACGCGGATCAATCGGAGCGGCTGGCCGGTGATCGTCGCTTTCGGCGACAGCCTCACCGCTGGGACGGGAGTCCCCGCGCCTGTCAATTACCCCAACCAGCTGCAGGCCGCTCTCGACGCCCGCGGCTTCAAGTACCGGGTGGTGAATGCCGGCGTGTCCGGTGAAACCAGCGCCGAGGGGCGAACGCGCGTGGATGAGGTGCTCGCGCACAACCCAGGCATCGTCATTCTCGAGCTGGGGGTCAACGATGGCCTGCGCGGACACCGGCTCGACCAGGTCCGCAGCAATCTCGCCGCGATCGTCGAGCGCTTGCAAGCAACTGGTGTGAAAGTAGTGCTCGCCGGGATGCAGCTTCCGCCGCGAATGGCGTCCGACTACGCAAATGAGTTCCGCAAAATCTTCCCTGATCTGGCGTCCCGCTACGGGCTACCGCTCATTCCTTTTTTCCTCGAGGACGTCGCGCTCGTGCGCGAGTTGAACCAGGGAGACGGTCTGCACCCGACCGCGGAAGGCTATTCGTACGTGGTGCGCAACGTCCTGCGCGTCCTCGAGCCGCTTCTTCGCCGCGGAGGCGACTAGGCGACGGTGCCGGGTTCCTGCGCACGCCGCTCGAGCCAGTCGCGAACGGCGCGGCCGGTGCCGAGCGGCCACGGGCGCAGCTTGTCCGGAGGAACCGCTTTCACACCCGCGAGCTCGTCGCCCAGGGCGATCTCGCCATGCGCGCGGACGTGGTACGCGAGGATCACCTGGTTCATCTCGGCAAAAGCGTAGGCGCCGATGAACGACACGATCTCCCCGTGCAGTCCCAGCTCCTCGCGCACCTCGCGCAGGACGCCCTGTTCCGGCGATTCAGCCTTCTCCAGGAAGCCCGTCACGAGGCCGTACCACTTCTCCGGCCAACCTTTGCCGCGCACGAGCAGCACCGTCTCGCCGTGCTCCACCAGCGCGGCGAGCACCGGAGTTGGATTGTCGTAGAAAACGTAGCCGCAGGACTCGCTCGAGCACGCCAGCCTCTCGCGTCCCTCCATCTGCCGGGGGCGGAGCGGAGCCGCGCAACTCGGGCAGAACTTCATCGCCTGCATCTCGTCCTTCGTTGCCAGACGCTCCGAGGCGTGTCAATCCACGGCCATGAAGCCACTGCTTCTGACGTTCGACATCTTCGGCACCGTCGTGGACTGGCGCGCCGCGCTCGGCGATCGCGATTTCGACCGCATCGTCGACGTACAGGGCGACCTCGAGCAGCAGCGGTTCCGGCCGTACACCGAGATCGTCGCGGAGAGCCTCGTCCGCGTGCGCCGCCTCGATCCGGTGACGGCGGCGGGAATCGCGGCGAACGTCGGGAAGTGGCAGCTTTTCCCGGACTCGCGCGATGCACTCCGACGCCTGCGCCGGGTCGCGCCTTGCGCCGCCACGACGAACAGCGACCGCGCTCACGGCGAGCAGGTGCAGGAGCAGCTCGGGTTTGCGCTCGACGGATGGATCTGCGCCGAAGAAGTCCGCGCTTACAAGCCGGACCGGCGAATCTGGGAAGCGGCCTCGCGCAAGATGGGCCGGCCTTTCGATCGCGCGTGGTGGCACGTTTCTGCGTACGCGGACTACGACCTGCGCACCGCACGCGACCTGGGACTCACTTCGGTTTTCGTGCAGCGCCCGCACTCGCGCGCGGGCCTCGCCGACGTCACCGTGTCCGATCTGACCGCGCTCGCCGAGCTCGTCGAGGCCGGCTGATTCGGGAGCGTGCCATCGCAGCGATGACTACGTTCCCGCTCGGTGCTTCCGCTCCGCGACAACATCCCCTCGGCCACTCGGCCCACCGTCACGTGGGCCATCATCGTCGCGAATCTGCTGGCTTTCTTCTGGGAGTTGTCGGGCGCGAACGTGCTGCCCTGGACGCTGATTCCCGCGCGCTTCACGTCCGATCCGGCGGCAGAGGCGGTGACGGTCGTCACCGCCATGTTCCTGCACGGCGGGTGGCTGCACGTGCTCGGTAACATGCTGTACTTGTGGATCTTCGGCGACAACGTGGAGGACCGTCTCGGCCACGTCCGCTACGTGCTCCTCTACTTCGCCGGTGGCATCGCGGCGGCGCTCGCGCAGGTCGCGATCGCGCCGGCATCGCGCATCCCGATGCTCGGCGCTTCCGGCGCAATCGCGGCCGTGCTCGGCGCATACCTCGTGCTCTACCCGCGTGCGTCGGTCTACACGTGGGTGCCGCTGTTTTTCGGCATCATCCCCATCCCGGCGGTCGTCTGGCTGGGCCTCTGGTTCGTGCTGCAGCTCTTCAGCGGCGTCGTCTCGCTCGGCGCGCAGTCGTCCGGCGGCGTCGCGTTCTTCGCGCACGTAGGAGGATTCGCCGCCGGCGTGCTGCTCGTGAAGTTGCTCGATCCCGGGCCTCCCTGGCGCCGGGGCGCACGTCCGCTTACAACGTTTCCGTGATCCCTCTGCGGGATACCATCCCTTCGCGAACGGCGCCCGTCGTAACGCTCGCGCTCATCGCGGCGAACGTGCTCGTGTTCCTGCACGAGACGGCACTGGGACCGCACCTGCCGCAGTTCATCGAGCACTACGGCCTGGTGCCTTACGTCTTCGTCCACTGGAGCGATCGGTTCGGCAACCCGCTCGATCCTGCGCGCTTCCTGCCGCTCTTCACCAGCATGTTCTGGCACGGCGGGTGGGGGCACCTGATCGGCAACATGCTCTACCTGTGGATCTTCGGCGACAACGTAGAGGATCGCCTCGGCCATGGGCGGTTCCTGCTCTTCTACGTGGGCTGCGGATTGGCCGCGGCGCTGACGCAGGTCGCGCTGTCCCCCGACTCGACCCTACCGACGGTCGGCGCATCGGGAGCGATCGCGGGCGTCCTCGGCGCCTATCTGATCTCCTTCCCCCGCAGCCGCGTGCTCACGCTCGTGTTCGTATGGCTGATCGAGATTCCCGCCGTCGCGTACCTCGCCATCTGGTTCGTGCTGCAGCTCCTGTCGGGAGTCGCGTCGCTCGGCCAGCCCGACGGGATGGGCGGCGTCGCGTGGTGGGCGCACATCGGCGGCTTCGTGGCCGGGATCGTGGGTGTCGCGGTCTTCTCCCCGCCCGCCCGGCCACCGCGCGTGCGAGAGCTGCCGCTGTGAATCCTTGACGCAACCGCCACAAGCCTTTACACGAGCCGCCCATATGATCGGAGTCGTCCAGGCGCTCGACGCGCTGCGGGGGTTGCACGACCGCGGCTTCCACTTCTCCGGCGGGAAGGGTCCCGGGGAGGATCTCTCCCTCAGCTTCGACGAGCTGAGGATCGCCGCGCTCCGACGCGCGTCGCATTTCCGCGCGCTCGGTCTTTCCAAAGGCGATCGCGTCGCGCTCGTCCTCCCTGACGGGCAGGACTTCATCCCCGCGTTCTTCGGCGCGCTGTGGTCCGGGATCATCCCGGTGCCGCTCTACCCACCGATCTCGCTCGGCAAGCTCGACGCGTTCATGAACGCGCTCGTGAACATCCTCAACGTCGCCGAGCCGAAGGTGCTCGTCACGAACGACCGGATCGGAAAGGTCCTGTGGTCGGCCGTGGGCCGCGTTCCTTCGCTGCAGAAGGTCGTGCTCGCGGACGAGCTCGCCGCCGCGGCGCCGATCGATCCGCCTCCCTACCCGGCCGACTCGGACGTCGCCTTCCTGCAGTTCACGTCCGGCAGCACGGCCGCGCCGAAGGGCGTCATCGTCACCCACGGGAACCTGAAGGCGAACACACACGCGATCGGCCGAGTCGGGCTGCGGATCGATCCGAGCAAGGACGTCGCCGTCTCGTGGCTGCCGCTCTACCACGACATGGGATTGATCGGCTGCGTGCTCGTGCCCGTCGTCACCGGCCTCCGCACGATATTCATTCCCACGTTGTCGTTCATCAAGAACGCGACGGTGTGGCTCGACACCATCAGCAAGCATGGCGGCAGCCTGACCTTCGCTCCGAATTTCGCGTACGCGCTCACCGCGAAGCGGGCGCGCCCCGAGCAGATCGCGCGCTGGGACCTGTCGCGCATGCGCGTCTTCGGATGCGGAGCGGAGCCGATCAACGGAGACGTGCTGCGCAATTTCGTGCGCACGTTCGCGCCCGCGGGACTCAAGCCGAATGCCCTCCTCCCCTCCTATGGGATGGCCGAGGCGACGCTCGCGATGGCGTTCACCGACCTGGCGGACGAGATCAAGACGGACCGCATCGATCCCGATCGGTACCAAACCGAAAAGAAGGCGCTTCCCGCCGCGAACGGCACCGCGCTCGAGCTCGTCTGTTGCGGCAGGACTTTCCCGGAGCACGAGCTGTCCATCCAGGACGAGGACGGACGGATCCTTCCTGACCGCGTCGTCGGCGAGATCTGCTTCCGCGGTCCGTCGGTGACGAAGGGTTACTGGAACGATCCGAAGTCGACGCGCGCGGCGGGTCTGCACGAAACAGGCGGCTGGCTCCGCAGTGGCGATCTCGGGTACATGATCGACGGCGAGCTGTACGTCTCCGGGCGCCTCAAGGACATCCTCATCGTCAACGGTCGCAACTACTACCCGCAGACCATCGAGTGGGCAGTCGAGGAAGTGATCGGTGTCCGCCGGGGCTCGGCCGTCGTGTTCTCCCGTCCGGGAAAGGCATCCGAGGAAGTGGTCGTCGCCGTCGAGACCCGCGAGCGCGACGCCGACAAGCTGCGCTCCGCGATCATCGCGAAGGTGAGCGAAGACGTGCAGCTCGCGGTGGCGGACGTCGCCCTGCTCCCGCCCGGAAGCATCCCGAAGACGAGCTCGGGGAAGCTGCAGCGACGCAAGACGCGCGACTTGTACCTGACGGGCACTCTCGGCAAGGGGGGCGCGCGTGTCGCGGGGCCGATGGGCAACCGGCTGCTAGCGGCCAAGCACCTGGCGTATTCTCTGGTGGGCCGCGCGCGGCACGAAGCGCGTGGCCTCGTCCGCAAGTTGACCGGAGCCTGAGGCGAATGGCCCAGACCATCGACGTCGTCGAGATGTTCAAGCAGGCGGCGCTGGAAGTCGACAACCGCAAGCTGCCGAACGTGACGGCCGCGAGCGTCATCGCCACGCTGGGGATGGACTCCGTCGCCATCATGGAGCTGGTCAGCTATTTCGAGGAGAAGCTCAGCATTCGTATCCCGGACGAGGAACTGACCCGCATCCGCACGGTCGCCGATCTGCGCGACACCATCGCGCGCCTCCTGCCCCCCGGCGCGAATATCGCCGTCTAGAGCCCCGCTATCGTCAATTAGCTCCCCGACTTCGCGCGGCGCCTCCCGGGGGTGGCAGACGCGTGACTCACTACAGCCAGCCGGATTGGCGATACCAGGCGACGGTCTTCGCGACGCCCTCCGGCCACGTCGTGCGCGGGGCCCAGCCGAGATCGCGGCGCGCGCCCGATCCTTCGCAGACCCAGTGCCGTTGCTTCAGCTCGTTCAGCTTGTCGAGGGTGAGCATCTGCGCCGTGCGCGTCACTTTTCCGTAGAGTTGCGTCGCCGCGGCGGCGACCACCACGGCAGGCATCGGCAACCCGAAGCGGAAGAAGGCGCGCCGACCCACAGCCTTCTCCACTTCGGCCAGCGCATCGCGCCAGACGTACACCGACCCGTCGTC
>Ga0209474_10002391_pt1 | contig 17329 bp, 14 predicted proteins | sample GraSoiAngelo_145_FD_185902 | JGI IMG/M metagenome (GOLD analysis project Ga0209474, IMG submission 185902) | Grasslands soil microbial communities from the Angelo Coastal Reserve, California, USA - 14_1009_05_20cm (SPAdes) (version 2) | ecosystem: Environmental > Terrestrial > Soil > Grasslands... | reverse complement strand
TCCTGCTGTCAGCGCTCTCGAGCAAGTCTCGTGCTGACTTCGATGCAGACTTTGACCGCTCTTATGGGCAGTATTACTTTCGCCGCCCCGCGCGTCGAAGACGCCATGTATCTACCTACGAGAGCATGAAGCCATAGCGACTTGCCGCGAAGACTTTAAAGGGTTTCGGGGCGACGCGAATCTTTAATTATCTGGTAGCGAACCATCGAAAATCCGAGCAGGGTAAGCGCCACGACTATGAAAACGATCACTCTTTGTCTCGCCATTCTCGGACTTGCCGGGAGCGTTTCTGCACAAAACGATTTGAACCTGCCTGACGTCAGCCAGGCTGCAGAAGTGAAACAGCGCGTTGCGCTGACGGATATTGCGGTCAAATACCATCGCCCATTGGTGAACGGACGAAAGATTTGGGGCGGCCTCGTTCCGTACGGAAAAGTCTGGCGCGTAGGAGCAAATGAAAATACGACGATTGAATTCAGCGATCCGGTTTCAGTGGAGGGCAAGCCATTGGGCAAAGGAACCTACGGGCTGCACATGATTCCGAATCAGGATTCGTGGACGGTGATTTTTTCGAATACCAACACCGCGTGGGGAAGCTACAGCTACGACCAGAAAGAAGATGCTTTGCGCGTGGATGTAAAACCGCGACCGCTCGCTGAGAACAAAGAGGCGCTCGAATTTGATTTTGAAGATCTAAAGCCAACTTCCACAGCCGTGACGATGAAGTGGGAGAAGTTGGGTGTTCCTTTCACTGTCTCCATCAACGACTCGGATCAGACGCTGCAGAGCATCCGCGCGCAGTTGAAGGGTCGCGGTCAGTTTACCTGGCAGGCTTTGGACGAAGGGGCACAATTTTGTTTGACCAGAAAGATTAATCTGGATGAAGCGCTGCGCTGGGCGGATGCATCAATTCAGAATGAGGAAAGGTTCGATAATCTCAGCACCAAAGCGGATATCCTCAAAGCCCTAGATCGCCCGGATGAGGCGAAAACCGTCTGGAACCGTGCGCTCGAAATTGCCAAGGCCCCGCAACTATATACGTATGGTCGGCAGTTACAGAATCAGAAGAAGGGTGCTGAAGCAATGGAGATTTTCAAAGACGTCGCCAAACGCTTTCCGCAAGGCGTTTATGGATATCTCGCTCAGGCTCGCATTAAATCTACAGCCGGCGATTTCGCGGGCGCGACCAGTGACGCCAAGCAGGCACAAGCTGCCGCTCCGACGGATGCACAGAAACAGAGCATCCAGGCGCTGATCACTCGACTCGACGCCAAGCAGGACATCAACAAGTAACGCCCATCTGTCTCGGATTTGGGACAATAGCCGCAATGGGACGTTCACAACCGGGAGTCCAACGTTGCCTGTGACGCTCAAGGGTATTTCGCGCTGGTGCCGAGCATTCGTCGGAATTCTAATGATTGCCATTGTATGCACGGCCAATTCGGCCGATGCGCCGCCGTTGTTGTCTCCAGAGCAGAAGAATGCCAGCGAGATTCAGCTCGCACTGCAGAAGCTCAACGTGCTTGGCCGGGTTCTTTACATTGCGGCGCACCCCGATGATGAGAACACAAATCTCATGGCGTTCTGGGCGAACGGCTCGCTCTACGACAGCGCTTATCTTTCGGTCACGCGCGGGGACGGCGGTCAGAATTTACTTGGGCCAGAATTGGGCGAACGCCTCGGGGTAATTCGGACAGAGGAATTGCTGGATGCGCGACGCATCGATCACGCCAAACAGTTCTTCACACGAGCGATTGATTTCGGATTTTCCAAAACGGCTGAAGAAACGCTGCGCATCTGGAATCACGACAAGATTCTCGCGGATGTAGTCTGGGTCGTCCGGAATTTTCGACCGGACGTGATGGTGACACGCTTCAGCCCGGAGGATCAACTGACGCACGGCCATCACACGGCGTCAGCGATTCTGGCGCAGGAAGCATTCGCGGCAGCCGGCGATCCAAATCGTTTTCCAGAGCAACTGGCTTTCGTTAAACCGTGGCACCCGACCCGGCTGGTTTGGAATACATCCCCGTTTTTCTTTAAGAATCGAAATCTTCCTTTCGATCAAACCGGTCTGATCGTTTTGGAAGCAGGCGGCTTCAATCCGCTCCTCGGAAAAGCCTACACTGAAATTGCAGCGGCCAGTCTGAGCATGCACAAGAGCCAGGGCGTCGGCAGCCCCCCGCGCCGCGGAGAGCGAAAAGAATATTTTAAATTTTTGGAAGGCCAGCCGATGACCAGCTCGCTTTTCGACGGGATCGATACGACTTGGTCGCGCATTCCCAATTCGGAACCGGTTGCTGCGGAGATTCGTCAGATCATTTCGAAGTTCAATCCCGCTGATCCGGTCGCGTCGGTGCCCGACCTGTTGAAGCTACGGCAGGCAATGAGTCGAATTCAGGACGACTCCTGGATCTCGGAGAAAACAGCCGAGTTGGACAAGATTATCGCTGCGTGTCTCGGCTTGCATGTCGAAGCGGCGACCGCCAATGAAACCTTCACGCCAGGGCAAACGGCGACAATCAAGCTGGAGGCAATCAATCGCTCGAATATTCCAGTGACACTGCAGGAATTACGATCTCCCAACACCGGCGAGTCGATGAAAATTGATGCTGCGCTCCCGATGAACGAACTCGTCACGAAGGATTTTCCCTACAAGATCCCGGATAATACGCCGTACTCGCAGCCGTACTGGCTTCGCAAACCGGGGACACTCGGCACCTTCACCGTGGACAACCAAAAGCTCATTGGTCTCCCTGAAAACCCCCCTGCTCTTCCGGTCGAAATAGGCTTGCAGGTGAACGGACAGGAACTGCGATATATTATGGACACGAAGTATCGGGCGGTTGACCCGGTGGCAGGCGAAGTGCGACGAGCGTTGGTTATTGCGCCACCTGCGTTCGCGAACGTCGCGGACAGCGTGTTCATATTTCCGACGAACCAGCCGAAACGTGTTTCAGTACAAGTGACCGCGGCCACGGGCCCTGCTAAAGGCGAACTTAAACTCGTTGTCCCACAGGGATGGGAAGTGTCTCCGGCGTCTGTGCCGATAGATTTGAAGTCAGCCGATGCCGAGACAGTAGGCACATTTACCGTCAAACCGCCGGAACAAGATAACGAAGGCACGTTGCGCACCATCGTTTCCAGCGACGGCCGCGACTATTCGTTCGAGCGCGTGCGCATTTCGTATCCGCACATCGGCGTTCAGACGCTGATGCCGAGTGCAGAAGCTAGACTTGTTCGCGCCGATATCCGCAAGAAGGGCGATCGTATTGGTTACATCCCCGGCGCCGGTGATGACGTCCCAGAAAGCCTGAGACAAATTGGTTACTCGGTGAAGGTTTTGAGCGAACCGGAAATCACAGCGAAAAACCTCGCGCAGTTCTCTGCCGTCGTGCTGGGCATTCGCGCCTATAACACGCAGGACCGAATTTCCAACTGGTTGCCCGAGGTATTTGATTACGTAAAACAAGGCGGAGTTGTGATCGCGCAGTACAATACCCTGGCCGAGCTTAAGACTAACCAACTGGGACCGTATTCGTTGGAAATTTCACGCGACCGCGTCACCGACGAAAATGCGGAGGTGCGTATTCTGGCGCCGAATCATCCGTTAATGACTATCCCAAACAAGATTACGTCGAAGGATTTCGAGGGATGGGTGCAGGAACGCGGCCTTTATTTTCCTAACAAGTGGGATCCCGCTTGGACACCGATCCTGTCGTGCAACGATCCAAAGGAAAAGCCGCTCGACGGTGGCCTTTTGGTCGCGAAGTCCGGCAAAGGTTTTTTTATCTACACGAGTTATTCCTGGTTTCGACAGTTGCCGGCCGGTGTCCCGGGAGCCTATCGGTTATTCGCGAACATGTTGTCGTTGGGAAAATGAACGCACGCGATAGCAACCCCGATGCGCGCTCGTGGCGCAAGGCATATGGCCTGGCGCTTTCGCTTTTCGCAGTTGAGGTGGTCCTCCTCTACCTCTTCACTGTCCGGTTTTCGTGAACCGGCTGGATTACTTTGTTCTCATCGCCACGATTCTGGCGATCCCGCTTTACGGTCTTTGGCGAACGCGTGGCAGCGCCTCTTTGCGTCAATACTTAAAAGGCGATGCGAGTATCGGTTGGGCCACCATCGGGCTTTCGGTGCTCGCGACGCAGGCTGGGCCGATCACCTTTCTTTCGATGCCGGGCCAGGCATATGAGAGCGGCATAGGTTTTATCCAGAATTATTTTGGGCAACCGCTCGCGCTGATTGTTGTGTGCGCGGTCTTCGTTCCGATCTATCAGCGGCTGAAAGTTTATACCGCGTATCAGTACCTCGGCGAGCGATTCGATCAAAAGACGCGGTTACTCGGCGCATTTCTGTTTCTCGTGCAACGGGGCATCGCGGCTGGAATCACGATCTACGCGCCGGCCATTGTTCTCTCCGCGTTGCTTGGGTGGCGCTTGAACCTGACCATCTGGCTCGCAGGCGGACTGGTAATTATTTACACGGTCATCGGCGGGACCAAGATTGTAAGCATCACCCAACGCTACCAGATGATCGTGATTCTGGTCGGCATGGCCATCGCGTTCGCGGTCGCGGTTTACAAACTGTTGCCCGACCTGTCGTTTGAAGGGACGCTGTCGATCGCCGGCAAGATGGGCAAGCTGGAAGCGGTCAGTTTCTCCGTCGATCCGCACAAGCGCTATACATTTTGGTCTGGCCTGATCGGCGGTTTTTTTCTCGCCCTATCCTATTTCGGGGCGGACCAATCGCAGGTACAACGATATCTCGCGGGCGGCTCGCTCAAAGAGAGTCGGCTCGGACTGCTCTTCAACGCAGTGGTGAAGGTGCCGATGCAATTTTTCATTCTGCTGCTCGGCGCGGTTGTTTTCATGTTTTACCAATTCGAAAAGCCGCCCGTTTATTTCAATCAACCTGCCTACGAGCGTGCATTGCAGAACGGATATGCCCCGCAGTTAACGGAGCTGCAAACGCAGTTTGATGAAGTGTTCACGCAAAAACGTGCTGCCATTCGTATTCTTTCCACTGCGCCGTCAAGCGAGCGTGACGCCGCGATGAACAAACTGCGCACATTCGAAGCGCAAGCGAGCGACTTGCGCGATCGAACGAAGGCGGTTCTTGCGAAAGCGGGCGTAGATCCAAAGAGCAAGGAGTCTGACTACGTATTCATTACTTTTATTCTTCAACAGATGCCGCATGGAATTGTCGGACTACTCATCGCAGTGATTTTATGCGCGACCATGTCGGCGACGGCAGCAGCTCTGAATGCTCTCGGTGCCACCACAGAGGTGGATTTTTATCGACCGTTGATCCGGCCAAACGCGAGCGACCACCATTATGTCGTCGCGGCGAAAGCGCTGACGGCCGCGTGGGGTTTAATTGCGATCGGCGTCGCTTCATTTGCCAGCCTCGTCGAGAATCTCATCGAAGCGGGCAACATTCTGGGCTCGGTGTTCTATGGCAGCATACTGGGTCTGTTCCTGGCAGCGTTCTTTATTCGTCGAGTCACGGGGTCCTCAGCGTTTTTCGCCGCGCTCGTTGCGCAAACCCTCGTGTTCGTCCTGTTCGCGACGACGAATATCGGTTATCTCTGGTATAATTTCATCGGCTGCGCGGCCGTACTGATCGTGGCGCCGATTCTGCAGCAAACTATCTTTCGCGGTGCGGAACCTCCCGCCAGGGCATGAAGCTCGTTCTGACCCATGAATCAACCGATCATCTGTTTCGGCCAGCAACCGTGCGGATTTTTTCCGAAAAGATATTTGGCTGCCAAGATTCTGACCGCTCGACATCTCCAAAAGGAAATTGGCGGAGAAATCGTCTTTTTCTTTCACGACAGCGATCATGACCCGCGCGAGACGACTACGATTTTGCAAGATCAACACACCAACGAAGACGTAGCTCTAAACTTTCAGTTCGCGAATCGGATTCAAAAGCAGTTTTCGCCGCTCTACGCAAAACGCGTGCTTCCGGCATGGCAGGAGAAAACTGCGCGCCAACTTCCGCGTTACGTCTCCCGGTTTCTGGCCGCACATTTTAAGGAGAATAGAGCTTCGAACGTGGCCAACTTCTGTCTCGAGATGTACACGCGAATGGGCTTACTCGCTGGAATTCGGGTGCAGCGATCGAGCGCATCCGATTTCAGGGCGCGTGCTGTGGCAGTTTCAGACTATTTTGTCGACACGCAGTACGAAGGAGAAATTGTTCGCGCACGTTATCGCGACGGGAAATTGCTCTTGCACAAAGGAGGCGATCGGTTTGTAGCGATTCCCGGGGGGGAATTTGGTCCGGAACAAATTAGCCCGACCCGCGACACGCGCTTTGTCTGGATGCAATCGGTGATTCGATGCAGCCATTACGTCGCCGGCGCGAGCGAGCAGCATTACATCAACAAGGCCGATGCTCCTGAGGTGAAGTTCGTCAAGCGCGACGACATTTCCGATTCCGGCAAAGCTTACACCGAGTTGTCATGAAATCGGGGCCGCTCAAAATTGGTATTGCGTGTTTTCCGTTGATCGGCGGGAGCGGGATTTTGGCGACTGCTCTCGGGTCCGAGTTGGCGCGGCGCGGTCACGAAGTCTACTTTTTTAGTTACGCTCAACCCGTTCGGCTGGATTTGCCGCAGGATAATCTTCATTTCCATCGGGTGGACGTTGCGCATAACCCTTTGTTTCCTTCCCCCGATTACACTCTGCCGCTCGCAGTGAAAATGGCGGAGGTGGCGCGTTCGCAGCAACTCGATCTTTTTCATGTGCATTACGCGGTGCCGCACGCGCTCGCCGCATGTTTGGCCTCGCAGATGTTGGGCCCGTCAGCGCCGCGTCTCGTCACGACTTTGCATGGAACTGACACAACTCTCCTGGGCCAGGACCCCGATTATCGCACCGCCATCGAGCATGCCCTCGTGCACTCCGATGCGGTGACAGCAGTTTCAGAAAGTCTTCGGAATCAAACGCAGGAAATCTTCCGCTTAAAACGACCCATCGAAGTGATTCGGAATTTCTTCACTCCGAACAAACCGAAACGAAGCCGCGCAGAAGTTCGCCGCGATCTCGGCCTAACGAATGAATTTCTTGTGCTGCACATGTCGAGTTTGCGACCGGTGAAGCGCATTGACCTTCTGCTTCGCACGATTGCGGAGTCGAAAAACCGGGAGCGGCTTCGATTGTTCATTCTGGCAGGCGGCCCGTTCGAACCTTATGAGCCGTTGCTCGACGAGTTAGGAATTCGGGATTCGGTCATTGTTCGGCAAAACACAGCTGTGGTGGACGAATATCTACAGGCCGCGGACGCAGGGCTGTACACATCCGAATACGAAAGCTTCGGATTGAGTATTCTTGAGACGATGTTTTACAGGAAACCAGTTGTCGCCTTCCGCGTCGGCGGCATTCCCGAAGTCATAGGCGACGCGTGTCCTCTGTATCCTTTCGGCGATGCGACCGCGGCTGCTGCCGCATTAGACGAGTTGCTTGAATCTCCAGACTTGGCACGAGAACTCGGCGAACGCAGCCGCGTTCGCGCGGTCGAAAACTTCTCCGCCGATCACATTCTCCCGAAGTACGAAGCGCTCTACCGCCGTGTAGCCGCTGGGAAAGTGCACCGTGCAGGAATCGAACCTGCAACCCAGTGATTAAGAGTCACTTGCTCTGCCAATTGAGCTAACGGTGCCAAACTCTAAATCCGAAACGAATTGCGAAATCGAATCGCGATGCTCGAATTTTCGATTCGCGAACGCGAAAATCAAGCCTGTGCAGCTGATTCTTACTTCGAGCTGTCGATGATCTGCTGCGCGTTCCTGATCGCGGACTCATCCGGCGCTTTGTCTTTCTTCAGGATGTCGATTGCCTTTTGCGCCGAGGAACTGGCTTCTCTCTTATTGCCAAGCTTCGCCTGAATCTGCGCCTTCTTGTAGTGCATGAAGTAGGCGTCCGGGTTCTTCTCCAGCGCCTGGTCGATCCACTTCGCCGCCTGGTTCATGTCCTTGTCGTTGTCGTAGTAGAAGGCCGCGGCCTGATAGGCGGTGCGTGGATCGAGCGGAGTCCCTGCGCTAACGACTGCATCGAGTTGCTTGCTTACCTGCTCGACGTCGTCCGTGGTCAATTTTACCGGCACGCGCGTCTTATCCCAAAGGAAATTCAGCGTCGCGGAAGCGCCTTTCACATCACCTATCCCGATGGTGAACGTCTCGATTGTGTTTGGGATCGGTTCCGGCTTCGCCGTGATACGCGCGGCATCGTTCTCCTGCTTATAGTCGGCCGCGCTCTGTACCTTCGCATCCTTCGAAATGATAATGGTCCACTCGTCCGCTGTCGGAATCGTGAAGAGTGCGTACTCACCGGCCGGGATCTCCTTCCCGCCGAGCGTTACCGCTTTGCTAAACTTAATTTTGGTGACCGCGTTGGCGCCGGTGCGCCAAAGCTTACCATAAGGCACCAGGCCGCCGAAGATCTCGCGATCGTTTTTGTTTGGACGCGAATAATCCACCTCGACATCCGTCAACCCAACGCGCTGTTTTACCACCGAGTGCTGGCTGACAGCGGGAAACTCAATTTTTTTCTCCTCCGCCTGCAAATTGCGCGGTAGGAGCGGCTCTGCCACCAAGCAAAGTGCGAACGAAGCAAAAAGGAGAAACGAACGAAGACCTGAAGATTGGATCATAATACCTGGGTTCGATATGTACTGATTTAAGCGGAGAAGATATAGAAAGACCGATCACGCTTGCGTGTGACGCACGTAATGTTTCTCGACGCCTTTGGGCAGCAAACGTTTACGACCGCGCTGTCGCCGGCGCGCCAGGACCGCGCGACCGCCTTTAGTACGCATCCGGGCACGAAAACCGTGCTGACGTTTTCGTGTTCGCTTCGAAGGCTGGTAAGTCCGTTTCATAAATCCGAGGAAGATCCCGGCGCGATTTAAGAGCGGTTACACTAGGAGCGACCGTGGCAATGTCAATGATTTGCCTCGGGCAGCAGCTGAAAACGCCGAACGCCCAACATCGAACATCGAACGCCGAATTAGGGCGGAACTAATTTACAAGATTGCCACCACGACCGATTTTTGGAATAACCAGGGCGGGCAATGAGCGAACAAGAAAATATCGTGATTGAACCGGCAACCGAGGCCGACTTGGACGAGTTGTCGGAACTGCTGGGCGAATTGTTCGCTGAGGAAAGCGATTTTCGTCCCGACAAGGACAGACAGCTCCGCGGGTTGCGGCTCATTTTCGAACAGCCCAGTCGCGGGCGCGTTTTCGTGCTGCGATGCGACGGCGCGATTGTGGGCATGATCAATTTGCTTTTTACCATCAGCACGGCCGAAGGCGGCTTCGTCATGCTGTTGGAGGACTTGGTGGTCCATAAAAAATACCAGGACAAGGGCTACGGCTCGAAACTGCTCCAATACGCCATCGATTTCGCGAAACAGAAAAATTTTCTCCGCATCACTCTGCTGACCGATCGCCCGGAAAATGTGGCCCAGGCATTTTTCCGGAAACACGGTTTCGTTGAATCATCGATGATTCCGATGCGCCTGTGGATCGCGCCGCAAAAAGAGAGTGATCAGTAGCGCTGTGGTGGCCGCTGTGTCGGTTGCGATTTTGACATCGACTATGCAGGCGACACGCCTGCCTCTACAGACCCTTTTGCTCGATCCAAGCGTTCAGCTCTGGCGCGAGGCGTTTTTTGAATTCCGTGCGGAACTGAACTTCATCCAGAACTTTTGCTACGTCAGGCGCGCTGGCCGGAGGCAAGTTGGTTTTCGCGTAGCTCTTTAATTCATCGGCGCGCGAGTCATCGGAGAAAAAAGTGAACAGACTAGGCGCGTAGCTGTTTGCGCCAGCGGCATCGGTCTTGGCGAGCAGCGTTTTCAGATTCGCTTTCGCGAATTCCCAAGCAATATCCGGGTGACCGCTGTCTCGTGCGACGGCCGGGACCAGAAATATCGCGCGACTCGTTGGCAGCTCGTCGGTGAGGGCAATGGCAAGCGTCTTTTGCACCAGTTTGGGGTCGATCGATTCGGCCAGCGCGCTGTAGTAATTCTGTTTTTCCTCGATGCTCGTCGTTTTCAAACCTAGCTCGTGAAGTTTGCTCCAAGTCTTTTCGTCTGCGTAACGCCCCACGACCGCAAGAACTGGGGGGCGCAGATCAGGAGCGAGCGATGCGGGATTTGCGAGATATTTTTCGAAACGTTCGCGACACCCCGCGATGATTTCTGGATCGTTCAGATCTCCCAGGGCACTGATCAGGCCCGCGCGCAAATTCGTCGCCGCGGCGACCTCACCTTTTGTTAGTTCCCAGCCAACCTTCTCAAATGTTGGACGCAAAAGCGATCGGGCATAGCGCTGAAATTTTTCGCGCTGCGGATTGCCGACGAGCAGCCGATTCACAGAATCCAGCACGTTGATGATCTGTTCACGTTCAGCCAGTTCGGTGGAGGCAGGCAGTTTTTCAACCAACCCAAAATAGAGCGCGATGGGAGCGCGATCGGCTTGCACCAGGGCCCACGCATCGCTCAGGAGATTGACGCGATCTTCTACGCCCAGCTTCGGCAGAGCTTCGAGGAGCAACTTCCACGAGGGCGCATCGTATTCGGCCCGATAATTCCCCGCCCCGTTTAGATTCAGTTTGAGCGCGCGATCTGTGGGAATGTTTTGTACGTTGTCGATCTTGCTGGTCATCAACAAAGTCGCGGGCGCTTCTCCCGCCTCCGCCGAGGCTTCGGCGGGGAGGCCGACGACCGAATATGTCAGCGGGATTTTCCACTCGAGTGGCGGCGGGTTTTTGAAATGCACAGCAAAGCGCTCCTGCGTGAGCTGAACCTTTCCGTCTCCTTCTCGCTTGACTTTCACGACTGGAAATCCGGGCTGCTGCGTCCAACCAGCCGCGATCTCGCCGATCGGTTTCTTCGAAGCTTCCGAAAGCGCACTCCACAGATCTGCGGTGGTCGTGTTTGAATATTTATGCGCAGCGATGTAACGGCGAATGCCATCGCGGAAAACCTCTTCGCCGAGAAAACTCTCCAGCATTCGCAGAAACGACTGGCCCTTTTTGTAAGTGATATCGTCGAAAGCGCTGTTGGCTTCCGCTTCCGTTGCGATGCGCTGCTGGATCGGGTGCGTAGTCGAACGCGTGTCGCCCTCCATCGCGGCCTCCTTGGCGATCCCGGCGCGCCGGGTAGGATCGCGCGGCACACTTCGTCGCAGCCAGACTTCCCATTGCGGGTTGAAATGCGCCGTGCATTTGCTGCCCATCCACGACGCGAACCCTTCGTTGAGCCAGAGATTATCCCACCAGGCCATGGTCACCAGATCGCCAAACCATTGGTGCGCCATTTCGTGCGCGAGTACCTCGTAGATAATTTGTTTCGTTTCCGCAGACGAGTTTTTCGGATCAAACAAAAGCGCAGACTCGTAATAAGTGATTCCGCCCCAGTTTTCCATCGCGCCGCCGAAACCACCCGGCAGAGCGATCTGGTCGAGTTTCGGCAATGGATACGGCACGCCGAAATAATCGTTGTAGTATCGAAGAATCTGCGCTGTTACTTCGAGCGCGTAGCGGCCGAGTTCTGCTTTGCCCTTCGTTGCGACCACACGAATCTGCGTGGGTCCACTTCGCGATTCGATGAGATCAAGCTCGCCCGCGACGAAGACATTCAAATAACTCGACATCGGCGGCGTGGCGGCGAAGCGGACTTCTTTCCCGCCGGTGATTTTTTTCTCGCTCTCGACCGGCATGTTCGAGACGGCGAGCCAGTTTTCCGGAACAACCGTGGTCAATTGAAAGCGCGCCCGAAAGGCCGGTTCATCCCAGCAAGGAAAAAAACGACGAGCATCAGTCGCTTCAAACTGTGTCCCGAGCATGATTTTTTTCTTCCCACTCGCCTGCTCTTGATAATGCATGTAAAAAAGTCCCTGCCCCTGCTGGTTGATTTTCCCGGAGAAACTGAGCGCCAGCGTGTGATCTCCGGCCGCAAGTTCGCCACGGCGAATCCGTCCGGTGGCGGACTCCGACGGCAATGCGAAAATGAGCAGTTCCCTTTCCTTGTCGATATTGATTGCCGACTTCGACAATGGTTTGCCATCGAGAGACGCCTCACTGATTTCCAGTTCGAGCGCATTGAGCACCAACTGACGAACCGGCTTCCGCACGCTCAGCCTTACCGTTTCCGTACCGCTGAACGTCAACTTCTCGATGTTCGGAACAATCCGAATGGAGTAATCCGTCGGAACGACCTCTTTCGGCAATTTTCCCGGGGTGTCCTTAAAACTGAATGGATTTTCTGCAGTCATGACACCGGGCAAGGTAATGACAAATAGAGCTGCGAGACAAACGTATGGAGCGCGCATTTCGGGATTAAACAACACGCACGAAAGTTTTCACCCGCGAATGCATGGAAAAGCCGCTCCTCCCCGTCGTAGTTCTCCTCCTCCTCGGGATGCGCTTACTTTCGATTACGAGAACGAGGACGAAGCAAAGGTCCGTGGTAAAGACGAAGAGCAAAAGAAAATCAATCGGCTACTGTACAACTAAGACCAGGAGCAATTGCCCGCCGCCGACCTGCGGGCCTTTGATAACCAGAGGGCTGCGTTTGCTCAGCTTGGTGTCGGTCTCGAGCAAGAGCTCTTTCTCCTTGTAAAGCTTCAGGTTCAAAACGTAGCCCGCCTCGGTTTCGCCTCGCGCATCAACGTGCAACCCGAAGAATTTGCTCGTTGCAAGCCAGTCTTCCTGGCCGGTCTTGAGTGTCTTTTGCGACTGGCCGATCACCTGAAATTGGTTGTAGCCGAAAAATTTTTTTAACGATCCTTCGATTCGAGTCAACTCCGGTGGAACCCGCTGTGGCTGCGCCACGTTCTCGGCGATGACAAGTCCGCTCCACACCGTCTCCGCTCCCTGCAGCACCGATGTCGCGCCTATCATTAGGGCGATAAAAAAGATTAAGAACGCCGGCGAGCGACCCATGAGCGGCTATTTGGCTGCGTAGTCGGCCGGCAAACTTTGCAATCCCTCCGTCCAAAGCACCGTTACGCGGTCTTGTTTTACCTTGAAGATCGAAAGGCTCGCATTTGGGCTGACGACCGGATCAACGCGGGCATTGAGAATTTGGGTAAGATATTGCGACTCCTCAGCCGGATTTTTCTCGTGCATGACGACAACGGTAAAAACCAAAAACACTGCGAGTGACGCAGCGCCGGTCCACAACAGGCGAGGAATTGTCCACCACGTCGATCTTGCCTCACGCGCCCCAGCGTCGCAACGGCGGACGATGTTTTCGCGGAGTTGATGGCTGAAGAACTCTTCGTTTGTCAATGTGCGGGCGCTTAGCTCCCGCTTCAAAAGCTCGCCAAGTTTTAGCGCACCGGCCTTTTCAGCTTCAGCGGCAGCTTTATTAGGTAGCGAGGCCTCGAATTCGGATAGTTCTCGTCCGTTGAGCTGGCCGTCCACCCACGCTGTCCATTTTTCTTCAAATGTTTTCATAAACGTCTCTCAACAAATTTTGCAATTTCTTGCGCGCATAAAACAGGCGCGACATCACCGTGCCGATGGAGCATCCAAGTGCTTCTGCAATTTCGTGATATTGCATGCCTTCGATCTCTTTCATCAAAATGACAGCGCGCTGCTCGGCCGAAAGTTGAGCGATCGCCTGCTCGATTCGGCCGCGGATCTCGTTTCGCTCCATTGTCTCGTACGGCAACGCTTCCGTTTTGGGAACGGTTCTGGAAGATGGATCAATCTCCCTTAACTCTATTGCGTCATCGAACTCGGCGCCTGCGCCTTTAACATGTTTTTTGCGCAGCCAATCGATCGTCACGTTCATAACGATCCGATAAATCCAGGTGTAAAATGATGATCGGCCGCGAAAGCGTTTGATCGACTTCCACGCTTTGAGAAAACTGTCCTGAGCGAGGTCCCAGGCGTCCTGCTCGCTGTGCACCATGTTGTAAATCATGCTGAATACTCGTGTTCGGTAGCGGGTTACCAACTCGTCGAAGGCTTCGGTGTCACCGGCCTGGCATCGCCTTACCAAGTCCAATTCCGAGACATCGGCCTGAGCCGGAGTTGCTTCCGTTTGCATGATTGGACGGAGCCCGCCCTTGTTTCATTCAACGGCAATAACCTTCGGAACCGAACCGGCGACGCCACTCGGCGCGGTATTCGCCCATCAGAGTGATGATGCCGTCCCGCACTTGAAAGAGTCGCTGCTGCAGCACCGAATGCTGCGTGCCATTGAGCAGCTTTTCCGATAACAGCTGCGCCGCTGCGTTCATGGAAATCGTGATCGCCTTCAGCGCTCTCTTTAGGTACGCAATCGTCATTCCAATTTCATCGATATCGTCGCCGCTCAGAGCGGCCGCCAGCTTGGCACTGGCCAATGCAGAGTGCGTAGCTAATTTTATCGCAGCCGGTTCGTTTTGCAGCGATACCTTTTGATCGAAGAGTTCGTCGATCCAAATTGTGAGAGCAAACGCTGCTTGATATAGATGGTGCTCTTCAAATCTCTCGGCTGCTAGCGATGCCCCGTCCGGTTCAAGATCATCCTCTTGTTCCGTATCTTCATCAAAGAGGGCGTCGACTTCCGTGCTCCAATCTTTCGCGTCCAGCAATTGCGTCCATCCCATTTCGCGCGCGATGATTTCGTCCCGCTGCGGATCGTCGAGATAGGTTTCCACTAACTGCATGTACTTCTCGGTTTTTCTATCCTGTTCCTGAAGAAAACGCTCCCAGTCGTATTCGTCCCACATGCGCTCGGACCCGCCCTCGTAACCTGCCATGTTCGACTAAACGTCAGCTTCGCCGCACGTGCAAAGGATTTTGCATTTGTAGGGCGTCGGACTCATTCGCTCCCGCTCGTTCGGCTATGGTCTGCCGGTCTGTGTCGCTGGGGTACCGGCCGCTCCGCTGTGTGAACACCGAGCATTCGAAGCTGATAGACGCTCTACAATCTCGCGATCACGCGGTCGCCAACCTCTTCCCGCTTTGTTTGTAATCGCAGCTGGCCGCAGGCCGCGTCAATATCGCCGCCTTTCTCGCGGCGAAGCGTAGCCGGAATTGCGTGCCTCTGCAGGATCGACAAAAATTTCTCCTGGCGATGGTCCGACGGCCGCGACCAGGGTAAACCCTGAACTGTATTGTAGGGAATCAAATTGACTTTTGCTGCGAACCGGCGGGTCTGCGCTGCCAGCAGATGCGCTTGATCATCAGTATCGTTCACACCGGCGATCAAAATGTACTCGAAGGTCAGCCGCTGTTTCTTGCGCGCGACGTAGTAATCGCAAGCCGCGAGCAACGTCTCCAGATTGTATCGACGATTAATGGGCATGATTTGAGTACGCACTTCGTCTGTCGCGCCGTGCAACGAAATCGCCAGGCGAATTTGGAGCCGTTCGTCGGCGAGTTTTCTAATTTGCGGCACGAGGCCACTGGTTGAGATGGTGATGTGGCGGGCGCCGATGCCGAGGCCCCATGATGCGTTAAGAATTCGAATCGCGCGCATCACATTGTCAAAGTTCGCCAGCGGTTCGCCCATCCCCATGAAGACGATGTTGTCGATCTTTTGGCCGCTCGCACTCTCGATGGCAATGATTTGATCGACGATTTCGTTCGCGCTCAGATTCCGAGAAAACCCCTCCAGACCGCTCGCGCAAAACTTGCAGCCGTAGGCGCAACCAACCTGCGTCGAAATACACGCTGTTCGGCGGTCCGACTTTTGTCCATAGAGCGCAGGCGACGCTGGAATCAATACCGACTCGATCAGGTTTCCGTCGCTCAAACGGAAAAGCAATTTCAGAGTCGTGTCATGCGATCCAAGAACGCGGACGACGTGGAGCTTGCTCACAGAAAAATGTTCAGCGAGCCGCGCTCGTAACGCCTGCGGCAGATCGCTCATCTCCTCGAATCCGCTGGCACGCTTTTCATAAAGCCAGTTCATGATTTGTCCGGCCCGATAAGTGGGCTCAGCGAATTCGCGGAGCTTCTCTTGAAGCTCGGAAAGCAAGAGCGATTTAATCTCGCGGAGGTTGCCGCGCCGATCAGCCTCGGCTGTGCTCCGGGTGTGATGCAGATCGATGTTTCCTCTTACTGTCATAAGGAAGCCTACCGGACGGCAGACCTTGCATCAACCGGGCTGGAGGTTACGTTCGTTTGCTGTGACCAAACACTTTGCAATTCCAGCGATTTTGTTTCTCGCGATCACATTCCTCATGTCGGCATGCGTTTCACACGATGAGGACGTCAGCGAGCGATCCAGCTCGCAGGCCGCACCGGTTCCGGGCGAGAAAACTCACGATGAAGGCGCCTATGCTCCTGGCGCTCCCGGATCAAGCGGAAGCGTGCGCTGGTGACGCTGACGTTGAAGGGGGCGCAGAATTGCCATCAAATTCCGCTTTAACGCTTCAACGCTTTAGCGATTTTCCGTTCACGAAGTAGAACAGCGCTTCGTGCACGCCGGCACCGTGATCTTTCTGCGCAACGTAGCCCCCGGCGTTGCGGACCGCCTCTTGCACTTCGGGAATTGCGTTGCCGGGGCACGACGGCATCGCGGCGACTTTCCCGTCCAACATCGAGATGTCGTTGTGGTGATCGCCCGCAGCGAAAATGTTTTCGCGCGGGACTTTCAGCAGACGCGCCAGTTCGGCGAGTGCCGCGCCTTTGTGGTAATCAGTGTGACAAAACCGCAGCCAGACCGTGTTGCGTTGGTAATCCAGCTGCGGATGCTTGCCTCGCGCTTGCTCGATAAATTCGGTTATACGTGCCATTTCTTCATCGTTCTCTGCGACAAGACCTTCTAGTCCTTCCGAGTTGTAAATGAGACGCGCTTTGGTTTGTTCCGTGACGAAATCCACGACTTCGGCAAGAACGGAGTCAGCCGAAGAAAACAACTCGGCGTGATCGCGGGCGCACCGCTGGTTCCAATCGCCAAAAGGTTCCCATTTGTTTCCGTTTTGACCCGGACGAAAGACGTCACGCTCGGTCGTGAGAATGAAATCTGGGCGGACGGGAAATGCGAAATCGGTGAGCCCGGATTCGAGCAAATCCACAGAGCGACCGGTGTTGATCGCCCAGATCGCACCGGCGTTCTGCAATTTGCGAATCATTTCCATGCACCGCGCGTCGAGGACTGGTTCGCTAACTCGCGACACAAGTGTGCCGTCGAAATCAATGCTCAGGAGTTTGATTGGTAAACGCACTAAGACAATTTAGGAATTGATTTCGCAGACGCAATTCGCCACGGGTTTAGTAACGAGCGACCGAGTAAAAACGGGCGCTAATTCGCCTCTTCCCTTTCGTAAAAAGAGCAAGAACAGGAGCACGAGTAAGAGTAAGATAAAGGA
>Ga0209474_10002389_pt1 | contig 17330 bp, 12 predicted proteins | sample GraSoiAngelo_145_FD_185902 | JGI IMG/M metagenome (GOLD analysis project Ga0209474, IMG submission 185902) | Grasslands soil microbial communities from the Angelo Coastal Reserve, California, USA - 14_1009_05_20cm (SPAdes) (version 2) | ecosystem: Environmental > Terrestrial > Soil > Grasslands... | reverse complement strand
GCTTGATAAGTGATTGCGCGAATGGAACGACTTCGACGGGTAGCGGAAATTTGCCCAGGCGCTTCACCTGCTTGCTCGATTCGGCAATTACGACGAAGCGGCGCGACACTGACGCCACTATCTTTTCACGCAAAAATGCTCCGCCACCGCCTTTTATTAAGTTCAGTTGAGGATCGATCTCGTCAGCACCGTCAATATCAATGTCAATTTGCGGGTGCTCTTCCAGCGTGGTCAGCGGGATCCCGAGTTGCTCGGCGAGATGTTTTGTTTGTTGCGAAGTGGGAATGCCGATGATCTTCAGCCCTTCGCGCACCCGTTCCGCCAAAAAACGCACAGCGTACTCTGCAGTCGAGCCGGATCCCAGACCCACGATGTCGCCCTCGTCCACAAGCTGTGCCGCAGCGCGTGCGGCAACCTGCTTTTCCTGATCGCGAATAGCGCTCTCGTTTGAGGGTTCGGTCATTTCCTCGGAATGTGTTAAAGCACACGGCGACCTGCCATTGTATGACAGGAATGTGAGGAAGTGGTCGGCACCTAGTTGTTAGTGATCAGTGCCGCAAGGAGAGGGTGGTACAGGGCAGCCTGAAGCCGCTCCCTTTATCGGCGACTGGGCACGTAGCCACTAATCACCGATCTGCGCTGCCGGCTGCGGCGACCCGTGGTGAAACGCGTACAGCACAAGCTCCACGCGGCTCGAAATTCCAAGTTTTTCGAAAATCCTGAAAAGATATTTTTTAACCGTGTGCTCGCTCAGGCCTAATTCATTGGCCACATTGCGGTTTGAAAGCCCATCCGTGACCAACGCCACTACCTGTTCTTCACGCGAGGTGAGCAGGGTAGCGCCGGTCGCGCTCAGCACACGCATGCACGGCGACTGACAAACAGAGTCAAGCAGGTAACTGAGTTGTTGGTTGGTGGCGAAGATCTCTCCGCGATGCACACGCTCGATGCATTCGCAAAACAATTGAAACGACGAATTTTCCAAACAGAACAGCCCACGCGCTCCAGAGCGGAAAGCCTGGACTGCTAATTGCGCATTTTCGATATCCATTAGGCAAACTTTAGGTATTTGCGGGTACATCAGGTGCAAGGTGCGGACCATCGCTACGTCTGGTGCGGTTGAGTATAGTGCGGCACAACTGATCACGACGACATCTGCGCTCCCGCCCTGAAGGAAATCCACAATGGGAGAAATTTCGCTGCGGCAAGAAAGAACCTCAAACCCGCGATGGCGAAGCGAACCGGCCAGTAGCTGGCTTTCCATCTGTTTTGAGTCAGCAAGTAGCACGCTGATCCCGGTGGACGAAGGCGGAGTCTCAATGGTCATGGACTACCAGGCGCGAAAGAATCGGACGAGTGAGAAGAATGTAACTATTTCGGAAACTGATGTCAGTGACCGAAGAACTTTCGGCTAACTCTCGCCTGTGGAAAACGCTGTGGATTATGAGTTGGGCGCGGGCGAGCGGAATAGCTCCGAGCGGCAATAGCTACTTTCGTGCACTGTACTTTTCACGTCTTGCGTAATGGCCGCTCCCAGCCTAATTTCTTGCGCAGAGGGGATCTGGTCGCGAATTTGCCATGAACATTTACCGAGCAATTCTGTTCTGTTTGACTTGCGGATTGCTCTTACCAGAGGTCCTCCCCGCGCATGCTCAGGCCAGTTCAGGAGCAGGCGTCACCAGCACCGGTGCAGTGGATGGCGTGAAGGATCCCAATAACGGGGGTTCGGCCTTGACGGGGGCACGCCATCCGCTGTACCGGCTGCGCAAGAGCGACGTTGTGGAGATCAGGTTCACTTTCTCGCCCGAATTCGACCAGATCGCGAACGTTTTGCCGGACGGATTCATCGCACTAAAGACAATAGGTGATCTTTACGCTGAAGACTTGACCGTTTTGGAACTCGGAGACTCTGTGCGCAACGCGTACGCGACCATCCTGCGCGATCCCGAGGTTAGCGTAATCCTGAAAGATTTTGATCGGCCGTTTTTTGTGGCGGGCGGGCAAGTCGGACATCCCGGCAAATTCGAGCTCCGGTCGCGGACTAGCGTCGTGGAGGCCATCGCCATCGCTGGTGGCTTCACCGAACAATCAAAGCACTCGCAAGTCGTCCTATTCCGAAAAATTGCCGACGGTATCGTTGAAGCGCACGTCTTGAATATTAAAGCCATGTTGTCCTCTCGAAATTTAGAGGAGGATTTTGAGCTCACGCCTGGAGACATGTTGTTTGTGCCCCAGAACCGCATTTCAAAAATTCGCAAGTTCTTGCCGGTTTCGAGCTTAAGTACATTTTTCACTCCGGCACAATTCTGACTATGGCGCAAGACTTACAGCTCGTTACTGCACAAGGGCCGCAACATTCACTGACGCTGAGGGACGTGGCCGCCGTTTTCTTCCGGCACAAGCGGCTCTTCCTGATTTCGTTTGCTCTGATTGCCATTTCGGGAATGTTGTACTCTGCTCTTTTTCCTTCCTACAAAGCCGAGATGAAAGTCATGCTTCGCCGCGGACGAATCGATCCTGTGGTCACGCCGACCCCTAGCCCATCCCCCGCGTTCGAACATGATGAAATTACCGAAGAGCAATTGAACTCGGAGGTCGAACTATTACAGGATCAAGACATATTGCGGCAGGTCGTCCTCGAAACCGGACTGGCTGAAAACAGTTGGGCTTCGGCATTGACCCGATCAAATTTGGAAAAACGAGTGGAGAAAGCAGTCCGCCGGCTGGCCAGCAAGTTGGATGTAAGGCCTGTCCGGAAATCCCGGCTTATCACCGTTTCCTATAGTTCTTCGAACCCAGAAAAATCTGCCGCTGTTCTGCGTTCTCTGGCGCACAGGTATTTAGCTGAGCATGCAGAAAATGGACGTCCATCCGGAGAACAAGTTTTCTTTGAACAGCAAGAAAAGGAGTCCCGCCTCACGCTCGAAGATGCGCAGGCAACCCTCATTGCTTTCACCCGGCAACATGGGGTCGTATCCGCCGCCCTCGAAAGAGATCTCGCCTTGCAGAAATCGAGCGATGCCGAGGCTTCCGAGCTAGGCATAGAGTCATCGATTGCCGGGGCTCGCGAACGGATTCAAGCCTTGGAAGCAAGTCTTCCAGACTTGCCTCAGCGGCGAGTGGCCGAGATCAAGAACGCCGACAATCCTCAGTTGGAGGAAAAGTTGAAATCGAAGCTCCTTGATCTAGAGCTGCAGCGGACAGCGCTGATGACTAAATTTCAACCTTCCTACCGGCTCGTCCAGGAAGTCGATCAGCAAATTGCCCAAGCCAAACAGGCCATTGAGGCGGAAGAGCTAAAGCCATTGCGCGATGAAACTACACAAAGTGATCCGGAGTTTGACTGGGCGCACTCTGAACATTTGAAAAACCAGGTTGAATTACGCGCCTTGGAGCAGAAGCAGTCTGTAGCTCAAGCACAAGTAATGGCATATCGGATTCAGGCGCAATCCTTGGAACAAAATGCGCTAGTCCAGCACGATCTGGAGCAGAAGGTTAAGGCCGCAGAGGAAAAGTACCTGCTCTACTCCAATAAGCGCGAAGAGGCCCGAATCGGCGACGCTCTCGACGAAAACGGCGTGCTGAATGTCGCGGTCACGCAGCAGCCGCGAGTTCCTGCACTCCCGGTTTGGCCCTTCCTAGCAGCCACCTGCTTCTCTTTCATCGGAGCGTGTGGCTTCAGCACCGGCTTAGTGTTCGCGACGGATTATCTCGATCCCTCATTCCGCACGCCCGAAGAGGCGGCGACTTTCTTGGGATTGCCGGTCCTGGTGTCGCTCCCAGCACTCAGCAACAAGTCCCAATTCAATTCGGAGGCCTCATGAGTGTCAGCGCAGAGTTATGGAAGCACATGGTCTCGGACTCGGATACTCTTCCTGCTCGCAAGCCGCCCACGCCTGCCCAAGCGCCCCGATTGGGAAAGTTGGCCAACTCGCCCGCGTTTTCCCTGATGCATCAGTTATTTTTCCCCACCGCGACCGTCAGGCGCACCTCAGTCTTGTTTGCGGCTGCGGACGCGCCTTCAAAAGCCGCAACGCTCTGCGAAGAAGTGGCTATTGTGCTTTCCCAAGTCTCCGGAGAAATGGTTGGCATTTTCGAAGCCTCTTCTGCTTTGGAACGAAATCCATGGATAAACAAGGCAATCCCTACGACGTTTGGTCGCGGATTGTGGCAAGCGTATTCCTGCAAGCTGGCGGAACGGGTCTGGCGCATTCCTACCGCTCTACTTAGAAATGAACGCAGTGGAAAAAAAGATTCATCGTGCGGAGATCTCAACGAACTACGAAGCACTTTCGGATTTTTCTTACTCTCAGCCGCGGTGGACGAAAGCGACACGCCAGCTCTTTGCAGTTTGTGTGAGGCGGCTGTGCTGGTACTGACGGCAAATGTTACGCGTAGAGAGGCAGCGCTCCGGGCGAAAGAGCAGTTACAACGCCAGGGTGTGACGTTGCTAGGAACTGTGCTTGACCAAACAAAGCTTCCGATTCCTGAGTTGATTTACCGCAGACTGTGAACGGCGAGATGCCAAATACCGCCAACATTATCGCTTTCCGCGCGCCACAACGGCACAAAGCCGTGACTGCGACCGCCGAGTTCGCGCCCGCTCATTCCGGTTACTCCGATTTGGCGCGCTTGGTCCCTGGCATCTCAGATACCCCATATTTTCACAACCGTTCACAAAATTCGGAACTGGCCAGCATTCCGATTTCTTCCGATCTGAGGCCACGCTCATACCTGAGCAGAGTTGCCGCTGAACTCCAGCCTCGGTTCTTCAAACGGTTCCGGCCCTCGATGCTGGCTCCTGCATTGCTGGATGCCATGCTGATCATCGTGGTTTTCGCGATTCAGGCGACGGGGGCGGGACCATCAAGAAGTGGAATTCTAAATCCAGCCACTCTGTGCACTTACCTCGCTGCCTTTTTTATTTTTTCAATCGGCGAGGACTTGTATTCTCCGAGAAAAACGGCAACGGCGGAGAACGGGGCCGTCGTTCGGGCAATTGGCTGGGCGACTTTCTTCGCAATTCTTCCTCTAGCACCCTTCGGCGCTCCCGACACAGCATTGGCGTTCGTCGCTGTTAGCGGGTGCAGCCTTTTTGTTCTGTTGGTTGTGAGGAGTTTTTGGAGGGTACTTTGTCCCAAAAATAACCGCACACGCAATGTGCTGATCGTTGGTAGTGGGCGCAAAGCCAAGCAAATTGCGGATGCCATTCACCACGATCCAACGTCGCTACGCCTGGTCAAGGGCTACATGGCGGAAAACCATCTCCGAAATATATACGGCCCCGCCATGCTGAGTAGGATCTCAAGGGAACAATTCATCGATGAAATTATCATTGCCAGCGCCGAATCAGGAGTTGCGGAATTAGCCGCAGCGGAGGCCCGACGCAACCAATTGGATGTAAAACTCGTGCCTGAAATTTGCGCCGAGTCACAGCCAGGCGAAATCGCTCTCGAGATAGTTGGCGGCGTCCACCTGCTGAACATTCACCACCATCATTCTCCGCAGTATGGTTTGGCGGCGAAGCGAAGCCTGGATGTTGCTCTTGCTCTGTGTGGTGGGATTGCTCTGTCCCCGCTGCTTCTCCTCATTGCGATTTTTATCAAATTGGATTCTGCGGGCCCAGTGTTCTATCGAGCCGCGCGCGCCGGCCGGAAAGGAAGGAAGTTCATCTGCTTCAAGTTCCGCACCATGTTCCCGGACGCAGACGCCACCAAAGACGACCTACGAAGACGGAACGAACGCGAAGGCGCGTTTTTCAAGATCGGAAATGACCCGCGTATCACCCGCATTGGACATTTTCTGAGGCGCTACAGTTTGGACGAACTTCCACAGTTGTGGAATGTGGTTCTCGGCGACATGAGCTTGGTCGGCCCGCGCCCGCATCCTGCCGACGATGTCAGCATGTATAAGATCCGACATCTGCAGAGGCTGGACTTCATTCCTGGCATCACGGGATTATGGCAAGTAACGGCGCGCCGCGATCCATCGTTTGAACGCAGCGTCGCATTGGATGTCGAATATATAAAAAACTGGAATCTATGGCTTGACCTGCGAATTCTCTACAAGACGGTTGGCGCAGTGCTGGCAGGGAGCGGCGTGTGAACTCTGCCCTGGCTGCGCCACATCGCCTCGAAACACCCGCGATATCTTTGATCGCTCTTCCGCTGAAATTGCTCCATCTGTGGGTTAGTCTCCCAACCCTGATGTTTTTTGTGGCGCTCACTGCCATGCTGTTCAGGCCGCCTGATCTGAAAGTCTTTCCCGTCGATCGGGTCGCGCTCTTCTCGCTAATTCTTGTGCTGGCGATTCGCTTCTGTATTCATCGTGAATCTCTGAAAATATTTCCGGCTACGTGGCCGTTGCTGGGTATGTTGCTCATAGGACTGTGGAGCGCAATAACCCAGCCGTACGATGCCCAAACCTGGAGCGTCTTTGCCTCTAAGTGGGTGGTCCCATGCGTCTTCTTTCATATAGCCGGGCTGGTGTTCCGTGACCGCCGCTCGTTGCGGAATCTTGAGATATTTTTGTTGCTCATATTGGTTTATCTCACTGCTATCTCCATCTTCTCTCTGCTCGATGCGAACAGCTTTATATTTCCGCGGTTCATCACCGACGACAGCATCGGAATCCATTCCGACCGCGCGCGAGGTCCATTTCTGCAGGCGGTCGCAAACGGCCTTTGCTTGAACGTGATGGGTCTCATTGCACTCGATTCGTTTCGCAGGAGGACCTTGCGAGGAGCCTTTGCGGGAGTGCTTTTCTTTGCCGTACCTCTGGCATTGCTGGCCACCAAAACTCGCGCGGTTTGGATATCTGCGGGCTTGTCGGTTCTCTTACTCGCGTTCTGCGGGTCGACACGCAAGTTGCGCCGGATCGCACTTGCCTGGTGTTTCCTCACAATCCTTGGGGCGGGAATGCTTTTGCTCCACCACGCAAACCAGGATTCTTTTGCCCTGCGTGCGATGGACCGCTCACCTGTCGACTTCAGGACCGAGATGTACTCGGCCGGATGGCAAATGTTTGCCGAGAAACCGGCGCTGGGGTGGGGCAATGATTGGAACATCCAGCCTGAAGTTGAAAGGCGCCTTAGCAGCTTTCATCCCGACTACTTCGTGTTCCATAACACGTTTTTGGAATTGGCGGTCCAGCGCGGACTGCTCGGCATCGGCCTGTATACGTGGCTCATGATCTGCCTGTTCCGATTGGGAAAGTCATGTGACGTCTCCGATGAATCCAGCGCTTTTACGAACGCCCATTTTCGCAAGCTGTGGCCAGTGCTGCTTGCTGTGTATCTGCTGAACGCGAGTGCTGTAGTCATAAATTATCAATTTGTGAATGCAGTGCTGTTCACCGTTGCGGGAATTCTCGCCGCGCAAACGGCCAGATGTCAACGTGAGTTGTCTCACCAAAAGAGTTCCGTTCGATGAACAGGATTGCCTATCTCGCGAACAGTTTTCCCGAAGCAATAGAGTCTTATGTCTGGGAAGAAGTTTGCGAGCTGCGCAAACGCGGTCGAACTGTGTCCGTCTGTAGTTTCCGCCGGCCTCATCATCTTCCCGAACACCTCGCAGGTGCCGCTTCCGAAACCTCGTACGTCTTCCCACTGCGAATGCAACTTGCCATCCACGCATGCTGGATGTGCATTTCGCGCCTTTACCTGATCGGAGATCTTCTCTGGCGCGCGGTCCGCGGGTCGGAACCAATTCAACGCCGTCTGCGGACTATCGTGCACACATGGCTCGGGGGATATCTCGCTGCGGCTCTTCACAAAGAACGAATCGCGCACATCCATGTTCATCATGGATATTTTTCGTCATGGGCAGGAATGGTGGCGGCCCGGTTGCTCGGCGCAACCTTCATTTTTACCTTGCACGGCTCCGATCTCCTGGTTCGCGGGGATTACCTCGATTGCAAGCTGAACAACTGCCGGTTCTGCATAACGGTTTCAGAGTTCAACCGGAATTACATTCGCGAACACTTTCCTGCTATGGACCCGGACAAAATACTCGTCCATCGCTTGGGGATTGACTTGGAGTTCTGGCGCCCACTCTCAAGAACAGCAGCGGGCTCACAGTTTTCTATTCTCAGCGTCGGCCGTTTGCACGCGGTAAAAAATTATGAGTTCCTGATCGATGCTTGCGTTGAGCTCAAAGCTGCCGGCCTGAATTTCCGCTGCAGGATCGCCGGCGAAGGCGAGGAGCGCGGACGGCTGCAGGATTTGATCCGCAAGTCTCGCCTGGAAAATGAAATTGAACTACTGGGTCGCATTTCGCGCGAGCGCCTGCCCTCGCTGTACAGCCAGGCTGATGTGGTTGCGCTCACGAGCCACAGTGAAGGAATTCCGCAAACTCTGATGGAAGCAATGGCCATGGAACGAGTTGTTCTAGCACCGGCCATCACCGGAATACCGGAGCTGATAGTCAATGAGCAGACGGGATTTCTCTACCAACCGAATTCGATGCCAGATTTTCTGGTGAAATTGGCTCACATCGCGGCCGCCAGCCTGTCGCTTAACGAACTCCGACAAGAAGCCAGGCAATACGTTGAATTTTGTTTTAACCGCCAACGAAACCTGGACACATGGGCCCAGGATTTTGTCCAGAGAGTTGATCGAGGAGCCACCGCAATTTATGCGAATCCTGTACTGCAACAAGTACAACTTCCGGTTCAGCGGGACCGAAGCATACCTGTTTGACGCAATGGAGCTGATGCGGTCTCAGGGACATGAGGTCGCGTTATTTGCAATGTCGGACGAGCGCGGTCCGGCGACAGCTTACGAACGCCACTTTGTGCCGCTTACGAATTTCAAACAGAGTGCCAATTTGGCAACCAAGGCCCGTTTGTCGATTAACGCTATTTACTCAATCGAAGCCCGCAAGCGCATTGCGGGCATGATTCAAGACTTCAGGCCCGACGTCGCCCACGTCAGAAATATTTATCATCATCTCTCGCCGTCCATATTGTGGGAGCTGAAATCGCGCAATGTCCCAGTGCTGTATCACATCAATGATTTCAAGCTGGTCTGCCCCGCCTACAACCTGATTTCTTCATCCGGCGATGTCTGCGAGCGCTGCAAAGGCGGAAACTTCTGGAATGTCGTCCACGAGGGATGCTATTCGGGCGGCGCGGCGGCTTCGACCGTACTCGCGGCCGAAGCGTATTTCCACCGCTGGATTTCAACTTACGACAAATGTGTGGATTTGATTCTGGCCCCCAGCCAATTTGCCAAAGAAAAGCTGATCGAGAATGGCATCGATTGGGCCCGAGGTCGGATTGAAGTGCTGCCGCATTTCCAGAATTGCCCTTCACATTCCAAGCCGTACCCCGGAGCGGGTGCACCGATCTTATATTTTGGTCGCCTATCTGCTGAGAAAGGTGTCGATGATCTTCTTATTGCTATGCAGCGATTACGGAATGTTCAACTGATCATCGCCGGCGACGGGCCGCAACGTCCCGTGCTCGAATTGCTCGCTGAGAATCTAGGACTCAATAACGTCAGCTTCGTGGGACATGTCTCTGGCGCCGAATTGGAGGAACTAATCGCTCAGTCGCAATTTACTGTGTTCCCGTCTCGCGCTTACGAGACTATGGGGAAAAGCATTCTTGAGTCTTATGCGCAAGGACGGGCGGTTGTCGCTTCCGATTTGGGCTCAAGACGCGAACTGGTTGAAGAAGGTCAGACTGGACTCCTATACAAGGTCAAAGATGTCGGGCAACTTTCTTCCGCGATCGCTTTTTTGCATGAGCGTCCCGACCTCGCGCAGAAGATGGGGGCAGCCGGCCGGGTACTAGTGCGACAGCGGCATTCTCAAGAGGGGCATTTCCATGCGCTGGAAAAAATATATGAGAGTCTGGTGCGCGACAAGAAAACCGCGCTGCAGAATATGCGGCATTCACGACCGCCAGCTCGGGATTCGGCAGCCGAGCGACAGCGGCTGCGAATCGCATTCATCGGCGGCAGAGGAGTAATTGGCAAATACAGCGGTATCGAAACCTGTTATGAAGAAATGGGGACCAGGCTCGCGAAAATGGGCCACCAAGTCACTGCGTACTGCAGAAGTTACTTCACGCCCGAAACCCCAGAGTACCGAAGCATGCGCATCGTGCGCTTGCCGACCCTCCGGACCAAGCACCTGGAAACGCTCGTCCACACTCTGCTCAGCACGCTTCATGCCTGCTTTAGCAACTTTGATGTCGTGCATTACCACACGCTCGGACCATCAATGTTCTCGTTCTTGCCTCGATTGTTCGGCAAAAGAACCGTTGTCACTGTTCAGGGACTCGATTGGCAACGTAAAAAATGGGGCTGGCTTGCTCGCTGCGCGCTGAAGTTTTGCGAATGGACTTCGGCACGCCTACCGAACGCTACTGTAGTTGTCTCACGCACTTTGCAGGAACGTTATCGCACACGATATCGGAAAGATTGCGCGTACGTCCCAAATGGCACGCGAATTATGGCACGTCGAACCGGCGACTACCTGGAGAGCATTGGGCTGGAACCCGACAGCTATGTGCTTTTTCTGGGGCGGTTCTCCCCGGAGAAGAACTGTCATCTTCTAATCGAGGCCTTCGAAAAGCTCGACACGTCTATGAAACTTGTTCTCGCCGGAGGGTCCAGCCACACTAATGATTATGTCGCTCGACTGCGCCAGCGCCAGAGCGAACGAGTTCGAATTCTAGATTGGATTTCCGGTGACGCGCTGGAAGAAATTTTGACTAACGCCGCTGTTTTTGTTTTGCCATCGGACTTGGAAGGCCTGTCGCTCGCCCTTCTCGATGCCATGGGCGCGGGTATTTGCGTACTCGCAAGCAACACGCCTGAAAACATGGAAGCCTTGGGAGATGCCGGCTTTACATTTCGAAAGGGAGATGTCGACGACCTGAAGCGCACCTTAGCGCTCCTGCTCTTCGATTCTATCTTGCGCGAGAATACTGGCTTTCGCGCTCAGGCGCGAGCTCGCGAAAATTATCTGTGGGAAGATGCAGCGGCAGAAATGGACACGGTTTATGCGTCATTGTTTAAGTTTTCGCACAAAACGTCTGCTACTCAGACGAAAGCTGCTGGTACAGCCGCATAGGAAACGTATCGCTTGCACTTACGGCACCTGTATCGAATCTTCAGCTTCTTCGTAGGTAACAGCCGCAGTGCGCTCGAGCTTGTCCCAGGAGAAGGGCTCACCGGTAAGCGCTCGTTTCACCGTCTTAAACAGCACGAGTGAAAACAATTGACGGTATGCGAACCGTTGCAGCCAAACCTGACTCAGAAGCCACGGGTCTTCCCGTGTGTCCGGAGTACGCCGCTCAAGTGCAAAAGCAATGGCCGAAGTAATGAAATCAATAATCAAAAATGCAGCGAAGAAGATTACCAGCCGCTGGAAACTGGCAGGGTCGGTCGATCCTGGATGAAAATGCTTCTGCAAAAAATACCAGAGAGCGCCAACCGTGAACATGATGTCGATGAATGGCGACACCAATGGCAGCAAAATCTGGAATATTACGATGTTCGGCAACGCTATCCACCCGAGCACGCCTTTACGGCCGAACACGCCTCGATGTTTGTATACCGCCTGCAATATTCCGAAGGACCAACGGAACCGCTGGCGCATCAGTCCATTCGCACTAGTTGGGGCCTCGGTGTAGGCGAGCGCTCGATCTTCGTATTCCACGCGACAGCCGCGCCGGAGCAGTGCCATGGTCAAATCGGCATCCTCGGCAACTGTGTCAGTGTGGTAGGCTCCGGCCTCATTTACCGACGATACGCGCCAGGCCCCAATTGCTCCGGGAACGACACTCACCGCGCCCAATGTGTTCAGCGCGCGACGCTCGAAATTCTGGCTGGTGATGTACTCAAGCGCCTGCCAGCGGGTCCATAGGTTCACACGATTACCCACTTTTGCATTCCCGGCAACTGCGCCGACCTTGGGATTCAGGAAATGCGGCACCAACAGTGATATCGCATCCCTTGCGATGACCGTGTCGGCATCGATTCCGACAAAAATTTCTTCATTCTCGAGGTGCCGCAAACCGAGTTTGTCGTGGTTAGCACCAGGAGCCGGCCCGATGCTTGCTCGCGCGGGAAGCATGTGCGTGCGACCTCCAATGTCTTGTCTTTCGATCCATCGTCGATCACGATAACCCGCAGGTGGCGATAGCTCGATCTCAGCACCGCCCGAATAGTTCGCTCAATCACCTTTTCTTCGTTGTACGCCGGAATTAGCACCGCAACGCCGGGACTGTAAGCTTCCGTTACGTCGCGGTTATAGCGCCGGTTTTTTAAACGATCGACGATGGCAAAGGCACCGATGAAAAGCAGGCGTCCGGTCATGAGTAAATCGCCGATGAAGAAAATGAAGACGATGACTCGGACTCCAGCGCCGTACATCCAGAAGCCAACCCACGTAAGCCATGCTGACCAGAGTTCATTGCGCCGGATCGGCGGCATCACTTCCGCGCGAGTTTTGTGCCAGAGATCACTGACCGAGACGATCTGGATTCCCTTTGCCCGCGCGCCTTCAATGATCATGGGCAGCGCGCGCACCGTCTCGCGGCGGTTCCCGCCTCCATCGTGAAGCAGGATGATATTTCCGCATCTGATGTCCCCCGGCCTGCACGGCGGAAGGTGTTGCAGCACAAAACTGGATATCTGTTCGGCGGAGCGGCCCCCTCGCCAGTCGTCGGGATCGATCTTGTCGCCAATGGTGAAATATCCGAGTCTTTCGGTGGCTTCTAGCGGACGGACTTCGTCTTCCGTATCCGGCTCGGAGTCAATTGAATATGGCGGCCGGAACAAGTGAGTGCGAATACCCAAACGACTTGCGAACAAGCTTTCAGTCAGGTTCAATTCCAGCTCAACCATCGTGTTCGAAAGTTCGCTGATATCAGGATGAGTGAAGGTATGATTGCCGATCTCGTGCCCTTCGTTGTAAATCCGCGACGTGATCGATGCGAATCGGTCGGCTTGATTTCCAATTAAAAAAAATGTAGCGGGCACCTGCTCGCGTTTTAGAACGTCGAGAATCCTCGGCGTCCAATCCGGATCAGGACCGTCGTCGAAGGTGATTGCAACTTGGCTCGGACTCGCGCCATATCTTCCCACGCGGTAGGGTTCCGGCAATGAGTCCATCGTCTCATCGGTGATCAGGCCTGCAGAATTATCCAACTCCAGCTTGCGCTCGCCATTCTCCGGTGTTGCTTCGACGTTGAGGATTTCGCCGCTGCCCTCCATATCGACATCCTGGCCGGGTGGGACAATATTCAGCTTTGAAGGCGCGGCTGTGTCCATGGGGAAATCCCAGATTCTCCATAGGGACCTGTCCTCCGAGCCTAGGCGCCATAACGCGAACGTGCGCACGCCCAGTTGCCGCCCTGCGCGCATTTGATTCAGAGCTGTGACCCCATCAAGAAACCAGATGTCGTGCTGAAAATTGTGCTCGTCGAGATAAGTAATATGCGGGTTCAGGCTGTCAGACTCAAAATTAACGTCGGCTTCTGAATCGCGCGCGGCCAGCCATGCTTCCTGCACGGTTACATTGATATCGTGCTCGTCCGAAGGCAGTTGTGCGCGTTTGGGCCTTTGCGCCCAGTCATAACCGTAGTTCGCGATTGCGCAAATGAGTTTATCGATAGGAATGAATTTTTTTGCTTGCGACAAATTGCTGGTGAACCAGTCCTGCGCGGAAATTGGGCCGGCAGTGCCGCCTCCACCGGCATAGTGCTGGTCGTAATTCATGAGCACAACGCCATCGGCCGCTTTGCCGACACCGCTGTAGTCGAAGTCTGAATTGCCAGACGGGGCGCTGACATACAGCTTCATGCCTTTGGAATGCAAGTCGCCGGCAATTTCGTTCAGAAGAACAATAAAGGCGGGTTGCGCCTTTTTAGGAAAATCTTCGAAGTCGACCATTAACCCGCGATATCTGTCGGTAGCGAGAAAGCTCGCGAGTTCCTGCCGAAACCTGGCGCGCGCGTCGGCATCTTCAAGAAAGGCAGAAATATCAATCCAGTCAATGCCGTCGAAGTTGTTCACCAGCGGGAAAACTTCCGTGCCTGTGTCTTCCGACTTCAGAAATGGCATCACCTTGTAGTCCACCAGGTGCGCACTGCCGCCCTGCATGATGTCGAAAAAATGATTGGTCTCAGAGTCAACGCCTTGCAGGTGGCCGTCAGGCGTGAGCACGTGCAGCCATTCTGGATAAAGCAAATCAATCTGCCGCGCATACTCGCGCAACGATGAAAAACTGGCTGCATCCCAAGGGACGTAAAATGCCGCCCGGATTCCCTCGTCGGTATTCAGCTGGACCGTTGAAGGCGCGGCCTTTGTCCTGCGATGGCTGCGGCGGGCGATCAGATTACGTTTCTCGCGCGCTTTCTCCTTTTCGGTTTCCTTCAGGCCTCGGTATGGATCCTTCAGTGAGTGGTAAGGGCGCTTCTCAAAGGGGAGAAGAAGCTTCGGCAGCGGCTCGCGTGTCGCCGTATAGATGAACACAATAACGACGGTACTGACCAACACGCCGGCAATGTCGAGCAGCGTCCGGAGGCGTTTCCATCGGCCTCTTTTTGGATCATAAAAAACCGGCTGTGCCATGGGTCAAAGACCAAAAACATCCTAGCGGCAGGATGTAAGAAGGGTCAAACCATGTGATTAGATGCGCAATAACTAAGGGTATGTAGATGAATGCAGACGCTCCGAAACGCGATATATTGCCAACGTGCGCGAACTCGTCCGCAGAAACCTGCGATTTTTTCTGCTCTTTTCAGCGGCTGCTCTGCTGCTACGTCTGGTCTTCATTTTCTGGTTTCCGGGGGTCGTTACTGACTCGTTCGTTTACGGCGACATAGCCAAGAATTGGTTGCAGCACGGAATTTACGGCCTCAGCGGTCCTGACGAAATCTCTCCTACATACATTCGTCTGCCGGGCTATCCGGCATTTCTCGCATTCATTTTTGCCATCTTTGGCATGGAGCATTACCGGGCCGTGCTGTTCGTACAAATGTTCGCGGATCTCGGGACTTGCTTCCTGTGCGCGCACATTGCATTGCGATTGTTCGGGCCTAAAGTCGCGAAGCTTGCTTTCGTGCTGGCCTGTCTGTGTCCTTTTTTGGCAGACTATTCGGCCGCGGCTCTGACCGAAACTCTGGAAATATTCTTCACCGCCCTCGCGCTTGACCTTGCGATAACAGCTCTGCAACGCGCATCGTTCCGCTATTGGGCGTACTGCGGTATGGCATCTGCGGCAGCAATTCTGCTGCGGCCTGATGGCGGAATTTTGCTGATCGCGATTGAGCTGTACATTTTCGTGACCATTTTGTTTCCGCATCAGCTTAATCTCTTCAGTGGCAACAGAGTGGAAAGCATTTCGCCGGCAAGCGCTTGCAGGCGGCGACTGGTCCTCGGAGGCGTTCTCATCGCTGTAATCGCGGTTGCGCCACTTGTGCCTTGGGCAATTCGTAACTGGAAAGTGTTTGGCGGGTTCCAGCCTTTGGCCCCGCGTTATGCAAATGAAGAAGATGAATTTGTCCCCGTGGGTTTCAACCGCTGGGTGAAAACCTGGATCGCCGATTACGCTTCGGTGGAAGAAGTTTATTGGCAAGAGCCGGGCAGCCCAATCGATTCCAGCAAGCTTCCGTCGCGCGCATTTGATACGCCACGGCAGCAGCGCAAAACCGCTGCGTTGATTAACGACTATAACCAAGTCCTTCACGTCACGCCCGAGCTGGATAAGACGTTCGCAGCTTTAGCAGCGGAGCGGATTCGCGAACACCCAATACGTTATTACCTAGGTCTTCCAATGCTCCGAATTGCGGACATGTGGCTGCGCCCGCGCACAGAAATGCTGCCATGCGATAGCCGCTGGTGGGAATTCAACGACGACCTGCGGTGGTTGGCGCTGGCGATCTTTTTGGGAACCGTGAATCTGTTTTACGTCGCCGGTGGGCTACTCGGCTGGATGTATTCACGCAAGCTTCCGCTCACAGGAGTTTTAGTCTTGTTTGTGGTGCTACGTTCGGTTTTTCTGGTGACCCTCGAAAACCCGGAGCCTCGATATACGCTGGAGATGTACCCAGTCGTGATCGTCCTTGCGGCTTACGCGCTCGCCCGCAAAACCCACTCTGGCCAGCCCTCTGTATCTTGAGCTTAGTCACCTGACGCACACGGTCAGTGCGCCCAATCAGTCGACGCGTCACACTTCGTCACTGGCGAAAAACGAAAATGTTCATCTGTGGTCTGAACTAGCTCAGCGGAGAATCGCTCATTCGGAAGCGCGTACGGACGTGCTCCGACAGCAGGGCGATTGCATGCCGATTGGCGATCGGATCCATGCGCGCTAGGTAACGCATAGCCTCCACTAGAACGCGCTGGCCGTCTACGTACCGCGGGTCAGACGTGCGCTCGCGTGATTTCTTCAAGCTGAGGTCGGGGGGAACTGGGATAGTAAAAACTTTGGCCATGTCGCTCCGTATTTATCTGGAGATAACCTCAATGGTCATTGGATGGTGTTTTCGAGTATAACGCCGCACCTTACGAGATGCAGCCGGAAAAGTGCAGCGAAGCTGAAGCTATCTAAGTTACTGATTCTTAGTGCGTTACTACCTTTGTGCTTCCCGATGGCTTGATTTGGAAAGCCTTAGCGGGAATTTTCTGCCCGAGCTGAATATCAGAATACTTCGCCAGCCGGTAGTCTCCATTCGGCTGCAGGAACTCTTGCTGCACTGAAATTCCGTTTTGCCGATTGATCCAGAGAATGACTTTAGTAAAGTACTGTTTGACTTTGTCCGATTTTGGCACTAGTTCGAGCTTCACGGCATCGGTTCCATCAACTTTTTCCTCGCCGGAATAGCTCACATCAAAAGATGTAAGCATGTCCTTGCCGCTGCTACCGAACCCGATCACAAGAAATGTTTCGAACTCCTCCCGGTGTGTGCCGGCGTCGTACACATCCATGGTTGCCATTCTGGACTTATAAACTTGAATCTTCCCGTGCGAAAAGACCACTTGTTGCGCGTCAGGCGGGTCAATGATCGCGGCCATCTCTGTTTCGCTTCCGTTGCGCTGAAAGTAAATTTTTCCCGTCTGCGTACCGGACACTTCGTTCACAACGCTGTTGAAAGTAGTCCACGTGAACCGAGCTTGGGCAGTGCGAAATTTGGCTGCGCTTTCGTCCATCTTCGCGAGGACCTTTTCCAGATTGGAGTCGGTCACTGCGTACGCTGCCAAACCGAGCACCAGCACTGAAAGCGAAAGCCCTGGCGCGAATCTCCAGCGTGATCTTTTCATTTGTGCCGGCACTCTCCTACTCTCGCTGCACCCAAGCTTTATAGGCAACCAC
>Ga0209474_10002387_pt1 | contig 17345 bp, 12 predicted proteins | sample GraSoiAngelo_145_FD_185902 | JGI IMG/M metagenome (GOLD analysis project Ga0209474, IMG submission 185902) | Grasslands soil microbial communities from the Angelo Coastal Reserve, California, USA - 14_1009_05_20cm (SPAdes) (version 2) | ecosystem: Environmental > Terrestrial > Soil > Grasslands... | reverse complement strand
ATCGCCGCAGTTCTGGGGCAGAGGAGTGAAGACATGTTGCGCTTCGTCGGGGAACAATTCGCCACCGCGACGTTTTCGCCCGCCATCGGACAGATCTTCGGCTGGGCCGTCGGAATTGTTTTTTGCCTGCTGCTATTGAGCGCTGCTAACACGGCGATCGTAGCAATGATCGGTTTGCTTTACATGATGTCGCGCGATCGCGAGATGCCGCGGCAATTTCGTCAGCTCAACCGGCACGGCGTTCCCATGTGGCCGTTAGTCATTGCCGTTGGTCTGCCCATCGTTGTGCTGCTTTTTGCCGCGAACTTCTCCTCGCTTGCTGGTCTATATGCGATTGGCGTAGTCGGCGCGATCACGGTGAACCTCGGCTCCTGCACATTCAATCGGACCGTAGATTTCACCTGGTACGACCGCGTGCTCTTTGGCATCTCGTTCGTGATTCTGGCTTTCGTCGAGCTGACGCTGGCTCATACGAAAGTCGATGCGCTTCAATTTGTGCTCGCGATTTTGATCGGCGGGCTCGCATTGCGCGCTTACACATTGAAGCGGCAGGGCCTCACCACTCTCACCGTCACGCGTGAAGTCGCCCGGATGGTCACGCCTGACCTGATGACCAGCATGCGGCCGCATTTGGAGGAAGGCCAAAAAATCATGGTCGCGGCGCGTGGAATCACACCGGTGCTCAGCTTTGCCTTGGACGAAGCGCAGTTGCGTAAAGCCACGCTCTTTGTGCTCTACGTTAAGGAGGTCGCCGTTTACTATACAGCAGCAGGCACACGGCTTGGCCGCGCCAAATGGCAGGATGATCCGGAAGCAAACGCCATCATGTGCTCGGTGCGCAAACTTGGAGCCGAATGCGGCATTAACGTGGTGCCGGTTTACGCTGTAAGCCAGGACGCTGCCGCAACCATCGTCGATCTTGCCGCAACGATGGGCATTGATTTCCTCGTCATCGGCGCCTCCCAACGTCCTGCCATGGTGAAGCTTCTCCGCGGTAGCGTTGCGACAAACGTGGCTCAGCATTTGCCCGACTCCATTCACTTGGTCATTTACGGATAATGAAAGCAACCAATTGTAGAGCGATGGCTTCGGTTGCCCGGCAGGCGAGGCGCCTGCCCTACAACACATGGATTCACCGAAGGTCCTGATCTCCGATCCAATCTCGGAACGCGGAGTGGATGAGCTCTCGCGGGATCGCGCGCTGGAGGTCACGGTCAAGACTGGGTTGAGCGAGCGCGAACTCGTCGCGCTCATTCCGTCGTTCAGTGCGGTAGTCGTGCGCAGCCAGACTAAAGTCACGGCGGCGATTTTGAATGCCGGCGCAAAACTTCGCGTGGTTGGCCGCGCGGGAGTGGGCGTGGATAATGTCGATGTTGAGACGGCGACGCGCCGCGGCATCGTTGTGCTCAACGCGCCGGGGGGAAACACCCTTTCTACTGCCGAACATGCGTTTTCGTTGTTGCTCTCGGTAGCGCGCAAGATTCCGCAAGCCGATGCAAACATTCGCGGGAAGAAATGGGACAAAAAGAATTTCGAAGGGGTCGAGCTTTACAACAAAACGTTGGGCGTAATCGGAATGGGCCGAATCGGTAGTGAACTGAGTCGCCGCGCCATCGCTTTTGGCATGCGTGTGGTGGCCTACGATCCGTATCTTTCCGCTACGCGCGCCCGGAGTCTACAGGTGGAACTCGTGGATGAACTCGACGATTTGCTCACTCACGCCGATTTCATTTCGCTGCACACGCCGCTTACTGCTGCGACACGCCACATTCTTGATGCCGCGCGGTTAAGCAAAACAAAGCATGGTGTCCGCATCATCAATTGTGCTCGCGGCGGTCTGATCGATGAAGCGGCGCTGGCTCAGGCGTTGCGGGACGGGCAGGTCGCCGGCGCGGCGCTCGATGTTTTCGAAGTTGAACCGCTGCCGCCCGATTCGCCTTTGCGTGATGCGCCCAATGTTGTGCTCACGCCGCATCTCGGCGCATCAACGGCGGAGGCGCAGGAAAGCGTCGGCATCGAGATCGCCCAGTCGATTCGCGCCGTTCTGCTGGAAGGCACGATTCGAAATGCAGTAAACATGCCAAATCTCGATGCGAAAACGCTGGCAATCATCGGACCGCATCTGAGGTTCGGCGAGAAGCTGGGCAAATTTCTCTCGCAGATCGCTCCGAAACGAGCGGAGTCGCTCAACATCAATTACAGCGGGAAAGTCAACGAGGTCGATACGACAGCGATCACGCGAGCAGTGTTGAAAGGCTTTCTGCAAGTCGCAGGTGGCAGCGAAGTCAACGAAGTGAACGCTCCCGCGTTCGCCGAGACTCTTGGTTTAAAGGTGAGCGAATCGCGGCTAAGCGTGCCCGGCGATTATACCGACATGCTCGAAATTTCTGCGATGGGCGAAGGAAAAAGCGTTTCAGTTGGTGGCGCATTCTTCGGCGCCACGCCACGAATTGTGAGCATCAACAGCCGACCAGTCGAAGCCCGACCGCAGGGGGTAGTGCTGGTGCTGGAGAACACGGACCGGCCCGGGATGGTCGGGCGGATCGGAACGCTGCTTGGCGAGCATGGCGTCAACATTGCTACGATGTCACTCAGTCGAAATCAGGCGGGCGGTACCGCGCTCACGGTGTTGAATCTCGACACTGCCCCGAACGAGCAATTGCTCCGCGACATTCGCGCGAGCGAGGACATTCACTCGGCGCAAGTAATTCAATTGTAGCCACGGCCCTGCGGGCCGTTTCTCGCGAACACAAAATGAATGACGCGCCGCAGGCGCGTGGCTACAACAGCCGCGTGCAATACTTGGCCAAACCAAACCAAATTCCTTTCCCAACACGAATAAACTCGATACAACTCAGCTCAGTATGGACTTTGGCTCTCATTCGATCATTTGGATCATTCTTGTTGGTCTTGTCATCGGCGCGATCGCAAAGCTGCTGATGCCGGGTCGGGATCCCGGCGGTTGCATCGTTACGATTTTGCTTGGCATCGCAGGCGCATTGGTGGGCACCTGGCTCGGCCGCATCTTTGCCGGCGAGAACTACGTCGCCGGCTGGATCATGTCGATTGTCGGCGCCATGATCCTGTTGCTGCTGTATCGGTTGCTTTTCAAACGGAGGCCGTAGAGAGCGCGGGCATATTGCCAGCGGACCTCTTTTTCCCCATTGGTCCAGAACAGAAGCTGTCCGGCAACATGCCCGCGTTCCCCCTGAACGTTTCAACGTTGCGCGGTTGCTCTGCGTGTCGAATGCGACATTGTCATCCCTCATGGCCGCGCCGAAGAAAACGCTCGTGATCGTCGCTTTCGCCGCGCTGTACCTAATCTGGGGCTCCACTTATCTCGGCATCCGGTTCTCGATCGAAACGATTCCGCCTTTTTTGATGGCAGGAGCGCGATTCGTGTTGGCGGGCACGATCATGTATGCGGTTGCCTGCTCTCAAGGCATCGGCGAATCGAATTGGAGGAACTGGCGGACCTCACTGATTATTGGTGCGTGCTTGCTGCTCGGCGGCAATGGGGGCGTAACGATTTCAGAAAAATATATCGACTCGGGCTTGGCGGCACTGGTCGTGGCGATCGTTCCCATTTACATTGTGCTGTTGGGATGGTTAACAGGAATGGCGCCGCGACCGACGCCGGTCATGTGGATGGGACTTGCCGGCGGTTTCGTGGGCGTCGGGACTTTGTTCGGACCAGGTTTGCATGTTCATTCCACCGCCGGGCGAAATCCAGCAATTGGAATATCGATCCTGCTCGTCACGAGTTTCATTTGGTCGGCAGGTTCGCTTTATTCGCGAGTCGCGAAACATGCGGCCTCGCCGTTTCTCACCGCTGCTCAACAAATGATCTGTGGCGGAATCTTGCTTTTGCTTGCAGGCATCGTCACGGGCGAACTCCCGCGATTTCATCCCGGTTCCGTTTCGCTGTTGTCGCTCGGTTCATTCATTTACCTTGTGCTTATCGGAGCTGTCGTCGGCTACACTGCGTATATCTGGCTGCTGCGTCATTGCGATCCGGCGAAGGTGGCCACTTACGCGTATGTGAATCCAATCGTCGCCGTTTTGCTTGGTACTTTCTTTGCGGGTGAAACGGTGACCGTGCGCACATTGATTGCCGCTGCTCTCATCATCGGTTCGGTAGCTCTGATCATCACCGCGCAACAACTGCGAGCGCGTGTCGCGCCTGCTTTGAGCCCTGCGCTCGAGCCTGCTGATTGAAATAGGGGGCGAACAGTTTTCGACAACCTACCGCGGGCAAGTTGGAAAGCGCCTCTCATTGCGCTTTAATTCGGCATGGCCCCCGAGCAAAAAAATCCTCAGCAAACAATCGACGTCGCAAAGCGCAATTGGCAGGCGGAAGTCGAGACCGCACAAACGTATCGCGACCTGGCGGAACGGGAGCGTGACGAAAAACGCAAAGGCATTCTTTTGCGCATGGCAGAAGCAGAAGAACGTCATGCGCAGCGTTGGGAAGCAAAGCTAAAGGAACTCGGCGCGCAACCGCCTGTTTACAACAACACTTTTGCGCGGCGGCTAAATCGTTGGTGGAACAGGATTGCCGGAGCGGAGATCGCGATTCGGCGAATGGAAGCGACCGAAGAAAAGCAGGAAGCGGAATTTCACGATCAGGCCGAGCGCACGTTCGCTGGTGAACAAGAAGTTCAGGAATTTCTTCGAAAAAGCGCGCTTGAAGAAAAAGCTCATGCGCGTGCGCTGAGCGCGATGGCGCAGCCCGTGAGTCCTCGCGCTGCGTTGGACAAAATTCTCAAGCGTGAACGCTGGCACGGACGCGGCGGTAGCTGGGTGGCCGACGCAATTTACGGCGCAAACGACGGGCTTGGCGCGGTGTTTGGAATTGTTTCAGGCGTGGCTGGCGCCACAAATAATCAACAGCATTACATTTTGATCTCTGGCCTTGCGGGCATGCTCGCTTCCACGCTGTCAATGGGCGCAGGCGCATACCTTGCCGCTAAAAGCGAAGCGGAAGTGTATGAGGCCGAAATCTCGCGTGAACGCGCTGAGGTTGAGGAAAATCCCGAGGAGGAAATCGAGGAGATGTCGCTTTTCTATCAGTTACAAGGATTCACACCCGAGGAATCCCTAAAAATGGCGGAGCGCCTGGCGCAACAACCCGAGCAATTTGTGCAGGCGATGGCACAAAGCGAGCTCGGGTTATCCGAACATCGCTTTCCCAACCAATGGAGTGCGGCGTTGTCGGCGGGCATTTCCACGGCCATCGGTGCGTTTGTCCCGATAATTCCGTTCTTTTTCTCCGGCGGCCTCGGCGCGGTTATCGCTTCCTTCGGCATCAGCCTGGTCGCGCACTTTGCCGTCGGCGCATTGAAATCGCTCATTACCATCCGCTCATGGTGGGCGTCGGGCCTGGAGATGACCTGGATTGGCATCATCGTTGCTGTAGTAACATATGGCCTCGGGCTCGCTTTTGGTGCTCTGGGGTAGAAAAAATTTAGCCGTGGCTCGAATTCTTCTTGCTGACGATCAACGCGATGTGCTCGAAGCACTGCGCATCTTGCTGAAGAGCGAAGGCTATCAGACTGAAGGAGTCACCTCGCTCCCTGGCATCTTTCACGCGCTGGAAAAGAAGGAGTACGCCCTATTGCTGATGGACCTGAATTACACTCGCGATACGACATCGGGCCAGGAAGGCTTGTCGGCGATTCCAAAAATTCAGGAGATCGACAACACGCTTCCAATTGTTGTGATGACTGCCTGGGCAACGATCGAACTGGCCGTCGACGCAATGAAACATGGCGCGCGTGATTTCGTCACCAAACCGTGGGACAACCAGCGACTGTTGACGATTGTGAGGACACAGATCGAGCTCGCGTCCGCGCTGCGCCGCGAGCGCAAACTCGAAGCGGAAAACCAAATGCTGCGCGGCACCATGCCGGATTTGATCGCGCAATCCCCCACAATGCGGCCTGTCGTTGAAATGATTTCACGCGTCGCGCCGTCTGATGCCAACGTTTTGATTACCGGCGAAAACGGCACGGGCAAAAGTTTGGTTGCGCGGGCGATTCACGCTCTGTCACCGCGCGCCAACCGGACGATGATCACCGTCAACATGGGCGGCCTGTCCGAGACACTATTCGAGAGCGAACTGTTCGGACACGTCAAAGGCGCGTTTACTGACGCAAAAACGGATCGGGCAGGACGCTTCGAGCTCGCGGATGAGAGCACGCTGTTCATGGACGAGATCGCAAATATCCCGCTTGCCCAACAGGCAAAACTCTTGCGGGTCATCGAGACCGGCGATTTCGAGCGCGTCGGTTCATCAAAAACACTTCACGCAAATGTGCGAATGATCTCCGCTACGAACGCCAATCTGGAGAATGAGATTGCAGCTGCTCGGTTTCGGCAGGACCTCCTTTTCCGGCTAAATACGATTGAGATCGAATTGCCGCCGTTGCGCGATCGACGCGAGGACATCATGCCGCTGGCGAACAGCTTTCTTCGTCAACACGCAGAGCGTTATCGCAAACAGGTTGGCGGTTTCGATGAAAGCGCGCGAGAGCGTCTGCTACAGCATCGGTTTCCTGGAAACATCCGGGAGCTCGACCACATTGTGGAGCGCGCCGTGCTGATGGGGAAAGACCGGCAAATTCGCTCAGCCGACCTTGGCCTAACGACTGGCGGCTCCGAATCGCGGAACGTTGAGGAGATGAGTCTCGAAGAGGTCGAGGCATTTCTGATCAAAAAAGCGTTGGCCCGAAATGACGGCAACGCGCGCAAGGCCGCAGAAGCACTCGGCTTGAGCAGAAGCGCGTTCTACCGGCGCCTGCAACAATATGGCCTTTGAGAATTTCAGATCGCCCATTGCCGACACCGAACGTGTTCGCGTGCTCGCGACAAAATGTCGGAGTTGCCGGTTGCAGTTTTGATGGCGCGCAAAACAAAAAGACCGGCGCGGCTTTCCTACGAAGGGAAGATTACCTGGCTGACGTTTGTCGCGGTCGCGCCTGCAGTCATTGTTGCGTTAACGCTGCTTTGGTTCGGCGATCATCCCCCGAAAGTGCAGTGGACGCTTACGATTCTGATTGTTGGCTGCATGACTGCATTCATTTGGAGCACCCGCGAACACGCCGTTCGTCCACTGCAAACCCTTTCTAACCTGCTCGCGGCATTACGGGAGGGCGACTACTCCATTCGTGCGAGAGGCGCGCGTGAAGGCACTGCGTTGGGCGAAGTCCTGCTCGAAGTGAATTCGCTCGGCGAAACGTTGCGTCAGCAGCGCCTGGGCGCTTTTGAAGCCACCGCGCTATTGCGCACGATCATGAGCGAAATCGATGTGGCAATTTTTACGTTTGATCCCGAACGGCGTCTCCGCCTTATCAATCGCGCCGGTGAGACTTTGCTGGGACGACCGATGGACAAGTTGTTAGGCAAAACCGCGCAGGAACTCGGGCTTCATGCTTGTTTCGAGGCGGACGACGACGAACCGCTTACCTTAAGTTTTCCGGGCGGTTCAGGCCGTTGGGGCATTCGCCGGAGCACATTTCGCGAGCAGGGCTTACCGCACGAATTACTCGTGTTGACGGATCTGAGTCGCACGCTGCGCGAAGAGGAACGTCGCGCGTGGCAGCGACTCGTGCGAGTGCTCGGCCATGAGATGAACAACTCGTTGGCGCCGATCAAATCACTTGCCGCCAGTTTGGAATCACTGCTGCGGCGCGAGCCTCTGCCAACGGATTGGAAAGACGATGCAAGCTCAGGGTTGAACTCCATCGCTTCGCGTGCCGATTCGCTGAGCCGTTTCCTGCAAGCGTACACCCGGCTCACAAGACTTCCGCCGCCTCAAAAACAAGACATCGATCTTGCCCCGCTGATACAGCATGTCGTGGATTTGGAACCCAGGCTCAAGGTTCAAGTCCGGCCGGGTCCGAAAACAGTAATTCGCGTGGACGCCGCGCAGATTGAACAAGCTTTAATCAATCTGGTGCACAACGCTGTTGATGCCGCGCTCGAAACCCATGGGAACGTCACCCTCAGATGGCGCGAGACAGCAAATTGCGTTGAGATTTTTGTCGAAGACGAAGGCCCGGGCATTATGAATCCGGCCAATCTTTTCGTTCCTTTTTTTACCACAAAACCCGAGGGCTCTGGAATTGGTTTGCCGTTATGTCGTCAAATCGCCGAAGCTCATGACGGAACGTTGGCGCTTATGAACCGAGCGGATCGCCAGGGCGCGCAAGCTTTGCTGCGTCTGCCGCGCAATTGAGTAGCACATGCGTCTCGCTTGCGACTGTTGACGGCGCAAGCCGGAGGCTCGCGCTACATTTGTCCCAAAGTTGGGACGCCATAATCCCACAAGCGGATAACTCAAACGAGCGCGCCGAAAAGATCGACAAATTTTAACTGCTGAGCATCAGCGGCTTACAACTTTGTTTTCTGGCATGGCATGGCCGCTGCGATAGAGCGAGCAAGTTAACGATTATGGTTCGTCGCAATATCAGAAGAAAGTTTTTTGAATCCAGCAAACACATCAACTGCTTCTCATTCTAGGAGGTAAAAGAAAAAACATGAAACCATCCGCAAATATACGACCGAGCGCACAGAAGTTCCCGCTCGTCGACTATTGTTACCACGCGCCGATGCTTAATGCTTCCAGCGCGCGGAGCGTTAAGAGAGCCAACTCGTTGCGCGACATCAGCCGGGATTATTTCGACGCTGAAGCGAACCGCGAGTTCACGATCGAAGCCGCTGTGTTCGGCACGCTTATCGTCATGGCAATGGTGCCAATCATGAGCGGCATGTCCGCGGTAGTCCAGCTCCTTCGCTCTCTCCCGCTGTTCTGACCCAAACGAAACCGTGATTCCAGAACGAAAAACAACGGACCAAAGGATTGTGCGTCCGGCCGGCTTTGCGCCAAATCTTTCCTCGATGGACGTACCGCGCACAGGCGTGGCGGCGAAAAAGCGCAAGCGCCGTATCATGATCATCGCTGGGTCTGCGCTCGGGTTGATTTTGGCGACAATTGCAATTTCGCGTTTGAAACCAGCTGTGCCGAGCGTCGATCGATCGACCGTTTGGGTCGATACCGTTAAACGCGGTCCAATGGTGCGACAGGTGCGCGGCCTCGGGACGCTTCTGCCGGAAGACATTCGCTGGATTCCGGCAAACACCGAAGGGCGGATAGAAAAAATAAATATCTGGCCTGGGACACACGTGGAATCGGACTCGGTGATTTTGGAATTAACCAGTCCTGAGCTGGAACAAACCGCTCATGACGCCGAACTGCAATCGACAGCTGCAGAAGCGGAGCTAACCACTTTGCGCGCGACACTTCAGCGAGGGTTGCTCGATCAGGAAGCAACGACAGCGAAAGTTAAATCGGATTACGAGCAGGCTAAGATGGAGCGCGAGACGAACGATCAGTTGGCGAAAAACGGTTTGATCGCCGAGCTACAATACAAAACGTCAAAGGTAAAAGAGGCCGAACTGGCAAATCGGAATGAGATCGAAAAAAAGCGCCTGCAGTTTGCGCACGAGTCCATTGATCCACAGTTAGCGTCGAAGCAGGCCGCGGTCGATCAAGCTAAACAACTCGCCAAGTTGAAGGCTAACCAGGTGGAAGCGTTGCATGTACGCGCCGGCATGTCGGGCGTCCTGCAACAGCTGCCTGTGCAAATCGGACAGCGCATGAAGGTCGGCGATAATCTCGCGCGCGTCGCGGACCCGACGAAGCTGAAAGCGCAGGTCAAGATCGCCGAGACCCAGGCAAAGGACATTCAAATTGGTCAGAAAGCCGCGATCGACACTCGGAACGGCGTCGCGAATGGCCACGTCACGCGTGTGGATCCCGCAGTGGAGCAGGGGACGGTCAATGTCGAAGTAGCTTTTGATGAGGCGCTGCCGAAAGGCGCGCGGCCCGATCTCAGCGTTGATGGAACAATCGAGCTCGAACATCTCGACGACGTCATTTACGTCGGGCGTCCGGCGTTCGGGCAGGAAAACAACACGGTAGGAATGTTTAAGATTGTCAGCGGCACTTCGGAAGCTGTGCGTACTCCGGTGAAGCTGGGCAAAAGCTCGGTGAACACCATTCAAATCGTAGATGGGCTCCAACCGGGGGATCAGGTGATCCTTTCCGATACCAGCGCGTGGGATGCGCACGATCGGATTCGACTGAACTAAGCTCTGATTTCTGAATCTGATTTCTGATTTGAAACAATCAAAGCAACATGAACAACATGAAATCGACTGAACTAACTGCAGAGGAATCGACCAACGAATTCGACGGAAACGGTTTTGCTCCGTTAATCCGGCTCACCGGTGTAACCAAAGTGTTTCTCACTGATGAAGTAGAGACGCACGCGCTTTCGGGAATTCATCTCGATATTCGCGAGGGCGAATATATTTCCATCGCGGGACCATCAGGTTGCGGCAAGACAACGCTGCTTTCGATTCTTGGTCTGCTGGATACTGCTTCCGACGGCAGTTACGCGCTGAAAGGTCACGAGGTCGCGAATCTTTCGTTCGCGGAACGAGCGCGCGTTCGCAATCGCGAAATCGGTTTCATCTTTCAAAGTTTCAATTTGATCGGCGACCTCACGGTTTTTGAGAACGTCGAATTACCGCTCACGTATCGCGGCACCGGTGCCAGTGACCGCAAAGCACTGGTCACCGAAGCGCTGGAACGGGTGGGCATGGCGCACCGGGCAAAACACTTGCCGAGTCAGCTCTCCGGCGGCCAGCAGCAGCGCGTCGCAGTCGCTCGCGCGCTCGCTGGCAGACCGGCGATTCTGCTTGCGGACGAGCCGACCGGTAACCTCGATTCGCACAATGGCGAAGCGGTCATGCACCTGCTCCGCGAACTGCATCAGGGTGGTGCCACGATTTGCATGGTTACGCACGACGAGCGTTTCGCCCAGCATGCAGACCGCACGGTGCACTTATTCGACGGTCGCGTTGTTGAAGATCGGATTGCGGCATAGGAACACCAAAAATGGTTCAAGACCTTAGATTTGCTGTTCGACAGTTATTTAAGGCGCTTGGTTTCACGATTGCGGCGGTCACGGTGCTCGCACTTGGCATTGGCGTGAACACGGCCGTGTTCAGTCTGGTGAACACGCTTTTCTTTGCCCCACCTGCTTACGCCAAGCCGCACGAAATGGTGCAGCTCTTTTCCCAGGACAAGAAGGATCCGAAAAAATTTCGTGGTTTTTCTTATCCGACTTATCTCGACATCCGCGAGCAGAACACGGTCTTCAGCGACGCAATGAGTTTCAACCTCGCACTGATCGGCTTGGGTCAAAAAGGCGATACGCGACGCGCGTTCGCCGCTATCGTCAGCTCGAACTATTTCTCCGTTCTTGGTGTCCCGCTGACGCGAGGGCGCGCATTTCTGCCAGAAGAGGAAACGCCGGGGCGCGACGCGCCGGTCGCGATCATTAGTTACAGTTACTGGCTGAAGCACGACCTCGATCCAAGCGTGCTCGGTTCGCAGCTTTTGATCAACTATTTCTCCGTTCTTGGTGTCCCGCTGACGCGAGGGCGCGCATTTCTGCCAGAAGAGGAGCGCGACGCGCCGGTCGCGATCGTTAGTTACAGTTACTGGCTGAAGCACGACCTCGATCCAAGCGTGCTCGGTTCGCAGCTTTTGATCAACGGCCGACCGTTCACAATCGTCGGAATCACGCCGAAAGGTTTCGCCGGTACGTTGCAGATTTTGTCACCGGAAGTTTGGTTGCCGATGAGCGTTTACGATCAGGTCGCGAACGATTTTGGGTCGAAGAACAGGACCGCCATGGATGATCGCAACGGCACGCAGTTGCGCATCATCGGCCGGCTGAAACCGGGGATGACGACGGCCGCGGCCAAGCCTGCGCTCGAAGGCCTGGCGGCCAATTTGGAAAAAGCATATCCAGTCGAGCAGAAAAACCAGACGTTCACAACTGCACCGGTGTCGCGTATTGCGGTAAGCACAAATCCGGCGGCTGCCAGCGGGGTGAAATCGATCGCACCGTTATTGCTCGGGATGGCGGTGGTGGTCCTCCTCGTGGCCTGCCTCAATCTCGCAAACATGTTGCTCGCGCGTGGCACAGCACGCCGGAAGGAAATCGCGATCCGCCTCGCGCTTGGCGGTACCCGTTGGCGGATCGTGCGCCAGCTTCTCAGCGAAGGTTTTGTGCTGGCGCTGCTCGGCGGCTTGGGTGGACTCATTCTTGGATTGTGGTCGTCGGATCTGCTGATTGGCTCAATGCGCAAGTTCATGCCTTTCGAGATTGTGTGGTCGACCGGAGCGAACCCCGCAATTTTGGCCGCAACGTTTGGATTTTGCCTGCTCGGCACACTCATGTTTGCGCTCGGGCCGGCGTTGAAGATCTCGCGCAGCGCGGTGATCACCGATCTCAAGGAACATGCCGGAGAAGATGTAATACGACGTCGCTGGAAATTTTTACCGCGCAACCCGCTCGTCGTTGTGCAAATCGCGTTCTCGCTGGCCCTGCTTACCGCAGCCGCTTTGTTCGTGCGCGGCGCGGGCAAAGCCGCGTCGGTTGATAGCGGACTAAAACCTGGCGCAAGCTACCTTCTCGAAGTTGACGCGAGCCTGGCCGGTTACGAACCGAAACGCGCGCAAGAACTTTATGAGAACTTGAACGCGCGGCTGGCAGCGCTGCCGGGCGTCGAGCACGTGAGCGTTTCGGCAACCGTTCCGTTCGGAATAACTTCGTCCGACAAGAACGTTCAACGCGCTGGCGTAAATCCGGGTGCAGAGGCCAAGCCGTCGACCGCCGCTGAAGGCCTTGCTTTCAAGGCAGCGTGGAACAGCGTGGGTGCGAATTATTTTTCAACCGTTGGATTGCCGGTGCTGCGTGGTCGCGCGTTTACCGAGGCGGAAGCAACACAACCTGGTCCGAGGGTGGCAATTATTGATGAACCTCTGGCCAAAAAGCTCTGGCCGGACGGTGACGCACTTGGACAACGCGTTCAGTATGCGGCCGAAAATACGCCGTCGGGGCAGCGCGGCGGAGGCGCCGCTGGCGGAACGAGCGCCGAGTTGAGTAAAGAGGAGAAGCAGGACGAGACGATCGAAATAGTCGGGATTGTGCCTGTAACCCGCCACGATCTTTTTGCCAACGAAGAGCCGGACGGCTCGATTTACCTCCCGTTTGCGCGTGGATTCCAAAGCGACGTTTCCTTTTTTGTCCGATTCCGTTCGCTCGCCCCCGGAAGCGAAGCCAGCACGGCCGATTTGCTGCGACGCACGGTGCGCGGTGTCGATCCCGCAATCCCGATCATTTCGTTGCAAACATTTGCCCAGTATCTTGATTCGAACCTGGACCTTTGGCTTGTTCGCGCCGGCGCCGGATTGTTCTCCATCTTTGGGGGACTGGCGCTTGGTCTGGCCGTCGTTGGTCTCTACGGAGTCAAAGCGTATTCGGTGGCGCGACGCACACGCGAGATCGGAATTCGTATGGCGCTTGGCGCGGGGCCGGCCGCGGTCTTGCGATTAATCATGGGCGAAAGTGCGATGATGCTTCTTAGCGGCATCGCGCTTGGCTTTGTTCTCGCCGCCGCGACCGGAAAAATACTCAGCGGGATTTTGTACGAGGTGTGCGCACTCGATCCAATCGCCTTTACCGCCGCGCCATTGTTGCTTGCCATCGCCGCCCTCGTCGCGACCTGGCTGCCGGCACGTCGCGCGGCCGCGCTAAATCCCGTCGAAGCTCTTCGGTACGAATAGATCGACAATGCAAATGCTCTGGCAAGACGTCCGTTACGGCGCACGCATGTTGCTTAAGCAGCCGGGCTTCACGCTGATTGCCATCGCAGCATTGGCGATCAGCATCGGTGCGAACACCGCTATCTTCAGCGCCATTAATGCACTTCTGCTCCGCCCATTGCCGGTTAAAGATATTGACCGGCTGATTTCGACCTTCGCGTTGCGGGAAGGCTTTGATCCCTTTGCGTGTTCTTTTCTTGAGTACGCAGCTTATCGGGATCGCACTCATCTTTTTTCTAACAGCGGTGTGGCGACACAGCGCTCTTTCAATCTGATTGGCCGGGCAGAACCGGAGCGTATCCGCGGCGCCACGGTCATGGCCGATTATCTGACGACATTAGGTGTTAAACCACTGCTTGGTCGCGCATTTTCCGCCGACGAAGACCGGCCGGGTGGGGCGCCAGTGGCGCTGATAGGTTATTCGTTCTGGCAAAAGCACTTTGCCGGGAGCAATGGAGCAGTCGGTCAACCGCTCAATCTGAACGGCAAAACGTACACGGTCATTGGAGTAATGGCCGCTGGATTCGATCTTCCCGGCGCAGCCGAAATCTGGCTACCTCTTCAGACTAACATCGAAAACCTGCCATTGAGCGAGCGCGCCGCAACCGCCAACGAAATCCTGGCGCGACTCAGACCGGGCGTCACTGTGAAGCAGGCGGATACAGAATTGAAAGCTATCGCCCGACAATTGGAGCAGGAATATCCCAATTTCCGCCGTGGATGGAGCGTGAAAGCTATCTCGCTTCGCCAGGATTTACTTGGTGATTTGGAAGGTCGCGTTCGCAAAGCTTTGTTCGCGCTGGCAGGTGGCGTCGGATTTCTTTTGCTCATCTGCTGCGCGAACATTGCAAACCTTCAGCTCGCTCGCGGCGTAGCACGCACGCGGGAGCTGGCGCTGCGGCGAGCACTCGGCGCGGGGCGTTGGCGGCTCGTTAGACAGCTTCTCACCGAGAGCATGCTTCTGGCCCTGCTTGGCGGCATCGCGGGTGTAATTCTCGCCAACTGGCTCGTCCCGGTTTTAGGCACGCTCAATCCGATCCGCGGAATCTCGTTCGCTACGTTTCTGCACAATTTCGCCATCGACCGGCGGGTTCTCGCTTTCGCTCTTCTTGTGACGCTTTTGACCGGTGTCGTTTTTGGTCTGGTTCCCGCTGTGAAAGCTGCCGGGGCGCACGAGCTGATGGCGCGCATTAAAGAGAGTGATCAACGCAGCGGCGCCGCCGCTTCCGGTCGCCGTTGGCTGAATGGATTGATCGTAGCTGAGATTGCAATTGCGCTGACGCTACTAGTCTGCGGTGGACTGATGGTGCAAAGCTTCCAACGACTCCAACACGTCGATCTCGGATTCAATCCGGACAATCTCCTCACCATGAAAATGGTGTTGCCCGCTTCGAAGTATTCGCAATACCGCCAGCGCGTCGCATTTACCGATCAAGTGCTCGAACGAGTCCGGCATCTGCCTGGGGTGCTGTCGGCCGGCACGACGACAAACATTTCACTCGAACGCGAAACTGCGTACGACGCAGTCTTCGATGTTGAAGGGCGGCCCACCACAAATCCGAACAATGTCCCTATTACCTCGCATCGAATCGTAAGTCCCAATTACCTCGAAACGCTCGGGGTAACACTAATCAAGGGGAGACTGATCGATTACAGGGACCGCGCCGAAACTTTGCCGGTCGTGGTCGTGAGTCAGGAGTTTGCGCGGCAAGCCTGGCCGGGAGAGGACGCGATTGGCAAAAGAGTTCGACGCATCCGCACCGGGCAAACCTTTCCGTGGATGACAGTGGTCGGCGTTGTTAAAGACGTGAAGGAAGACCGTTTCAATTATCGGATTAATCGACCCGTTTGGTACGTGCCGTACGCACAGGTGGAAAACGATTTCCCGGTCAACTTGATCACACGAGCGGCGGTTGATCCCACGTCCCTGACGACAGCGGTCCGCGAGGCCATCCACAGTGTCGATGCCGACCAGCCAATTTCCAACGTGATGACGATGAATGCGAATCTCAGCACGATCTTCGTGACTGAACGGTTCGGTGCGGTTTTGATGGGAACTTTGGCGATTTCCGGTCTGTTGCTGGCATCCATCGGCCTCTACGGCGTCATGGCCTACGCAGTGAAACAGCGAACAGGAGAAATCGGCCTGCGTGTTGCGCTGGGCGCGCAGCGGAAGCATGTCCTGGGCCTGTTCATGCGCGATGGCATGAAGCTGACTTTGTTGGGCGTGATCATTGGGTTGATCGTGGCCTCGGCCGCAACGCGGCTATTGGTTAGTTTGCTTTTCGACCTCAGCGCAACAGATGCCACTACCTTCTGTGCGATCTCTCTTCTTCTTGGTCTAGTCGGATTGATTGCTTGTTATTTCCCCGCGCGCCGTGCGCTGAGTGTCGATCCAGTAATCGCGCTACGTGCCGAATAGCCAACTAGATGCAAACATTTCTCCAAGACCTTCGCTTCGGCTTCCGCATACTTCGGCGCAGTCCTGGCTTTTCCATTCTAGCTATTCTCTGCCTCACCCTCGGCATCGGCACCAACGCCGCCGCCTTAAGTTGGATGGAAGGGATTCTCATCCGCCCCTATCCTCTCGTCGCGCACCAGGATCGGATGTTCGCGCTCAACTGCACGACCCGGGGCGCTGAGGGTTTCACCGGACTTTCTTATCCCGACTTCCTCGACCTCGAAAAAAATTCGACGCTGTTCGAGTCGTTCATCATCGATAAAATCACTGGCACAACGCTGAGCAATGGCGACCGCGCCGAGCGTGCGGTCGGAGGAATGGTGTCCGCGAATTATTTCGACGCGCTCGGCGTGCGGCCGATTCTGGGCCGCGGATTCAGACCGGAAGAAGGAACCGGTCGCAACGCCCATCCGGTCACAGTCATAAGTTACATGACGTGGAAGAATCGTTACAAAGGTGATCCTGACATCATTGGCAAGACGCAGTACATGAACGGCGTTCAGCACACCATCATCGGCGTCGCGCCGGAAAGATTCCACGGCACGTTCATCGGCTACTCGTTCAACTTCTGGGTGCCGACGTCGATGCAGGAGACGTTCGATAACACCGGCTACAAACTCGAAGATCGGGCCGCGCGCTGGATTGAAGGTTATGCTTTTCTCAAACCCGGAGTCACGCGGCAGCAAGGAGAGGCGGAACTTTCCGCGATCGCGAAACGGTTGGAGAACGATTATCCCCAAACGGATCGCGGCCACGAAGTTGGGCTGTTACCATTGTGGAAAACGCCGTTCAACGCGGCAGGCGGAATTTCGAGGACGCTCGGCATTACAGCGGCCGTCGTTTTCTTTGTCCTCCTCATCGCTTGCGCCAACGTCAGCAACCTGCTTCTCGCGCGATCACTCTTACGCAGGCACGAAATGACGATGCGGCTTGCGCTCGGCGCGGGCCGCCGCCGTTTGATCAAGCAACTCTTCACCGAAGGCTTGCTCCTTTCGTTAATCGCCGCGCTCGGCGGAATCGCGGTCGCCTACTGGAGCCGCAACGCGCTCGTGCTTGCGTTTCCGCCATCGGTGCCCGGGATCACGATTGATTATCCCGGACAGCTGGATTGGCGCGTTCTCCTACTCAGCGTCGCGA
>Ga0209474_10002386_pt1 | contig 17349 bp, 12 predicted proteins | sample GraSoiAngelo_145_FD_185902 | JGI IMG/M metagenome (GOLD analysis project Ga0209474, IMG submission 185902) | Grasslands soil microbial communities from the Angelo Coastal Reserve, California, USA - 14_1009_05_20cm (SPAdes) (version 2) | ecosystem: Environmental > Terrestrial > Soil > Grasslands... | reverse complement strand
ACTGCATTAACTGCAATCCAGTTCCGCGCGGAACCGGGAACCATCCTCACGAGGCGCATCTAACGTGCGGCCTCACTTCGGCTGACTCGGGGCTCCAGTTGGATCTGGGGGATCGCGCTAAACGGTGTCTCAACAAGGATCCAGCCCCTGCGGCTTATTCGGCCGCGCCGGAGATAAGTTGAAACCGGGGAATGACGTAATCGGGGAGGTTTTTACGTGATACGTAAGAACACGTCAACGTTTTATTCTCATCTTTTGTCAATGGCTTGTAATTTGGCGCTTGAGAACGCCAAGGCGAACACCGTGAGCGTGGGGCTCGGCCGAGTCGGCCTCCGCTTCCCTACGTCGCCCTGATGCGCTACGCGATCAAACTCGCGATTTCCCTCGTGAAAAGCCCCCTCGGCTTGGCTGGATTGGCGCTGACGGATTCGCTCCCGAAACTGATCGCAAACGTGCGAAGCATTTTTCGCAACGAGATCGACAAGATGATGACGCCGTATGAAAAATCGAATCCGGATTTTTTTAACGGCTATTTCGCCGCGCGCGTTATCGTGAATCGCGCAGCGACTCACGCGGCGCCGAAGCCGGCGACGCCTGCGCCGCCAAAACCGTAAGGATCGTTCGAATTTTTGGCTTGCCAGAATATTTTCGATCCGATACATCGGGATTAGCGCACTCATGCGATATGTATCGGGATCGCCTTAGCCTATGAAAAACATACGACTCTTCTTCATCAGCCTGTTTCTCGCTGTCGGCGTCTCAGCCATTGCAGGCCCGCCGACCTATGAGGCGCTACCTTCGCCCACACCAGCGGACGAAAATCACCGCGACCTTCTTGATTACGAACTGGACTACACGTTTAGCAGCCATTTCTACGACGTCCGCGGCGATTTTGGCCACGGCGATTCGCTATACAATGATTTTAGCTACGCTCATCGCTTCCTCATCACCGGGAAGTGGTATTTCCGGGCAGGTGTCGAGTACGAGCGATTTGATTTCGGCGGCACCGACAATGGTTTGCCCGATCATCTCCAGACTGTGCACGCCCTACTGGCTGTTGAATACGTGGTACATGATCATGCCGGCGCGGGTATCGAGATCGATCCGGGGCCCTACTTCCAAAGTGATGCCAAGTGGAATACATTCGACATTCCTTGGAAAGCGTGGGTCACCTTTCCGCTTAAGAAAGACAAAATCTTCGCCGTAATCGGCGTCGGTGGCGCGATCAATTCGAATCCGGTAGTCGCCCCCGGCGGCGGTATCATCTGGCTCTTCAACGACCATTTGCGCCTCGAAGGCGTCTTCCCAAAACCTGCCTTGGTTTACAACCCAAGTGACGATTGGGAATTTCGGCTCTTTGGAAATTTGTATTACGCAAGTTTCCGCACCGAGGATGTCATAACGCCAGAAAGGAAGCTGCAAGTACACGACGCATGGGTTCAGTACAGCGAGGACCGCGCAGGAGTACAGGCGAGTTACTCCGGCTTCAAGCCGTTTGAGATCCATGCCGGCGCTGGTTGCACGTTTAGGCGCGACTTTGATTTCTTCCGCGCCGAAGCGAGCGCCAAAACGAGGGCTGCGCCCTTCGTCATGTTGGAGATCGAAGCGAAATTCTAGGGAAATATCTCGTCTAGTTTCCTCGCGACCGATTGCGGGCCGCGGACTTTTAATCGCCCAGTCATATAAGCCCACGTGCCCTTTAGTTTCCCGTTCGACATGGCGACCCAATCCTTGTCGCTGGTGATAAACGTGACCGTGGGATTATCAATCTTTCCTTTGCCCATCTTATAGGTGCCATCGTTCACGTCGATCCACCATTCGCCACCCTGCGGCCCGCTCAGTTCCCACTGATATCGTGCGTGCACGCCTTTTGCCTTGTCGGCCTTGAAACTACCTCGCATCCCGTCGAACACCTGCTGCGGTGTCGAGGCATCGGCCGCTGCTACGCTTCCCACGCTCAAATTCACCGCTAGAAAGATAGCCGCTGATGCTAGACAGAAGCGCATAATCTCTTTCATCATTTAATTCCTAATCAGGATCGTCCCTCCGAGTCAAAGCGGCTGTCTCACTAACGGTTAGAGCGTCTAACGTAGAGTCCTGTCCAGCGCTCCAATCCGACGTGTTTCGGGCCAACGCCACGCAACGCCCAAGACCACCAGGATCGTTCCGATGCCGCCCGCGACAACGGAAACGACCGGACCAAACAGCGCTGCGGTCAACCCGGATTCCAGCGCGCCGAATTCATTCGATGTGCCAATGAAAATATTGTTCACAGATGAAACGCGCCCGCGCATTTCATCCGGCGTGATCAGTTGAACGATCGACCCCCGGATGATCACGCTCACGCTGTCGAACGCGCCGACAAAAAATAAGACGCCGAGCGATAACCAAAACACTTTGGACAAGCCGAACAGAATGGTCGCGATTCCGAAGCCCGTGACGCACCACAGCAAAGTCTTTCCCGCCCGCCTCATCGGCGGAAAATGCGCCACGACCAGCGCCATAGCGAAAGCGCCGACCGCCGGCGCGGCTCGCATCCATCCGAGACCAACAGGTCCAACGTGCAGGATTTGATCGGCAAAGATCGGCATCAGTGCGGTGGCGCCACCGAGTAACACCGCAAACAAATCCAGGGTGATCGTTGCAAGGATCACCTTTCTGCGAAACACGAACCGGACTCCGGCGATGAGACTTTTCCAAGTGCTCTCGTCGGTCTGCTCCCGCTTTTGGGTGCTGCGGCGGATTAGAACAACCAGGAGAAAAAAGAAAAACGCGCAGAGCGCATCGAGCAGATAGACAAACGGAAACCCGACGAATGCCACGAGCAATCCGCTCACGGCCGGTCCCGCTACTGACCCAATCTGAAAAACGCTGTTGTTCCAGGTGACTGCATTGGCGAACGCATCGCGCGAAATCAGCGTTGGAAAAAATGAACTACGCGCCGCCCAATTAAATGTGCGGGCGACCGCTCCGATGAACAGAAGCAGATAAATCAACGGGACTGACGCGTCATGGAAATGAAAGATAGGGTGATGGCGCTCGAAAACCGCGGCGACAGCAGCCAGCGCGTGATTGCCTGCCCGTAGAGGCGCGATCTGAGGAATCGCGAGATGTTTCCAAGAAACGAGAGCGAGCGCCAGGGACGTAATTGCGCTAAAGATCTGCGAGACAAGGATGATGTGTTTTCGACTGACTCGATCCGCCAGATGTCCGGCGGGCAGCGACAACGCGACCACTGGGACAGCAATGACCAATCCAACCAAACCAAGCGCAGTAGCCGAATGAGTGCGCGCATAAATCTCCCATTCCACGGCCACGGCCAGCATCAAACGCCCCGTGATCGAGAGTAGATTACCAGCCGTGAACAGGGTGAAGCCGCCGAAACGGAAAGCCGCGTAAGGATCATGCGACCGGCGCTTCAAATCGATGGGCGGCGTAATCACCGGGCGTTCGCCTTCGGGCGATTCGTAGGACCTTGGGTCGATTGATCGCGGCATGTTCGAGCCCAGCTACTTGTTAAGAACGATGCAGTACTGTTCGATTCCGATCGGATTCAAGTAGCTGGGCGCAGGAGATTGTAAATTGAGCAGCCAGCGCCGCAACAAGGAGTGACGGCTTCCCAGCCGTCATGTTGAAGTGGACGGCTGCCCAAGCCGTGCCTCGTTGGCGGCTCTTTTGTCGATAAGAACCCTTGCGAAAAGTGGCTAGTCCCCTTGCTCGGAAAATCGTGAAAAAGCCACAGATTTTGCTTCCATTGCCCAAATCGACTGCGGTAAGGTGGGCGGCCTCAGGTAAAAATGGATAACATTATCGAGGCGAGAGAACTGCAAATCGAGCGCAAGCATTTCTACGTGGAGCTCCGGGAGAACGACCGCGGGAGATTCTTGCGCATCACTGAGGAAGCTCACGGACGCCGCAACAGCATCATCGTGCCCAGTACCGGCGTTGATGACTTTACGGCGACGATTGCTGAAGTTCTTATGAACGGCGACGGCGCGCCAGCTTAACTACGGCGCGGACCAGGGACGCCGCGCTGTCCCGAAAGCTTTCGGGAGTCGGCGCAGCGCGTCGATCCTGCCGCCGCGCTGCTGATTCGCTTTCTGTAGAGGCAGCCGTGTCGGCTGCAATACCATTATTCTCCGCAGGCGGCACGCCTGCCACCACAGAGGATTGCTTTTCCATTCTTCGGTCAGCATCATTGACACCGCGAGACCCGAATTTAGTTTGGCGCTTCGCCCGATTTACGCTGTTCCGGGCTTCTCAATCATGGCCACACAAAGAAAATCCAGCACACGAAAAAAGATTCAGCGCACCAGAACACAATCGAAGTCGCGTAGTCGCACGGCAGTTCGCAAAAAGAAAAAGGAAACACCCCGCTACGTTTACTATTTCGGTGACGGTCACGCGGACGGCGCCGGCACGATGAAACCGCTGCTGGGCGGCAAGGGCGCGAACCTCCACGAAATGACGCGCATCGGTTTGCCTGTGCCGCCGGGGTTCACCATCGACACCGAGGTTTGCACGTACTTTTACGATCACAACCGCTCTTACCCGCCGCAATTGGAAGCCAAAGTCGCAGCGGCGCTGGCGAAACTTGAAAAATCAGTGGGAAAAAAATTCGGCGACAAAGAGCGGCCGTTGCTCGTCTCGGTGCGTTCGGGTGCGCGCGATTCGATGCCAGGCATGATGGACACCATCCTGAACCTCGGGATGAACGATGAGGTTGCGGAGATCGTTGCCAAGAAAACAAACAACGCGCGGTTCGCCTGGGATTCGTATCGGCGGTTTCTCCAGATGTATGGCGACGTGGTTATGGGCGTTCAGAAACGGCCAGGCGAAGATCATGAACCATTCGAGACTGTGATCGAGCGCCTGAAAGACGAACGCTACGGCAAGCACGATTTTCCCGACGTGCGCTTAACCGTCGCCGATCTGAAGGAGCTCGTGCAGCGGTTCAAGGCTTTGATCAAGGAGCGCGCCGGAAAATCTTTCCCGCAAGATCCGAACGAACAGCTCTCGGGCGCAATCGGCGCGGTTTTCGGCTCGTGGATGAATGATCGCGCTATCGTTTACCGGCGAAAATATGGAATCCCGCACGATTGGGGAACGGCCGTGAACGTTCAGACGATGGTGTTCGGCAACATGGGCGAGACGAGCGCGACGGGCGTTGCATTTACGCGCGATCCGGCGACCGGCGCACAAATTTTCTACGGCGAATATTTGATCAACGCCCAGGGCGAAGACGTCGTCGCCGGCGTCCGCACACCGCATCCCATTGCCGATCTGGCAAAGGAAATGCCAGCCGCGCACAAGGAGCTGATGAAAGTCCGAGCGATTCTTGAGAAGCACTTCAAGGACATGCAGGACCTTGAGTTCACCGTGGAGGAAAACCACCTCTACATTTTGCAAACTCGCAACGGCAAGCGCACCGGCCACGCGGCCGTTCGCATTGCGGTTGACATGGTCGATGAAAAATTGATCACCAAGAAAGACGCCGTACGGCGTGTCCCGGCAGATTCGCTCGCTCATCTTCTGGCGCCGATTTTTGATCGGCAATCGGTGCGCGCGGCGAAGAAAATCGGCAGCGGTTTGCCAGCCGGACCTGGCGCGGCGTGCGGCCATGTTGTTTTCAGCGCGGAGGAAGCTGTGGCACGCGCGGAAAGAGGCGAGAAAGTTGTTCTCGCCCGGATTGAAACTTCCCCGGAAGACTTGCGCGGCATGATTGCGGCCGAAGGGATTCTCACCGCGCGCGGCGGCGTCTCTTCGCATGCGGCGCTAGTGGCGCGGCAAATGGGGAAAGTGTGCGTGTGCGGCGCGACGGGGATCCAAATCGATTACCAAAAGCGCACGCTCAGCGCGAACGGCACGACGTTAAACCGCGGCGATTATATCTCCATCGACGGAACCGCGGGCGAAGTGTTCGCCGGCGAAGTCGCTACCGCGCCGTCGGAGATTGTGCAGGTGCTCGTGGACCGATCGCTCGATCCGAAGAAAAGTGTCACATACCAGGAGTACGCAAAATTGATGAAGTGGGCGGATGAATTTCGCACCCTTGGCGTGCGCGCAAACGCCGACACACCCGAGCAGGTAACAAACGCAGTCGCGTTCGGCGCAGAAGGCATCGGGCTTACCCGCACGGAGCATATGTTTTTCGAAGGCGACCGGATTGACGCCATGCGCGAGATGATTCTTGCTGGAACAAAAGATGAGCGGGCGCGAGCGCTGGCAAAACTGCTTCCCTATCAACGTGGCGATTTCATTGGCATCTTCACGGCCCTAAAAGGTCTGCCCGCGACGATCCGTTTTCTCGATCCGCCGCTCCATGAATTTTTGCCACACGACGACGCGCAACAAAGTGAATTGGCGAAGAAACTCGGGGTCCCTGTCGAACAAATTAAGCGGCGCGTTCAGGAGCTGCACGAGTTCAATCCCATGCTCGGCCATCGCGGTTGTCGCCTCGGGATCACGTTTCCGGAAATTTCTGAAATGCAGGCGCGCGCAATCTTTGAAGCAGCGGCGGAAGTTCAGGCGAAAGGAATCAAAGTTCACCCGGAAATCATGATCCCGCTGGTGGGATTCCCCCGCGAACTGAAGCTGCAAATCGATATCGTCCGCCGCGTCGCAGGTGAAGTTGCAAAAGAAAGAGGAACGAAATTCAAATATTTGGTGGGCACAATGATTGAAATTCCGCGCGCGGCGCTCGTGGCCGATCAGATCGCGCGGGACGCCGAGTTCTTCAGTTTCGGCACGAACGATCTCACGCAAACCACGCTCGGAATGAGCCGGGACGATTCCGGAAGTTTTCTTCCCGCCTACGCCGAGCTCGACATCGTGGATACGAATCCGTTCGCATCAATCGATCAGAAAGGTGTCGGCCGCTTGATGGAAATTACCCGCGATCTTGGACGCAAGACGCGCCCCGACATCAAGCTGGGCATTTGCGGCGAACACGGCGGTGAGCCAACCAGCGTGAAATTCTGTCACCGCCTCGGTTTGAATTATGTCAGTTGCAGCCCTTTTCGGATTCCGATCGCACGTTTAGCGGCCGCGCAAGCAGCGCTCGGGGGTTGAAGCGCTTCTCGCGCTCCGTAGTCTGTCGCATGCACGCGCGCGAGCGAAAAATTGATAGTTGCCAGTCCGGATCGGACTTCGCGCGCCGCCATATCGGCCCGAACGAAGACGAAGTTCGCGCAATGCTGCGCGAAGTGGATTTTGAAAGCCTCGATACTCTGATCGACGCGACCGTTCCGAAGAATATTCGCCTCGATCGGGAACTGAACCTGCCGAAAGCGAAATCGGAAACCGAAGCCCTCGCCGAGCTATTCGCGATCTCCAAGAAAAACAGGATTGCTCGCTCATTCGTAGGCGCCGGCTATTACGATTGCATTACGCCGCCGGTCATCCAGCGGAACATTCTGGAAAATCCCGGCTGGTACACCGCCTATACACCTTACCAAGCGGAAATCGCGCAAGGCCGGCTCGAGGCGCTGCTGAATTTTCAGCAGATGATCGTGGATCTGACTGCGCTTGATATCGCAAATGCGTCGCTGCTGGACGAAGCCACAGCTGCGGCGGAGGCGATGGCGCTGTGTCACGCAGTCGTTCCAAACCGTAAAACGTTTTTTGTGGCCGATAATTGTCATCCGCAAACGATCGCTGTTGTCCAAACGCGCGCGAAACCGCTCGGTATCGAGATCAAAATCGGCGATTACTCGCGTTTCAAATTCGACAACACAATTTTTGGTGCACTCGTCCAGTATCCAGCTACCGATGGCGCGATTTACGATTACGCCGATTTCGGAAAACGAGCACACGATGCCGGCGCGCTCGTCGTCGTTGCCGCGGATATTCTTGCGCTCACAGTACTGAAGCCACCGGGGGAATTCGGCGCAGATGTTGCGGTTGGGAACACGCAGCGTTTTGGTGTGCCGCTTGGCTTTGGCGGACCCCACGCGGCATACTTCGCCACGCGCGACCAGTACAAACGTCACATGCCCGGGCGGCTCGTGGGCGTCTCGCACGATGCTGAAGGCCGACCTGCCTATCGCCTGGCGCTGCAAACACGGGAGCAGCATATTCGGCGCGACAAAGCGACCAGCAACATTTGCACGGCGCAGGTTCTTCTCGCCGTCATTGCGTCGATGTATGCAGTTTACCATGGCCCAAAAGGATTGCGCGCGATCGCGGAGCGCGTTCACCGGCTAACGAGCCAGCTTGCAGATGGTCTGCACGCGCTTGGTTGCACAATCATACACGGAAATTTCTTCGATACAGTTCGGGTCGAAGTCGAATCGAGTGAAGTCATTTTGAAACATGCGGCAAAAGCCGGGTGCAACCTGCGCGCGCTTGGCCCGCACACAGTCGGCATTTCATTCGACGAAACAACAACGACGCGGGACATCGAGCTGCTGATGTCGGTCTTTCGCGGCACGACGGTCCGTGACCTTGCCGACGACGATCTTGGCGAGACGCCGCTGCGCATTCCGCAATCCGCAAGCCGCAATTCCGAGTTTCTTACTCATCCGATCTTCAACAGCCACGACACCGAGACAGAAATGTTGCGTTATCTCAAAAAGCTCGAATCGCGCGATCTGTCGCTGACAACGTCGATGATTCCGCTCGGTTCCTGCACGATGAAACTCAATGCGACCGCGGAGATGTTTCCGATCTCGTGGCCTGAGATTTCCAAACTGCATCCGTTCGCGCCCAGCGATCAAACAAGCGGCTACAGAGAGATTTGCGAGCAGCTCGAAGAGTGGCTTGCTGAAATCACTGGCTTCGCCGCGATTTCATTGCAACCCAATGCCGGATCGCAGGGCGAATTCACAGGGCTGCTTGCCATTCGCGAGTATCACGCCTCGCAAGGCGAAGCGCATCGCAACGTCTGTCTCATCCCCACGTCGGCACACGGGACCAACCCGGCCAGCGCGGTTATGGCCGGATTCAAGGTTGTCTCGGTCGCCTGTTTGAAAGATGGCGATATCGACCTCGCGGATCTTCGCGCAAAAGCGGACGAACACGCGCGCGATCTCGCCGCGCTGATGGTGACTTATCCCTCGACGCACGGCGTGTTCGAACCGACTATTCGCGAAATCTGTGACATCGTACACGCGCACGGTGGTCAGGTTTTCATGGATGGCGCGAACATGAACGCGCAATGCGGTCTGTGTCGTCCGGGCGATTATGGCGCAGACGTTTGCCATCTGAATTTGCACAAGACGTTCTGCATCCCGCACGGCGGCGGCGGCCCAGGCGTGGGGCCGATCGGCGTGGTCAAACATCTCGCGCCGTATCTTCCGCGTGAATTCGTTCTCGATTCTGAGACCGGTCGGATCCTCTTTGGCGAAGGTGAACGCGGGGAGCGTCCACCCAGTGGCGGATTTAGTTCTGATTATCGCCATGGCGGCGGCAAAGGCGGCAATGTCGCCGCAGCGCCCTGGGGCAGTGCCAGCATTTTGACCATCACCTGGATGTACATCCGCATGATGGGCGCCGAAGGATTGAAACGGGCGAGCGAAGTCGCAATTCTAAACGCAAATTACATGGCGAAGCGGCTCGATCCGTATTTCCCAGTTCTTTTCAGGGGCAAACACGGCCTCGTCGCCCACGAATGCATTATCGATCTCCGCCAGTGGAAAAGCGCGAGCATCGAAGTTGAAGACGTGGCCAAGCGTTTGATGGATTACGGATTTCACGCGCCGACGGTTTCCTGGCCAGTCGCTGGGACAATGATGATCGAGCCGACCGAGAGCGAACCGAAACACGAGCTTGATCGTTTTTGCGACGCGATGATCTCCATCCACGCGGAAATCGAAGCGGTCGCCAGCGGAAAACAAGATCGACAAAATAACCTGCTCAAGAACGCTCCGCACACTGGGCGTCAAATTGCATCCGACAAATGGGAGCGCCCCTACTCGCGTGAACAAGCAGCGTTCCCCGCACCCTGGACACGCGAATACAAATTCTGGCCCGCCGTCGCCCGGATCGATAATGTCTATGGCGACCGGAACCTCTTCTGCTCCTGCCCACCCGTCGATGAATTCGAGAATGGGTAGCGCACGCGTTCGCCAACCCGCGAGAGGCGCGCGCTAGCCTTCCGGTGCGAGTTCGGGAGCGGCGACCACGCGCGTCGGGACGAGGCGTAGCGCGCTGCCGTTTGTTTCCTCGGCGGCCGGACCTTGCTCGTGATATTCGGCGTCGCCGTTGACCTGCCAAAGATCGTAAAGCCTGGCGTCAGCGAGAATATTTTCCACGCACAACATCGCCGTCATCATGGCGTGGTCCTGGTTATTGTATTTGTGCATGCCGTTGCGCCCCACGAGCTGAAGGTTCGGATAGCGTGTCTCGAGCTCTTCACGAATCGTGGCGACATGCCGGGCGTAATCGCCGTCGTAAACCGGATAGGCTTTTTTCTGGCGAACGATGCAGCCATCGATGAAATCGCCTTCTTTAGCGAGCCCGATCTGAACGAGCTCGCGCCGGGCGAGGTCGATCAACGCGCCGTCGCTTGAGTCCCAAAGACCGTCGCCTTCGAAACAGAAATATTCGAGACCGTAGCAGACCTTGTCGTGTTCCGGCACCATCTCGGGCGACCAGGAACGGAAGTTCTGCACGCGACCGACCTTCACGCTGGGATCGTGAATGTAGATCCAGTTGTCATCGAACATCTGCCGATCTTTCAAGATCAACACCACGGTGAGAAAATCGCGATACTTCAAGCTTTCAGCAGCGCGTTTTGTTCGCTCACTCACCGCGGGCGATAAACCGCAAACTAGTTCTCGCATGGGTGCGGATGAAATGATGTGTTCGGCTTCGATCGCGCGCAGATCGCCCTGTGCATTCTTGTATTCGACCGTCCACGCGCCGGAGACCTCGTCATACGAGCAACAAGTCACTCTGCAGCCCATCTCGAGCTTGCCGCCCAGCGCTTTCATTTTTTCCGCGCATACTTCCCACATCATGCCCGGGCCTCGCCGCGGATAACGGAAGGAATGGATGAGCGTCTTGATGACTTTGCTGCGGTCGCCGTTGTATCGCTGAGGAATGAGCGCGTTCTTGATCGCGCTACCGAGCGAAAGTCCTCTGATCCTTTGAGCGGCCCAGTCGGCAGAGATTTCCTTGCAGCTCATCCCCCAAACTTTTTCGGTGTAACTTTTAAAGAAGGTATTGAATAGGCGTTTGCCGAACTGATTGCTCACCCACTCTTCAAAATTGCGCGGATTTCGCACCGGGAACAGCCGCGCTTTTAACCAGGAAAACACGCACAGAGTTGATTTGAGCACGCCCAGCTTCACCAATGCTTCAAACGGCTTCAGTGGATAGGAGAAAAATCTTCCGCCGTAAAAAATGCGCGAGGAACGTGGCCGCACTAGCATGTCGTTCGGCAAAATCTCTGTCCAAAGGTCTTCTACCGCTTTGGATTTTGAAAAAAAACGGTGCCCACCGATGTCGAAATGGAAACCGTTGTAAGTAACGGTTCGCGAAATACCGCCGACGTAATCGGGATCGGCTTCGAGAACGACGACGTCCACATCTTCCTTTGAAAGAAGATAGCCCGCTGTCAAACCAGCTGGACCGGCTCCGATAATGGCGACTCTTGTTTTCATCTTCCGCTAAGCAACCCAATTACCCCGAGTGAAATTCCAGACGTACCAGCCCTGTACGCATAACCCAGCAGCGGTGAACAACGCCACTGCTCCGATGCCGAATGCCCTAACGACCATCGGTGGCGTTCGAAATTGACGCAGAAAATTCAAAAACGCCAGCACGATCAAAGCGTGCACGGCAAATTCATAGCGGAGCATGCTTTCCATATTGACGCAGGCCACTCCGCTGACTGAGAGATAATAGATCGCAGCTGCACAGAAATAAATGCCCGCACGGATCGGGAGGCCGGCCCGCTGTCGAATCGATGGAAGCAGTTCACAAAGTGCGATGCCGACCAGAATTACGGCGCCCAGCGTCATAGACAGTTGGCTCGCTTCGGTCGGATTATCCAATCCCGGAACAAGCCAGCGATAATTCGAGGGCTTAAACACCGCTAAATAATCGGGAATGATCCCCCAACCAGCCGCCTGTGTGAGCATGTAAATGTCCCAGTGACCCCAGCACAGTTGAGAGTAAACAAAAAATCCCATGGCGCCGCACCCGGCCACAAGTGTCATGCCGATCGCCGACCGATGTTCGCGAAGCCACCTCCGCGGCTCAATTAAACCGCGCCATCCAGTTTGAAAAAGAGAGCACACCACAGGAAAAGCCGCACATACGATTCCGACGATCCGCGTCGCGGACATGAGGATGCCGTGCGCCGCGGCCAAGATTTTCGCAGACGATGCTTCCGCCGTGCTCCAGTAGATAAAGCCAAGCAGCGCCATCAAAAACAGCGACTCGGAATAGCCAGCGACCAGAAAGAATGCTGCCGGATGGGCAAGGATCAACAATGCACCGCAAATCTGGAGCGCAGGCGAAACGTCCCAGCGCTTGCAAAACAGAAAGAAATAGCTCCAAAAACCCCAGGCAGCGAGCTGAGCGCTGATCAGCAATGCCGTGTCGGTGTCGATGTGGAACCCGTAGCGAAATAATGCAGCAATGGCAGGATAAGCAGGAAAAAATGCGACGTTCGACACTTCCATCACCTTGTGATCGATCGGCGGAACGATGGTTTGATAGCCGCGATCGACGATGTTCATGAACCAATAGCTGTCGTGCTGAATCAGTGTCGAGTAGCGATCTGAAAGCGTCCCTTCTGGCGCCAGCAGACCGACTGCCATCGCAAGTTGCACGACCGTCAGAAGTAATCCCGCGGCCAAAGACCAGAGGAGCAGCCGCGAGCGAGTCATGACGTCATAGCCAGGAAAGGCCGAGGAGACTAGAAAGCGCTCGAGATTGCAAGAACTGAAACTTTCGGCAGAGGCAATCTCGGATCGCATTGTTTAGGACTTGGTGCAGCTGATTGGTAGCAGGGTTTGACGGCGGTTGCGCTTCGTTTATTCGCGAGAAGTTGTTGCTGCTCCGCTTCGCGCTGCGCGCGCAGGTGAATCTCGCGATCTACCGTTCGCCCAAGCGGGTAAAACCGTTACGATCCAGAGATGACGAGCACGATCTCCCCTTTTGGCCGATGGGCTTGGTAATATGCGAGAAGCTCGCTGGCAATGCCCCGGCGGAATTCCTCGAATTTTTTTGTCAGCTCTCGCGCGATGCAAAGGTGCCGATCCGGCATCACATCAATGCAGGCAGCGAGTGTTTTGGTTAATCGATACGGCGACTCGAAAAAGATTATGGTCTCATCGCAATCGGCAGCTGAGCGCAACTCGCGCTCCCGCTGTCCACTTTTGACCGGAAGAAACCCGCGGAAAGAAAATCTTTCGGTCGAAAATCCGGAACCGAGAAGAGCAGTCAGGATCGATGACGGCCCGGGGATGATCGTAAACGGGAGTTCGCGTTGAATGCATTCGCGAATGAGGCGCAACCCCGGATCGGACAGCCCCGGCGTTCCGGCGTCCGTAATTAGCGCAACGTTCTCACCGTGCGTAAGGCGTTCAACAAGTTCCGGTGCGCGCCTGGCTTCGTTATGCTCGTGATAACTGATGAAGGGCTTTTTGATTCCGAAATGCTTGAGCAAAATCCCGGAGTGCCGCGTATCTTCGGCGGCGATCAGATCGGCCGATTTCAGTACGTCCAGCGCGCGCAAGGCGATGTCACCCAAATTGCCAATCGGTGTAGCGACGACGTAAAGCATTCCGTATGATCGATTCAAAATCGCTCTTTCGCTATCGGACGCGGGCAGCCCTCAATTTCTGACAAAGCCGATTCGTTATCGCAACACGAATCCCTAACGGAGGCGCAACATGAGAATAGATTTTTATTTATCCGTCCTGACGGTATTGGCTTTGGTCGGTTGTGCGGAGGAGCCAACAACGGTGACGACCACCACAACGACACAGCAGGTTACAACAACGGGTCCAGCCCGAGAAGTTCTGGTGACCCAGCCGCCGCCACCGGTCCGCGTTGAGACACAGACGGTGGCGCCCGGACCAGGATATATCTGGACGAGCGGCTATTGGCGGTGGACCGGAACCACCTACGTTTGGGTCCCGGGGACTTGGGTAATCCGCCCAAGACCAGCCGCAGTTTGGGTCGAAGGCCATTGGGTGCGTCGGCCTGGCGGTTGGACATATGTTCCAGGCCACTGGCGATAGCCAACAGCCAGAACGTTAGCAGTAATTCGAAGTCAATTAGGGTGCCTCACCAGCCGAGAATCTTCGCGAACATCAATGGCGCAACGATTGTGGCATCAGACTCGATAACGAAGCGCGGCGTATCGACGCTCAGTTTTCCCCAGGTGATCTTCTCATTGGGCACCGCGCCAGAATATGATCCGAAGCTCGTCGTGGAATCGCTGATCTGGCAAAAATAACCCCATTCCGGCACGGGGGTGCTAACCACATCCTGATTTAGCATAGGGACGACGCAAATGGGGAAATCGCCTGCGATCCCGCCGCCGATCTGGAAAAAACCAATGGACGCATTCTCCGATTCACGGCGATACCAGCCAGCCAGTTCAATCATGTATTCGATGCCGGAGCGAACCGTTTGCACATTACCGATTGCGCCGGTGACGCAGCGCGCGGCGAAAATATTTCCCAGAGTTGAATCCTCCCAGCCCGGCACAAAAAGCGGAAGATTGTTCTGCGCAGCCCCCATCATCCAACTGTCGGCGGGATCGATCTCATAAAATCGTTTGAGCCGACACTCACGCAAAATTTTGTAAAGAAATTCATGAGGGAATTTTCGCTCATTGTTCTTCGACGCGGCAGCCCACTCATCGAGCACCACGCGCTCAATTCGGCGCATCGCTTCCTCCTCGGGAATGCACGTATCGGTGACTCGATTGAGGTGACGGCGAAGCAGCTCCTCCTCCTGCTGCGGGCTCAGCTCCCGGTAATTGGGAATCCGTTCGTATTTGCTTCGCGCGACCAGATTGAACAGGTCCTCCTCCATGTTCGCGCCGGTGCAGGTGACCGCGTGGACTTTGCCACGCCGAATCATTTCCGCCAGAGAAACGCCCAATTCTGCGGTGCTCATGGCGCCCGCGAGCGTAATCATCATTTTTCCGCCGCGATCCAGATGCGCGATATACGCCTCGGCAGCGTCTTTCAACACTGCGGCATTGAAATGCCGGAAGTGGCGATCAATGAACTGGCTGATGCTGCCCATTTTCACTTCACCAGCTTTTTGCGACCAGTGCTAGGTGATTTGATGCAAAAGTTCTAGTGCGGCAGTCAAGCCTTAATCGCGTTTTTGCCAAAATTTCTCACGGTATCGCAGCGAGGATCTGCGCCGCCAAGATGTCCGGCATCACACCAAGCAGAAGAACTGCCGCGGCGATCAAGGAGATCGCGGACTTTTGGAGAACGTGATCAGTGATCGGCAATCGGTGATCGATCTCAGGCTCAGCGCGTTTGTCGACGAAGATGAACTTGATGACCATCAAGTAATAGTAAAGGGAGATGAAACTGCCAAGGAGGGCGAGTGCGACCAGCCAGAGCAAACCATGGCCTGGACTGGCGCGTAACGCGGAGCTGAACAGGTAGAACTTTCCAAAAAATCCCGCGAGCGGCGGGATACCCGCCAGAGAGAGCATGAAGATCGCCATGCATCCGGCCATGAGCGGCGAACGCGAATGCAATCCGGAAAAGTTCGACAAATCGTCGCCGCCGGTCTCGCGTCGAACAAAGCCAACCACACCGAATGCGCCGACGAGCGTGATGGCGTAGGTAGTGGTGTAAAACAACGCCGCTGAAAAACCGTCGCGCCCGCCCGCCACGAGTCCGATCAATGTGTAACCACCGTGTGCGACCGCAGAGTATGCGAGCAGCCTGCGCACGTTCGATTGCGCCAGCGCAACCAGATTGCCGAGCAGGATCGAAAAGGCTGCCAACACCGCGAGCACGGGCGACCAGCCGGCCACCATGCCGTGCCATGCGGCGCTTCCGTGCACAGGCGCAAATCCGACCAGCACGATTTTTCCCAGCACCACGAACGACGCCACCTTTGATCCCGAAGCAATGAACGCGGCGCTCGGAACAGGCGCGCCCTGATACGCATCCGGCGCCCATAAATGAAACGGCGCGGCGGCAATCTTGAACGAAAAGCCGACGAGCGTCATGACAACGCCAACTGCAAGCAACGGCTGCACCGATGCGGTCGCCAATTTGGCTGAGATCGCGGCGAGAGAGGTTGTTCCTGACATGCCGTAGATCAGGCTAATTCCAAAAAGTGTGAACGCGCTTGATGTGCTGCCGAACAGGAAATATTTCAGCCCCGCTTCGGCCGAGCGGATGTCGTTCTTGTCGAATGCCGCCATCACGTAAAGTGACAGACCGAGCAGCTCCAGCCCGATGAAAATCATCAGAAGCTCTTCGCTGCCAACAAGCAGCATGAGGCCGACCGTTGCCAGCAGAACAATCGCCAGGTATTCGCCCGGATGAAGCAGAGATTTTTCCGATGTCGTCAAGAGGAGTGTAAAAAACACGAGCGCGATGCAGATGATTTTGAACAGCGACGTCAGCGGCGTGATCACCAGCATTCCGCCAAAGAGCGTCGCGTTTCGGGGCAACATCAGCACAGCACCGATTGCGATTACGAGGCCGAGCGCGGCGACAAACGAGCAGAGCGCGGCACTTCGAGTGCTGGAGCTGCTACCGGCATTTCGAGTCGGTCGCGCCGTTGACACCGTTGCGCTCGCGGCCTCGCGTCCAGTCGTTAGCCCAATTGTGAGGACCGCCAGTGCCGTGATAACGACGATTGCTTCCGGCGATGCAAGTTTGAGAAGCTCGAGGTAAGACATCGCGACTACGTTAACCTCCGGATTTTAGAAACCTCATCGTCTCGACGGCCGGCATGATCCGATCGAGCAACAGTTTCGGATAAACTCCGACCGCCAGCGTTGCGAACATCAACAGACACGCACCGATCTTTTCAGCGACTGTAATGCTCTGCTCCTCGTTCCAATCCGGCCCGAGCGCCGCCCGGCCTTCCTGAATGCGGCCGAGGCCTGAACCTGCCTCGCCGAAGAACGATTGCTTTAACGCGCGCAGGGTGAACGCCGCGACGAGCACCATGCCAGCGCCCGTGATCCCAACCGCCAGCGGATAAGTTTTCCACGCGCCGATGAGAATTGTGATCTCGGCCGCAAATCCGCTGAAACCAGGAATGCCAATCGACGCGGCGGAAGCGATGACAAACGTAAAGGCGGCAAACGGCAGCGCGTGGCTAAGATTCATTCCGGCGAGCGCGTCGAGATCGCGCGTGCGTGTGCGGCGATAGATCATGCGGCCGGCAACAGCA
>Ga0209474_10002385_pt1 | contig 17351 bp, 13 predicted proteins | sample GraSoiAngelo_145_FD_185902 | JGI IMG/M metagenome (GOLD analysis project Ga0209474, IMG submission 185902) | Grasslands soil microbial communities from the Angelo Coastal Reserve, California, USA - 14_1009_05_20cm (SPAdes) (version 2) | ecosystem: Environmental > Terrestrial > Soil > Grasslands... | reverse complement strand
GCGGATCTCCTCGGGGGAGACGTTCACGTGCTGGCGGATCTCGCGGTTCACGAGCGCCGCCTTCTCGAGCTCGCTCTTGACGCGCGCGCGGTAGGTCTCGAGGCTGAGCCCCTGCGCCGCCAGCGCCGCCTGGAAGCGCTCCCGGTCCATCCCGTTGCGCTGCCGGATCTCCTCGATGTAGCGGTCGATCTCGTCCTCGCGGGCGGTGATGCCCTGCGCCTTGATCTCCTTCTCGAGGAGCTTGTCGGTGATGAGCGCCTCCAGCACCTGCGCGTCGGGCGTCCCCGGGGCGGCGTGCTCCTTCGCGTAGCGCCGGAGTTCGTGCGCCGTGACCGGCTCGCCGTCGATGGTGGCGACGATGCGGTTGGTGATCTCCGCGCGCGCCGCGCCTGCCAGCAGAACCGGGAGGACGAGCGCCGCCACGCGCACGCCGCGGGGCATCGCGCGGCGGCGTATCATGTGGCGGAGAGCCTCTGCAAGTCTGCGCGCAGCTCGGCGATCATGCCGTCATGATCCGTCGCGGTGGGCCGGATTTCCAGCGCTGAGCCGCCCGCCATGCGCGCGCGGCCCTTGCTTCCGCGCACGAAGGCGAGCACCCGCTCGGGCTCGAGCGGCGTCCCCGCGTCGAACTCGAGGACCACGCCCTCGCCACGCCGGCGCGCACGGATGATGCGCAGGTCCTTGAGCCAGCGGCGAAGCTCCATCAGCCGGAGCAAGGTGCCGACCTGGGGCGGTATCGGCCCGTAGCGGTCGGCGAGCTCGGCCGCGATCTCCTCCAGGTCGGGCAGGCCGCGGATGCCGGCCAACCGCTTGTAGGCCACCAGGCGCTGGCTCACGTCGGCGACGTAGGCCTCGGGGATGAAGGCCGGGATACCGAGCTGGATCTCGGGCTCGATCTCCGCCTGGGCGGGCGTGCCGCGCAGCTCGCCCACCGCCTGCTCGAGCAGCTGGGTGTAGAGCTCGAGGCCGACCGCCGCGATGTGCCCGGACTGCTGCTTGCCGAGCAGGTTCCCGGCGCCGCGGATCTCGAGGTCGTGGGCCGCGAGGCGGAAGCCGCCGCCCAGGTCGTCGAGCTCCTGCAGGACGCGGAGACGCTTCTGCGCCTCGGGCGTGATCAGGTGCTCGCCCGGTATCAAGAGATAGGCGTAGGCGCGGTGGTGCGAGCGGCCGATCCGGCCGCGCAGCTGGTAGAGCTGGGCCAGGCCGAAGGTGTCGGCGCGGTTCACGATCATGGTGTTGGCGGTCGGGATGTCGAGCCCCGACTCGATGATCGCCGAGCTGACCAGCAGGTTCGTCTTCGCGTGCATGAAGTCGAGCATGGTGCGCTCCAGCTCGCGCTCGGCCATCTGCCCGTGCGCCACCGCGATGCGCGCCTCGGGCACGACCTCGGCGAGGCGCCGGGCCACGGCGTCGATGTTCTCGACCCGGTTGTGCACGAAGAAGACCTGGCCGCCGCGCCCGAGCTCGCGCAGGACGGCGTCGCGAACGACCGCCTCGTCGTAGCGCGTGACGTAGGTACGGATGGCGAGGCGATCGACGGGCGGCGTCTCGATGACGGAGAGATCGCGGATCCCCGAGAGCGCCATGTTGAGCGTGCGCGGGATGGGCGTGGCGGTCAAGGTGAGGACGTCCACGGTCGGGCGGAGGCTCCGGATGCGCTCCTTCGACTTCACCCCGAAGCGGTGCTCCTCGTCGACGATGAGGAGCCCGAGGGCGCGGAACACGACGTCCTTCTGGAGCAGGCGGTGCGTGCCGATCACGACGTCGACTCGCCCGGCGGCGAGGCGGGCGAGCGTCTCCCGGTTCTCGGCCGCGGAGCGGAAGCGGGAGAGCATCTCGACGCTGACCGGATGGCCCGCGAAGCGGGCGCGGAAGGTCTCCAGGTGCTGCTGGGCGAGGATCGTGGTCGGCACCAGCAGGGCGACCTGCTTGCCGCCGAGCACGGCGACCCAGGCGGCGCGCATCGCGACCTCGGTCTTGCCGTAGCCGACGTCGCCGCAGATGAGGCGGTCCATGGGCTTCTCGCGCCCGAGGTCCGCGAGCACCTCGTCGATCGCGCGCTCCTGGTCCGGGGTCTCCTCGAACGGGAAGCGCGCCGCGAACTCGGCGTAGAGGCCGTCGGACTCCCGGTAGGCCGCCCGTCCGTGCGCCTCGCGCGCGGCGTAGACGTGGACCAGCTCGTGGGCCATGGCGAGGAGGGACTCGCGCGTCTTCGCCTTGACGCGCTCCCACGAGGTGCCGCCGAGCTTGTCGAGCGGCGGTGCGGCGCTGTCGGCGCTCACGTAACGCTGCACCAGGTTGATGCGGTCGACGGGCAGGTAGAGCCGGTCGCCGCCCGCGTACTCGAGGTGGAGGTAGTCGCCCTCCGTGTCCGCGACGCGCATGTGGCGGAGCCCCCGGTAGACGCCGATGCCGTGATCGACGTGGACCACGTAGTCGTCGGGCTTGAGCTCGGCCAGGGTAGAGAGGAAGTCGGCGGGCCGGGCTCGCGGCCCGCGCCGAACCTGCCGCCGTTCGCCGAAGATCTCCGCCTCGGTCACGAGTGCGAGCCGGTCGGCGGGGAGCCAGACGCCGCGCGTGAGCTCGCCCACCAGCGCGAGCAGCGCGCGCCCCGGGGCCGAGAGCGCCTGGGGGAAGGGCGCGCGGGTGGGCGTGAGCGCGAGCCCGTGCCCGGCGAGGAGCGCCACCGCCCGGTCCCGCTGCGACTCGGTAGTGGCGACCAGGACCGGCCGGACGTCCTCCCGCTGCCAGTCGCGGAGCCGCGCCGCGACCGACGCGAGCGGCCCCTCGGCGCCGGGCGCCGTGCGCAGCGCGAGGCCCTCGGTCGTGTAGCTGGTGGCGTGCAGGGCGGCGCCCTCCAGCACCTCGAGCGCCTCCACCTCGACGCGCGGGCGGTCGGCGAGCGCGGCCCGCCACGCCGCCGCGGGCAGGTAGAGCCGCTCGGCCGGCGGGTGAAAGCGCGCCTCGCTCGCGGCCTCGGCCGCGTGCGCCTCGATCTGCACCCAGGCCGTCTCGACCGCGGCCTCGACCGCTCCCGCCCCCTGCATCCAGAGGAGCGTCCCCGCCGGCAGGTAGTCGGCGAGCGTGCCGGGCTCTGCGTAGAGATACGGAAGGAGCTGCTCCGTGCCGGGGAGCACGAGCTGGCTCCGCACCGCCTCGACCAGGTCGCGCCGCTCCCGGCGCCCGAGGCCCAGCTCGGCGGCGCGCGCGTCCACCAGGCGCGCCGCCGCCGCGCCGAGGCGCGACAGACCGAGCTCCCGCATGGGCAGGAGGAGCACGTCCTCCTCGCGACCCTGCGAGCGCTGCGACGACGGGTCGAAGGCGCGGAGGCTCTCGACCGTATCGCCCGCGAACTCGAGCCGGACCGGCCGCTCGTACCCGGCGGGGAAGACGTCGAGGAGCCCCCCCCGCACGGCGAGGTCGCCGGGGTCCTGGACGAGCGGCACACGGTGGTAGCCCCACTCGACCAGGCGCGCGGCGAGCGCGTCGGGCGCGAGCGCCTCGCCCGCCACCACGTAGGTGACCGCGTCCGCAAACGCCGCACGCGGGAGGCAGCGCTCGATCCATGCCTCGGCCGACGTGACCACGATCGGGGAGGGGGTCTGCACGAGGTGGTAGAAGCCCTCCAGGCGTGCGGCAACCGTCTCGCGCGCGGGCGAGAGCGCCTCGAAGGGCGGTACCTCGCGCGCCGGCAGGTGGTGGACGCGGCGGCCGAGCGGCCCGGCGCCCGGCGGCTCACCCAGGAAGAAGCGCAGGTCGGCGGCGAACGCCTCCGCCTCGCCCCCGCTCGCGCACGTCACCACCACTGGCCGCGCCCGCCGCTCGAGCACGCGCGCCAGGCAGAGCGCCGGCGCGCTGCCCCGCAGGCCCCCCACGCGCACACACCCCACCGGCCGCCCCTCGAGCACGGCGACCATCCGTGCGACGAGATCGGCGAGCGACGTCTGCATGGCGATTCCCGCGCGATACGCGCTCGGCCGGATCGCGGGAGCGCTAGGCTGACCCACGAGCCCTCATCCCCTCCTCCCGTCGCGAACGATCGCGTAGAGGGGGATGACCAGGCGCTTCTCCTCGGGATGGTCGGTGAAGATCTCCACCTTGGACTCCACCTTGCCGGGCTTGAGGCCGTCGCGCAGGCGCAGCGTCAGGCGATACTCCTGCCCTTCCTGCACGGCGGTGAGGGTGTAGGTGACGACCTCGTCGGGCACCGTGACGCGGGTCACCGTGACCGGGCGTTGGCCGCGGTTGCGGATGTAGAGCTCGCGCTCGGGCGCGGCGCCGCCGCGCGTGACCCCGAAGGTGACCTGGGGCGGGAGCACGACCACGTCGCCCTCGACGCTGCCGAAGACGGGGAGCGTCAGGACCGGCTCACGCGGGCTCGTGGTGTGGAGCCGGAGCTGCTCGTTGAAGCGGCCGAGCGCCAGGTCGCGGTCGAGCTCGACCACCAGGCGCTGCCCGGGGCCGTCGGTGCGCGCCTCGAGGCGAGCGTGCACGTGCGGGCTCGTGGGCTCGACCCGCTCCACCACGTAGCGCTCCCCGGGCCGTCCCGAGCTGACGATCACCTCCCGGCGCACGGCCTCCCCACGGCGGAGGTGTCCCAGGTAGAGCGGCTGCGGCGTGAGGATCAGGTCGGCGACCACCTGGCCCGCGAGCGAGAGCCCGACCACGGGCGCGTCGGGGTCGTTGGTGTAGACGTTGACGGTCTTGGTCGTCCGCCCCGCCAGCCGCGCAGTGTCGAGGCTCACCGCGACGCGCGCCTCGCCGCCCGGCGGGACCTCGCGCTCCGAGAGGACGGCGACCGTGCAGCCGCACGAGCTCTTCACGTGGTCGATGCGCAGCGTGGCGCTGCCGCGGTTCGGCACGGGGAAGGTGTGATCGACCCGCGCGCCCCGATCGACGGTGCCGAAGTCGAAGACCGGCTCGTCCAGCGCGACGCGCGGCCGGCTCTCCTCGGCCCAGCCCAGCCCGGCCGCGCAGACGAGCGCCAGGCCCGCACCCCACCGTCCCCTCATGTGCCCTCCTCCCTCACGAACCGCTCCAGGTACGCGCTCGTGACCCCGCCCGCGACGAAGCCCGGATCGCGCACGATGCGGCGGTGGAGCGCGAGCGTGGTCGGCGGCCCGTCGATGCGGAACTCGTCGAGCGCGGCGCCGAGCCGCGCGATCGCCTCGGCGCGGGTGCGCCCGTGTGCGACCAGCTTGGCGAGCAGCGTGTCGTAGTGCGCCGCGATCGTCTCGCCCGCGCCCACGCCCAGGTCGACGCGGATACCGGGCCCGCCGGGGACGTGGAGCCGCCGCACCACGCCACCGCATGGGCGCCCGGACTCCTCGGCGTAGATGCGGCACTCGATCGCATGGCCGCGCGCCGCGGGCGCCGGCTCGTCGAGCGCGAGCGGCTCGCCGGCCGCCACGCGCAGGCTCTCCGCCACCAGGTCGATGCCGGTCACCGCCTCGGTCACCGTGTGCTCGACCTGGAGGCGGGGGTTCATCTCGAGGAAGTGGAACGCCCCGTCCGCACCCACCAGGAACTCCATCGTGCCCAGGTTCTCATAGCGCAGCGCCCGCGCGCCGGCGAGCGCGGCCTCCGCCAGCGCGGCGCCGAGGCCGGGCGCGAGCGCGGGCGCCGGCGCCTCCTCGAGGAGCTTCTGGTGCCGCCGCTGCACGGAGCAATCGCGCTCGCCGAGCGAGATCAGACGGCCGTGCCGGTCGCCCAGCAGCTGCACCTCGACGTGCCGCGCGTCCTCCAGGTAGCGCTCGAGGAAGACGCGCGCGTCGCCCGCGGCCGCGGCCGCTTCCCGCCGCGCCGCCGCCACGGCGGCGGCGAGCTCGCCCGGCCGGCGCACGAGCCGAAGCCCGCGCCCGCCCCCGCCGGCCACCGCCTTCACCATCACGGGGTAGCCGATCGCCGCCGCCACCTCCGCGACCTCGGCGGCGTCGTCGAGCGGGCGCTCCGTCCCCGGCAGCACCGCCACGCCGGCGCGCGCCATGAACCGCCGCGCGCGCGCCTTGTCGCCCATGAGCCGCAGGTGCCGCGCGCGCGGGCCGACGAAGGCGACGCCCGAGTGGCGGAGCGCCTCGGCCAGATCGCCGTTCTCGGCGAGGAAGCCGTAGCCCGGGTGCACGGCGTCGGCGCGCGTCGCCAGCGCCGCGCTCACCACCGCCGGGATGCTCTGGTAGCTCTGCTCGGCGCGCGGCGGGCCGATGCAGATGCGCTCGTCCGCCAGGCGCACGTGGAGCGCCCCGCGGTCGGCGGTCGAGTGGGCGGCGATCGCGGTCACGCCGAGCTCGCGGCAGGCCCGGATGATCCGCACCGCGACCTCGCCGCGGTTGGCGATCAGCAGCCGGCGAAACATGCGTCGGACCTATCCCAAAACTCAGTGCGGTGCGACGGCGTGCGCGACGAGTCCTCGTCGGGTCCGCCCGGGCGAGCCGCCGAACAGCGCCTCGCCCGCCGTGGGCCGTGGGCCTCCCGCGGGCGGCGGGCGTGCACCACGCCCGTGCAGCCGAGCGCGCGGCGCTCAAAGCATTCGACTCGCGGGCTCCCGCCGCGCGCGGGAGGTCTCCCGGCCCACGGCGCGACGCAGCGTCTCAGCGCGGCTCGAGCGCGAACAAGGGCGCTCCATACTCGACGGCCGCGCCATCCTCGGCGAGCACGCGGCGCACCAGGCCGCGCACCTCGGCCGGGATCTCGTTCATCATCTTCATCGCCTCGATCACGCACAGCACCTGGCCCGGCTCGACCAGCGCACCGATCTCGACGAAGGGCGGGCCGTCCGGCCCGGGCCCGCGGTGGAACGTCCCCACCATCGGGGCCGCGACGACCACCTCGGCCCGTCCCGCGCTCTCGCGCGCCGCGCCGCCGCGCGGCGCGGCGTCGGCGCGCGCGCCGTTCTCGCGCACGAGGCGGATCTTGCCGCGGCGGTCCTGCACCTCGAGCTCGAGGATGCCGTGGTCCCGCATCACGCGGATGAGCTTGCGGATCTCGGCGATGTCCATGCGCGGGGAAGCTCACCCCCGTTTACTCGAAGGCCGGCCCCCCGCGCAATCCGAATCAGGCGCCGCGCGTCAGTAGACGCAGATGCACTCGCTGGGATCGTTCGGCGGTAAGCAGATACCCTGGCAGTCGGTGTCCACCAGGCAGAAATGGTTTTTGTTGTTGGAGCACAGACCGTTCGTCGCCCCCTGGGAGATCACGCAGAACCCGAGACAGGTGGTCGGCGCGTTCGGATCGCACTGCTCGCCGTCGTCGATGCGGCCGTTGCCGCAGCTGTGGCGCAGGTTGAGCGTGTAGCGGATCGGGTTGGCCCTGAACGTGTCGCCGGTGTCGCTCGTCCCGAAGACGGTGGCGCGAATCACGAGCGAGAGCGAGGTGAAGAGGTCGGTCGAGAGGGGCGCGTACTGCGCGCGCAGGCAGTTGATCATCTGCGGCGTCACGAACGGGAGCATCTGCACGAAGGTGACGTTGGGCCGGCCGGAGCCCGACTGGTCGAGGGTGCTGTTGATCGGGTTGATGACGGCCCCGGCGAAGATGGTGTCGTTGCGCAGCTGCCGGCACGCGATCGGGAAGCCGTTGCGCGCGGGCACGAACTGGCGGAAGCGCCGCGCGCCCAGGATCTTGTACTGGAGCGCGATGTGGTCGACCTGGATGGCCTGGTTCAAAAGGTTGTTCTGGAGCTCGAGCCACACTCCGCACGGGTTGCCGAAGGGGCTGTTGATGTCCGGGAAGTAGACGGTGTCGAAGCCGAAGGTGTTCCACAGCCCCAGCTCGAACACGCCGTCGCCGATCGCGGTGCTCACGGTCGGGATATCGCACTGGATGCTCTCGAGGGTGATGTTCCCCTTGCCCTTGAACCACCCGACCGCCCGGAAGGCTATCCCGTTCGGGTTGTTGTCCGCCCGGGCAACCCCCGCGGCCAGTAGCCCGGCGAGCACCACCACGAACAGCATCCCACGTCCCACGATCCGCATGAGTCTCCTCCCACTCCCGCCCCGACGCCTGCACCGATCAGAGATGGTTCACGATCTCTTCGGCCGAGAGCTCCACGAACGCCGTCCGGCCGATCTCCTCGAGACACACGAAGCGGATGCGCCCGCCGGTCGACTTCTTGTCGGACCGCATGGCGAGCGCGAGCGCCGCGGGTGTGAGGCCCGACGGTATATCGGTCGGCAGCCCCGCCCGCTTGAGGAGCGCGATCAGGCGTCGGGTGACCTCCGCCCGGCAGCGTCCGAGCGCTACGGACACGCGTGCAGCGGCCACCATGCCGATCGCCACCGCCTCGCCGTGCAGCAGCTCCTTGTAGCCGGTGAGCGCCTCGAGGGCGTGGCCGACCGTGTGACCGAAGTTGAGCACGCCGCGGCCGCCGCGGACCTCCTGCTCGTCCTCGGCCACCACCCGCGCCTTGTAGCGGACGCACGCGGCGACCACCGGGATGACGACCTCGCGCTCGAGGCCGACCACGCGCTCGAGCCGCTCCTCGAGCTCGGCGAAGAGGGCCGCGTCGCCGATGGCCGCCGTCTTGATCACCTCGGCCAACCCGGCCAGGACCTCGCGCCGCGGCAGGGTCGCGAGCGTGTCGACGTCGGCCAGCACCAGGCGCGGCTGATGGAAGGCGCCGATCAGGTTCTTGCCGAGCACGTGGTTGACGCCGGTCTTGCCGCCGATGGCGGCGTCGATCTGCCCGAGCAGCGTGGTCGGCAGGAGCACGCTCGGCAGCCCGCGCAGCAGGGTCGCGGCCGCGAAGCCGGCCAGGTCGGTCACCACCCCGCCGCCGAGCGCGACCAGCGGCGAGCGGCGCTCGACCCCCGCGTCGAGCAGCCGGTCGTAGAGGACCGCGAGCCAGGCGAGGTTCTTGTGCTCCTCGCCGTCCGGGATCTCGACCACGGCCGGCGCGAAGCCGGCGGCGCGCAGCGAGTCGAGCACCGGCTCGCGATAGAGCGCGCCGACGCGCTCGCTGGTGACCAGCGCGCAGCGCCCGCCGAAGCCGGCCGCCGCGAGCCGCGGCCCCGTCTCCGCCAGCACGCCGGCGGCGACCACGACCGGGTAGGAGCGCGGCCCGAGCTCGACCCGCACCTCCTCGCCCGACTGCTCGCGGATCACCCGCGCCTCCGCCCTGCGCGCCACCACCACCTCACCGTCCCGCCACGAGCGCCCGCACGCGCTCCACCACCTCGTCCACGCTGAGCCCCGAGGTGTCGACCGCGTGCGTCGCGAGCGCGTAGGTGGGCGCGCGCTCGGCGAGCAGCTGCCGGATGCGCGCCAGGCGATCGCCCCCGGTGCTCCCGTCGGCCAGGAGCGGCCGGGGCCGGGGATCGCCCACGCGGCGCAGGATCTCCTCGGGCGAGGCGGCGAGGCAGACGATCGGCCCGGCGGCCGCGAGCCGCCGGCGGTTCTCCGCGTCGAGCAGCGTGCCGCCGCCGGTCGCGACCACCGCCTCGGGCACCAGGCACGCCTCGGCGACGGCGGCGCGCTCGAGCTGGCGGAAGCGCGCCTCGCCCTCGCCGGCGAAGATGTCCGCCACCTTCTTCCCGCTCGCGGCCTCGACCAGCCCGTCGATGTCGACGAAGGGACGCCCGAGGCGCCGCGCCAGTCGGCGGCCGACCTCCGTCTTCCCGGTAGCCATGAAGCCGGTCAGGATCACCTGCGGCACCCCTAGAAGCTCCGCACGTGCTCGAGGTAGCCGTCCAGGTTGCGGCGGATCTCGACGAGCGAGTCGCCGCCGAACTTCTCGAGGAAGGCGTCCGCGATCACGAAGGCCACCACCGCCTCGGCGATCACCGCCGCAGCGGGAATCGCGACCACGTCGGAGCGCTCGATGGCGGCCTTGGCCTCGTCCTTGGTGTCGATGTCGACGGAGTGCAGCGGGCTCATCAGGGTCGAGAGCGGCTTGAAGGCCGTGCGCACCACCACCGGCTCGCCGCTCGACATGCCGCCCTCGGTGCCGCCCGCGTTGTTGGTGCGGCGCTCGAAGCGGCGCGTGCCCTCGTCGAAGTAGATCTCGTCGTGCACCTGCGAGCCGGGACGGCGCGCGGTCGCGAAGCCGAGGCCGATCTCGACCCCCTTGGCGGCCTGCACGCTCATGAGCGCGTGGGCGAGGCGGCCGTCGAGCTTGCGGTCCCACTGCGCGTGGCTGCCGAGGCCGGGCGGGAGGCCGACCGCGACCGTCTCCACCACGCCGCCCAGCGTGTCGCCCGCCGCCTTGCACTCGTCGATGCGCGCCATGATCCGGCGTTCGGCCTCCGGGTCGGCCACCCGCACCGGCGACTCCTCCGCGCGCGCGAAGATCTCCTCGGCCGTGAGCCCGCCGTGCTGCGCAACCATGCCGCCGATCTCCGCCACCCACCCGAAGACGCGGATGCCGAAGGGGGTGAGCAGACACTTCGCGACCCCGCCCACCGCCACCCGCGCCGCGGTCTCGCGCGCGCTGGCGCGCTCGAGGACGTTGCGCACGTCGCGGTGGTTGTACTTGAGCGCGCCGACGAGGTCCGCGTGGCCGGGCCGCGGCCGCGTGACCGCGAGATTCGGATCGCGGTCCTCGGGCCGGGGCGACATCTTCTTCTCCCAGTTGCGCCAGTCCCGGTTCTCGATCCAGAGCGTGATCGGCGAGCCGAGCGACTCGCCCCAGCGCACGCCGGAGCGGATCTCGACCTGGTCCTGCTCGATCTTCATGCGGCCGCCGCGGCCATAGCCCTGCATGCGGCGGGCCAGGTCCCGGTTGACGGCGGCGATGTCGATCGGGACCCCCGCCGGGAAGCCCTCGACCACCGCGGTCAGTCCGGGCCCGTGCGACTCCCCGGCCGTGAAGTAGCGCAGCGGCATCTCACCCGCCGTGCCGACGCTCCTGCCACAGCCGCTCCGCGTTCGGCAGCCCCGCCGTGCCCGAGACGACGATGCGCGGCGTGATGAAGACGAGCAGCTCCTCGTAGTGGTTCGTGGTCTGCAGGCGCTTGAAGAGCCAGCCCAGCACGGGGATACCCCGCAGGTACGGCAGGCCCGTCTCGCTTCGGTCGAAGGTGTTGCGGAAGATGCCGCCCAGCACCACGGTCTGGCCGTCCTGGATGAGGACGTTCGAGTTCGCCTCGCGGCTGATCTCGTTCGGGATGCCGTCGACCGAGCGTCCCTGCGTGAAGTCGGGCTGGCTCGACTTGGCGTAGATGCTCATCAGGACGTAGCCGTCCGCGGACACCTGCGGGGTGACCACGAGCGTGATGCCGGTGTTGATCTTCTCCGTCGCGGTGCTGGCGCTCCCCGCCGCCCCGCCCGTGCCGGTGTTGATGACCGTGCCGGTGGAAGGCAGCTTGACGCGCAGGATCGTGAGGCTCTGGATGGTCGCGGCGACATTGTTCAGCGTGATGACCCGCGGGCGGCTGATGACCTTAGCCTTGCCCTGCTGCTCCAGGGCGGTCAAGCGGGCGGCGAGCGCGTGCACCCCGTCGAGCGAGCCGAGCACCACGTCGAGGGACGACCCGTTTCCGGCCCCGAAGCCGCTGAAGCCGTTCCCCACCGGAAAGTCGAACAGGAAGGGAACCGGCGAGCGCGCGACGCCGTTGGCGCCCGCCGGCGCCGAGCCGTCGTTCAGCCCCGAGCCGCCGACGCCGACCGTGCCGGGGAAGTTCAACCCGGTCGGGTTCCCGGTCTGCGGGCCGGCCTGGTAGTTGTAGCCCCACTGCACGCCGAGCGCGCGCGCCACGTCGCGCGTCGCCTCCACGATGTTGGCTTCGATCAGCACCTGCGGGCTCTGCACGTCGAGCTCGTGGATGAGCTGCGACGCGTCGTCGGTGCCATGCGGGATGTCGCGCACGATGATGGTGTTGGTGCGGTCGTCGAAGGTGACGCTGCCGCGGTCGGTGAGCACGCCCTTCACCTTCTCGATGAGCGTCTCGTCGGCCTTCGCGTAGTTGACGCGGATGTACTTGACGCGCAGCGGCTCGAGCTCGCGCTCGGCATCCTGCGCCGCGCGCAGCGCCTCGCGCTCCTCCTTCAGGCGGGAGACGGTCGAGATGCGGACGACGTTCCCCTCCTGCGTCTTCTCGAGCCGGTTCGAGCGCAGCACGAGATCGAGCGCCTGGTCCCAGGGGACGTCGTTCAGGTGCAGCGTGACCTTCCCCTTCACGTCGTCGGTCGCGATGATGTTGAGCCCGCTCACGTCGGCGAGCACGCGGAGCACGTTCTGGATGTCGGCGTCCTTGAAGTCGAGCGAGATGCGCTGGCCGGTGAAGCTCGACTCGCGGCGCACCGCCTGCGCCGGCAGCGTGTGCGGCAGCGCGGCGAGGTGCGCGGGCGGCGGTGGGGCCGGCTCGAGGGTCACGGGCAGCGGTGGGGCCGGCTCGAGGGTCGGGGCCGGCTCCGGCTCGGCGGCAGCCTCGGTGCCGGCCCGCTCGGCGGCGGGTGGCTCGGCGGCGGCGGGCTGGGCGGTGGCCGGCGGCGTCTTGGCCTTGGGCGCGGCCTCGCTGGCCGCGACCCGCGCAGGCCGCTCCGCCGCGGGCGGCGCGGCGGCGGGCGGCGGCGGGGCCGCCTCCCCGTCGAACTCGGGCTCGGCGGCCGGGGCGTCGTCGAACTCGGCGAAGAGCATGAGGTGCGCCGGCGGGTTCTCGGCCGTCCCGGTGTCGGTCAGGTCGGCCACCAGCCGGTTGCCCTCCCGACGCACCGCGTGGCTGCGGGCCGGGCGGTTCAAGTCGGCGACGATGCGGAGCGCTCCGCCGTTCGTGGCGACGCGGACGCCCGCGATCACGTCGTCGGTGAGCGGGAAGCGCGTGAGGACGGCCGGCTTGGTGGGCAGGGGGCCGTGCAGGTCCATCACCAGCCGCGGCGGCGCGGAGAGCGCGAAGTCACGCACGTCGTCGGGCGGGCGCGTGAGCTCGATGATGAGGCGCCGGTCGGCGCCCATGGGCTCGACCCTGACGTCGCGCACCATGAGCAGGACGGTGTCAGGCGCCTCGGGGGCCCCGGGCGTCTCGGGCGGCGCGGCGGCGGGCGGCGCGGCGGCAACCGGCGCCCTGGCCGGCTTCCTCGCGGCCCGGGCGGGGGCGGCAGCGGCGAGGCTCGTGTCGCCCAGGTCGATGATCACCTTCGCGCCCTCGTGGCGCACGACGTGCGCCCCCGGGGCGCGGGAGAGATCCACGATCGCGCGCAGCTTCCCGCCGAAGGAGCCGACGCGCACGCGCGAGACGAGCTCGTCGGCGAGCGGGAAGGCGCTCACCTGCCGCGGCTCGGCCGGACGCGGCCCGGCCAGGTCGAGCACCAGCCGCGGGGGCGAGCTCATCTCCCGCTCGCCGACCGCCTCGGGCGTACGCGTGAGCGCCAGCGTGAGCCGCCGGCCCGCCCCGACCTGCGCCACCTCGGCGTTGGCCACGTCGATCCAGGTCGCTTCCGTGCCCGAGGCCGTCTCGGCCCCGGGCGTCGGCGCCGGGGCATCCGCCGGCGCATGCGCCGTCTTGATCGGCGAGCATGCGAGGCCGATCACGACCAGGACAACCGCACCACCCGACCTCCTCATCACTTCCCCCTCTCGGCCGTCCGCAGCACCATCGTCACCTCGTTCTCGCGGTGCTCACCGTAGTAGTCGACGGAATCTTCCGTGATGAGCACGCGCCCCCGCTCGATACCGCGCACCTGGCCCCCGTTCGGACCGATGGGCGTGCCGACGTGCACGATGTAGCCGAGGCCCTGATCGTCCTCGACCACCGCGCGGGGGTCCTTGGTATCGTAGATGACCGCCACCAGGCGGAGCTGCGTGATCTCGTAGCGCTGGAGCGGCGTGCGCTGCTCGCCCGTGTGCGCAGTGGTTCCCGCGCGCGGCGGCCGGAACGGATCGCGCCGCCCGGCCGGGTCGTAGGGGATGTCCCCCGCCGGCTCGGTCGTGAGCGCCATCTCCGCGTCCGCCGGCGCCGCTTCCGCGGGCGTCGCCGCGGTCTCCGCGCGTGCCGCCGCCGCGGCGAGCGCCGCCCCCACCACCACGACCCTCAACCCGGAACCCGTCCAGCGCATCATGTCGACTTCCCGGGCTGCTTCTGCTCGTTCTTCTTCTTCTCATCGAGCAGCTTCTGCCGCTCGGTCTCGTCGAGGAAGCGGAAGGTGGTCGCAGTGCAGGCCGCGTCGAGCAGCATCCGCTCCCCCTCGAGGCGCGGCTTGCTGAGCTGGATGTTGGCGACGTTCACGATACGGTCGAGGCGCTTCACGCGGTCCAGGAAGAGCGCCACGTCCTGATAGGTGCCCCGCATCTGCATCTCGACCGGCACCTCGGCGTAGAAGTCGTGCGGGACCTCGGGCTTCTGCCGAAAAAGCGTGATCTCGAGCCCCGCCTGGCGCCCGCTGGCCGCGACGCTGTCGAGCAGGTTGGCGATCTCGCGCTGGTCGGGCAGCCGGGCCTGCGCGCGCTTCAACTCGGCGCCCAGGTCGCGCAGCTGGCGTTCGAGGGCCGCGCGCGCGTCGGTCTTGCTGCGCTTGCCGTCGAGCTCGGTACGCCGCTGCGACACCTCGGCCTGGAGGTCCGCGAGCGCGCGCTGGCTCGGACCGTAGAGGTAGGTCCAGTCGAGCACCGCGACCGCCAGGACGATGCCGCCCATGATGGCGACCTTCTGACGGGGCGGCCGATCGAAGAGGTCGTCGAGGATCATCTCGTCCCTCCCGCCCCCGGCTTGGCCGCGGGTTTCGCGGCGGCGCCGGCCTGAGCCACCGCGGTGGCGGGTGCGCCGTAGTCGATCTGCCCGCGGATCACGAACTTCTTGAGCTTGGCGCCGTCCTGATCGACCTGACTCGTCTCGTCGAGGTCGACGCTCTGGAAGAAGGGGAGCGTGCCCAGCCGGCGCAGGAAGTCGGCGACCGTCTGCTCGTCCACGCCGATGCCGGTCAGCCGGAGCGTCCCGCCCTGATCCGAGAAGTCGGTGAGCCAGAGCTTGTCCGGTATGGCGCTCGACAGGTCCGCCAGAATGCGCACCGGCCCGACCTTCTTGGCCTCGAGCTGACCGATCACGCGCAGCTTCTCGCGCAGCTCCTGCTTCTGCTGCTCGATGCGCAACGCGTCCGCATAGGGGCCCTCGATGGCCTTGAGCTCGCCCTGCACGCGGCTCAGCTCATGGTGCGTCGCGGAGCTGCGGATGCCCTGCCAGAGGTGCGCGGCGACGAGGCCGGCCACCGCGACCCCGAACACGAGGGTGCCGAGGGCGAGGTTCTCCCGGCGGCCCGCCGCGCGCTCCGCCTCCTCGCCTGGAAGAAGGTTGATGCGGATCATTTGTCCCCCGGACGGCGGGTCGCGAGCCCCACGGTCACGGCGAGCGCATGGCCGCTCGTCTCGATCAGGCCCCGATCCACGCCGCGCTCGACCTGCAGGCGCCGGAAGGGGTTCGCCACCTCGACCGCACACCCGAGGCGCTGCGTCAGCTGCGCCGGGAGGCCGGGCATGCGCGCCGTGCCGCCCGAGAGGATGATGCCGCCGAGCGGCTCGTCGGTGGCGGCGGTCCAGAAGAAGCTGAGCGCCCGCTGGATCTCCTCGACGATGAACTCCGTCACCGAGGCGAGGACCGGCTCGGCCGTGCCGGCATCGACGCCCTGGGCGGGCCGGCCCGTCTTCAGCGCCTCCGCGTCGGCCGGCGAGAGCCCGAGCTGTCGTACGAGCGCGTCGCTGTACTCGGCGCCGCCCACCGGTACGTCGCCGGTGAAGGTGGAGCGGCCCTGTTTCAAGATGTTGATCGACGAGTAGCGCGCCCCGATGTTGACCAGCCCGATCGGGTGCCCCTCGGGCGCGTCGTAGTTGAGCTCGAACATGTTCTCGAGCGCGAAGTAGTCGACGTCGACCAGCACCGGCTCGAGCTCGGCCGCGCGGATCGCCTCGGTGTAGCTGTTGATGATCTCCTTCTTCACCGCGACGACCAGAACCTCCATCTTGTTGCCGTCCTCGATCCAGTCGATCACCTGGTAGTCGAGGTTGACGTTGTCGAGCGAATCCGGGATCAGGTGGCTCGCCTCGGCCAGGACGGCGGCGTCGACCGCCGCGCCCGTCTGCCCCGGCAGGATGACCTTCTTCACGATCACTGCCGGCCCCGGGACGGCGGTGATGACCTGCTCGGCCTTGGCGCCGGTGTCTCGCACCAGCTTGCGGATGGCCTCGATCACCGGGCCCTCGTCCTGGATGACGTTCGACTGGATGACGGTGGGCGGCAGCGCGGCCAGGCCGAGCGCGGTGAGACGCGGCCCGCTGGCCCCCTGCTGCACCTCGGCGAGCTTGACGCTGCTCGAGCCGATGTCGAGGACCAGGAAGCCGCTCTGGCGGCGGAACGGATTCTTGAGCTTCGCGCCCAGGACCCGCTTGACGAGCGGATGACGGCTCAGACCATCTGTGAGCGCCAAGGCATCCTCCTCCTCATCTCTCCCCACCCACGGCTCGGCCTGGCGGCGAGGCGGCCTAAGACGCGGAAAACCAGCGAAAAACCTCCTCCGACTATGCGCTGCAGGGAATCCGATGTCAAAGCACGATCGCTCAAAGTTCCCCTCCCGACATCCTGCACAATGCAACCCATGTGCCCTCCCGGCGCCGTCGGACTCCAGAAACGAGAAGACCCGGTTGCGTCTTCGCAAACCGGGTCTCCTCGTGTGCAGAAAGGAGGGGCTGAGCGCCGAAACTGCAAGTCGGGTGCCACGGGAAGGAGCGCCGAAAGCCGTTTACCGGCTGGGAAACGCGGCGCGCACGCCGGACCGCCCTGTTCATTTTCTGTCTGACGAGACGAAATCGTGACACACTCGCACGCGATGCATCGCCTGGTCGCCATCGCCCCGCTGCCGCCCGTCCCGCGGCACGACCTCCTCACCTACCGCATCCCGGAGCCGCTGCGGGAACGCGTCCGGCCCGGTGTGCGCGTGCGCGTGCCGCTCGGCCGCCAGACGCGCACGGGGGTGGTCGCCGCCTTCGCCGACACCCTGCCGCCCGGCGAGCTGCGCAGCATCGTCGACGTGCTCGACGCGGACCCGTTCCTGCCTGCCGACCTGCTCGAGCTCTGCCGCTGGACCGCGCGCTACTACCTCGCCTCGCTCGCCGAGGTGATCGCGACCATCGTGCCGGCTTCCGTCCCACGACCGAGCGAGGAGCGTGCGCTCCGGCTCGCCCGCCGCCTCTCCGCCGAGGAGGAGACGGCGCTCGCCCGCCGCGCGCCCGCCCGCGCGCGCGCCTACCACGTACTCGCCGCGGCCCCGGACACGCAGCTCACCTCCCCGGCCGCGCGCGCGGCCGGCATCGGCGCCGCGGCGCTCCGGGCGCTGGTGGCCGCCGGGCTCGCCGAGCCCATCGTGCGCGCACGCGCCACGGCGGCGGCGCCCGAGGACGCGCCCCGCCCCACCCTCACGCCGGCGCAACGCACGGCCGC